>Ga0154020_10005194_pt1 | contig 15423 bp, 8 predicted proteins | sample Klosneuvirus_201_FD_109709 | JGI IMG/M metagenome (GOLD analysis project Ga0154020, IMG submission 109709) | Active sludge microbial communities from wastewater, Klosterneuburg, Austria - Klosneuvirus_20160825_MG | ecosystem: Engineered > WWTP > Aerobic digester > Activated sludge | place...
ACTCCATGAAGCGCGACATGGATTCCCAATGCCGCTCCAGCATCCGGGTGTCGCCATAGACCTTCCAGATCGTCCACGGACAAATGATGCCGGCGTCGGTCCAGCCACTACCGAATGTCTTGCCGGCGCCGCCATGCGCCATCGGGTACGGCGCGTAATCCGGATAGGCACCAAATGAACGCTGCGCCTCCGACACGTCATCGATCCACTTGGTGAAAAAAGACGCAACGTCGGCATTGAAGCTCGCCGTGCGAACGTAAGCCTGGGCGTCGCCCATCCATCCCAGTCGCTCATCGCGCTGTGGGCAATCGGTGGGCACTTCGATGAAATTGGCGCGCTGGGTCCATTGCGCATTCCGCCCGAACTGCGTCAGTACCGGGTCGCTGCATTCGAAGCCCCCGGCGAGCGGCGTATCATTGTGCAACACCAATCCGGTGATCGCATCGAGGGAGGGTTTTCCCTCCAGACCGGTGATTTCTACGAATTGAAAGCCGTGATAGGTAAAGCGGGGACTCCAGGTTTCACCCTGCGGGTCTCCGCGCAACGTGTAGAAATCGGTCGCCCGCGCGCGACGAAGGTTCTCGGTCATCAGGGTTCCGTCTCGATGAAGCATTTCGCCAAAGCGCAGCTGTACCCGAGTACCCGCCTCACCCTTGACCTTCAGCCGCACCATGCCGGCAAAGTTCTGACCAAGATCAAAAATGTGCACTCCGGGCTTCGGCTCCGTCAGTCGTTTCGCGGGAAGCTCCTCAGTGATGCGAATCGGCGGTGCGGAATAGGCCTGAAGCTTGGGCGGTTTGACGAATCCGAGGTTCATCAAGCGCTGGCCGGCCGCATCCGAATACACCGCCTCGATCCGGGGATTGGAGTGAGCGAGGACGACAGGGGACCATGACTTCGCGTCATAACTCGGTGACGACCAGTTCCCGAGTTCGGCGCGGGCGTCATACGCTTCGCCCATGATCAGATCCGCCTCCCGGGTCGGCCCGCGATCCGTCACCCTCCAGCTTTCGTCGGTACCCACGGTTTCCCGCGTCCCGTCCGTGTACTCAATTTCGAGCTGGGCGAGAAATGCGGGAGTTTTTCCGTAAAAATAGCGGCCAACCTTGTTCGGTCCATAACCGACCAACAGCCCGTATCCCACGTATCCCGAATACCACCCTTCTGCCACCACGGCCCCGATCGCGTTCGCGCCGCCAGATCGAACCAGGGTGGTCACGTCATGGCTCCGATAGTAGGCACGCTGCAGATAGTCGGACCAACCGGGCTGAAAAAAGGCGTCACCGATGAGCTGGCCGTTGCAGTAGAGATCGTAGAGGCCGAGGGCCGAAGCGTAGACCGTGGCCCGTCGCACGGCTTTCGCCGCGGTGAACGACTTCAGGTAATGCCGCGGCGACGGCAGATGCAGAGTCTTCCGATCCGTGTGCAGCGGTTCGATGTCCCGATACGAAATCCACTGCGCGGTCCAATCCTGCGGCTTCAACAGTCCCATGGTCCAGCGGGCTGGCGCACTCCAGCCTGACGGTTGGTTGAATTCGTCCCAAATCTGCACCTGCCAGAAACACTCCATTCGCGACTTCAACGGCTTCCCGCCATAGACGATTTGGTTCGTCGCGTTTCCGGCCACGCGTCCACTATCCCAACGATCTGCCGTGCCACTCGCGAGTTTCTCAGCGGAGGACGCCACCCGGACCTGCCACGCAGTCTGCGCGCTCCCGCGTCGCTCCGAGGCAAGACGCCAGGACAATCTCGGGACATTCGTCTCGATCGGCGACGGATCAATCAGATACTCACAGCGCAAGTCAACGGGCCGGAACGCCACGTCGCCGGCGGCGAGCAGGTCGATCGACACGGAGGCAAGAAAGACGGTGGTGAGGGCCATCAGGCGGTTGAACATAGGATGCGTGGTAAAAGGGGAAAGCCGGGCCTCGCACACTCAAGCTCCGGGGAAACGAAGGCGGAGCGAGAAAGCTGCCGGCATGATCAGGGCGACCTGACGGATACGACTTCGACCGCCGGGAGGACCTTCAGTCGAAAATTCCGATACTCGATTTTCATCGGCGGACCGACGTGAACTTGCACGCCAATCAAACCGGCGGCGGTGCGCGCGGCCGGATCTTCGTCGATGACACAGCTCATCACCTGGCCGTTGATCAGGTGGGTGAGCACGTTGCCGCGGATAATCAGGTGCACCTGATTCCAGTCGCCGGACCGGAGAACGGTGGCGAGTTTGTCCTTGTCGCCGACACTCCCCACGATTGCGGGTTTGGAGCCGGGACTCAACCGGGTGACCTGACCGCGCAGCGCGAGAAAGGTGCGTCCTCGCTCTTCGTAATTCTGTCCGGTCCACTTGTAGGCCCCATCGATGTCGCATTGGTAACCCCGGAGCGCGTACGCCGGTGTGGGCACTTCCACACTGCGGTAATTGATCCCACTATTGCCAGCCGCGCTGACCCGGTATTCAACCTTGAGCTCAAAATCGGCCGGCGCCCCACCCCGCCAGATCGCAAACGAGTTGGCCTTCAAGAGCGTGGCGGGAGTGACTTCACCCACGAGGGCTCCGTCTTCAACTCGCCAATACTTGGGGTCGGCGTGCCAGCCCGACAGCGTTCGTCCATCGAAGATCTCCACGAAGCCGTCGAGGTCCCCGCCCGCGGGAACGGGGAAGACGGGCTGCCCGAGAGCCGAAGGTGAAACCGGCGCCCAAAGTGCGGTGACAACGATTGCGCATGCCACCAAGCGACGCCGCAAACCTGTGAAGGGGATAGGACTGCGCATGATGGAAAACGTTGGGTCATTCGCGAACAACCGTGATACCGGTCGGCGCGGTGATTTGGGACTTAATTGAGCCATCGGGTTGGCGCTCGTGACGGACTTTGATCGAGCCGTGCGGTGTCGGATAGGCACCCTCCGCCCACTTCAGTCGGCCAAGCTGAGGGACAATCCGGACGCGTTTGAAGCCGGGTTCAAGGGGCGTTACGCCGAGGACGTGTTCGCTCAACCAAGCGGTGGGTCCGCTGGCCCAGCCGTGGCAGAGACTATGACGAAACCCAATGTAACAGTAAGCGCCGTAGCCACCGTGAACATCTTTCTTCCCCTCCGGCACGAGCTCGTCAATCCGGGCGGCGTTTTCCACCCAGTCGAAATCGAAGTCCTCCCAGAAGGTGGTTGCGCCGAGGTCCAGCATCGCGCCCCAGTAACTTGAAATGAAATCGATCGCCGTGTCGGTCTCACCGGCTCTCGCGAGCGCCTGCAGGACATAGTAACCGTAGAAAGTGGAAATATTCTTCGGACCGCCCACCTTCAGCACCTCCGTGGCCGTTTGGCGGGCATCGCTCATGCCGGCGAGTGCAAGCAGCGCCGCGCCGGATTTGGAACCGTTGACGGGAGGAACCACCGGGTGCCCGCGCGCCGCCGCCTCCGCACACACCGCAGCCGTCGTCTGGTCACCAAGCTCCCGCATCAGGCGCGCTCCAGACTCGAGGGTCATGACCAGCAGGGCTTGCAAGCCGGCGGTCACGCCCTGCTTGTTGGGCGAACTCGGCCAGTCAAGAAACCGCATGCCGCCGATCCGCTCGCGTCCATCCGGACCGATCAATTTGGCGAGTCGAAGGAGCAATGCCTGCAGGTAGGGCCGCTGCGCCTCGAGGTAGTCGCGATTTCCATGATGCAGCCACCATTGCTCGTGGATCAGAACCCACCACATGGAATAGGAGCTGATGCCATTCATCCACTCTGTTGGCGGGGTGACATCCCTTGTCAGATCAAGGCTGTCCGGAACCACGGCATTGTAGCCGAAGACCGCGTTGATCGTGGCCACCTCCGGATGCATGTCGCCGATCCACACAAGGCGGTCGCGTTTCACGCCATCCCACAGGTAATCCTGCATGTTGAGATGGACGGTGTACGCGCCGACCTCCCAGATGCGATTGAGACGTTCGTCATCGCAGCGAAACGCACCGATCCGCGGCACATCGCGGATCTGCAGCACCGCCCGCACTTCGCTGAGGTGGACCTCGTGTTGCGGGTCGAGATTGTCGATTCGGACAAAACGAAAACCGCTCGGACCGATCGTAGTTTTACCAAGCCAAGGAAGACGCACCGACTGGTCGCGCAAGGCGTGGTCGTTTTGGGCATTGGCGTCCCCGCCCAGCTCGGCCATCGCTTCGGCCACTGATTCACCGAAACGGACGCGCACCAAGGGCGGCACCTTGTTCGCGGTCATCGGTGTGATGATCTCGATGTTGCCTGAGAGCTCGATGCCGAAGTCGAGGAGCACGGCGCCTCCGGAGCGGCCGGCGCCAGCGGGCGCGAGAACACAGGGTGGCTCGGCACTCTTCAGAAGTGCCTGGCCGGGTTTTTTCCCGAGCAACCCGGGCGCGTTCGCCGTCCCAACCGGGCTGCTCCACACCACCCGCGTCGGAGCCATGATCCAGGAACTCAGCGGGCTGGCTTTCGGCGCGGCCGCCGAACCCGCTGGAAGAACGGGCGCACTCCAGCCCAATGAACCGACGACGCTCAGGCCAAGCGCGAGACGAACCAACGACGACCAAAGCCGACGGTGTAACATGGAGCGAAGAAACCCGGAAGCAGAGGACGAGACGTACATCCCGATCACTGGTCCCCGGCCTTCATCCAGAGAGGCGCGGTCGCAAACCACACCACGGTCGCGGCCAGCATGATCCACTTCATCGGCTCCAGCGGCAGAACTTTGAACATGAACAGCGCGGGGGGAACGATCGTCGCGGCCAGCGCAAGCAAACCGAGGGTCTTGGCAAAACGGTGCATGGAGAATGGGGATCAGGCGGAGACCGCAGACTTGGGACCGATCGTCTTGGAGAAGGCGACGTAGAGGAGCGCGCAGGCGATCGCGCAAGGCAGAGGCAGGTAGGAGGCGAAGACGCCGTGATATTTGTAGAAATACAAACCAATCCCGACCGGAATCAGCCATGCGAGCAGCACTGCCACGTTGAAACTGGAACCCGCCCGCTCGGCTGGATCAACCGGCAGGCCCAGCTGCCGGGCGAAGAAGAAATCGACGATGATGATCGCGCCGACGGGAGCGAGCACCGTGCCGTAGAGTCCCACGAAGGACAGGAGGTTCATCGCAAACGCCGGAAAAATCCCGGCACCGATGCAAAGCAAACCCGCGAGGAGCGTGCCACTCGTGCGCGACATCCCGGGAAACATCCCCTGGAATGCGAGCCCGGCGCGGTAGATCGTCGGATTCGCCGTGGTCCATCCCGCAATGATCACGCAGATCAAACCCGCCCAGCCCACCGCGTCATTGACCATCGTCCCCGGATCCTTGCCCACCGCTGGATCCACACCGTGCTGCCGGACCCAATAGACTAAAAGGAGCGCGGCGCAGATCCAAGCGACATAATGGCCGAGAAACATGCCGGCGGCAGACGCCCAGCCGGAGGAGGGTTTGCGGGCAAAGCGCAGCACCGAGAGATCGGCCATGCCCAAATGCATCGCGGCGTTGCAGAACCAGGAAAAGAAGACGACACCCCAGAAGCTGATCCGCCCCACAGATCCGGCGGCGGGCGTCAGCAACGCCCAGAGATCGAAGGTCTCCAAGCGTCCGAGAGTGACGAACGCGCACGCCACAAAAACCAGGAACATCCACGGAGCGGACCACTGCCCGACCTTGGCGACAAAGGCATACCCTTTCATGGCCACCAGGGTCATGGCCGTCCCGAGCGCGATACAAACGATCACCCAGCCGGGACCGGTTGGCATGGTCGTGGCGAAGGTCGGCATCGCCATTCCCGGAAAGAACGGCCCGACCGCCGTCGCCGAGACCGTGATCATCGAACCGGCGAGGAAGCAGAAGAGAATGCCGTTCGCGAGATTGTATCCGAACACCAGTTTCCGGCCGGCGATCTTCTCCATCTTGAAGTAGAGCGTCAGCCGCTGCGCCGTCGCGATGTGCGCCGTCAAATAGCGCCAGGTCATGACTGCGAGGAGATTGCCCAGCAGCAGACCGAAGATCAGGCTGTTGGCCGTCGCACCCCAGGCGATGAACAGCGGTCCGATCATGAATTCGGTTCCGGCAGTGTGCTCGCCCGCGTACATTCCCCAAAAGGCTCCCGGCCCTTTCAGGCTGCGTTCAGGGACGCGCTCACGTTCAAACTCGCCCGACGTGTCTACGGGAGCGGCGACGGATGGAGACAGGGGTGACGGAGATGACATTTGAAGTGGAATCAGAAGGATCTCAGAAGTGCCAAAAGGGGAATGGGGCTCTCAAAAAAAAGCAGCAAGTCCGCAAGCGAGGACCCAGGGCAGGAACTCACAAGGGCGCACCCACGGAATGCAACCAGCTTTTTATCGAAGTACAATCAGAAAAAGGAAACGTTTCCTAAGTTCATGCACGAAGGCGCGGCCTCAGCGAGGCCACCTACATCGGAAGGCTCGGAGTCTGATCGGGTTCGAGTCGCGTTCATTCCTTCCTTTCTCTGATCGCCTTTCCCCGCCCCCATTGGGGCGGTCCGTCATTCGCGTTCGTTCGCGTCCCTTCGCGGTAAAAAAATCAGGGAATCCGATCTCCAGCGTGTTATCCGCAGATGACGGCAGATTTTCGCAGATTCGGAGGCTCGGAGAGTCATCTGCGAACAGCTTCCGCGATCTGCGGATCAACCTCTGTTAGACCGTGCTCAGCGAGGCCGCCTGGAGCGGAGATGAAGCGGCTCGTTCAATGGCTTCGCGTCGAGCCTAGCGGCCTGACGATTTTAGGGCTGCGAGCTCGGTTTGTCTTCACAAAGGATACGTTTCCTGTTGTTTCCTCTTTCCGTTCGGCTCGCACCCTCGAGCCGATCCTGTTTCTCCGCTCATCCACCTCCATGGCCACGTCAAGGCAGGCTGACGACAATCCCGTGAGCTCAGCCCTTTCTCCCCAAGGAGACCGTCCTCCCTCCATTCCCCGTATGAAGACAAACCTCTTCGCCGCCTTCTTCACGTTGTGCGCCCTCTGCAGTTCCCCCCAGGCCGCCGAGTCAAAACTCAACGTCGTCTTCATTCTCGCCGATGATCTCGGCTGGAGTGACACCACGCTCCATGGCACAACGAAATTCTACCGGACGCCGAATATCGAGCGCCTCGCCAAGCGCGGTGTGACCTTCACCCGGGCCTACTCGGCCAGCCCCCTTTGTTCACCGACACGCGCCGCGATTCTCACGGGGCTGAGCCCGGCCCGCACCGGAATCACCACCCCCAACTGCCATCTGCCCAAAGTGGTCCTCCAGGCAACTCCAGGCACCAAGGCGCCCCCCACGCTTCCGTCGATCATGCCGACCGCAGTGAGCAGGCTGGCCACCACTTACCAAACTCTGCCCAAAACGCTCAAAGCCGCGGGTTATGCCACCGGCCACTTCGGCAAGTGGCATCTCGGAGCAGAGCCGTATTCGCCACTGCAACACGGTTTTGATGTCGACCTACCCCATTGGCCCGGCCCCGGACCGGCGGGCAGCTTCGTCGCCCCGTGGAAGTTCAAGAACTTTGACCACGATCCCGCGGTCCCCGATCAGCACATCGAAGACCGCATGGCCAAGGAAGCGGTTGCCTTTATTGAAAAGAACCGGGATCAGCCCTTCTTTCTCAACTACTGGATGTTCAGCGTGCACGCGCCCTTTGATGCGAAAGCGGCGCTGATTGAAAAACACCGCGCCCGCGTCAACCCTGCCGACCCCCAGCGGAGCCCAACCTACGCCGCCATGATCGAGAGCATGGACGACGCCGTCGGCACGCTCCTTGACACGCTCGACCGGCTGAAACTCGCGGACCGGACGATCATCGTCTTCACCTCCGACAACGGAGGGAACATGTACAACGAAGTGGACGGCACGACGCCTACCAGCAACGCCCCTTTGCGCGGCGGAAAAGCCAGTATGTACGAGGGCGGCGTGCGTGTCCCCTTGGTCATCGCCTGGCCCGGTCTCACCACCGCCAATACCCGGAGCGACGCCCTTGCCCAGAGCGAGGATTATTATCCTACGTTGCTGGATGGCCTAGGCCTGCCACCCGCGCCCGGCCAGACGTTCGACGGAGTCAGCATCCTGCCCGCGGTCAAGGGCCAGCCTCTCCGCCGCGACACCGTCTTTACCTACTTCCCCCACGCTCCCGGCGTGCCGGATTGGCTTCCACCGGCGGCCGCCGTGCATCAGGGCGACTGGAAACTGATCCGCATCTTTTTCGCCGGAGAAGACGGCGGGCACCGCTGGCAGCTCTACCACTTGGGCGAAGACATGGGCGAAAAGAACAACCTGGTTGCCAAGTACCCCGCGCGCGTGAAGACAATGGACGCGCTCATTGAAACGTTCCTGACCAACACCCAAGCAGTCACCCCGCTCCCGAATCCCGCCTTCAACGTCAAGACCTACCGCATAGAAGACGAAGGCCGGCAAAAGTCTGACACGAAAAAGAAGGCCGGAAAGAACTAGCAGGTCCGAAACCCACCCACTGTCGTTCTTCCTCCAAGTGGTTCCCTCCTTACGATTGCGGAATATCTTGCCGCGACCGCATCGGAATCGGAGAAACTCCCTTGTACGGTTCCACGCTCAGCCTGCCGGCGCCAAGACCACGCCCTCCCGCCAACCCCTCCGACAACGTCCCGACGCCCTCAGGACTCGGAACCCGACTGAGCGGGCTGAACTGACGAATCCTTGAATTGGCTTCAACGGCGCCATGGACCACACCCGACCAGACTACCCGAGTTTCGCGAAACTGTTCAAGGCCCGCACAGTTGTCCTATTGCTGCTCGCGCTGGCCCCGTCGCTGGTTTCGGCAGAGTTATCACGCGACCGACCCAACGTTATTCTCATCATTCTGGATGATTTGAACGACTGGGTCGGATGCTTGGGTGGACACCCACAGACTTTGACGCCGAACATTGATCGGCTGGCCGAAACCGGAGTCCTCTTCCGAAATGCCCATGCGCAAGCGCCGATTTGCAACCCATCGCGCGCGAGTTTTCTCACATCGCTCTATCCGGAATCGACGGGAATCTATTTCAACAGTGGTTCGTTTGAAGATGCCGGGGTTGCGAGCGAACGACTGCTGACCCGGCGATTCGAATCCTCCGGCTATCGCGTGAAAGGCGCCGGCAAGATCTATCATGATAATGATGGCCGGTACATGGTTGACCACGCCGGGGCTTTCGGAGGTTTCGGCCCGCTGCCGGCGAAGAAGCTCACCCCCTTCGAGGGAGTAAGATTGTGGGATTGGGGAGCCCTGCCCGTTTCGGATGCGGAGATGCCGGACCACCGTATCGCCGAGTGGGCGAGTCGCGAACTGAGACGTCCTCGGGAGGCGCCGCTCTTCCTCGCGGTGGGCTTTTACCGGCCACACGTCCCGCTGTACGCTCCGCAGCGATGGTTCACTCGTCTTCCAGAAGCAACGGTCGCGCTGCCGGACGTGCGGGCGGGCGATCTCGACGACATCTCGCGCTATGCCGTCGACGTCACCCGCCTCGAGCACATTGAACCCACCCACGAATGGATTGTCGCGCACCAGCAATGGCAACGATTGGTCCAGTCTTATCTTGCCTGTATTCAATTCGCCGACGAGCAGGTCGGACGCATCCTTCGCGCAGTTGAGACCGGTGACTACCGTGACAACACCTACATCGTTCTTTTCGGCGATCACGGCTTTCACCTCGGGGAGAAAGGGGGAGTATGGGGAAAACAAACGCTGTGGGAGGAGAGTACGCGGGTCCCCTTGATCATTGCCGGACCGGGTATTCCGGCAGGGCGCGTCAGCACGAAGCCCGTGCAGCTGCTCGACGTACTGCCAACGCTTCTCGAGCTGAGTGGCTTGCCTCCGGGGCAGCCGATGGATGGCCGGTCCCTGGTCTCACTGTTACGAAATCCAGACGCCGACTGGCCGCATGTTGCCCGTACCAGCTTCGGGCCGGGCAATGTGGCCATTCGTTCCGAGCGCTACCGCTATGTCCGATACAAGGACGGCTCAGAGGAATTCTACGACCACCAGTTCGATCCGCACGAGTGGGAGAATCGGATCCTCGATCCGGCTCTGGCACCGTTCATCGCCGCCCATCGCGCCCAGCTGCCTCAGACGGCGCGCCCCATTGTTGGCGCCGGCTCCACAGGGCACAAGGCTTACGCCGCCGCCGAGCAGCCCACGGCGCAACCGTGAAGAGTCTCGCCTCTCCCTGACCGCCCTATTTCTTCCGCCTTACGACAAAACGACAACCTCTGCATCAGGTGCGGTTTTGCGGCGCGCACTACGCGGAGCCGACCAAGAAAACCTGCGTGCAGGAGGGCGTCCATCTGCGCGTGGGCCCGTGTTCATTTTACCCTTGATCTTGGCAAAGATAAGGAATCGTTTCCTGTACCCAATTTTTTCGAACAATGCAGGCCGATCGCCACCTTTGTTGACCTACCCCGATGAACCACGTCCTATCGTCTCGCCTGCTTCGCCTGATCGCCCTCGCCGTGACCATCATCACCGTTACCCAAGCCGCGGATACGGAAAAAGTGCCGGCCGGCGCGACTCCGAATATCGGTCCGCGGGGCGAGGACCTGCTCACCATCGACAATGGCCAGGTGAAAGTTGGCATCGACCGGGCAAAAGGCGCCGCGATCACTTGGCTCTCCTGGGCCGGTTACCCGAAGAACATGGTCAACCTGGCCGACCCCGGTCGCCTCATCCAGCAGTCCTACTACGCGGGGCTCCGGCTTGATCGGACGGCTGATGGCCAGAGCAAGTCGTGGAGTCCCTGGTCGTGGAATCCCATCCAAGGCGGAGGCGTTTCCTCCTGGGCGCGCGTCACCGTTTTCAAACACTTGGACCCGCACACCCTCTACGGTGAAACCATTCCCAAGCTCTGGGACATGCCGAATGAGGAAGCCGCCGCCCTGATGCGCCAGTGGACCGGCTTTGAGCCCGGAATGGCCGATGTCGTGGTCGTGCGCTGCGAACTCGAAGCGAAACGGACGCCGGGTGACCGCTGGGGTCCCGCACGACTTTCGCCGCAGGAGATTCCGGCCTGCTACTTCACCCGCAATTTCAGCGCCGTAAAGAGCTACCTCGGCGAAGGCCAGTGGCGCGATGAAACCCAACCCTTGGGCCCACCCTGGGGCCGGGCCAAACCGCCGCGCAATGCGATGGCGTGCTTCACCCCCGACGGCCAGGGCGTCGCGATCTTCAGCCCCACGGCCACCCAAAACTGGAATTTCGGCCCGCACGGCAGAGGGGCGAGCGACGATCCTGTCGCCGCACCTTGCATGCACGTCGCACCCATCGACCGGGTGCTCCTCGGACCCACCTCGACCTACCGTTATCGTTACTGGTTGGTCGTGGGGACCCAGGCACACATCGCGACCCGCCTCGACGCCCTCTGGAAACAGTACGCGACCGAGCGGGCTGAACTGTCGAATCGTTGAAACATGAATCGCTTCCTCACTTGCTTCCTCGGGGCTGTCGCATGCGCGCTCTCCGTCTCGGCGACCACCCCGGACCGGCCCAATCTCGTTTTCATCCTCGCCGACGACTTGGGATGGAGTGATACGACCTTCAACCAACCGAACGCATTCTACGAAACTCCGAATATTCAACGCCTCGCCCGACGAGGGCTGCGGTTCACCCAGGCCTACGCGGCCAATCCCCTCTGCTCCCCCACCCGGGCCAGCATCCTCAGCGGCCTCTACCCAGCCCGCATCGGAATCACCGCTCCGGTCTGTCATTTGCCGCAGGTCGTTCTCGAAAAAGCGACTGTCAAAAAGGCGGCCTCCTCAGCCAAGGTTCTTGTGGCGAGCAGCGTGACTCGTTTTGACACGAATTACTTCACCCTCGCCAAGGCGTTCAAGTCCGATGGATACGCGACCGGACACTTTGGAAAATGGCACTTGGGTCCGGCGCCCTACAGCCCGCTCGAGCACGGATTCGATGTCGACTTCCCCCATTGGCCCGGTCCGGGACCGGCAGGCAGCTACCTCGCCCCGTGGAAGTTTCCTGCGACGCTGAGCGTCACCAGCCAGCCAGGTGAGCACATTGAGGACCGAACGGCCAGCGAGGCCATCGCCTTCATCAAGGCCCATCAAAACCAACCCTTCTACCTGAACTACTGGGCGTTCTCCGTCCATTCGCCCTTCGATGCGAAACCCGCGCTGATCGAAAAATACCGGGCCAAGGCGGCTGCCTTGCCCGCAAACGCTGCGCAACGCAATCCCGTCTATGCCGCGATGGTCCAAAGTCTGGACGACAATGTGGGTCGCCTTCTCGACACGCTGGATGAACTGAAGCTGACCGAAAAGACCATCATCGTGTTTTTCTCCGACAACGGCGGCGTTCATTGGGTGGCAGGTAGCCCGGATTCCTCCGCGGAGCTTGGCATCACCGGCATCCCCATCACGAGTAATGCGCCCTTGCGCGGCGGCAAAGCCACCACCTACGAAGGTGGCACCCGAGAGCCCTGCATCATCGCGTGGCCGGGCCTGACGAAGGCGGGGGCCTCTACGGATACAATCATCCAGAGCACCGATTTCTTCCCCACCTTCGCCTCCCTGTTGAAACTCAAGGTTCCCCCCAGCGTCGTCTTCGACGGCCGCAGTTTCGCACCCGCTCTCCGCGGTGAAGCTCACGATCGGGGACCAACCTTCTGCCATTTCCCCCACACCACTCCCGCCTCGGGGGGGTTGGCCTCCACTTGGGTGCGGGTCGGAGACTGGAAACTCGTTCGCTTCTACTGCCTGAACGACGACCAGACAGACGTCCATGAGCTCTACAACCTCAAAGACGACCTCGGCGAAACCAACAATTTGGCCGCGCGACAGCCCGCGAAGGTGCAGGAACTCAACGCTTTGATCAGTGGTTTTCTCGCACGCGTCGAAGCCGTGGTGCCCGTGCGAAACCCCGACTACAATCCTCGAGCCAAGGCCGCCGCGGGCGCCCAGTCCCAAGCCAAGGCGAAGTCTGCCGCGGCTCCCTGAGCAGTCGCTCGCGACGCTCCACACGCCACCCGCCGCTGAACCTGAAGGCCACACGGGTCTCAACATCGGAAGATTCACGGTTCACAGGAAACGATTCCTTTTTATTCTTGTACCGCCGAAATTTCTGCCAAAGCATTCCGCTGCCCCCAGGGAAATCTCTCGCGCACCCCGCCCGCGTCCCCCGTCCCGACCATGCCCGTTTGTTCATCCGTTTGACTGCTTGAATTCCTCCTGCCGCGCCAACCGGCCGGCGCTCACATGCCCAACTTGCCGTGTTCGCTGCCAACGCCCCTAGTCCCATGACCCCAAAACACCCCCTCGCCACTCGCGCGGCCCACCTTGCCGCGCTCTTCTCCACGATCCTCGCGCCGTCTCTCCTCAGCCAAACCACCGGTACCGCGCCGCTGAAGGACGAGGAGACGGTCAACCTCTCGCCCTTCACCGTCGAAGCCGGCAGTGAGGAGGGTTACCTCGCCACGCAGACGCTCAGCGGGACGCGCATGAAGACCGAACTGCGCGATATTGGGTCATCCCTGACGATCTTCACCGAACAGATGATGAACGATCTGGGTGCGAATAACATCTACGACCTGATGGCCTTCGCGCCCAACACGGATCCGTTCATCATGTCGACGTCGGATATCACGGGCAACGGGAACGACTTTATCAATGTCCCGACCAAATACGTCTCCCGCGGCGGCGCGACCACGGTTGTCGGACAAAACTTCTTCACCAACAACATCCCGAACGACCGCTTCAACTCCGAGGCGCTGACGTTCACGCGGGGGCCCAACGCCATCTTGTTTGGTTTGGGCAACGCCGCCGGCGCCTTTGTCTCCTCGACGAAGCGGGCGAAGAACCGAAACGGAACGACGATCGAATACCAGGTCGACGATCGCGGCGGATTCCGCGTCTCGTTTGACCACAATCAAGTGTTGGTCAAGGGCCTCGCCTCCATCCGCTATTCCGGTGTCTATGAAGACCTCAACACCTTCCGCATGCCGACGGAGAGTTTTCAGCGACGCCATTTTGTCACGCTGAACCTGACCCCCTTCAAGAAAACGACGTTCCGGGTTAACTACGAAAAGGGTCTGATCAATGCGCCAGCCGTCCGACCCTGGCCGGACTACGATGCCGTCTCGCCTTGGTTGAAGGCAGGTTCCCCTTACATCAATACCTACGTCAACACCGCGACCGGCAAACCCGCGGGCACGCAAAACTACGGACAGGCCGGTTTGGTTTCCACCCAGTTCTCCGTGGGAGGAACCCAGATTGCCACGCAACGCCTGACCAACCAGGGTCAGTCGGTACCCACCACGTTCGCCAACGGATTCGCGGTCAACGGCGCGAACTTCCGTTCTCTGGTCAACTCCCAGATCTTTCCCACGTTCGCCTCCAATTTCGGCAATACTGCCTTTCGGTTGACAGACTACGATATCCTCACGGTCTTCCTCGAACAGCAGATCACCCGCGATTTCTTCGTGGAGGCCGCCTACAACCGGGTCGAAAGTGACCTCACGGCGGTGAACGGCTTTGTCGGCCAGCTCGCCTACATTTACGTGGATCCGAATCGGCAGTTGCCCAACGGGCAACCCAATCCCAACGCCGGGCTGCTGTACAGCGAATCGCAGAGCACGATCATCGATGCTCCCAATGAGGCCGAGAACTACCGGGTCATGGCCTCTTACAACCTCGATTTCACGCGCAGGAAGTCGGGATGGATTCGCCACTTGGGGCGCCACCAAGCCGCAGTTTTCATGGAGGACTCCACTCAGGCCGGATGGTCGAGCAACAATGGTTTGTTCAACAGCACTCCCCTCGCCACCACCGGTGCCGCCGCGCTCATCAACAACGGCAACAACGCGATCCGCTTCCGGTACTACTTTGAGCCCAACAAGGGCAAGATCGGCACCACGGCCGGTGAAGGCCTGACCTCGATCCCCGTGCTTTACGCCAACGATCCGCTGCCTGCCAAGGATCCCAGCGGCATCACACCGGCCTTTTTCTCCTTCCAGGGCCCCACAATGAGCGAATCCGTGATTCGCACCTACGCCATCGCCACCCAAAGCTTCTTTTGGAAGGATCGCATCGTCATCACCAACGGTCTGCGGCAGGACGACCAATCTTCCTGGCTGGCGGTGCCCAATGACTTCATCACCCTGCGCGATGCCAATGGCGTCAATCCGCGCCCCAGCGGGATCAACCTCCGGGAATTCAAGGCCAACAGCAAAACCGAACGCGGCGGCAACACCTATTCGCGCGGCGTCGTCGTCCATGCCTTCCCATGGATGAGTCTGAGCTACAACACCTCGAACAATTTCCAGGTCAACGCGGGATCCCGTAACGTCTACGGTGATTTGCTTCCCAATCCCGAGGGAGACGGCAGCGACTATGGCATCAAGTTTTCGCTCTTCGACCGTCGGCTCTTTTTCGACGTCACCTATTACACAAACAGCAGCCTGAACAGCGGCGA
>Ga0154020_10005195_pt1 | contig 15423 bp, 12 predicted proteins | sample Klosneuvirus_201_FD_109709 | JGI IMG/M metagenome (GOLD analysis project Ga0154020, IMG submission 109709) | Active sludge microbial communities from wastewater, Klosterneuburg, Austria - Klosneuvirus_20160825_MG | ecosystem: Engineered > WWTP > Aerobic digester > Activated sludge | place...
ACCACGAGGGGCCTGGGCGGAGGCTCGGAAAACTCTGGCGCTCGCCCGCCTCCTGGGAGCGCAGCAGTGGGCCTATCCCCGGGAGATCTTGGCCAGCTCGGCCTTCGTGCTGGTCACGATGTACATCTTCACCAACTTATGGCGCACGATCGGGGCCCACCACGATCTCGCTCAGATGACCGGCCTGAAGCTGCCCGAGCTCATCTGGTATTTGGCTTTTACCGAGGCCGTGTACATGTCCGCCAACTCCGTCCCGGACGGCGTGGCCGTGGATCGAGAGGTTCGAACCGGGGATATCGCCTATCGGATGGTTCGACCCGTAGGTTATGCGAGCTATCACCTGACGGCGTATCTCGGGGAGCGCCTGGCCTCCTTCCTGCTTCGGCTGGTGGTGAGCGCGGGAGGGGCTTGGCTGCTCGTGGGCCTGCCGGCCCTCGCTCCGGCGGCGATCGCGGCGTCCTTGGTGACGGTGGTGACCTGCTTTGTGGCCGACGCGGTGTGGACCCACGCGATCGCCTTCCTCTCCTTCTGGGTGGAGGATACCTATGGCCTTCACCTCCTGTACCGGCGGGCGGTGATGCTCCTCGGCGGCGTACTCATCCCGCTCGAAGCCTATCCGAGCTGGGCCAGGGACATCGCGGAGGCGCTTCCTTTTCGGCTGCTGATCAGCGGCCCGGCGCGCCTCTTCGTGGCCCCGGACGCGGCCGGCTTTGGGCGGCTGCTGCTCTTGCAGCTAGGGTGGGCCGCGGCGGGGCTGCTACCGCTGCTCTTCATCTATCGGGCTGGAATTCGGCGCGTGGGCGCCCAGGGAGGATGAGATGAACCGACCCCGAGCGCTCCTCTCCTTGCTCTACAACTATGCCCGCGCGAACGCGCAGGGCGCGCTCGAATATCGAGCCTCATTGATCAGCCAGGCGATGGGAATGCTCCTCAACGACGTCCTATGGGTCGTCTTCTGGACGGCCTACTTCGAGCGCTTCGAGCTGCCGGGCTGGACCCGGGAGGACGTGATCGCGCTGTGGGCGGTGCTCGCGGCCAGCGTGGGCCTGGCCAACGTTCTGTTTGGCAATGCGATGCGTCTAGCCACGCTGATCGAGCGGGGCGAGCTCGACTTCTACCTGACGCTTCCTAAGCCGTTGCTCTTACACGCCTTGATCAGCCGCATGATGCTGATGTCGATCGGGGACCTCGTCTTCGGTCCGCTCAGCTTTGGGATCTACTGCCATCCTGGCCTCCGGGAGTGGCTGCTGTTCGGGCTGGCCATGCTGACGGGGGCGGCGATCCTGGTCTCGTTCCTGGTGATCGCCGGGAGCTTGGCCTTCTGGCTCGGGAGGGCCCAGAGCATCGCCTCTCAGCTCTTCGGGGTGCTGATCAACTTCTCCACCTATCCCACGGCGATCTTTGGGGAGCGGGTGCGGCTCTTGCTGTACACGCTGGTCCCCGCCGCGCTGATCGGGACGCTCCCGGTGGAGCTGATCAAATCGGCGCGGCCGGTCTTGGCCGCCGAGCTGCTGGGGGCGGCGGTGCTCATGATGGCGCTGGCCGGGCTGATCTTTCACCGGGGCCTTCGGCGGTATGAGTCGGGAAATCTGATCGCGATGCGTGAGTGAAGGTGGGCGCGCATTTTGCAGCACGTTCGGATCGTGCATCTTCGATCGCTCGCTTCTTGTCTCTCCGTCTTCCTCCTCGCTTGTGGGGGCGGAGGAGAGCCCCTGGCCGACGCTGGATCGTCGGCGGACGCGGGGTTCAGTGGCTCTTCCGACGCGCGGGTCGCGGACGCCCACCCGAGTGACTCCGCGGTGCTCCTCGACGCCGGCCGAACCGACGCCGCCGCGCCGGACGCCGACGGCCAGGACACCGGTACCTCGGACACCGGTGTCCCGGACGCCGGTCCTGCCGCCTGCAGCGGCCTCCCGGGGACCTTTCACGATCAGCACTTGGCCAGCGGCGGCGAGATACGCGGATACTTCCTCCATGTACCGGCGGACTATCGATGTGAGGACGCCTGGCCGCTCCTGGTCGACTTCCACGGCACCGCGGGCGGGCCGGCCGCTGAGGAGGCCTATCACACCGACGAACTCATCGAGACCGCCGACCGCGAGCACTTCATCGCCCTGCGTCCCCGCTCCCGTTCCAGCTTAGAGGGGGGTAGCGAGATCTTTCGCTGGGACCAAAACCCAGGCGATCTCGCCCGAAACACCGCCTTCGCCCGCGCGCTCCTGGCCGAGCTTGAGGCCAACTATCACGTCGATCCGAGCCGCATCTACGCCTCCGGCTTCTCCAGCGGAACCAACATGATCGCTCAGCTCGCCGCCGAAGCCGACCTTCCCTTCAGCGGCTTTGGCTTCGTCGCGGGGGGCTTTTGGAATGACCCTGGCGCGTTCGCTCCCCTCGCCCTAAGCGCGCGCTACTATCTCGCCACCGGCTACCGAGACTATCTCCATGACTCCCAGCGCGCGCTCTCCGCCAAGCTTCAGCGGGCCAATGTCGCCGCGGAGCGGATCTTCCTGCGCGAGACAGATGGAGGTCACGAGCTCTACGGCTGGCATTTCGGTGAGCTGTGGGCTTGGCTCGATCGGGGAGAGCGCCCAGCGGCGGGTCGGCTGACCGCGGGCTGGACGCAGACCGCTACCGTCGCCGGTGGCACGCTCTTGGCTTTGGTCCCCACCTCGAGCGGGGCGTTTTTGGCCTCGAACGCGCGCGGTGAGCTCCATCTGCGCAGCGCCCGCGGGAGTTGGAGTATGGCGGGCAACCTAGGGCGTGACCAACCCTTGGTGGCGCTGGCCGTGCTGCCTTCCCGGCGGGCCTTGGCGGTCGGCGACGGGGCGGTGCTCCAGAGTGACGACGGAGGCTCGAGCTGGCAGCTCGGAGCGGCGGTGCCCGAGTTCTTCGGCCAATACTTCGGCAACGCCAAGGTCAATGCTTTGGCCACCAGCGGCCGCGACCGTATCCTGGCCGGCGGCGCCTGGTGCGGCGCGATCAGCGACAGCGGCGGACGACGCTGGACCGGCAGCCGCATGTTCTACCCGGGGACCTCGGTCCCGGCGCAGATCGCGGGTGTGGAGATCGGCACTGCGAGCACCGCGATCGCGGCGGGCTATTACTATCTCGGCCGCAGCAGTGACGGCCTGAGCTTCACCGCCCTGAGCTCGCCGCGGGAGAACGGTTGGCTCAATGACCTCGCTTACGCCTCACCTTCGGACTGGTGGGCGGTCGGTGACGACGGGGCGATCTTCCACTCCGGCGACGACGGCCGAACCTGGGTCGACCAATCGCCGCTGGGGGAGCACCGCAACTTCTACGCGATCGACTTTCAGGATCGCGACGTGGGCCTAGCCGTGGGAATGGGCGGCGCCGCCTACGAGACGACCGATGGCGGCCGAACCTGGCGAGACACCTCGATCGGCCTCGACCGGATGCTCGGCGATGCACGCTTCCTGGGCGCTGACCGCGCGTTGGTGGTGGGGGAGGGTGGTTTGGTCCTCGAACGCACGGTCGCTCCTTAGGGCCTGCTCTACAGACGGCCAGTACTTCTTCGGTCCAGACCTGAGCTAGGGTGCGAGGAGTGATGGATGCCCCATTGAGTCGCGCCGCGACCATCGTCCGATGGCCGATGATCTTTAAGCTCGAAGCCTGTGACATCTCTCTTCTGGACCGCTCCTCCCATGGCTTTGACCTGCACCATGACTATGACGCGTCACCCGATGTCGTGCATCGGTCCTTCCTGGGCTTCGTGGGAGATCCTCCCTGGTCACCAGGGTTCATGGGAGTGGACTGGTGGACGCCGGCGGGTCAGCTCAGCGGCGCGATCATGGACGAGCTCTATCTGTTCATGACGATGAGGGTGCGAGTTGTCGAGCATGAGCCGGGAGTGCGGTCGGTCGCCTATGTCGAGCGCTGGTCTCTGCCGCTCGCCTTGCGCATGGTTCAGCTGATCGAGACCTACGTGCTGCCGAGCGGACAGACGCGCTTGCGTTACCGTATCGGGTTTGATCCGCCCTGGCTCTTCCGACCCTTCGTAGGGCCGGTTCAATGGGTATTCAAACGGTGGTTTCAGGTGTCTCTGGCCCGGCTGGGACGCTTGCTCGAGGCCCCCTGACCGTCCTTGGTACCGCTTACTCCCCGCACTTTGGCACTTGTCCTGGCATTGGTGCGTAGTCGAGCATCTCCGGGCGATGATGAGTCAAGCTGAGCTCGAGGCTACCTGGTCGCGGGGCTCGTCGAGGCCTGACCGAGGTACGATAGAGCTGATCTGCTTGCGCCGCCTGGATGGTACCCACGACCGCCCGGCACGCGCCGAGATCTCGCTCGAGCGAGGTCTGGTCGGGGACCGCTGGTCGTTGGCGCCGAACCCCAACCTCGAGGCCCAAGTCACCCTGATGGAGCTGCGGGTGGCCACCCTGATCGCCGAGGACCGAGTGCCCCTCGATAGTCCGGGCGATAACCTACTCGTGGATCTCGATCTCTCGGTGGAGGCCTTGCCCATCGGCGCTCGGGTCCGCGCCGGCGCAGCGATCTTGGAGGTGACCGCCAAGCCGCATCGCGGCTGCAAGAAGTTCCGCGAGCGCTTTGGTGAGGAGGTCTACGCTTGGATCTCTGAAGGATCCAACGAGGAGGGACGGTGGCCGGGTCGACGCTTGCGCGGCGTGAACTGCCGGGTGATCCAGGCCGGCCCGGTCGCGCTTTTGGACTCCATCGAGGTCCTGCGCTGAGGTAACTTAGGGCGGTGAATTGGGACGATATCAGGCACCTCGAGGCGATCGACCGCCTGGGCAGCGTGGCGGCCGCCGCGCGAGAGCTGGGCATCTCGGTGTCGACGACGTACCGCCGGGTCGCGGCGCTGGAGCACAGCGTCGCAGAGCTGTGCCTGGTACGCGGCGCCGACCCGGTGGCCCTCACTGAGCGCGGGCGAGCCTTGGCCGCGGTCGGGCGCGCGATGCGCCTCGGCATCGCGGACGTCGCTGGCGCGGCGAGAGCCAAAGAGACCGAGATGAGCGGCGAGGTGAGCTTGACCACAGTCGAGGGCTTTTTACCTTATCTCGTGGATCCGATCGCTGAGCTCACCGCGCGCTATCCGGGGCTGAGGGTGGCGCTGCACCTGGGGGAGTCGGGACCCAGCGTGCGCGATCGCGAGGTCGATGTGGCGATCGGAGTGATGCGGCGCCCACCCCCCGGATGCTGGGGTCGGAAGGTGCTGCGCATCCGCTACGGCGTTTTTGGCACCAAAGAGGCCTGCGCGCGCGCCCCGGCTCCGCGCTGGGTGGTGACCGGGCCATCCCTTCGGCACACGCCGGAGGCTGAGTGGGAGCGGAAGCACGCGACCGATGTCGCGGCGACCGCCTCCCGCACGGCCATGATCGCGCTCGTGGTGCGGGGCACTGGTATCGGCCTGGTCCCGCGCATCACGGCCAAGACGCACCCGGAGTTGGTCGAGGTGAAAGCCCATCGCGCCAGCGCGGCCCACCTCGAGCGCGTGGCGTGGGTGCTCACTCACCCCGACTCTCGGAAGAGCCCGCGGATCGTGGCATTGATGCAGGCGCTGACCACGGCGCTGTCCGCGGTAGGTCGATAGTACGCGTAAAGCATCAGCGGATGCGGAAGAACTCCCAGATCGCCGCCCGAGTATAGGCCGGCAAGGGATAGTGTCCCCCGCTGAAGGAACACCAAGTCACCGGCGCGTTGGCCGGACAACCTTCATAGCTTTGGCAGTCGGGCTCGCTGGTGGGTACGGTGGTGGTGCCGCAACCGTTGACCTGGCGCCACTGATCCCGGGCCGCGATGCCCTCGCTCTGCGCTACGGTAGGGTCGTTGTCTCCATGGGCGAGCCAGGCCGCGACCGGCCCGCGGCACACTCCGCCGATCGTGCCGCCGGAGACGGGAGCGACCGCCCTGACGATGTCCCCTCGCTGGCACCCCACCAAGTTGGTCATATATCCGCCGAAGCTATGGCCGGTGGCGAAGACGCGGCCGAGATCGACGCAATAGTCGCGGCTGAGCTCGCTCAGCATCACGTCGAAGAAGCTCAGGTCCGCCTCCTCCCAGCCGGTGCGGCCGATGTTCGGGACGACGCGCCCATCGGGATACACGATGAGGGCCTGTCCCGCCGACTCGGTCTCGAGGCTGAGGTAGCTGCGGATCTGGTCGCCGTTTCCGCCGAGGCCATGGAAGGTGAAGATCAGGCGCAGCGGGACCTGCGGGTCATAAGAGGCGGGGACGAACACTTGATAGTGGCGCAGCTGGCCACTCACCATCGTATCCACCGCTCGAAGGCCGGTCGCGACCCCCGCCCGTCCGCAGCCTCCCGCGGTCCCCGCGTCCCGGGTCACCGCCCCGGCGTCGTTCGACGGGGTCCCCGCGTCCGGCGCACCTCCGTCGGGCCGAGGGCCGCCCCCCGCGTCCACGACGATATCGCCCGCGTCAACCGCGACCTCGCCGGCGTCGGCCTCGGCGTGCCCGGCGTCGGTGGCTGGTCCGCCGCTGTCTACGCTTTGGCCGCTGTCCGCGGCCTGGCCGCCGTCCGCGGCCTGGCCGCTGTCCGTGCTGCCGTTCCCGGGTATCTGGCGCCGCTCTTCGCAGGCGGCCAGCACTCCGGCCAGCATGAGCACGGCAATTCCAAGCTGGGAGCTTCGCATCGGGGTCAGGCTCACCAATCGGCCGGGCGACGGCAAGTCGCATCTTCGCGAGGAGCGCTCCCAGATTTGGGAATGGTCATAGCTGTACCGAGTGGTGGGGCGGACGCCGCTCCTTCGCGGTAGTACCGGTACCAATCGTCCCGCCGCTTGTAGCCGGCCCCGTATCGGGCCATGAGGGAGCTGATGATGGCGAGGCTCGGAAAGCAGCGATTGGTGGATTGGACGGGCTTGGTGCTGGAGACCGCCGACGGACCTGGTACGCGCTACGTGGCGCAGGTCGAAGGCAACGGCCTGTCCGCCCGGCGGACGCTGCGCTTGGTCGCCGGCGAGCCGCGGCTCAGCGCCTATCTCACGGCGCCTGACGGGACTTGGAGCTCGAGTGAGACCGACCTCGTCGTCACGGCCACGCCGAGCAGCTTCGACCAGGTCGAGCTCTCGGTAGAGTTGAAGACCTCCGCGGCCCTCCCGGAGCAGTGGAAGGCGCAAGCTTCCTTCTACGTGACGCGGGGCGACATCCTGCGCTTTGCCCGCGAAGTGCAGGAACTCGAGGGGCTCTTACTCTCCTGAGCCGCCTGCCGCGCGCTCCCGACCGCAGCGCTCGGGGCTGGCTCTTCAGCGGCGCGCGGCCCTTTGGCTCCGGGCCAACTCAGATCGGGATCGTGCACTTCGCAAAGTGAGCCCAGCCTCTCAGGTCCCCGCCCGCACGCCGATGATCTCCCCATTGCCGCCGGGGATGCGGATCCCGCTGACCCCGAGCACGGCCAGTGCCGTCGTCACGATGTCCGCGCTTCGTGGGACGCGATGGGCGAGCCCGCTGCTCTCTTGGATCGCGATGGGTGCTCCGAGGTAGCCTTGGAGCCCGACAGGCTTGGAGGCGACATCATAGGTCCCGATCATGCGGTTCGGGTTGATGCCGCCGCCAGCGAAGATCACCGAGGTGGTCGGCCAATGGTCGCAGGTGGGGGCGCTGGGCCAGGTCCGAGAGAAGTCCGACAAGACCAGCACCAAAGTGTCGTCGAGCAGCGAGCGCCCCGCGGCGCGACCAGGGGTCGCCTTCATCTCGCCCAGGAAACGGCCGATCAGATCGAAGGCCCCGCGGCAGTGCACGAACTCCACCTCGTGTCCGACGCTATGCCCCATGTCGAAGCCGAAGCGGTTGGCGCCGAGGCACTCCACGGCCACCGAGGTGGTCACCTCAGACTTGAGGAGCTTCAGCGCCAGATCGAGCTCGAGCTTCCAGTTGGCGCCGTTGTCCGTGGCGACTCGGACGTCGGTCGCATAGGGATTGTTGCCTGGCGGGATCCAATAGGGCTGCGGGGTGTGCTCGAAGGCTTGAGTATTGCCTACCCGCGAGGCCACGTCCGCCGCCAACGTCCGACTCACTCCGAGTAAGCTGTCGTGGATCGACTCCAGGGCGGACTCCATGCTCGGCACCGCGCCCTCGGCGAAGCGTCGCGCCCGCCGCATCGCCCAGTCCTCCATGGGGTTCAGGTGAAAAGGCTCGTTCAGCGCGGCACCCGAGAAGTCCCGGGGCGGCAGCGTTGAGCCGATGTCGCTGGCCCTCAGGCCGGTCCAGGCCTGGGGCTTGGTCATGGAGAAGAGCAGATCGATGTCGGCCTCGCGCGCGATCCGGAGCGGCGTGGCCTCAGGCCGAAGCGAGAGCGCGGCCGGGCGGGGCGTTCCGCTGATCCACACAAATGGCAGCGGACGATCGGGGTGAGCGTCATAGAGGTGATGGGCCGCCAGGGCTTGCACCGAGGGGCTCTTGAAGTCGGAGGAGGCCACCCCGCACAGCGCGCTCACCTGGGCGGAAACATGGGCCGCGGACATCTGATCCACCCCATGCACGACCAGCGCGTTCTCCCATAGCCGGTGGTGTTTCCAGGACCAGCCGTGCGGGGAGGTGAGGCCGCTGGTGCGAGGATCAGGGCTCCCGGCGGCCAGCGCCGCCTCGTCCCACAGCGCCGGCGTCCTGAGCGGCTGGGCTCCGCCGACCGGGCCCGTGGCACCCGAGCCATCGAGCGCGACCACTTGATTCGCGTCGAAGTAGACCGGCTCTCCCGAGAGGGTCGTCGGGCGCGGTAAGTAGCGCGTGATTTCATCCGGGCTGAGCGGGCAAAAGGCCCACAGCGGCATCCAGCCTCCGCTCATGAAGAAGGTGAGGAGCTTCGTCGGCCCCTCCACCGACTGGGCCCGGGCGCGCCCGCTGAGGAGCGAGGATAGTAGCCCAAACTGAGTCGCGCCCAGGCAGGCCTTGAGGAGGGTTCGTCGAGCGATCGCCATAGTGCTCCTCAGTAACTCAGCCAGAGTGGATCACGGACCAAGGCCGCGCAGACGGCGGTCCACGAGAGGTCCGTGCCGCTGGCTTCGTAGGGTACGAACACCGAGCGGTAGAGATCATCGATGTCCTCGGCGCTCGGGTCATCACCCAACATGCGCTCCATTAGATAGCCTAGGTTTTGGCGGATCCTGGCCGGCCCGTCCGTGGCGCTGCTCCGATCGGCCAGGGTCGCGTAGCGGAAGAGGGCCGTATTTCCGGGCTTCGTCACCGCGACCTTGCACCAGGCCTGGGACACATGGGTGAGCGTCTGCACGAAGCCTTGGGTGAGCGCGTTGTTGCGCTTCTTTCCTTCGAGAAAAGATGGCCCTCCGAGCGACTCGAACAGCGCCGCGGCGTTGCCGTAGGGATCGATGCGCGGGATCTCATCGGCGCTCCGCGGGGCGTAGAGGACACGGTAGAGCGTGACCCCGGAGGCATCGACCAGGTCGCTGTCCTCGAGGCCGAGTTGGGTCCGTAGCGTGGTGATCACCTGTTCGGCCGTCTTGCGCCTGATCCCCGTCGCGCCGCCGCTCGGGAGCGGGGGAGTCATCGATAGGCCGCGGATCCAGGCCTCCAGCTCAAGGACCGAGATCTGCGTTTGGCCCTTCTCGGCAAGCACCGCGAAGACGTCTCCCACCGGCGGCATGGATCGCGCGCCGCCACCGCGCAACAGATCCAGGAGCGCGCTGGCCTCGGGCTGCCCCGGGTGGATCCAGCGCGGGTCTCGCACGATCAGGCTCTCGAAGGCCTCGAGGGAGCCGAAGTAGGGCCGGGCGTCGACCGAATGACAGCCGCCGCAGGTCGGCTTCAGACGATTGTAGACCTCGGCGGTGCTGAAGAGGGTGGTCCCCGCGTCCGAAACGAGCTCGGCGTCGGCGCCCGGCTCGGCGTCGCGGCGGGACGGCGGGAGGCCCGCGTCCTCCGCTTGGGGCTCGCCGCTCTTGCCGCCGATGCTCCCCGTGCAGGCCGTGCTGAGCCATAGTAGGACGAAGGAGCTGCGCCTCATAGGCCCCTCCAGAACTCATCCCGGCCGATCAGGGCCCGGATCAGGGCTTTGGCCTTACGCCCAGAGGCCGTGAAGTCCGCCGTGAGGGATCTCTCGAGATCGGCTTCAGCGGTGACGTCGAGGGGACGGTCCATGATCCGCTCGTAGATCCGACGCACCGCGCAGCGATCGAACTCACCCGAGGCCACCAGGATCTTGGCGAAGCCGAGCGGACCGATCGTCCCGTCGCCGGAGATCCCGAGCAAGGTCTCCCCCGGCCTCAGATAGTCCATGAAGCGCGCGTTGGGGTTGGCCGCCAAGACCTCCGCGCTGACCGGCGTGAGCTTGGTCCCCGGAATGAATTGGGCCGCCCAGCGCCGATAGGGCTCGCGAGGAGGAGAGGCGACATTGCGGTAGGGCTCCGGCCACTTCCAGGGACCGATTCCTCCTAAGTTTGCTCGGCCATGAAATAGGTATGGGTTGTCGTCCTCGACCTCGAGCCGCTTGAAGTGGATCGCCGCCGGCTCGATCGTGGCGTGGCAGTGCTGGCAAGGACCCTGGGTCTGCGGGTCGTTCACGAAGTCGGGCGTGAAGACGATGCTGGGGTCGGGCGCCGTGAAGCTCTTGCAAGCGAACATCTCCAAGTAACGGGCGGCGCGCACCCGCTCCCGAGGGAACCAGCCGTTGGGGGCGAGCTGAGAGAGCACGCCGGCTGCGGGGACGCCCAGCGGCTCGCCTGGGTCGGTCGCCGGGTCGAAGTGATAGTTACGGTCGGCCAGGAGGTTGGGGTTCAGCTCGGGTAGCTCTACTGGGCTCCAGTCATCGGTGGCCCGGCGCCACCAGGTACTCTCATCGAGGCTGGCGTTGGCCGGGTTCTGCCGTCCCCAGCGCACGTAGGCGTGCTGGAGGAGCCGCGGCGCGACCGTATAAGTACCGAGCACGAGGTCGCTGAAGGGGGCGTCGGTGGTCACGACGTGGGCGAAGAGGCGCGCCGGCTCTTCGAAGATCAGCCGGCGCTGAGACTTCTCGAAGAAGGCGTTGGAGTCGACGTCGAAGCCGCGGGTGGAGGCGGGTGGGCGGTACTGCTCGGTGGGGTAGCAGTAGACCAAGTTGGGGCCGCAAGAGCAGCCGAGGTCGGCGCCATCGGCGAAGGAGATGTCATCTCCGGAGGGCTGGCCGACGCCGCAGTCTTTTCCGTTGTGAGTGCGTCGCCCGCTGCCCGCAGTGCCGATGACCGGCGTGGTCGAGCCCGGAGCCCACCAAGGCTCGACGTCACGCACGATGGCGGCTGAATCGTCGCAGACGCCCGCGAGGTCTCCTGAACCAAGGACCGGTCGGCCGCCCGCCTCGGTTTGAAAGACGCCCCATACCCCCTGATGCAAGCTCCCGCTCGGGCAGCGCCGGAGCTTGATCGCCTGACCTCCACCCCAAGGGTTAGAGAAGCCTCCCAGAAAGACACCGCGTTTATAGTCTCCGACGCCGAGATACTCATGACCCCAGCGGACCATCTCTCGGTAGAACTCCGGCGAGGCCAGGATGCGCTCCAGCTCCGCGCGGAGGAAGGCGTCGAGGGTCCCGGCCGCCTCGGCGTCCTTGGCGGCTTGGTACTGCGCGAGCGTCGGCTCCTCGCCGCGCAGCGTGAGGTGCAGCCGGCGGAGCTTGCGCTTGGCCGACAGCGGCGGGGGCGCCGCCTCCAGCGGTTTGGCGGTGCGGGCCGTGGTCGCGGGGGCAGGGCTTTGGTGGCAGGCCGCCGAACTGAGGCCCAAGACCAAGACGATGATCAGCCCGCGCACCAGCACGACCATAGCGAGCCGGGCCACGGAGCGGAAATGTGCTCGCCGTGGCCTCAGGGGGCGTGTGCGCGGGTGTGTTACGGACAGGGCGCGTCGAAGGCCGCCGGAGCGCCGAGCTTGGCGCTGCCCGCCGCTGCCGTGGCCAAGAAGCAGGTGTACTGATGGCGCCCCTCGTCGAGGTCGAAGAGCACGTAGTGGCCGAGGTTGTAGGGCACCATGTACTGCGCGCTGGCGACGGTCACGCCGTTCACATTCTTCTCCACGGGATAGTTGGCGATCGCGCGCCCGGCGAGGGCCAAGCGCTCGGGGATGATCGGCTCCACGGTCGCCCCAGACAGACTCACGCCCAAGCTGATGCCGATGGCGGCCTGCGCGCGCGGGTGAAAGTATCCATCGCGAAAGCCCATCGGTAAGAAGACACTCTTGGGCGGCACGCCGGGGAAGGGATCGCGGGCCACGTGGGAAGCGCGGGCCACGGGATCGACCAGATCCCACAGGTTTTGCAGGGCGTGCAGCAGCGGATGGTCGATGTCGAGGTGCTTGCCCATCCCGGGCCCCTCACCAAACTCCAAGGTCTGCTCCACGAAGGGCCGAAGCTCTAGGGGCTCCAGTGCCGTCACCCCGATCTCGGCCAAGATGCCTCCGCCTCCCGACACCACGATCGCCTTGAGGCGGGGATCGAGCGTGGCCCAAGGCACCCCGAGCGTCGAGCCCATCGATTGCCCCATGGCCATGATCGCCGCTGGATCGAAGCGGATCTGCCCGTCGGCGGCCCCGCCTGCGTTGAGCGTTGGCGCGAGGTTGGCGGGGATGGTCACCTTGCTGAGCAGGCGCGAGAGGATGAGGAGCTCGACGACGGCGACGTTGAAGTTGTCGACCGTGGCGTCGATGTTGCCGAAGAGGTTGTAGAACACGAGCCCGCTGGTATCCGGCGGGTCATTGCGGTTTCCGTGCAGCGGGAAGTCGAAGCCGGCCAGCGCGATCCCGCGGCGGCCGAGCCACTCCGCCGGTCCGAGGCCCGGGTGCTCGGGCTTCAGGTTGTCGCGCTCCTCCACCAAAGGCAGCGGCCCGCGCTCGATGCCCTGGTACCACTCCCCGCCCGAGCCATGCAGGTACATCGTCAGCGGGAAGCCTTTGGCCGGCATCGCCTGCTTGGGGATGGTCACGGCCAAGCGGACCTTCTGCGTGCTTTGGATGACCGGGTTGCCGTCGGGGCCGTAGACGATGCGGCCCTCCCCCCGCTCGCGATAGGGACGTGATCCACTTTGAATCACTGGGACCGTGTAGGTCGCAGTCAGCACCTGATAGGAGCCATAGTCTTCGCGGACGACCCAGGGTTCACTGAGCGTTGGCTCGGGGAGCGCCTCCGCCCAGGCAGCGAGCTTTCGGGGCTCGGCCGAGGGGTCCATCGTCGTAAAGACCGCGGCGCTCACGACCTTGGAGAGGTCGAAGCCCTTTTCGGTTAGCACGGAGACCAGGGGCTGAAAGTGTGCGCTAGGGGCGCCGAAGTCGTCGTGGAACTTCCGGGCTCGCCCGATCTTGGCTCCGCTCGCGTCCTTGATCGCGTCGGTGAGGACGAGGGCGTACTTGGTGTGCTCGCGCCGGGTAAAGCCAAAGACCGGGATCGCCGTGATCAGGTTGGCGGGGGCGTAGCGGTCACCTTCGGCGTGGAAGGTGAAGGTGACCGGCAGGAAGCTGCCCTTGGTATCTCCGTCGAGCGCGATCAAAAAGGCGCTGGAATCCAGGCTCATCGTCGCGGCCGGGCTGGCGGGGAGCGTGGCCGGATCGATCGCCGCGCCCACCCGGAAGAAGACGCCGGAGCTGAGGCCCCAGCCGTCCTTCATCCGCGCGTCGGCGGTCGTCAGCCACTGGTCGACCAAGCTGTTGTCGATGGCGACCGGGCTCTTCGAGCCATACAAGGGGAAGCGCCGGTAGCCGTAGCTCCCGTCGCTTTGTAGCCGCAGATCGCTCGGGAAGGGGAGATCCCAGAAGTCACCGGCCGGGTTGAAGGGCACCTGGGTGGAGCGCTCCTCGAAACCACCGCAGCCGACGAAGAGGATGGCCAGCAACAGAGAGGACCGACGCATGCGCGGGACGTAGCCTGAGTCCCGAGGGACTGGCAAGCGACATCCTGCGACACGCGCCCTGATGCTGCGCTGGGCTGTCCTCCAGTTTCCTCGCGTCTGGCCGACTCTTTATAAGTCATGTCCACGCCCATTGGCTCGGTCATCGTGATCCTCGCCATCGTCACCGGCTTCGGCTTGTCGGGCGGCAACTTCCTCATCCTCTTTCAGCCCAACGAGTTCATCGTGATCTGCGGCGCGGCCTTCGGCTCGCTGTTCATCTCGGCGCCCGGGAAGATCCGCAGCCAGGTCTTCAAGTCTCTCAAGGGCTCACTCACGCTCAAGATGCCGACCAAGGAGGAGTTCCTCGAGCTGCTCAAGCTCCAGTACGAGGTCTATAGCTTCGTCCGCCGCAACGGCGCGGTCGCGCTCGAGTCGCATCTGGCCGAGCTCGAGAAGAGCGACATCTTCAAAAAATACCCGACCTTTCTGAACCGTCACCACGCGGTCGAGTTCTTCCGCGACGCGCTCAATCAGATGGTCAACGGCACGGGTCCAGAGGAGATGGACATGCTGCTCGAGGCCGAGCTCGAGACGCACCACCAGGAGTCACATATCCCGATCGGCCTGATCAACAAGGTCGGTGACGCCATGCCCGGCCTCGGCATCGTGGCCGCCGTCTTGGGCATCATCATCACGATGGGACACCTCGACGGTGGCCCCGAAGAGATCGGTCACCACGTCGCCGCGGCCCTCGTGGGAACCTTCATCGGCATCTTGCTCAGCTACGGCTTCCTGTCGCCCATCGCGACCGCGATCGAGCTCACCGATATGGCGGAGAGCAAGTACTACCAGTGCATCCGCGAGGGCCTGCTCGCGACCTTGCGTGGCTCGGCGCCGATGTTCGCGGTGGAGTTCGCGCGCAAGGCGCTCTTCTCGGCCGAGCGGCCCAGCGCCGCGGAGCTCGAGGCCGCCTGCGCGTCGCTCAAGGGCGGTACATGAGCGGTGAAAAAGTAAAGATCATCGTCAAGAAGAAGAAGGGCGGTGGGCACGGACATCACGGTGGTGCTTGGAAGGTTGCCTACGCCGACTTCGTGACCGCCATGATGGCCCTCTTCATGGTGCTCTGGCTCCTGACGCAGGCCGACCTCAAGACTCGCTCGGCGATCGCGCAGTACTTCTCCAACCCCGGATTTTTGAGCGGCGGCAACGGCGTTACGACCACCGCCGACAAGAACGCCCTGATCGCCCCGGTGACTCCCCAGATGATGCAGGAGGCCAAGGCCTCCGAGCAGCGGATCCTCGAGCGCCAAGCCTCTGAGGTGAACTCACTCATGCGTCGGCTGGGGGAGGAGAGCCCAGACCTGAAGGCCGTCGCCCAGTCGGTGAAGGTCCGAGTGACCGAGCGTGGCCTCGTGATCGAGCTGGTCGACACCGGCGGAGAGATGCTCTTTGACAAGTCCTCCTCGTCGCTCAAGCCCGTGACGGTGCGGGTGCTGGAGGCGCTGGCCCCCGCGCTGGCCCAAGTCCCCAACGACCTCGAGGTCGGAGGCCACACCGACGCGCAGCCTTTCCCTGCAGGATCCGGCCGCACCAACTGGGACCTCTCCTTTGAGCGCGCCGACGTCGC
>Ga0154020_10005196_pt1 | contig 15420 bp, 11 predicted proteins | sample Klosneuvirus_201_FD_109709 | JGI IMG/M metagenome (GOLD analysis project Ga0154020, IMG submission 109709) | Active sludge microbial communities from wastewater, Klosterneuburg, Austria - Klosneuvirus_20160825_MG | ecosystem: Engineered > WWTP > Aerobic digester > Activated sludge | place...
ACGCCGACACCCTGAGCTTGAGGAGCGCGAGCCGATGGGCAGAGTTGGTGGCATCATCGACGGCTTCTTCCCTGGCGCCGTCCACCCCCAAGAACAGGTGTCACAAAGTCCGCGCGAGTCAGGCCAGTTGCAACTCTTGCCACTCCCCGCGCGGCTCCAGCACCCGGCACGAGACCCCTCAAGAAAACCCGACCGACTCTGGGCTGGCATAGACGCTGCTTCCCAGCAGACCGGATGATCCAGCCGCTCGACTACCGCCGCTCCGATGCTTACTCGCCGCTCGCTCCGGCCCCCGACCTGGGTCCTGCTCCGGCTCCCGCGCCCGGCGCCGAGATCGAGGGCCCGCCGCCCGCCGATGAACGACCGCTCTACTTGGTGCGCGCGGCCTACGTCGAGCGCGACGCGACCAGCGGACAGACCGCGCCTCAGAGCTGCACGCGGCCCGATCCCGGCGCGATCGATCGCATTGGCGCCGGCACCCCGGTGCGCGCGCCGCAGTCGGGCTCGAGCAGCGGCGATGGGGCGGCACGCGGAACCCCGGTCGGGATCGGCGGCATCCGGCGGAGCCAGGGCATCGACGCGCTCGGCGCGGATGAGGTGCGCGGCCTCGGCGATCAGGCTGTCGCGGGACGCCTGCTCCGGCGCGCCACCGAACGCTATGGCAACGGCGAGGGTCTGCGGGTGCGCATCGGCGAAGAGACCCTGACGATGGGCCAGCTGCGCGCCCAGATCGAGCGGGACCCCGAGCGCTTCGCCGACACCCTCCGTCGCCAAGGGATCTCGGTGGCCGAGCTCAACGAGGTGCTGGACGACGCCTTGGCCTCCAACGTCCCTTCCGGAACCACCCTGGATTTACGGCCCGGGAGCCAGCTCGCGAACGCTTACCGCATCGGCGGCGCGGATGGTGCGACGGTAGATGCTCACCTGGATCGCGCGGCGACCGAGGCCGCGGCGCGGGGGCAACGCGGGGTCGAGACGCGCGCCAACCTGAGCGGGGAGCGGGTGGAGCGCCCCGGCTTCTTCCAGATGATCGCCGACGCCTTCGCCGAGCTGGCGGGGCTGATCGCGCGGGCCTTCGGGAGCAGCTGGAACCCGGATACCGCGACCTTCGATGGCCAGGTCAACGACGCCCGCTTCCGGGAGCTCGGGGCCAGCGCCGCGCGCGGGCCCGAAGGTCTGGCGCTCTCCGCGCTCCTCCAGCAGCCCGGCGGCGAGGCCCAGCTCCGCACGGCGCTCCTGGCCCAGCGGCCTGAGTCGGCCACCGAGCTGCAGTGGAACCGCGCCGTCTCCGACTATATGAGCGGGCTGTCCGAAGGTCTCCGCGCCGAGCGCAGCGCCGATCACCTGCCGACGGTGTCCGCCGCCGAAGGCGCCGAGGTCGCGCTCTATCTCCGCGCGCAAGGCTACAGCCCGGCCGCGCGGCAAGACGTGGAGCGGGCGCTGGCTCAGCCCCAGCCGATCCGCGAGCAGGCCCTGCGCCTCCTGAATGAGCTTCCCGCTGCCGAGCGCGCCAACATGGTCTCGCTCCTGACGGCCCCGGGAGAGCGCCCCGCGCGAGGCTCCGGCGACGAGGCCTTCCGCACCTTTTACGCACGCACGATGATGAGCTCGGGGACGCCGGCCGAGCGGGCCGCGCTCTTTGAGACGATGCGCGTCGACGGCTTTCGCCAAGGTCCGGCCAGCGCTGCAACGGCCGAGGTGGTCGACGCCGTGACCGCCGCTCGCCAAGTCCCCGAGGGCCTGCGCGACCGCTATTTGGCGCTGATCCCCCGGCTCGGCGTAGAGCGCGCGCACCTGGCCAACGACCCTAGCCATGGGATCGCCCACCACCTCTCCACCCGGACTCCCCAAGAAGGCGCGCGCTTTCTGGCCGATATGGAGGCGCGGGTGCACTCCACCGAAGACTTGGAGCGAGGCCTGGTGCGCTCCAGCTTCCACCTCGAGCTGTCGCGCCCGAACGTGGGGCTGGTGCCGGCCGCGGATCGGGCGCGCATCGTCCGCTCCTTTGAGGCCCACAACGTCAGCTTCTCGCTCCGGGCCACCGATGGGAGCCAGCTGTCGATCGTCCCCCGCGGCGCCGGGGATGCCAGCACGATCTCCCTCGATCGCTACTTCCGGGACAGCGCCTACCGCGACGCGACCTTGGCCCGCACCGGCCTCCACCGCGAGGCCTTCGAGCGGATGCTCCAGAACGTGGCGGCCACCGTCGATCGCTCGGGCAACGAGGGTGAGCTGCGCCGGGACGTACAGGGCCTCGCCGAGGCCCGGGCGCGCCTAGCCGATCCGACCCTGAGCGCCGAAGATCGCCGCAGCGCCGAGTTCGACGCCCGCTTCGCTCGCCGCGATATGCTGGCCCAAGAAGGGGTGCAGAACATCGAGATCGATCTGTCCCAAGGCTCGGCCGCCGACCGTCTCTTCGGGCTCCGCCAGGACGGCGTGCGCGCCGGGCTCGAAGCCTCCAAGCTCGAGGTGATCGGCGCGTCCGGCCTCGACATCGCGATCACCTTGCGCGGCCCCGCCCGCTCCGGTGGGCGCGCCGGAGCGCAGCACACCGTCTCCATGACCGATCTCGCCAACGTGATCCAGCACCCGCCGCCCGGCCAGACCTCTGAAGAGGCCTTCCGCGCGCGGTGGCCGGGCCTCGACTTCCGAGAGACCGTGCAGGCCTTCGCCCAGGTCGCGCTCATGTTCCGAAATGGGAGCCTCGAACCCGCCGACGACGGGAGCCTGCGCGTGGATCTCACGGGTCGCCATTCCAATGCCACGCTGAACAGTCTCGGCGCGCAGCTCCGCGACGGCACCGTGGGGAACGTGCCAGTTCCTTCGGGCCTCGCGGTCGACCTGCACTCCCGCTCCACCGCCGACATCTCGCCGGCCGATCGGCTCTGGTCCACCGCGGCCAGCGGCGCGGCGGCGGGCAACAACTTCTACCAGTACGGCTGGTTCAGCTTCGGCGGGCCCACCGCGACCCAGGGCTACTTCGACACCCAGGCCGCTTCGAGCGACGCGCGCGCGCGCTATCAAGCCGGAGGCAACCGCCCCGATCCGGCGCATGTGATGAACGCGCTCTATGGGCTCGACAGCTACACTCGCATCGACGGCGGCGAACGTCAGCTGGGCGTGTCCGTAGGCAGCCCCGAGAGCTTCCTCCGCGATCCGCGGACCGGGTTGCCGGCGCGTGGACAGGACTTCAGCGTCCTCACCTTCAGCGGCAGTGGCTCGGCGCCCCAACGGCTGGCCTTCGATCAGAGCGCGCAGCGGGTGCGGGACATGTTCACTCGCTACGGGGGCGTGCCCGAGGGTCAGGTCGAGCACCAAGCCAACCCCACGCCCGAGACCATGTACGCGGCGATCGAGGCCGAGATCTTGCGAGACCCTCGGGCCTCTGCGGACCGCGATCGCGCGCGGACCGTGGTGGTCCACTACGCCGGCCACACCACCAGCGATCAGGCCGACGGGGTGATGGGCATGTCCTTCGATGTCAACGGACAGCGTCAGTACTTCTCGCCCGAGATGGTGGCGCGCTTGACCGCGCAGGCCCACGAACGCGGCGTGAACCTGATGTGGGTCACCGATGCTTGCCGCGCGGGCGAGTATGCCAACCAGCCGCAGGCCGAGCTCCGCCGCGCGGCGGACGCCAGCGGAACGAGCAGCCCCACGCTCACCTCGCTCGAGACCCTCAGGTCGGGGGTGCGCGACTATCATCAGTCACTGATGGGGCTCCGGTCCTTGCCGAGCGCCCAGATCCACGCGCCGATGCCAGGCTGGCGGGAGCTCGAAGGCCTTGGTCGCGCGGCCTTGGCCGAAGGGGCGGCCGGGGGTGGAAGCACCACGGCCTTGGCGGCGCTGCGCGCTCGGCGTGATGCAGTGCTGGCCTCCGCCTCGACGACGCCCGCCGAGCGGCGCATCATGACGCGGTATGTGGGGGCAGTGGAGACGATGATCCGCGAGCGAGGCAACGTGGCGCGCACCGGCGGGATGGACGGGATCGGCGGCCACGGCGTGCTGACCGGCGCCACGACCTGGGCCCCGGATCGGGCCTTCAAGACGCAGATCCTCGGCCAGCTCGAGGATCGCCTGATGACCGAGATCCGCGCGCGCACCCCGGCGATCGCGCCGGCGGTGGATCGGAACCGGCCGTGAGCTGGCAGCACGCGGCGGTCCTCGGCGCGGTGATGGGAGCGACGACGATGATGAGCGAAGCGACGCCCGCCGGTGACCTGAGCGCCCTCCTCGAGGCGAGCGCCAGCACGAGCCGCGGCCAGCGCCTCGAAGCCTTGCACCAGCTGGCCCGGCAGCCGCGCCCCATCAAGGACGCGCGCATCGCCGCCGGTCTGGTCACCCTGGACCCCTCCGACACCGAGGCCGCGCTCCGCCTGGAGCTGATCGCGCGCCTGAGAGATCCGGCGGCACGACCGGTGGTGCTGAGCTGGACCAGCGCGGCGCTGGCGGCGCGGCCGAGCTCAGCGGAGCCCACCAGCTGGCGTCGAGCGCTGATCGCGGCCGCCCAGGTCATTGCGGAGGCGCCGGATCCAAGCGCGGATGTAACGCTCCTGAGCCTGGCGGCGCTGGATGATCTCGGGATCGCCCGGGCGGCGTTGGCGGCGCTCGCTGGACGTCCGGCCTTTCAAGCGCCTCAGCACGTCTCCCCGCTCTTGGTCTTGCTCGGCGTCACGGTCGATGGGGAGTCGCAGTCTCATGTGCTCTCGCTCCTCGGCCGCTCCCGCTCGGCGCAGGCGGTGCAGCCGGTGCTGGAGTCGATGGAGCGCTGGGCGGAGCTGAATCCCGGCCAGGGCGCAGAGGCCCACGCCGCAGCGCTCCGCGCGCTCACGGGACAATCCCTGGGAGACCGGCCTGAGCCTTGGCGCGCGTGGTTCAAAGCCCAGGCGGCGCCTCTGAAGCCATAGCCTGGAGCGGACAGACCCAGGCGATCGTGTTACTCCTTTGACCTGCGTATGACCGGCGCACCGGCGGCGCTCGAAGCGGGCGCAATTCTTGGCCGCTACCGCTTGGAGCGGCTGCTCGGCTCGGGCGCGACCAGCGAGGTCTACGTCGCGACGCACGTGCAGCTCGATCGCCGCGTCGCGATCAAGATCTTGCTCCCTTCCCTGCTGGTGACCGACGCATCGGTGCAGCGGATGCTGCAAGAGGCGCGGGCCGTCAACGCGGTCCGCCACCCCAACGTCACCGAGATCTTCGACTTCATCGAGGAGACCGACGCGCCGCGGCTGGCGCTGGTCATGGAGTACGTCGGGGGTCCCAGCTTGGAATCGCTGAGCGGCTTTGAGTTCAGCTTCGAGCAGGCCTTGGCGCTCGGTCTCCAGCTCGTCAGCGGGGTCCAGGCCGCCCACGCCGCCGGGGTCATTCATCGCGATCTGAAGCCCGGGAACCTGCTCCTGACCGCCGATCCCCGGGAGCGTCCCCGGGACATGATCCCGAAGCTCAAGCTGATCGACTTCGGCATCGCCAAGCTGGCGGGCGTGGGTGAGCCGACGATGGCGGGGCGACCGCTGGGGACGCCCGCCTTTATGGCCCCCGAACAGATCTCCGGTGCTGAGGCCAGCTCGCCGGCCACCGACGTTTACGCGATCGGGGAGATCTTGTTCGAGCTCTACAGCGGACAGCGCGCCTTTCCGCAGCGCAACTCCTCCGAGGTCATGCGGGCGAAGCTGCGAGGTCAGAAGCCGCGGCTGGTGTTCTTGCCGTCGGTGCCGTCCTCGGCGCAGAGCATCCTCGGACCGCTGATCGACCGGGCCCTGTCCGTCGCCCAAGAGGAGCGTCCCTCCACCTCCGAGCTCCGGCAGGCGCTGGTCGAGCTGGCGCCGTGGCCCGAGGTGGCCTCCCCACGCCGCGCCTCGATCTGGGCGCAGGCCGACTCTCCCGAGACGCGGGCCTGGATCGAGGCCCTGGACAGCGGGACGCCGGTCTCGCGGCCCGCGGTGGACGACCCCACCCAGCCTCCGATCCTAGAAAACAAGCCTCCGCGGGGCAGTCGCAAGCTCGAACGCGCGGCGCTGCCCCCGGCTGCCGAGACCGCGGCGATCGAACGCCCGAGCCACGGTGTCATGGAGGCCGCCACCGAGGTCGCCTTCAGCCCCTGGTCAGCCAAGCCCACCGGGGCCAGCCGGCTCATCGAGGACGTCCCCGCCGATCGGGTCTCGACCGCGGAGACCTTGGACTCCCTGATGGGGCTCGATGAGTCCATCGATGAGCCAAAGGCGCCGCAGCGCTCGCAGGACGAGATTCGGGCCGCCGTGCTCGATGTCGTGCCCCGCTTCGACAGCCCCGCGCCGACGTTGTTGCCCAAGGAGTTGGTGACGGCGCCGGGGGGGCAGGTCGCGCGACCCGACGCTGCGCCCGCCGTTCGGCCGGAGCCGATCGCTCGCCCTAGCCGCGACGCGGTCCCGATCACCGCGCCCGTGCGGGAGGCGATACAAACCCGCGGCGCGTCCCAGCGCTTGCACCGGCTCGCGGTCGTGCTCGCCGTGACCGCCGTGTTGATGGCGGGCGTCGCGCTGTGGCTGCGTCTCCGGGCCGCCCGCTGAAGCCGAGAGGCTACTCGTGCTCTTCGGTCTCGTCCCGGGGCCGTCCCCCGCCGCGGGCCCGCTGAATGCCGAGCGCGTCGAGCCGATTGAGGAAGGTCCGCATCGGCATCTCGAGCGCCTCGGCGGCCTCCTTCTGGGTGGGGTACTTCTCCAGCGCCTCCAGGATGCGTCGCTTCTCTAGCGCGGCCAGCTCATCGCGGAGACCCCGCAGCGGTCGGTCGTCCGAGAGCGCGACGCTGGGCTCGGCCGGACCCCGGATGGCGCTGGGGAGGTGCTCGACCATGATCGCCGAGCCCCGAGCATGCAGCAGCGCCCGCTCCATCGCGTTCTTCAGCTCGCGCACGTTGCCCGGCCAATCGTAGGCCTCGAGCTTGGCGCGCACTGAGGTCGACAGCGCGGGGACCGGTTGCCCTTCGCTCGCTTCGCCGAGGAGCTGCTCGGCGAGCGGCACGATGTCAGCCCTCCGCTCGCGCAAGGGCGGGAGCGTGATCTCCAGCTGATTGAGGCGATAGTAGAGGTCCTTGCGGAACGCGCCCGACTGCACCGCGGCGGCGATCTCCGGCGCGGCGAAGGCGATGATCCGCGCGTCGAGCCCGGAGGCCTGAGCCTCGTCGAGGAGGTGCCCCAGGCCTCGCTGGGCGCGCGGGCTGAGGGCCGACAGCTCGTCTAGGGTCACGGTGCCGCCGCGGGCCCGGCCGATCTGCGCGCTGATCGCCGGAGGATCGAAGGTCTCCGAGAGCGCTACGCAGCTCAGGCGCACCAGCGGTCCGGAGGCCCGGCGCGAGCGCTCGTGGATCAAGCGCGCGACCAGATCTTTGCCGGTTCCGGTCTCGCCCATCATGAGCACGTGCGTGCTGGCTCCCGCGGCGTGATCGATGAGGGCCATGACCGCCTTCATCGCGGGATCTACCGCCACGAAGCGCAGGCTGGGCTCTCCGCTCTGGCGGGCCGAGACCATGCGCTCAGCCGCCAAGGCCAGGAGGCGGTCCGGATCTCCTTCTCCCGACTGCGCCAGGCCGAAGGTCAAGGTCGAGCTGTCTTGTTCGAGCGCCTTCGCCAAGCCGGTCAGCAGGCTGGCCGCCTCGGACACCGTCGTCTCGGCGAGCACCGCGGCGTATTGGCCCGCGCCCCGCGCCGAGAGCAGATCTCCCGGCCGAAAGCTGGCCTCGAGCCGCGCCGCGATGGCCTCCGCCGGGGCCGGACCGCTGACCTTGAAGCGCGCCACGACCACCGCGCCGCGCTTATCTGCGGGCGTGATCGTTGCGCTCAACGCGTCGAAGGAGCGGCGATCGAGGAGGCGCGCGCGCGGCGGGAGGGTCGTGAGCTCGATGAGCTCGATCTCCAGCGAACCGCAGCGGACCTTGGCGCCAGCCCGGACTTCGATGAGTTGACCGGTGGGCGCGGGGCGAAACTTGGTCGAGCCGGCGTCAGCGATCTCCACCGGGCTGGCCAGGACCTCCACCGCCAGCTCCTCCTCCGCGAAGAAGATCAGCTGCTCCGGATCCAAGGCCTCGAGCGCGACGGTGTTCGAGGGCGCGCTGCCCAAGGAGAGCGTGCCGATCGGCGGCATCGTCACCCGCAGGGACACCTCCTCGGAGGTGATCAGCAAGATCCGCTCGACGCTCATGAGCGGATCCAGGAGGGCAACGCCTCTCGGCGGAGCGGTTCGGTGTCCTTGCGCCGCGCGATCTCGTGTACGAAGCGGTGAATTCCTCGGAGATTCTCGGCCCAGGACGCGGACACCAGCGTCTCGGCCGCGTCGGCGTGCAGCTCCAGCGTGGCCGGCTCGGCGAGCCCTCGTTCCGCTGCCCACAAGCGGTGGAGCAAGCGGATCCAGCGCAGCACGTCGACCCGCCGCTCCCGCACCGCGGGGGCCTGGATCTGCCATAGCGTCAGGCGACCGTAGAGATCCTGGCGAAACTCTCCCCGGGTGACGCGCTCGGCCAGGGAGCGGTGAGTGGCGGCTACGATCCGCGTGTCGACCTTCTCGCTCTTGGTGGCACCCACGCGGCGGATCTCTCGCTCTTGGATGGCCCGCAATAGCTTGGGCTGCAGCTCGAGCGGTAGCTCGCCGATCTCGTCGAGGAAGAGGGTGCCGCCCTCGGCTGCCGCGAAGAGCCCGGGCTGATCGCTGGTGGCGCCGGTGAAGGAGCCCTTGAGGTGCCCAAACAGTTGGCTCTCGATCAGCTGCTCCCCCAAGGTCGCGCAGTTGACGGCCACGAACTCGCCGCGGCGACCGCTGAGCCGGTGCACCTCTCGCGCGATCTGCTCCTTGCCGGTCCCGGTCTCGCCGATGATCAACGCCGGGGAGAGATCGGGCGCCGCGCGGGCGATCTCTCGGCGCAGCCTCCGCACGCTCAGGGCCTCACCTGGCACCGCGTGGCGGGAGACCTCGGTGGAGTCGGGCTCTTGGTACAGGTGGCCACCCTCGCACACGAACAACGTGCCCCCCACGCGCAGGACCGAGCCTGGACTCAGGCGATGCCAACCCTCTTCGAGCGCGACGCCGTCGACCCAGGAGCCGTTGCGGCTGCCGAGGTCAGCGGCCAGATAGGTGCCGAGCTGCGCGTCCCATTCGATCGCGACATGGAGCCGCGACACCGTGGCGTTGGTCAGGGGAGGAGAGCCAGGCACGTCCGGGGTTCGGCCCAAGATCAGGCGATCGGGCCCCAAATCAGCGGCGTAGACCACTTCCTCGGGGAAGACCGCCACGATGCGCGCTCGGCGGCGCTCGGTGGCGGCGCGGCCGGGGTGCTCCTGGCGGGTGGTATCGACGGTGGCATCCACGCTCGACGGTGTGCGGCGGCTGCCCATTCGGATGGACGACCATAGCTCGGCGCGGCCAGGGCCGTCGAGGGGGCTGGCCAACGCGCTCAGGCCTGCGCGCGCTGGGGCTCAGGGATGAGGGAGAGCGCCTCGCGCAGCACCGCCGAGCCCGCGTCGCTCTGCTGCCCGGCCTCGGAGAGGTGACGGCGAAAAGCGCGCGCGCCCGGTATGCCTTGGAACAAGGTCAGGAGGTGCCGCGCGAGATAGTGGAGTCGCCCGCCGCGTGCCACCAGCGCGTCCGCGTAGCTGTACAGGCCTTCGACGGCCTCGAAGCGGCTCTTCACCGGCCCCTCGTGCAGGCCGAAGAAGCGGCGGTCGGCGTCGGCGAAGATCCACGGATCGTCCACCGCGGCGCGCCCGATCATGACGGCGTCCACCTGGCTCAGGTGCTGAGCGGCCTCATCGAGCGTACGGATCCCGCCGTTGATCTCGATCAGCAAGCTTGGCCGCTCCTGCTTGAGGCGATGCACCTCGGACCACCGCAGCGGCGGGATCGTGCGGTTCTCGGCGGGGCTGAGGCCGCCCAGGATCGCCTTGCGCGCGTGCACGCTGAAGCGGTCCGCGCCCGCCGCGCTCACTACGTCGACGAAGTGGAGCATGTCCTCATAGCGGTCGAGGTCATCGATGCCGATGCGGTGCTTCACCGTCACCGGGAGCCGGACCCGGGCGCGCATGGCGGCCACTCCCTCCGCCACGCGCTCCGGCCGGGCCATCAAACAGGCGCCGAAGCTGCCGCTCTGCACGCGATCGCTCGGGCAGCCCACGTTGAGGTTGATCTCGTCGTAGCCCCAGTCCTCGGCGATCTTGGCGCATTCGGCGAGCTGGGCCGGGTCATCCCCGCCTAGCTGCAGCGCCAGCGGGTGCTCCACCGGGTCGAAGTCTAAGTGCCGCGGCCTATCGCCATGGATGATCGCGCCGGTGGTGATCATCTCGGTGTAGAGCAGGGTCCGGCGCGTCAGCTGACGCATGAAGACTCGGAAATGCCGGTCCGTCCGGTCCATCATGGGAGCCACGCTCAGCGGATAGGAGGTGGCACGAGACCCGGGGGACAAGCGCCCACGCTCTCGAGGCCAGGGGCACCCTGTCAAAAAAAAACGACCTGGCCCCCGAAGGCTTCCCGGACATCGGGAACAATCAGGCACGCACAACTTCGTGCGACTTCGAGGAGGCAGGAACATGCGATTGGCTTTGGTCTTTTCGACCGCTCTGGTCTTGGCGGTTGGCTGTTTGCCGACCAACAACAGCAACGGAAACAACAACTCGGGTATCTCCGCTCAGAACGCGGACCCAGCCCAGCCGGGACCGGACGGCCGTCCGACGGACCCCAATGACCCCGGGATGGACCCCGGACGCCCGGATGAGCCCGGCATGCCCGGCGACCCCGGTCAGCCCGGCGACAAGTGCGAGGCGCTCCGCTACGAGATCCAGGTGTGCTTCGACTCTTGCCAGGGCACTGGCGGAGGGATGCCCGGCCAGCCTGGTGATCCCGGCCAGCCTGGTGATCCCGGCATGCCCGGCCAGCCCGGCGACCCGCGCGACCCAGCGACGGGCACGGGCGGTGGTGCAGTCGATCAGGGCTGCATCGACATGCTCTGCTACCCGTTCTTCGAGGCCACCCGCGCTTGCGCCGAGGCCGGGACGAGCGACTGCCTCGCGGAGCGTGAGGCCGAGGTGGCTTGCATCAACGACGCGCTCGCGCAGTGCGGCGGCAACCCGCAGCCCCCTCCCGAGCAAGACTGCCTCCAGATGTACTGCGGCTTTGCCTTCGCTCAGCTCGACGCGTGCTCGGGCACGATGGGGAGCTGCGAGCAGGAGCGCGCGGTGGTCGAAGAGTGCTTGGCTCGGGCGGGCGAGGTCTGCGCCCCGGTCCCGCCTCAGCCGGACGAGTGCGTCCTGCGCTGCCAGCCGCTGATCGATCAGCTCGACGTGGCTTGCAATGTTCAGCCGCCGCCCCCGCAGCCGGGTGATGTCTGCGGCCTGCTGTTTGCGGCGCTCGACGCCTGCTACCAGACGCCTCCTCCTAGCTGCGGCTGTGGGGATGCCGGACATGGTCAGGACGGGACCCCCCCCGATGAGGGCAACGTGCACTCTGGGATGGGCGACCCGCGCGACCCGGCCAACGGTGGCATGGGTGGTGAGCCCGGCAATCCGCCCGGCACCGGCCCCGGACCTGGCGATCCCTTCGCGCGCTGTGCGACGATTGAGACTGCCATCGTAGAGCTGTGCAACGCTCCCCCGCAGTGCGGTGGGCGCTAGGAGCTAACGACCCGACTCATGTCCTGCCCGAGCCCACCGCTCTCGTGTCAGGCCCTCCTCCTGGGGGCGTCTCTCGCTGCGTGCTGCGTAGCCTGCAACGCTGAGACGCCCCCACTTTTGGTGCGCGGAGAGGTCGATATCTCCATGCTCGACGCCGCCTACACCGAAGTTCGAGCGCTCACCGAGAGCAATCCCCGCGCCGCCGCGGCCCCCATCTCCCGCGAGACTCCGGGCTTCGTGCTGGCCTTGGCCGGCCCCGGGCCCTTCGTCGTGCAATTCCTCGGCACTAACCAGGCTCAGCCGCTGCTCCTGGCGCTGACGCTCGAGGCCCCCTACGCCATCGTTCCCTGCGCCGGGACGAGCCTGATCGATCTTGGCGTCATCCGCTTCTCCCAGAGCGCCTGCGGGGACAGCGCGGCCTGCACCCAAGCCCAAGGCGAGCTCATGATGTGCCAGACGCTTGAGCAGGCCTCCTGCGATCAACTGGCCGCCGACATCGAGGCCTGCCACTCGCGGCTTCAAGCCGCCTGCGGTCCCCTGCAGGTCCTGCTCGACGAGTGCACCGGGACCGGGCCCGGAATGGACTGCTCGGAGCAGCAGCGCCAAGTCGACGCCTGCCGGTCGACCAACGACTGCAGCACCAGCGAGCAAACCTACCTGGCGCGCTGCCTCAGCGTGTGCCGCGCCCAGCGTGAGCGCGTCGGCATGGAATGCGCCGCCACCCCGCCCTGCATGCCTCCGCCGGGCTTCGCGTTCCCCGACAACCTCGCGCCGGCCAAGTGCGGGGTCGACGGCCCCCCTCAGGCCCAAGGAGGCGGCTGAATGATCGGCCTGCTCCTCATCGCGGCCGAGCTGTGCGGGCCCGCCGTGGGTTTGGTCGGCGAGGCCGAGCTGGTCAGCGACGTTGGACGCGCGCTGTCGGAGCGCGGGGTGGCGGTGAGCCCCCTGCCGGGTTGCCCGGCGGCCGAGGTTTCTATTACCAGGAGCGGTGAACGCCTGGTCCTGGCCTTGGCCGAAGGCGCCGCGCGCCGCGAGGCCACCGACTCCTCGATCGCCGCTTTGATCGTCGAATCCTGGGCCCGGGCCGACCTGGCCGCGCCCCTCTTGCTCCCCCCGCCGCCGCCCCAGGAGCGCGGGCCGATCGCCGCGGCGCCCCTGAGCGTCGAGCCGGGCGGTCCTCGGGGAGATCTGCGGTTGGTCCTCCCGCACCCCTCGCTGGGCCTCGATCTGGGCGCGCGCGCGGAGCTCGGCGCGGCGCTCGACGGCGCGGTGTGGCTGGGTGGAGCGGTCGAGGCACGCTGGGATCTGGAGCGTTGGTCGCCCACCGCGGCGCTGCGGATCGCGGCCAACCACGCGGCCTTCGATCCGCTCAGGACGCCCTCCAACCGAGTGCTGGGTGATCTGATGCTCGGCGCCCGGATCACCCTCGAGCTCGGCCCCGTTCGGGTCCAGCCGGGCCTGCTGCTCGGGCTCGGTGTCCTCAGCACCCGCCGCCAGAGCGCCCCGACCTGCCTCGGCGCCACCGGGTGCGGCCCTGGCCCTCGCGTGATCGACGACGGCTTCGTCAAGACCTACGCGACGCCCAAGCTCGAGGCGGGTCTGCTCTCCACCATCCCCTTGGCGGGGTCGACCTCCCTGCACCTCTTCTTGGCCGCCACCATCGCGCCCTGGGCCAACGAGGCGGGCTTCGTCCCCGACTACGCCGGTGCCCTGACGCCCGCCGAGCAGGCCGGCTTGGCGGTCTCAGGTGATGCGATCTTTGTGTTTCGAGCTGGCTTTGGGCTGGGATTCGAGGTGCTGCGATGAGCGCCCAGATCATCCCGCTCCGGCTCCACGAGTCTCGCGCCGCAGAGCTGTCGGATGAGGCGCTCCTGGCCGGCTGCGTGGTGGAGGATCCAGCGGCGCTCACCGTGCTCTACCAGCGGCACAACGTGGGTGTCATGCGCTTTGCCTGCCGTCTCCTCGGTCGCCGCTCGAGTGAGGCCGACGATCTCGTGCAGCAGGTCTTCCTGACCGCCTGGAAAGACGCCGCGCGCTACCGGGGGCAGTCCTCGGTGCGCTCGTGGCTCTTCGGGGTCACAGCGAACCTGGCCCGCCGTCACCAGCGCGACGAACGGCGGCGGTCGTCGGCGTTCTCGCGCCTCAGCACCTGGGTCACCCGCACGGCCGCGCCCCATGAAGATGACGTCGCGCGCAGGCAGCTGGTCGATCGTCTGTCGGCCGCGCTGGACGAGCTCCCGCACGACCTGCGCGTCGCCTACGTGATGTGCGAGCTAGAAGAGGTCCCGGGGGTCGAGGCGGCTCGCGCGCTGGGCGTGCGACCGGGCACGATGTGGAGGCGCGTGCACGACGCGCGAAAGCGGCTGAGGGCCGTGATTGAGAGGACACCATGAGCACCGAGTCTTGCCCGAGCTTTACGGCGCTTTCCGAGGCCTTTTCGGCCGGTCCGAGCGCCGAGCTGAGGTTGCACCTCGAGGGTTGTACGGCGTGTCGTGCGGTGCTCGACGATCTGGCGCGCCTGAAGTCGGCGGGACAGGAGCTGCCTTGGCGGGCGCCCGATCCGGCGACCGAGTCCGAGCGGGCCGCGGCGCTGGTCGAACGCGCGATGGTGGCGCGCCGGGCTCATGATCTCGGCGCAGCGCGGCGGCGCGTGGTCTTCGTCGCGGCGTCGATGGCGGCCTCGCTGGCCGCGGGCTACGTCTTGGCCCGGCAAGGGACGCCTGCTCCAGGACCCGCGGCGCCGACGCTGGCCTTCGCTCCGCCGAGCGAGCCCGCGGTGGCTGCGGCGCGGACCGCGGAGGCGCGCGCCGTCGTGCGCGGGGCCAGCGGCGCACAGTTTCACCATGCCCGAGGTCATCAGGGTGATGAGCGCGTCGAGCTCAACGACGGCCGCCTCACCCTCGAGGTCGCGCCGATCCAGGCGGGAGAGCGCTTCCGCATCGTGACCGAGGATGGCGAGGTCGAGATGGAGAGCGGGACCGTCGAGGTCCTGGCCGACCACGGCGTGCTGCGCTCGGTGGTGGTGCTGAGCGGGCGGGCCGAGGTGCGGCCCAAGGATGGCGCGGCGAGGGCCGTGACCGCGGGGCAGCGCTGGGGTGCGGAGGTGGCTCCGTCTGCTTCGCCGTCGGTGGCTCCGTCTGCTGCGCCGTCGGTGGTTCCGTCTTCGCCGTCGGTGGCTCCGTCCGCTGCGCCGTCGGTGGTCGCCGCTGCATCGCCGTCGGTGGCTCCGTCCGCTGCGTCGTCGGTGGTCCCCGCTGCGCCTCGCTCGAGCGTCGCTGCTGCCTCCCCCGCGGCTCCGCGGACGGTCGTGGCCGCCGCGCCGTCCCCGAGCCCGGAGCTCGCACCCCCGCCGGTGACCTGGGTCGTATCTCCCTCACCCTCGCCCACGGCGGCCGAGAGCCCCACGCCCGCGATCCCTGCGCCGACCAGCGTCGAGCGGAGCTTCAAGGAGGCCTTCGACGCCCTACGCGATGGCGACTTCGGGGTCGCGGCGGCCCGCTTCGCCGAGGTCGAGGACAAGAGCGACCCGCTGGCCGAGGACGCCTCCTACTGGCGGGCGGTCGCGCTTGGGCGAGCGGGTCGCACGGCCGATGCGCGCCGAGCGATGGAGCGGAACCTCGAGCGTTGGCCGAGCTCGGCTCGGGCGCCCGAGGTCAGCGCGATGCTCGGCTGGATCCTCCTGCGCCAAGGTGAACGCGACTCCGCGCGCGCCTGGCTAGAGAAGGCCCAGACTCGGGGCAACGCTGCCGTGAAGGAGAGCGCTGCCAAGGGCTTGGCCGAGCTCAGCCGCTGA
>Ga0154020_10005197_pt1 | contig 15416 bp, 11 predicted proteins | sample Klosneuvirus_201_FD_109709 | JGI IMG/M metagenome (GOLD analysis project Ga0154020, IMG submission 109709) | Active sludge microbial communities from wastewater, Klosterneuburg, Austria - Klosneuvirus_20160825_MG | ecosystem: Engineered > WWTP > Aerobic digester > Activated sludge | place...
CGAAGCCCGAGATTCCGGCCAAGGGCTCGCTCACGTAGGCCGGCGCGATCTCCACCCAGGTCGAGCTGACCTCCTCTTGCACGCCCCCCGGGGAGGGATAGTAGGTCAGGCCGGAGTAGAAGCGTCGGAGGTGATCGGCCGATATTCCGGCCCTGCGCTCTAGCGCCTCTTCGATGGTCTGCGCGGGGGGCTTATCGTCCTCGAGCACGTTGAGCGGTTCGGTGACATAGTGCGGCGCTCGCACGCCCCCGAGGAGCGGCGCGATCCGAACCCCCGGACCGATCTCTCCGCTGAGGGCCAAGATCGGGCGCGGGTAGCTCCGGCGCGCCAGCACGAACAGCGCGCCTTGATCCTCGAAGAAGGGCAGGAAGTCCAAGGTGCGGTGGGGGCGACGGATGAGATCCATCACCCGATCGCGGCCTGGCTCGAGATAGTAGGTTTGCTCCAGAAACCCGAGCGGCGCTCGCAGGCGCTTGAGCCGAAAGTGGACCCCTTCGCCGGGAGGAACTCGCTCTCCGGCGATGACATAGTTGGTAGGGGGCAGCTCACAGGCAGCTCCCCCGGCCGCGCGGAGCTCACACTTCCCGGCCCAGCGCTGCCTCACGATCCAGGGGTTTTGGAGAGGGGTCGACGCCAGCACCCGCAGCCCGAGCTCCTCGAAGCAGCGCTCCATCTGGTCCCGGGTGAAGTAGGTGTACTCTTCCTGGACCTCGCGCTCCCAGTCCTCCCGATAGTCCTTGCGGAGGAGGAACTCAGCGGCCAGCTTGGCGTCGAGCTCGAAGCGGCGCCACCCACGACGCAGCTCGGGCCCGTCCGTGAGCTCACGAAAGACAAAGCCGGGCCGGGCGGACAAGGGCCGGTACTCCGCGGCGAAGCGCAGAAATAGGTCGGCGCTGCTGGCCGTGCGCGGATCGCGATCGGCGCGGCCGTCCTCGCTCGGGAGATCCAGCCAGACCAGGCCCGGCCCCGGATCGAGAAAGTCTCGTACGATCAGCACGCCGTGGTCCCTGAGCTGCGCCGCTTGGGCCCGGAGCGCGCGGGCAGCGGCCTGATGGTCATAGCCGCTGAAGGTCGTGACGTGATGGAGCACGGAGGAGTCGAAGATCGCGTCGAGGCTCCCCGCGGGGAACACCGGCTCCGCGACGTTGCCGACGAGGAAGCTCAGGTTTGGGCGCTGAAAGCGGGCGCGGGCGCGTTCCACCATCTCCGGATCGAGGTCCACGCCGACCACCGCGAGCTCGGGATACAGCGCCGCCAAGGCCTCGCTCCCCGTCCCCGAGCCCATGCCCATGTCGGCCACCGTGCCTCGCCCCAGCAGGTGGGCGGCGGTCAGCGCGATCTTCTGCGCCATCGCCGCGTCCATCGCCGATAAGTAGCGAGCGTAGGCGGTATCATCGCCGCGGGCCGGTTGTCGGGCGTTCATCGCCGAGGATGCTGACCGGGCCCGGCGTGCGGCGCAAGTCACTCGTAGCGAAGCGCATCGACCGGGTCGAGGCGGGCCGCCCGCCAGGCCGGGAAGAGCCCGAAGGCGACGCCGGTCAGCAAGGCCAAGCCCAGCGCGAGCGCAACGGCCCAGGGGATGACGTGAAAGCTCCAGCTGCCCAGCGCCTGGCGGAGCATCGCGGCCAAGATCCAGGAGAAGCCGATGCCCAGGCTCACGCCGAGCACCCCGCCCACCAGCGAGATCGCGCTGGCCTCCACCAGGAATTGAGCCAGGATCGCCCGGGGTCCCGCGCCGATCGCGCGGCGCAGCCCGATCTCCTTGGTCCGTTCGGTGACCGTGACCAGCATGATGTTCATGATGTTGATGCCGCCGACGAAGAGGGACATCAAGCCGGTGCCGATCAGCAGCACCTCGATGATCCCGATGATGAGCTCCTCCTGCTTCTGACCCTGGCGATCCTGGAGCTTGAAGTTCCTCACGCCGAGGTGGCGGCGGAGCAGGATCTCGTCGGCCACCGAGCCCACCGCTTGGACCGTCGCGCTCTGGGCTCCTCCGCCGACCCGCAGCAGCAAAGAGTCAATCGAATGGGCGGGATCGAAGGCGGCGGCGAAGGCCACCTCGGAGACGAGCACCTTACGATCCCACATCCACGTCCCATCCCCATGACCCATGCTCGGCTTGTGCTCCAGGATTCCCACGATGGTCCAGCTCTGACCATCGATGAGGAGCTGACTCCCGAGGACGTCGCCGCGCTCCAAGAGCTCCTCCCAGACCTCATGGCCGAGGACCGCCACCCGGCGCCCGAGCCGAAGGTCCTCTTCATCGAGGAAGCGCCCTCTCGCTAGGCTCAGGCGATAGTTCCTCTGGGCCTCGGGGGTCGCGCCCACGAGCCGCACGCGCTTCTCTTTGCCTCCGCGGGTGGCGCGGGCCTCGCGGGTGGCTTCGGTCAGCACCTCCGCGCCGCCCAGGGCGCGGGAGTTGCTCAGGGCTTGGCCGTCCAGGCGGGATAGTACGCGCTGGGTCTTCCGCGCCTGATTGGGTGGTGGCTCCTCTTTCCGGAAGCGCAGGATATCGGTGGAGCTCAGCCCCTGATTCATCCCCAGGAGGGCCTCTTCAGCGCCGCGGAGCAGGCCGGCCAGCATCACGATCGACCCGGTGCCGATCATCACCCCGAGGAGCGTGAGTATCGCGCGGGCGCGCTGGGCCCGGAAGGTTCGCCAGGCGCCGCGAAGTAAGTCATTCATCGGTTCACCGCCTCATCGCTACGACGGGATCGAGCCGGCTGGCCGCTCGCGCCGGGAAGAACCCAAAGATGAGTCCGATCGCCAGGGAAGAGACCAGGGCCACGGCCACCGCGACCACCGAGATCTCGCTCACCCACAGCTCCTTGGCCCGGGCGATGAGCATGTTGGCGAGGAGCGCCATACTTACCCCGGCGATCGTGCCGCTGAGGCCTCCCAGACCTGAGAGCGTGGCGGCCTCGAAAAGAAACTGGGTAGAGATGGCGGCCGGTCCTGCGCCGAGGGCCTTTCTCACCCCGATCTCCTTGGTCCGCTCGGACACGCTGACCAGCATCATATTCATCACGCCGATGCCCCCGACCACCAGCGCGACCCCCGCGATCAGGCCCACCACCGCCTCCATCAGCGCGAACATCGAGTGAAACTGGGCCATGAAGCGGTTGAAGTCCCAGATCTGGAAGTCGTCGACGTCCCGGTGCCGATCGCTGAGGATGGCGTTGGCGATGCGCTTGACCACGTCGTTGTCGCTGACGTGCTGAGTCTGCATGAGGATGGCGCCACCTTCGAAGACGCCGCTGTTGGTCTCGGCGGCGGAGTCCAAGGGCATCACCGCGAAGTCGAGCCAAGCGAAGCCGAAGTTGGAGTCCCAATGGTCGACCTTGGCCAGCTGACCGACCACCTCGCACCGCTGGTCGTCGATGGTCAGCCAGCGTCCGACCGCCTCGCCGTCCCACAAGTTCTTGGCGACGTCGTGGGCTACCACGCAGACCCGCGCGTGCTGCTTGACCTCTTCGGAGGTGAAGAGTCTGCCTTTGGCCAGCCGCAGCCCGAAGGCCTGAAAGAAGCCGGCGTCGGCGGCTACGAAGTCGGTGCGCCCCGTCCTTCCTTGGTCGTTCGAGATGTCTCGCCGGTCGAGGGTGCTGAACATCGTGGCGGCTTTTAGGTGGGGGAGGGCGGCGTAGAGTCGGTCTCGGTCGCGAGTGGTGATGAAGCCCGGGCTGCCGCCCTTCTTGGGGCTGCGCTCGGCCTTCTTGGGCGCGATCATGATGATTCGTGCGCCGCCCAGCTCCTCGATGTCGCGGGCCAGAGTGGTCAGGCCGCTTTGGGCCAAGGACGACATGAATACGATGGAGAAGGCCCCCAAGGTGATGCTGGAGACGGTCAGGAGCGACCGGAAGCGGTTGGCGCGAAGGGCCCTCAGCGCCACCCGGAGATACTCCCGCCACCTCACAGCGCGACCTCGTTGGCGGCGGACGAGCCAGGGTTGATCAGGATCGTGTCACCAGCCGCCGCGCCCGAGGTGATCTCCACCTCCCGGTCGCTGCGGGTGCCCAGCTGGACCTCGCGCTTCTCGTGCTCCTCCTTGCCACCTTTCATCACGATCAAAGTCAGATAGTTCTTCCCTCCGTCTTTGAGCACGGCCTCGATGGGCACCGACAGCGTCTGGGGCCGAGTATCGATGAGGAAGCGCACGTCGGCGGTCATCCCTGGTTTGATCGCGGGACTCGGCGCGCGGAGGGTGGCCTCCACCGGGAACACCTCCACTTCCTTGCCCTTGGGCTTCACCGCCGCGGGGGCGATCTTGGTGACCTCGGCGGTGAAGGTCTGGCCGGGGAGCGCATCGAGGGTCAGCGTCGCCGGCTGTCCCAAGGCGATCTTGGCCACGTCGATCTGGTTCAGCTCTGCCCGCACGATCAGGGTGTTCAAGTCCCCGATGGTCAGGAGCGCCCGCCCCTCGAAGGTCTGCTGAACGCCGGGGGTCACCACCTCTCCCTGCTGGATGTTCAGCTCCATCACGGTGCCCTCGATAGGGGCGAGGATGCGGGTGTAACGCAGGCGATCCAGGGCCGTGGCCTGGGAGATCTCCGCGCTCTGTAGGGCGACCCGCTTGGACTTGAGCTCGTTGGCCGCGAAGTCCACGTCGGTCTGCGCCACCCCCCGGCCCTCGAGGCCCTTCAATTTGCGGTCCAAGGTGAGCTGCGCGAACTCCACCGCGTTCTTGGCCTGCGCCACTTCGGCCGCGGCGCGCGCGACGTCGCGTTGATAGTCGGTGGGGTCGAGCTCGAGCAGGAGCTCACCCTTCTTCACCCGAAATCCGGCGTCGGTCTTGAGCGCGGTGACCTGCCCAGCGACCTTCGATTTGACCTCGATCTTCTCTTTGGGCTGGACCTTGCCGGTGTCGATGATCTCGATGACCAGGTCCTTGGGCTCGAGCGTCAGACGGAGCGCCGCGTCCTTGGGGGGCGGGCTCGCGGCCGAGCGCTGGGCCAGATACACGCCCCCGAGCACCACGGACAAGCCCAAGAACAGAGATAGTCTTCGAACGTACTTATTCATTGCTCAACTCCTACGATTGATCCGGTCGCGGCCGAGAGCTCGAGCCAGGCCAGCCGCAGGTCTGCCGAGGCCTCCGCCAGCTGGCGCTCCACATTGAGCAGCTCCACCTCGGCGTCGAGGAGCTCAAAGACCAGCGCTTCGCCGTTCTCGTACCGCCGTTGAATGATGCTGAGGTTGTCGCGGGCCACGTCCTGGGCGGGCGCGAGGCGCTCCCGTACCGCCTGTTGGTGGGCGATCTTGGCCTCGGCGACGCGGATCTCGGTCTCGACGAGGCGCGCGGCGCGACGCTGCTCCAGGTCCAGCTTCTGCTGCTCGTAGTTGGCCTCGCGAACTGCGGTGTGGGTGTGGAGCGTATCGAAGAGGTTGATCGACAGCGTGAGGCCGAGCTGCACATCGGCCCGAATGTTGGCGAACGGGTTCTCGGAGCCGGAGATCGCCCGCGAGCCGACGCCGGCCAAGAACGGGTTATTTCCCACCTGAAAGAGGCCGCTGAGGCCGAGCTCTGGATAGTAAGCGGATTCGACCATGCGCACCGCGGCCTCCTGGGCCAGGGTTCGGCTCCGGGCCGCGGATAGTTCAGGACGGACCGAGGCGGCGCGCTCCAGGAGCTGGTCGGTCGGAGGGAGTGATAGTATGGGGACGGTCGCAGCGTCGCTCGGGATGAGCACCTCGGGAGATTGCAGCTGTGCCGCGAACGCCGCCCCCGCTTCCTGCAGCTGGCCCGAGAGATCGGCCAGGGTCGCTTCGGCGAGCAGCTGGCGCGAGCGCGCGCGGTTGTGGTCGAGCACCGGCGTCAGGCCCGCGTCGACCCGGGCCTTGGCGATCTCGGTGGCCCGCTGGGACCGCCGGAGGGCAGCCCGCTGGGCCTCGGTGATCAGGCCGAGCTTGCGGATCGCCCAATAGGCGCGGGCCACCGCCAGCGCGGTCTCGCGCCGCTCGACGTTCAGGTCGCTGGTGGCGGCCGCTCGGAGGTGTTCGGCGCGCTCGATGCCCGCGCTGAGGCGGAAGCCTGCGAAGAGCGGCACGCCGAGGCTCGCGCTCAAGTTGCTGAGGCCGAGCGTCTGGCTGGCCGCGCCGTCGCCGCCCATGCCGCTCCTGGTCCACAGCTCTGTGGCCGAGGCGTCGACCTTGACGCTGATCCGATCGAGCTCGGCGCGCAGCACCACCAGCTCAGAGCGGCTGGCCTCGACCTGGCGGGCGGCGATCCGCGGGTCCAGCGCCAGCGCAAGTTCGACGGCCTCCTGCAAGGAGATCGAGCGGGTGGAGGTGGCGCTAGGCGCGCTGATCAGCGCGATGAGCCAGAGGCTTTGCATCTTCACGTCTCCTGAAGTCCGAGACGATCTGCCCGTCGCGGAAGCTCACGGTTCGGCTGGCATAAGCCGCGACAGAGGCGTCGTGGGTGACGATCACGATCGTCATCCCCTCCCCGTGTAGCTCGGTAAAAAGGCCAAGGACTTGCTCGCTGGTCGCCGAGTCGAGCGCGCCGGTCGGCTCGTCGGCGAGGAGCAGGAGCGGCTCGTTGACGATGGCCCGCGCGATCGCCACCCGCTGCTGCTGACCACCGGAGAGCTCGGTGGGGAGGTGGTGCACGCGCTCGGCCAAGCCCACGCGGGCCAGCGCGGCCAGCGCCTTCGTTCGGCGCGCACTGGGGCTCAGACCCCGGTACATCATCGGGAGCTCGACGTTCTCGAGCGCGCTGTAGCGCGGCAGGAGGTTGAAGGACTGGAAGACGAAGCCGATCTTCTGGTTGCGCAGCTTGGCCCGCGCCTCTTCGCTCAGAGACTCAACCGGCTCACCGTCCAGCAGATAGCGACCGGTGCTGGGACGATCCAGCGTGCCGACGACGTTGAGCATCGTCGACTTCCCTGAGCCGGAGGCCCCGACGATCGACACCAGCTCGCCCCGCTCCAGCACGAAATCGACCCCGCGGAGCGCCAGGAGCTCGGCGTCGCCCATGTGATAGAGGCGGGTGACCTGCTGCAGCTCGACGAGGGCCATAGGCGCGCCGGCCCTTCGCAAGCCTTGTGCCGCTGTGGGGAGGCCTGGATGCCTCCGAATTTGGGCCAGTACCGCAGTAAATAGGCTGCGGGGCGCTGCAGCGGGGACGCTGCGGCCACCGAGGGCTCCTCGCCTCAACGGACGATCGTCCGATCGGATTCCCGTCACAAAGGACCGGCGAGGACCGACAACGAACATCGGTGATGAATCGCTCGACGCTCCCGACCGCTCTGTTCGTATCTCTGTGCCTCGCCGGGCCGCCTGCCGCCGCGCTCGCCCAGACGATCAAGCTCCCGTTCGAGGGGGTGCTGACCGGCGCCGATGATCTCCCGGTGAGCGGCGCGCTGACCCTGGAGTTTCGGCTCTATGACGTGCCGACCGGCGGGACTCCCTTGTTCGAAGAGCATCAAGAGCTGATGGCCCTCGGCGGCTTTGTGCTGGCCGAGGTGGGCGCGAGCACCGCGCTGCCGGCGGCCCTGTTCGAGAGCGGAGGCGAGCGTTACCTCGGCGTCACAATCGTGGGCGATGGCGACGAGCTAGCTCCGCGCTACCGCATTGGCTTTGTGCCCTTGGCGGTCCACGCGCTCAGCGCAGAGAGCGCGGGTCCCGCTGGCCCTCGCGGGTTGCCGGGACCGACCGGGCCGACGGGCGACCCCGGGGCGAGGGGAGCGACGGGAGCGACGGGTCCTCAGGGGCCGATCGGTCTCACAGGACCCCAAGGCGTCCCTGGAAGCACCGGAGCTGCGGGCAGCCAAGGCCTCGCAGGCTCGCAAGGTCCCGCAGGCTCGCAAGGTCCCGCAGGCTCGCAAGGTCCCGCAGGCGCGCAAGGTCCCGCGGGTCCGGTGGGGCCTGCTGGGCCGCGTGGGACGACCGGGGCTACCGGGGCTCAGGGAGTCGCAGGAAACACGGGCGCTGCTGGGGCTCCGGGGCCGACGGGCGCGCAAGGTCCCGCTGGCGCGCAAGGCGCAGCAGGCGCGCAAGGTCCCGCCGGCGCGCAAGGTCCCGTGGGCGCGCAAGGTCCCGCTGGCTCGCAAGGCGCAGCAGGCGCGCAAGGTCCCGTGGGTCCGGTGGGGCCAGCCGGTCCGCGCGGGGCCACCGGGGCGACGGGGGCTCAGGGCGTCCCAGGAAACACGGGCGCTGCTGGGGCTCAGGGGCCGACGGGCGCGCAAGGTCCCGCAGGCGCGCAAGGTCCCGCAGGCGCGCAAGGTCCCGCCGGCGCGCGCGGCGCTACGGGTCCGCAGGGCGCTACGGGTCCGCAGGGCGCGCAAGGTCTGACCGGTAACCCCGGTGCACAGGGTCCCGCCGGCGCACAGGGTCCCGTAGGCCCCGCTGGTCCCACGGGCGCGGCCGGCGCACGAGGCGCGACCGGCGCGACTGGAGCCACCGGCGCCGCGGGCAACAACGGCCCACCCGGCGCGACTGGCGCCCAAGGCCCCGCCGGCGTCCCCTGCGCCAACTGCGTGGATAGTGCGTCGGTGCAAAACCGCTTGACCCGCATCCCCGCCGCCTGTGCGGGCAGCGGCACGATCGCCAACGTCGGCGGTGGTTGGTTCTTCGGGCCCAACTATTCCGGCGCCCTGTTCTGCGAGATCGTCCGGCCAAGCGAGGTCGCCGGCGGCAACGTGACGGTCGGCATTACCTACCAACTCAGCAGCTCGCCGGGCCTCACCTATCAGTTCAACACCTTCGCCACGCCGCACCGACTCGGCGTCTCTCGCCCGCCCTCGGTCAACGCCAACGTCGCCTCCAGCGTCTTCTCGAGCTCGGTCTTCCTGCGAACCACGGTGACCTTCGCCTCCGTCGACTTCTTCCCGGCCGGGACCTTCGGGACGGAGCTTCAGATCGTGCCCTTCACGCCGCCCCAGGGCCCGTCGCCGGACATGGTCATCGTGGCGATCGACGTCGAGTATCTCGACGAGCGTTGAGCCGTGATACGAACGCAGCGTGAGCCCTGAGACTCTCTCCGGCGATGAAGCCACCCGCGCCCCCGAAGACTGGGTGACGATCGGCCGCTACTCCACCGTGCACGAGGCGCTGGTCGTGAAGGGCACGCTCGAGTCGAACGACGTCGAGGTGCAGCTGCTCGACGCCGAGACCGTGGGGGTAGACTGGCTCCTCTCCAACGCGATCGGCGGGGTCCGCGTTCAGGTGAAGGAGGCGCGGCGCGCGGTGGCCCTGGAGATCCTCGCCGAGCAACCCCTCGAGGCCGAGGCGGGGTCCGCGGAGCCGATCGAGCCAGCGCGTGATCGCGCTTCCGAGATCAGCGATGACGCCAAGCGAACGCTCGTTGCTGCGCTGCTCGGCTTTATGGTCCCCGTCGTACCGAACCTATACTCGCTCTACCTGGCGGTGGGTTTCACCAAGAGTTGGGGCGATGCGCCCCACCGAGCCCGTCTCTGGGTGATCGTCGCGGTGCTCATCGACGCCCTTGTTGCGGCGATCCTGCTGGTTCTCCTACGCGGGTTTTGAGCCGATCGCTCTCGCGCCTGCCCTCACCGTAGAGAGGCGTATATGGAGCTCGTCAGAGGCGCTGCCTTGTCCCTCGTGTTGTTCGCTGCTTGTGGAGGAGGCTCGGCCGGCACCGTCCCTGTCTCAGAGTGCAGCACTGGATTGAAGTGGACGGGAGGAGATGAGGAGTCTCCCCTGATGCATCCGGGCATGGCATGCATCACCTGCCACACGACTCGCAGCGCGCCGACCCTGGAAATCGCTGGAACGGTGTATGGAGCGCTCCACGAGGGCGACGACTGCTACGGTTCGCCCGGCGTCAGCGTGGTGATCACCGGGGCCGATGACAAAGTCACGACGCTCACCACCAATGAGAGCGGCAACTTCTCGCTGCGGTCGCGGGGAACGATCGCGCTGCCATTTCGAGCCAAGATCGTCTCCGGCAGCCAAGAGCGGGTAATGGCCACCCCTCAGATGAACGGCGATTGCTCCAGCTGCCACAGTGCCGCAGGGGCCGAGGGCGCCGCGGGCCGCATCACGCTCTAGCGGCGACCGCTGCAACGTTCGAAAAGAGCTGCTGATAGGCCCGAATCGAAGCTCCCCCGCGCGTCTTCGCGCGCAGTGGCTGGCGCGCGAAGCGTGCCTGGTGCCACTCGCAAGGACTGCCCACGCCCAAAGTAAGCACAGAGAAACAGATGCCCTACTGGCCTAAGTGAACGGCATCAGCTCCCGAGGCGTGCGGGCGGCCACCCCCAGGCCCCCGGTTGACCCTGTGTCAGAACGCTGCGCCAATGACCCCCGGTGCGGCGCCCTCAGACCCTGATCGCGGCGACGTTGCTGGCCCTCTCGTGGCCCGCGGCGGCCGCGACGCCGCCGGTCGTAGCGGTCTTCGAGCTGCGCGACGCTCAGGGCCGCCTGACGCCCGAGGAGCGGAGCCAAATCACCAGGTACTTCCGCGTGAAGCTGACCGAGCGGGGCGCTTTTCCGGTGGTGCCCGAGGCTGAGCTCAAGCGAGCGATCGCCGATCAGCAAGCCGAGTCCTACAAGGAGTGCTACGACGAGGCCTGTCAGATCGAGATCGGGCGCGAGGTGGCGGCCCAAAAATCGCTCGCGCTCGAGCTGGTCTCGGTGGGCGCGCGCTGCATCCTGACGGCGACCTTCTTCGACCTGATCAAGGCCACCAGCGAACGCGCGGCCAGCGTGGACGCCGCCTGCGAAGCCTCCGCTTTGGCCGTCGCGGCCTCGGAGTTGGCCGACCAGCTCGGGCCCGCCGCGAGCTTCGCGCCTCGCTCCGATCTCCGCTTGGCTCCCCCCGTGGCGGCCCAAGCGCCGAGCGTCGAGCGGGTGCGGGTTCGGGTGCAGACGACAGACCAGGACCGACAATTCGAGGTCAGCCTCTTTGACGCCGATGGCAGTGAGCGGCGCTGCAGCCCGGCGCTCCGCGCCGCAGACGTCTGCCACCTCGGGTCGGGCCGCGTGGGTCGAGCTCAAGTGACGGTGCGCGTGCCGGAGCTCGGCGTCGCCCAGACCACGCTGCCCTTCGACGAGACCCACACCCAAGCGGTGCTCGAAGTTGGTGTCGGCCGATCGTGGTGGGCCTATGGGGCGTGGTGGATGGGCGCCTCGATGGGCGTGGGTGGGCTGATCTCATTGGGGCTCGGGGCTGGTGGGGTAGCGACGACGAGCTCGCGCACCGACGGGAACAGCTTCCTCATGGTCACGGGTACCGTCTTCTCGCTGGTCGGCGCCGCCCTGTTTACGACCGGCTTCCTGTTGCCGAGGCCCATCGACATCGACGAGCACCTCTTGGAAACGTCCGGAACGTAACCGAGGCACCTTCGACGTCCGTGTTCGGTAACCATCCTAGGGGGCTGTGCCCGCATCCCCTGGCCGGAACGTGGCCTTATCCCCTGCTCAGTTTCTTGCTATGGACTTTCGCGATGCGAAGGTTGGCCTGGCTGCTGCTGTACCCCGTGACTCTACTCGCATGTGAAGGCCCTAGCGGTCAGCCGGGCACACCGGGCGAACCCGGCGTCAACGGACTCCCCGGCGTCACCGGCGCGACCGGGCCCAGCGGCCCCGCTGGCCCGACTGGTCCAGAAGGCCCCACGGGCCCCGCGGGGAGCACGGACGGAGGTACCAGCCCCGACGCTGGCCCCGGCGGGCGCAATGCGTACCTCACCGCCGACGGCCTCAAGATCGAGCTCCTCTCCGCCGGCATCGACAGCACCGGAACCGCGACGGTCTCTCTACGCATCACCGACGGCGACGACCTCCCGCTCGACAAGGACGGCCTCTACACCCGCGGCACAGTCACGTTGAGCTTCGTTCTCGCCTGGCTCGCGGTAGAGAGCGATGGCCGCGTCGGCCAATACACGGCCTACACCACGCGCAGCGTCACCAGCCCGATCTCGCACCTCACGGTCGATCAAGCCTCGACGGATCGCGGTGGAATGCTGGTCGAGATCGGAGCGGGAGCTGGAACTTATCGCTACACCTTCGGCATCCCGGCCCAAAACGTCGACCGCACCAAGACCCATACGATCGGGGTCTACGGGACGCGCACCATCGAGACACAGCGCGCCTTCGCGGATGCGACCTTTGACTTCGTACCGGACGGTTCTGCGGTCGCCTTGCGCCGCCGGGTGGTCACGAACAACGCCTGTAACGGCTGCCACGCCCAACTCTCTGCGCACGGCGGCGCACGCCAGAAGGTGGAGCTGTGCATCCTGTGCCACACGCCGCAGACCGTCGACCCCGATACTGGCAACACGGTCGACTTCAACGTCATGGTTCACAAGATCCACCGGGGCGAACAGCTCCCGAGCGTGATCGGCGGCGAGCCCTATCAGATCATCGGCTTCAACCAGACCGTGGAGGACTATTCGACCGTCGCCTATCCCCAGGAGCTGAGGCTCTGCACGACCTGCCACGCGGGGCCCGACGGTGCCCTGTGGTCGACCCGGCCGGCGCTACCGGCCTGCAGCTCCTGTCATGACCGGACCTCGTTCGTGGACCCGCCCCCGGCGGGGAGCACGCTCCACCGCGGTGGTCAGCAGCCCCCCAACTCTCCTTGCCGCATCTGCCATCCGTCCACGGGAAACATCGCGCCGATCGTGACGGTCCACCTCAACCCCTTCAACGACCCGGCCAGCGCCCGGATCACGGCCTCTCTGCTCAGTGTGTCCAATAGCGCGCCCGGACAGCTGCCCACGGTGCGCTTCTCGATCACCGTCAACGGGCAGCCGCGAGACATCCTGTCCGCTCCCCTGACCTCCCTGCGCGCAACGGTGGCCGGACCGAACTCAGACTATGCCCGGTACTGGCAGGCCACGATCCAGGGCACAGGCGCCGCCGGTGCACCGGTCGCCGTCGACGCCGCCAACGGCGTCTTTGACTATACCTTCACCACGCCGATCCCCGCCGACGCGACCGGTAGCTACACGATGGCGCTCGAGGCCACCCTCCAGGCCAATAGTACGGCGCCTCGCTTCGCGGCCTATCCTCCGCTCTTCCCCTTCGTGGTGACCGGGTCGAGCACAGTGGCCGAACCCCGCCGACAGGTGATCGACGCGGCCAAGTGCAACAGCTGCCACTTCGACCTCTCCTTCCACGGGGGTTCGCGCCGAAATGGGGAGTACTGCGTGCTGTGCCACAACCCGAACAACATCAACGACGAGCGCATGTCTCGCCTCGAGGATCGTTCGGTGGTGGTCCACAGCGTCGACGCCAAGATGATGATCCACCGCATTCACTCGGGGGAGCGCCTGGCCAATGACTATATCCTGGGCGGAAATCCGGCGCCGACCCGAGCCAATCCGGTGGGCACTCCGGTCAACTTCAAGGAGCTTCGCTTCCCCGGAATCGCTGGAAACTGCGCCCAATGTCATCGTCCCAGCACGTGGGTGCTTCCGCTCACCGGGCGCCGCCTGAGCTCACGGGAGCAGATCCGGCACTGCCTCGAGAACCCCGCGGCCGATGCGGACAACTATTGCGACTCAGGCTTGTGGGTCGCCTCCTCGACCACGACCTTGCCCCCTACGACCGCCGCCTGCCTCGGCTGTCACGACAGCGCCGCCGCCGCGGCCCACGCCGAGGTGAACACCACGCTCTCCGGCGTCGAGGCCTGCGCCGTCTGCCACGGACCCGGGAAGGACGAGGATGTCTCCGTCGTCCACCCGATTCGGTAGCTCCATGAAGTGGGTTGTGCCCAGCGTACTGTGGCTCCTGATCGGCCTGGCCTTGGCCGGGTGCGACGACGTGCGCGCCTCGAGCGATGCGGGTGTCTGCGTCGAGAACCTGGACGCGGGGCAAAACTGCTCGCGGATACACGGCAACGGCATCCTGGATCCGAACAGCCCCGACTTCCACGTGCAGCTCCTGCGCTCTACGGCCTATGACTTCGACCTCTGTCAGAAGTGCCACGGCCGAGATCTGGAGGGTGGAAAGAGCGGACTCTCCTGCGTGAGCTGTCACGAGAAGGGGCCCACCGCCTGCGTCACCTGCCATGAGAAGCTCCCGCTTCAGGGGGCCCACTCGGCGCACCTCGCGGGGGCGACCGTTGAGCAGCCCAGCGCTTGCACGGGCTGTCATCAGGTCCCTCAGCGCTGGGATAGTCCGGGCCACATCCGGGACGAGCAAGGCGCGCTCGACCCCTCACCGGTCGAGCTGCACTTCAACGGGAAGGCCGAAGGAACTCGCTTCGACCCGGTGACGAAGAGCTGCGAGGCCGCGCTCTGCCACGGCGGCCGCTTGCCCGCCACCGGCGCCCAGGATCCGGTGCCTCACTGGAACGAGCCCCATCAGGAGCTGGGCTGCCAGCGCTGCCATGGCTTCCCTCCCACCACGATCTATCACGCCGATAATCAGTGCCAAAATTGCCATCCCCGGGTGGCCAACGGGGAAGGAGAGCTCTTGGATCTCGCCCTGCACCAGGACGGGAAGATCGACCTTGGGCCCGACGGCAGCGGCCGCTGCGAGTCCTGCCACGCCTCGATCGCCACGGATGTCATGCACCAAACGCATGCGCGTCCTTCGCTGCGCCTGAGCAGCAACGTGCTCTGCGAGTCATGTCACCTCTTGCCAGAGACCGTGACCTCCACCGGGCACCTGGATAGTTTGAGGCCCGTCGAAGTCTTCCCCGCCGGGCAACGCTCCATCGCCTGGAGCAATGGGGCGGCGCCTCGTTACGACGCCGCGACCCGCACCTGCTCCGGGACCTGGTGCCACGGCGTGGCGACCGAGATCCCCTGGACGAGACCGGAAGGGCAGGTGGCCTGCGGGAGCTGTCACGCGGTCCCGCCCGCCGATGTCTCGCATCCTCTACCCATGACGCTCCGCGACTGCGCGACCTGTCACGACTCCGTCGATGCTTACGGCAACCCCAAGCTCGTCGAGACCGGCACCACGGTGCGTACGCAACACTTGGATGGAAAGGTGGATATTCGATGAATTCGGGCGAGCAATTCGGGCCCCTGGTGTGGGTCGCCATCGTCTGCATCGTGGTGGCGGCTTCGATCGTCCTGTGGTTCCTCCTCGCCGCCCCGCCCCTGTCGCGTCAGACCAAGGTCCTCCTGCTGTTCGGGATCGCGGTGTTCCCCATCGGAGCGGCCATGGCCACCAATTTGGTCGGCTTCCACGCCACGACGGAGCGGCCTTTTTGCGGCGGCTGCCACCTGATGCTCCCCTACACCGACGACTCCGCCAACCCCGTGAGTGAGACCTTGGCCGCGCGCCATGCCCGAAATCCTATGTTTGGAGGGCAGAACTGCTACACCTGCCACGCCGACTACGGGATGTTCGGGCTGGCGGTCACCAAGCTTGGTGGGATGCGCCACGTCTACTATTACTATCTCGGTGGCTTCGGGAAGCTCACGATCGAGGAGTCCTTCGGGAAGATCCACATCAACAAGCCCTTCCCCAACCACACCTGCATGCAGTGTCATTCC
>Ga0154020_10005198_pt1 | contig 15415 bp, 13 predicted proteins | sample Klosneuvirus_201_FD_109709 | JGI IMG/M metagenome (GOLD analysis project Ga0154020, IMG submission 109709) | Active sludge microbial communities from wastewater, Klosterneuburg, Austria - Klosneuvirus_20160825_MG | ecosystem: Engineered > WWTP > Aerobic digester > Activated sludge | place...
CGCACGCGCCGGGTCCATGCCCAGAGCGGCACCGGCATCCCGCGAGCGTTGAGCGTCACTGGAGAACACGCCGGCGACCACCTTCCAGTGGCCGTCCATCTCGGCAGCGCCGCGGTGCATGGTGCCGATCCAGGCACCAGGTCCGCCGCCGATGACGGCCAGCCGCAAGGGGCGCCCGAATCGTTCACGCAAAGTGCTCATCAAAATCCCAGTCTTTCAAAATTTGCCTTGCAGCAGAACAAAAAACCACCCACCCGGAACCGGGTGCGGACGGAACAAAAAAGCGCGCGACTACATGGCGGCCGTGAAACCTCCGTCGACCGTCATGATCAGGCCGCTGACGTAGGAGGCCTCGTCGGAGGCCAGGAACACGGCTGCCGGACCGATCTCCTGCAGTTGCCCCCAGCGGCCGGCCGGTGTGCGCTGACAAACCCAGTCGTTGAACTGCTGGTTGTCCAGCAGCGGAGTGTTCATCTCGGTGGCGAAAAACCCTGGCGCGATGCAGTTGACCGTGATCGCGGACGGCGCCAGTTCCACCGCCAGCTGTTTGGTCAGCGCATGCACCGCACCCTTGCTGGCCACATAAGCCGAAACCGTTGCGCGTGCGTTGATGGCACTGATGGAGCCGGTCAGGATGATGCGGCCCTGGCGCCGCGGCATCATCACACCGGCGGCGGCGCGGCACAACACCCAGACCGAGGTCAGGTTGGTGTTCATGACCCGTTGAAAATCGGCCAGTGCAAAGTCGCCGATCGGCGCGCGATGGTTGATGCCGGCATTCGCCACCAGGATGTCCAGTTGCCCGTGTCGCGCCACGATATCGGTCACACAAGGTTCGACCGCCGCCGTATCGTTGACATCGAACGCAGCCGCCTCACCCGACAGGCCATCGGCGCGCAAGGCCGCCACCCGCTCCTCGAGTGCGGCCGGGTCGCGCGCATTGAGCACGACATGGGCGCCACAGCGGGCCAGCGACTGCGCCATGGCCCAGCCCAGGCCGCGAGATGCGCCGGTGACCAGCGCGATTTTTCCGGTCAGATCAAACATGGCAGTCCCGCTTCAACATGGTGTATGTCCTTCATCGATATGGCCCACCATCCGGGTGAAGGCCTGTTGCAGCAGTCCGTTGTCGGTGCCGGCCGCGATCATGGTGTAACCCATCTCGCGTGCCCGTTGTATCCAGGCCTCGTCCGTGGCCATGAATCCGGCCGCCTTGCCATGGCGCCGGCAGGCACGGACCACGTCGCGCATCGCGGCATCAAAACGCGGATCGTCGAACTGCCCGGGGATACCCATGAAGTTCGACAGGTCGAAATGCCCGACCCACAACACATCGACGCCGTCGACAGCGGCAATCGCATCGAGGTTGGCCAGGCCGTGTTCGGTCTCGATCTGGGCGATCACCATGGTGCGGGCGTTCGCCTGCCGGATCTTCTCGCCGACATCACCTCCCAGATAGTCGCATTGGGCAAAACCGAAGGCAGCACCACGCCGCCCGACCGGCGGATATCGGCAGGCCTGCACAATGCTGCGCGCCTGCTCGGCCGACTCCACCATCGGAATCATCACGCCACGCGCGCCAATGTCGAGTGCACGCGCGAGCCAGGTGTATTCGCCGCGCGGCACCCGCACCATCGGTTCGATCGGCAGTCCGCGGCAGCTGGAGAACAACCACTTGAGCGTCTCGTAACCCAGGCCGGTGTGTTCCATGTCGTAGAGCACGAAGCGGCAGCCGGCATTGGCCAGAATTGCACCCATGCCGGGTGAAAAGAATTCGAACACCATGGCGCCGGCGACCGTCTTGCCGGCCAGCACATCCTGTTTGATGGCGTTGGGTGTCATGCTGTGTTGCCGCATGGTTCGGCTTTGATCATGTTGTCTCCTGCAGGTCGGCATTCGCTGGGCTACGCCTGCTTGCCGGATGGTCCGAGGGTGTCGGCAAGCCTGTATGCCGCCGCCGACCCGCAGGTGAATATATCGCGTAACCCGCAGCCGTGCCGCTCTGGTCGCCAGGCGCAGCTGGAACAGCGCCTGCGCGGGCTTGCCGCAACACGCCTGTAAGATCACCAGCCACAGCGCTGGATGGCGCCATGCATCTCCGCAGCATTCGATGTGTGCGCCCCCCAGCCTTGGCTTGGAGTTTTCTTTTGAGGAGTAGGTCCATGGATACTTTCCGAGTCGGCATCACCGCCGACGTCCTGCAGTCCGACGGCTTGCCGATCTTCGGCAAGGCCCCGCTGGCCATGCTCGATCAGCCGGGCATCACCTGGGAATTCATGGACACCGAATCCAGCGAGGTGACTCCGGCACATGCGGCGCGTTATGACGCGATCTGCGCCATGCTCACACGCGTGACACCGGCCAGCCTGAGCGGTGCAGACCGTCGGCTCAAGCTGATCGCACGCTTCGGGGTGGGTTACGACACCATCGACGTGCCGGCCTGCAACACCGCCGGCGTATGGCTGACCATTGCACCCGACGGCGTGCGCAGACCGGTCGCGACTTCGGCACTGACGCTGATGCTGATGCTGGCGCAGAAGGTGCTGATCAAGGACCGGCTGACCCGCAGCGGCCGCTGGAACGAAAAGCTCGACCACATGGGCACCGGCCTCACCGGCCGCACACTGGGCTCGATCGGCATCGGCAACATCGGGGCCGAACTGTTCCGGCTGGCCAAACCTCTGGACATGGTCGCGATCGCCCACGACCCCGCGATCGACCCGGCGCAGGCCGCGGCCATGGGCATACGGCTGGTCGACATGGACACGCTGTTTCGCGAATCGGATTTCCTGGCGGTCAATTGCCCCTTGAACGAACACACCCGCGGACTGGTCGATGCCCGCAAGCTGGCGCTGATGAAGCCCGGCGCCTACCTGATCAATACTGCGCGTGGACCGATCGTCGACGAGAAGGCGCTGTATGCCGCACTGGCGCAGGGCCGGATTGCCGGCGCTGGCCTGGACGTGTTCGAACAGGAGCCGACGCCGCAGGACAACCCGATACTGCAACTGGACAACGTCGTTGTGACGCCGCACGCGATCTGCTTCACCGATGAATGCATGCGCACGCTGGCCGAAAGCGCGTTTCGTGCGGCCATCGACGTGGCGCGGGGCCGCACCCCACCTTATCTTGTCAATCCGCAGGCTCGCAGCGCACGAACCGCCTGAAGAAGCTCCTTCCATGCCACCGCCGACAACGCCACGTCACGGCCCACCGCCGATCTGCTGGGTGTGGACAATCGCAGCATGAAACTCGCCACCTGGAACATCAACTCCCTGACCGTACGCCTGCCGCAGGTGCTCGACTGGCTCGCCACCAATCCGGTGGACATCCTGTGCCTGCAGGAGCTCAAGCTCAGCGACGACAAGTTTCCGCGTGATACGCTGCTCCAGGCGGGTTACCACAGCGCCGTCTTCGGGCAGAAAACCTATAACGGCGTGGCTATCCTGAGCCGCACGCCGCTGCGCGATGTGGCGACCAGCATCGCGGGGTTTGCCGACGAGCAGTCACGCGTGATCGCCGCCACGGTCGACACGCCGGCTGGTCCGCTGCGCATCATCGACGGCTACTTCGTCAATGGCCAGGAGCCTGGCAGCGAGAAATTTGCCTACAAGATGCGCTGGCTCGAGGCACTGCACCACTATGTTCGCAGCGAACTCGCGACTTATCCGCAACTCGCCTTGCTCGGCGACTTCAACATCACTGCCGATGATCGCGACAGCTGGGACCCGGAAGGATTGCGCGAAACCATCCACCACACCACGCAGGAGCGTGAACACCTCAAGGCCCTGCTGCAGCTGGGCCTGCACGACAGTTATCGACTGTTCGAGCAGGCCGAAAAAACCTATAGCTGGTGGGACTACCGGGAGTTCGCATTCCGGCGCAATCGCGGTCTGCGTATCGACTACATCCTGGTCAGTGATGCGCTCAAGCCCAGGGTCAGCGCCTGCACCATCGACAAGGCGCCGCGCAAGAATGAGCGGCCCAGCGACCACACGCCGGTCGTGGTGGAACTGCAGGACTGATACCGCCAGGCGGGCCAGGCCCGCCCGCCTTGTTTACTCCAGGCCGAGATCCTGGATCTTGCGGGTGATGGTGTTGCGCCCGATACCCAGTTTCTGGGCGGCCTCGATGCGCCGGCCACGGGTATTGGCCAGCGCGGTGAGAATCAGCCGCGACTCGAAACGACGGGTCAGCACCTCCCATACGTCCTGCCTGCCGGCCGCAAGCATCTGGCCTGCCTCGACCTCCACACCGGATTCCCAGCCAGCCTGATCGGAAACATGCACCGACAGCAACGATTCAGTTGTCGGTGATGCCGCCGCGGCCGCATGGGCCGGCGGCACCGGCGCGGGCGACACAGGCCCGGCACCGGTGGTCGACTGGCCGGCTGTGGCGACGTCCGGCAACGCACCGGGCGATGTCGACGCGAGCACTTCCGGCGGCAGGTCCTTGGCATCGATCACCTGTGCTGGCGCCATGACCGTCAGCCAGTGGCAGATGTTCTCGAGCTGGCGCACATTGCCCGGAAACGCAAAACGCGACAGTTGGGCCAGCGCCAGGTCGGAGATGCGTTTGGGTTCGACTTCGAGCTGGCGCGCGCTTTGCTGCAGGAAGTGACGGGTCAGTCCGGGAATGTCGTCGCGGCGTTCGCGCAGCGGCGGCAGACGCAGGCGGATCACGTTGAGCCGGTGGAACAGGTCTTCGCGGAAAACGCCCTCCTTGACCCGCTGCTCCAGGTCCTGGTGGGTGGCGGCAATCACCCGCACATTGGTCTTGATCGCGTCGTGGCCGCCCACGCGGTAGAAATTGCCGTCGGACAAGACGCGCAGCAAACGCGTCTGCAGGTCGAACGGCATGTCGCCGATCTCGTCCAGGAACAAGGTGCCACCATCGGCCTGCTCGAAGCGGCCCCGGCGCATGGTCTGCGCACCGGTGAACGCGCCACGCTCATGGCCGAACAATTCGCTCTCCAGCAGATCCTTCGGAATGGCCGCCGTATTGATGGCGACAAATGGCGCACTGCCACCATTGCCTCGCGGCGAGTGCTTGTGCAAGGCACGCGCCACCAGTTCCTTGCCAGTGCCCGATTCGCCGGTGATCATCACCGTCACATTGCTCTGGCTCAGTCGCCCGATGGCCCTGAACACATCCTGCATCGCAGGTGCCTGGCCGAGCATTTCCGGCGCCGCGACGCTGCGTTGCTCGGACACTTCCTCACGCTGGCTCTCCTGCATGGCGCGACGGATCAGCTCGACGGCCTTGGGAAGATCGAACGGCTTGGGCAAATATTCGAAGGCCCCGCCCTGGAATGCCGATACCGCACTCTCCAGGTCGGAGAACGCGGTCATGATGATGACCGGCAAGGCCGGTCGCTCCTGCTTGACGCGGGTCAGCAAATCCAGCCCCGATCCACCCGGCATGCGGATGTCGCTCACCAGAATCTGCGGGCCTCCGTTTTCGCCTGCCGACTCCAGCGCAGACAACACGTCGCGCATGTTGGTGAAACTGCGCGTTGCCAGGTTCTCGCGCAACAAGGCCTTCTCAAGAACGAAACGAATGGACTGATCATCGTCGACGATCCAGATGGGTTTCATGATGGCGTGTGGCGCGCGGTGCGCCGGCAGTAGGGGGAGTGATTGGACAAAATTCAGGGCAGTGGTATGAGGATCTTGAAGTCAGTACGACCGGGCACGCTGTCCACCTCGATCAAGCCGTGGTGCTGCTGCACAAAAGTCTGTGCCAGCGTCAACCCCAGCCCTGAGCCGCCATCCCTGCCCGACACGAGCGGGTAGAAGACGCGGTCCTTGATCGAGTCTGGTACACCAGGCCCGTTGTCGATGACATGCAATTCCAATGCCAGTCTGTACCTTTGTTTGCCAAATGTGATCTGCCGCGCAACCCTGGTGCGCAATGTCAGCACCGCATCTCCAGCGGATATCCGGTCGGTCAAGGCCTGACACGCGTTCTGGGCGATGTTGAGCACCGTCTGAATCAACTGCTCGCGATCGGCGCGCAGCTCCGGAATAGAGGTGTCGTAGTCGCGCACCACCCGAAGGCCGCGCGGGAACTCGGCCACGATCAGCGAACGCACGCGTTCGCACACCTCGTGGATATTGACATCACCCATGCGCTGCGGAAAACGATGCGGCGCCAGCAGGCGGTCGACCAGTGACTGGAGTCGATCAGCCTCGCGAATGATCACCTGGGTGTACTCATGGAGCCCCCGCCCCTCGATCTCCATCTCCAGCAACTGCGCTGCACCCCGGATCCCACCCAACGGATTCTTGATCTCGTGCGCCAGATTGCGGATCAGCTCCTTGTTGGCTTGCGCCTGGTCGGTCAGGCGCTCTTCACGCTCCTGCCGCGCCTGCTGCTCCTGGGGCAGCAACTCGACGATGATTTCGCGTCTCGACTCGGTCTGCGTCACGATCACATGCACCGGCATCGGCTCGTGGTTGAGCCGCTTGAGCCAGGTGTCGTAACGCATCGTGGCAAAGGCATTGCCGCCCGCACCTTCGAGCGCTATAAGCAGGGATTGGGGCTCGGTGAAATTGTCCGCAAATTGCGATGCCACGATGGCGCGGCGCGAGACACCCAGTGCGTCTTCGAGTGCAGCATTGGCGAACACCACGATGCCGTCTTCGCGCACCACCGCAACCAGCGTGGCGAGCAGGTCGAAAGACCTGAATCGCGAGGGCAGGAAGTCGGTCAGGGCGGGAAAATGGGTCGGGCTCAAGCGCGCTATTTTGCGCCAGCGACCCGCCCGAGTTCGCGTCGGATACCGGCGATGTCGCTTTCGTTGCGCGACAGCGTAGCTTTGAGGTCGGCCACCCGGTCGAGGTACTTCTGATAGTTGCGCGCTTCGTCACCACGTTTATCCGGCTCGCCATTGTTGTACTCCTGCAACAGTTGGGCGTTTCTGGCCTCGGCTTTCTTGAGTTCCGATTCGAGAATCAGCTTGGCATCGGAGTCGCGCGCCTTCTGCTCGGCGTTGTCCACCCGCGCTGCTGGAGGCGCCGCCGAGGCGAGACGAACCGGCGCACCGGCGATCGGGGCACCCGCAGAACCCGCTGGTGCGGCTGGGGCCTTGAAACCCTGGATCACAGTGACGTTTCCGCCCTCCAGCAGCTTGCACTGGCCCTTCTGGGAATCCGAAATCTTGTTGGTGTACTCGTTGCCGCAACGGTAAATCTGGGCTTGTGCCGGGCCTGCCAAAACCAGCAGGACGGCGACCAGGGGAATCAACGACAAATGCATGATGCTCTCTCCACGCGTCTCAAGATGCAGGGACGGCCTCCAAGTATGCGCCAATTGACCCGATCGGCCAAACCAGCGCCTATCCCACAAAAAGACAAGGGCGGTCTGAACCGCCCTTTTTCAATCCGTGCCGGAATCGCCCTTGCAGGGCTCCGGCCGGTCGCGACGCCTACAGCGAGTAGTACATGTCGAACTCGATCGGGTGGGTTGCCATGCGCATGCGCGTGACCTCACCCATCTTGAGTTCGATGTAGGCATCGATCATCGTGTCGGAGAACACGCCGCCACGGGTCAGGAACTCGCGGTCTTTGTCCAGATAGTCCAGCGCCTGGTCCAGACTGTGGCAAACCGTCGGGATCAGCGCGTCTTCTTCTGGCGGCAGATGGTACAGATCCTTGGTGGCGGCTTCACCAGGATGGATCTTGTTCTCCACGCCGTCCAGGCCCGCCATCAGCAGTGCCGAGAAACACAGGTAGGGGTTGGCCAGCGGATCCGGAAAACGTGCCTCGACGCGACGCCCCTTGGGATTGGCAACAAACGGAATGCGGATCGAAGCCGAACGGTTCTTGGCAGAATAAGCCAGCTTCACCGGAGCTTCGAAACCGGGCACCAGGCGCTTGTAGCTGTTGGTTCCAGGGTTCGTGATCGCGTTCAGTGCACGGGCATGCTTGATGATGCCGCCGATGTAATACAGCGCGAAATCCGAAAGACCGGCATAACCGTCACCGGCAAACAGATTCTTGCCGTCTTTCCACACCGACTGGTGGACGTGCATGCCCGAACCGTTGTCGCCCACGATAGGCTTGGGCATGAAGGTCGCCGTCTTGCCATACGAGTTGGCAACGTTCCAGACCACGTATTTCAGGATCTGGGTCCAGTCTGCGCGCTGAACCAGCGTGCTGAACCGGGTACCGATCTCGTTCTGGCCGGCGCCTGCCACCTCATGGTGGAACACCTCGACCGGAATGCCCAGGGATTCGAGGATCAGTGCGATCTCGGCGCGCAGGTCCTGCGTGCTGTCGACCGGAGGAACCGGGAAATATCCACCCTTGGTGGTCGGCCGATGGCCGCGGTTGCCGCCTTCGATTTTCTTGCCGGTATTCCAGGGTGCTTCGTATTCGTCGATCTTGACGAAGGAGCCCGAAGCGTCGGCGCCCCAACGCACGTCGTCGAAGATGAAGAATTCTGGCTCCGGACCGAAGTAGGCGGTGTCGCCGATGCCCGAAGACTTGAGGTAGGCCTCTGCGCGTTTGGCGATCGAGCGCGGATCGCGGTCATAGGCCTTGCCGTCGCTGGGCTCGACCACGTCGCAGCTCATGAACAGCGTGGTTTCTTCGAAAAACGGATCAATGTTGGCGGTGTTCGGGTCAGGCATCAATTGCATGTCCGAGGCTTCGATGCCTTTCCAGCCGCCAATCGAAGAGCCATCGAAGGCATGACCGGAAGTGAACTTGTCCTCGTCGAAATGCGAAACAGGCACCGTCACGTGCTGCTCCTTGCCCCGGGTGTCGGTAAAACGGAAGTCAACGAACTTGACTTCGTTTTCCTTCACCATCTTGATCACGTCTGCGACGGTCTTGGCCATCAAATACTCCTGTTGAGCGGTTGTTGAAATTCGTTACCTGCGGTCAAACGCAGTTTTTGTGCCAATCGCCAAGCATTGGCACCATTTGGTCCAGCCCGCTATTTTGCCTGCGGTTTACGCGGCTTGAACATGGCGGGTGCCGCCAGTCCAAAAATGTGCGCCGACCGAAAAAGCACCTAAACAGTGCAAAAATTGCCTAATGGGCGATTTTGGTGCGACTCAGCTACGCACCATTTCGGGGCCGAGCTGAACCTGCCGGTGTTTCAACCCCTCCAGCAAGACCAGATAGGCCGCATCGACATTGGCAAGATCTCCCTTCACGCCCAATTCAATATGCCGTCCGTATTCTGGATGGTCCACACTGGGAAGGCTGAAGACCCGCACCGTGGCAAAACGACGCTCGATGTCTTCCATCAGCGGTGTCAGCGCCGCCTCCATGGCGCCAAAGGCGATCACGGATTTTTCGATCGACGGGCTGCGATGGAAGCATTCCGCATACAGCTGATCGAGCACCCATTCGATCATCGGCCATGCCATGACCGGAAAGCCCGGCACGAAATGCACCACGCCTGCGCCTCTTGCGGTCAAGCGGGCAGCGTCGCAACTGAAGCCGGGAATCTTGTTGTACGGGTTCGGAATGATGTCGGCGCCCCGCGGAAACACGCCCATGTTGAGTCGATGCACGTTGTCGGCGCGGTCTGGATCAAAGGGTTCACCCTGCTCGCGCGCGACCTCACGCATGCGCTCTTCGATCAGCAAGCGTGCCTGTGGCTGCAATTCGAGTGCGACACCCAAGGCCAGCGCTGCACATTGCCGGGTGTGATCGTCTGGCGTGGCACCAATGCCACCGCAGGAAAACACCACGTCCGAGGATGCAAACGCGCGCTCCAGCGAAGATGTGATGCGCGCACGCGAGTCGCCGACATAGTCGGCATACGCCAGCTCAAGGCCGCGCGCATGCAATCGCTCGATGACAGCCGGTAGATGCTTGTCGGCACGTTTGCCCGACATGATCTCGTCGCCGATGATGATCAGCCCGAATGCGGGAATGCGGTCGCGCTGCGCCGCATGGGGGTTTTCAGGGACGGGCATTGTTCGGTAATACGGCTTGGGTTGGAGGGTCGGCCGCATTATCGTTGGCCCGCATGGCTTGTAGCGCCGCCAGGCTGTAGTGGGCAAACCACAAGGACGAAAACGCAAATACCAATGTGTAAACCCAGATTGCGATGGGTACCAGAACCACAAACGCCACGACAAACAGCGCGCCAGAGGCCCACAACAAGCTCGGCGCAGCACCCATATACCCGGTGATCACGCCGATGGCCAGCAGGGAGCTACGGTGCCGGCGCAGCAACGCGATCCGTTCGGGCTTGCTGGCGTGATCGGCCAACGCGTCGAAGGCCATGACCCGATAGGTCAGCCAGCCCCAGATCAATGGGGGCAGGACCAGGATCAATGGCGGAATCAACCACAGCGGAATCGACACCAACAATGCGACCAGGGCCAGAAAGGTGGAACCCAACGACCACAGCAGACTTGCCAGCAGCGATCCGCCATGCTTGCGTTCGAGTTGCGCGAACCGCCGTTCGGCGACCATGGCGACAAGCGCCGGCGTCATGGCGATCGCAACGACCAGAAGCGACATCAGCACGATCAGCGGTGTGATGGCAAATACCACGATCAGGGGCGCCAGCACCGTCTTGAAGCCCTCGGCTCCGATGCCCTGCAACCACTCGAACAACGTGGCCAGCAGTGAAGAGTCCTCGAGCAATCCGCGCACCCAATCCAATGCCAAGTCCCAGTAGAAATACCCCAGCGCCAGCGACAAGCCCACCATGATGATCAGCGGCAACATCGACAGAACGATGACACGCGGACGCAGGCAGTCGGCCACGGCACGCCAGAATGAGTCGAGAAACAGGTTCATTCGGCGAGCATACCGTGCGCAGGCAAGGCCGTCGCAAGCTTGGGTAGTATTGCTGCCATGGTCCATCATCTGAACGCCACCACCCGATTGGAAATCCGTCATTTGTCCGCCAACTCCGGCGCGAAGTCCCGGGCGCCACTGGTGTTTTTGCACGAAGGGCTTGGATCGGTCGCCATGTGGCGCGATTGGCCGCAGATCCTGTGCCAGCGCACCGGGCGCGACGGCTGGGTTTATTCACGCCGCGGCTACGGTGCGTCCGAAGCCATAGCGAAGGTCCGCGATCCTGCAACCGAGTCCCAGGGCGTGCGCAACGGCCGCCTGCTGCCGGACTACATGCACCATGAGGCATGGTCGGTGTTGCCGCAACTGCTGACCGACTGCGGTGTCACCGCGCCGATCCTGGTCGGGCATTCCGACGGCGGCACGATTGCCTTGCTGCATGCCAGCCGCTATCCGGTAGCCGCCTGCATTGTGATGGCGCCTCACGTCATCGTCGAAGATCTGTCGATTCGCAGCATCGAGCAGGCACGCGATGCCTTCGAGCACGGCGACCTGCGCCAGCGGTTGGCCCGCTACCACCGGGATGTCGACTGCGCCTTCTGGCAATGGAACGACATCTGGCTCAGCCCGGAGTTCCGGGGTTTCGACATCCGCGACGATTGCCGCAGCATCGGAGCACCGGTACTGGCGATTCAGGGTGCGGACGACCCCTACGGAACACTGGCGCAGATCAACGGCATCGATCTGCCTGCGTCGCAGATCCGCCGCGAAGTGCTGGCCCGGTGTGGCCACTCGCCCCATCGCGACCAGCCGGATGCAACCAGCAGACTGATCGCCGATTTCGTTTCTCCATTGCCGTGAACCCGCCCGCTGCATGCGCTCGCCCATGGTGCAACCGGTTGGGTGGCAAGGCGCCACCAGACAAGCGGCCGCGTCAGCCTGCGATCAAAGCCAGATCGTCCGCATCAAGCCAGCGCCACTGACCTGGTAGCAGATCTGCAGGCAGCGCCAACCCGCCGATGCGGGACCGGTGCAAGCCCTCGACCCGGTTGCCGACAGCGGCCAGCATGCGTTTGACCTGGTGGTACTTGCCCTCGGTCAGCGTCAGGCTCAGCTGGTGCGATCCTCGTGCCTCGCAGGCGGCGGCGCGCACCGGCTTGGGATCGTCGTCGAGCACCACACCCTCCAGCAACCGGCGCAGCTGGGTCTCGTCCAGCGGATGCTTGACGCTCACCTCGTACACCTTGGGCACATGGTGGCGCGGTGAGCTCATGCGGTGGATGAACTTGCCATCGTCAGTGAGAAGCAGCATCCCGGTGGTGTCCTGATCGAGCCGGCCGACCGCCTGCACTCCCTGCACCGCGCCCTTTTGCGGCCGCATGCGCAACGGCGACGGCAACAACGTGTAGATGCTGGGATAGGTCGACGGCTTCTGTGAGCATTCCGTGCCGGCGGGCTTGTGCAGCATCAGGTAGGCTTTCTCTTGGTACGGCCAGTCCACTCCTTGCACCCTGAAGCGCAGCCCGACGGTGGAGAAGTCCTGCGTCGCATCGGTGCATGGCACAGGCACGCCGCCGACCGTCGCGTCATGAACCTGGACCAATCCCTGCTGCACAAGCCCGGCGCAGACGCGCCGCGTGCCGAAACCCTGGGAATAAAGTACGTTCTGCAATTGCATGGGAAAAAGGTCGGGAGTCCAGAAGTTACTGCGCACGATGTCGCAGCGCCACGGCCGGGACGCCGCGAGCCCCAGTTTATCCGGGGCCGGTGCATGAAAGGAACGGGGTTGGCCAACGCCAACACGCAAGCGCCTGCGGTATCAACTTACTGCGTTGGCGCAGGCGCTGCACGGCGCAGCCGGGCTGCCGCATCGCAGGCGCCGAATTCCTGCTGCAGGTTCCTGGTGTCGGGCAGGACATAGACCATCGCACGCCGCGTGGCGAACATTGGCCGGATGGTGGAAGCCCCATCCAACATTCCTGAGACCGTTGGCCAGCCTCTTTGTCCCGCACCGGCCAGACGACCGGGCCGCGAACGAGATTGCCGCGCGTTTGCCGCTCACCCCGGTTTGCGGCGCGCCGGCCTGGCTGCGGGCTTCTTGCCGCGGCTGCCTGCACTCTCGGCGGGCTTGCGCTTGGCAAGGCTGTTGGCCAGCAGTTCTGTCAGGTCGACCACATTGCTGGTTTCGGACTGCGCGGGCGCGTCCTCCAGTGGCGTGACAGTCTGCGTCTCGCCGGCGGCGACCTTGCTGTTCACAAGTTCCTGTACGGCGTCACCGAACCTGTCGCTGTAATCCTGCGACTTCCACCGCACCGTCATGTCGCTGATGAGCTGTGCCGCCATCTTGAGTTCGGCCGGCTTCAAGCCCGCCGCCGTCTTGCCCTGCGCCGGCAGCCTGAGCTCGTCGGCAGGCCGGATTTCGCTGGCCCACCGGATGGTGTTGAGAACCAGCGCGGCACCGGAGGGAACCAACGCGGCGAGGTGTTCCTTGGTGTGCATCACCACGCGGGCAATGCCGATGACGCCAGCCTCGGCCATCGCCTCGCGCAACAGGGCATAGACCTTTTCGCCCTTGCCCATAGGCTCCAGGTAATACGGAGTCTCGAGCAGCGTGAACGCAATTTCGCTTGCCTTGACGAACGACTCGATCTCGATCGTCTGGGTCGACTTCGGATAGGCGGCCTTGATCTGGTCATCCGACAGGATGACGTAGTCGCCATCGTCCTGTTTGATCCCCTTGACGATGTTTTCGCCCCGGATCTCCTTGCCGGTGCGCTTGTTCACCCGCTTGTAACCAACCGGGTCCATCGAGCGCTTGTCGAGCCAGTCGAAATCGATGCCGACATTCTGCGACGCGGGATAAAGGGCCACGGGCACATGCACCAGGCCGAAGCTGATGGCGCCTTTCCAGATCACACGGGGCATGGCAACTCCTTGCTCGGCGCATTGCCGAAAGTGGGTGGACGGATCGATCCCGCAACTTGACGGTGATTCATTTCTGTGGCGGTACGTAGCCCAGCGCCGACATGGCCGACGCGAGGCCGCGTGCCGCCCTGGCGTATCCGCTCCAGGCTTCGTTGCCAATATCGAGTCGCTCGTGGACGGTTTTCACGGACCACTGGTCACCCCCGCGCAGCGCGGGCAGTTCGCCCCACGCCACCGGCACCGAAATGCCCAGACCCGGTCGCGCCCGCGCCGACCAGGCGCTCACGGTGGTGGCTCCGACGCCGTTGCGCAGGTAGTCGATGAAGATTCTTCCCACACGGTTCTTCGGCCCGCTGCGGGCGACGAAACGCTGCGGAATCGTCCGGGCCAGATGCAGCACCACCGCTCGAGAGAATCCCTTGACCGTGTCCCAGTCGTGCAAGCGCCGCACCGGCACCACGACGTGCAGGCCCTTGCCGCCACTGGTCTTGAGGAACGAAGGCAGCCCGAGTTGCGCGAGGAACGCGTGCAGCAGTTGCGCGGCCTCCTGTACCTGGGCCCAGGGAACACCGGCCCCCGGGTCCAGATCGAACACCATCCGGTCCGGGTGTTCGAACGCGGCCGCAGCGGCGTTCTGTGTGTGGAACTCGATCACGTTCCATTGTGCCGCTGACACCAGGCCCCGTTTGGCGGCCACCTCGATCATCGGCGGATGGCCGGCCGAGAGTGCAGGGTCGAGCGGCCGGATGCCGGGGAGCTTGCCGGTCTGTGCATGCTTCTGGAAAAAGAGCGCTCCGCCAACGCCGGCAGGAGCGCGCACCAAAGACACAGGCCGGCCCTTCAGGTGCCGGATCATCAGATCACCGACCAGGTCGTAATACCGAACCAGTTCGACCTTGGACGTGCCCGTGCTGTCATCGATCACCCGCTGCGGGTTCGTGACATGCAGACGGCTGGGCAGCGCTTGCTGCGTGAGCGCAGTCGGACCGGGCGAGGTGCTCCTGGATGGCAGTCGCAGCGGCGTTTCGCGCACGATGGCGCCGGCCTCCTTGTCGGCCCGCAGACCGCGAAACACGGCGTGCCGGATCCGGCCGGCGCGTGTCCATTCCCCGAAACCGACTTCGGCCACCAGCGTCGGGGCAACCCAGTGGGCCTTGCCTTCGATCTTCGCGTTGGCGGCGAACGGACTGCGAGCTTGCGACAGTGCGACCAGTGCCTCGATGATGTCTGTCAGCGCTTGCCGGCTGAAGCCCGTGCCGACATTTCCCGCATACTGCAGCGTGCCCTGCGCATCGTGCACGCCCAGCAGCAGCGCACCGAAGCCAAGGCGCGCACCCCGAGGGCTGGTGTAGCCGCCGATCACGAACTCCTGGCGCTGGCTGCACTTCAGTTTGAGCCAGTCGGCTGTGCGCGAACTCCGATAGCTGGCGCCGCGGCGCTTGGCGATCACCCCCTCCAGACCCATCTTGCAGGCCGATGCAAGTACGCTTTCCGGCGCCGCATGGAATTCTTCGCTGAAGCGGATGTGTTCCGAGTTCGCAGCCGCGAGCAGTCGCCCGAGCACGGCGCGGCGTGCTTCGAGAGGCGCCTTGCGCAGGTCGTGCCCGTCCACATAGGGCAGATCGAACAGGTAGAGGACAACGTCGTCGGTTCGCTGGCGCTCGAACGATTGCTGGAGTGCGCCGAAATCGGGTATGCCCGCTTCATCCGGTACCACG
>Ga0154020_10005199_pt1 | contig 15415 bp, 12 predicted proteins | sample Klosneuvirus_201_FD_109709 | JGI IMG/M metagenome (GOLD analysis project Ga0154020, IMG submission 109709) | Active sludge microbial communities from wastewater, Klosterneuburg, Austria - Klosneuvirus_20160825_MG | ecosystem: Engineered > WWTP > Aerobic digester > Activated sludge | place...
GCCAAAAAAGCCGTAATCGGAATGTTGGCAGGGGTAGTGTTTATTGAATTTGTAATGTGTGCCATTGCCGTAGTAGGCTTTGCCATTTATTCAAGCGATCCAAGATTCTTTTTGGAAGATGGTTCGATCAACCGGGCTATGTCGGAGGAGATTATTCTCAGAATTGGCTTTGAACAAGTTCCAACGTTGGTAGGCTCTATGCTTTTTGCCGCGGGTGTTGCCATTATACTTTCAACGGGAAATACTTTTTTGATGGTTACTTCTACCAACTTAAGTAACGACATCCTCAAACCTTATTTTCTCAAATCCGCGGATTCTAAAAAAATAATTCGCGTTCAGCAAATAAGTATTGTAATACTGGGTTTCCTTGCCTACGCCTTGGTAACGCAATTTGAAACAGTATTGGAGATGGCCTTTATTTCTTATACGATGATTGGAGCTTCCCTTGCTCCGGTCTTGCTAGCTAGCTTTTTCTGGAAGCGCGTTACCGCTGCCGGGGGTGTGGCTTCTATCCTTGCGGGAATGACTGTTCCAGTACTCAATAAGGCTATGGAAGTTGCTAATGTTTCGATTGGCATTTTTCCGGTTGATACAGATTACATTGCAATACCCTCTTTGGTTGCCTCCCTCTCTCTATTGATCGTGGTGAGTTTATTAACAAAGCCCTCGCCCGAAGAAAAGTGGAAGCCATTCTTTGATTGAGTACACACGCGCTATTTGCACAGGCAAAATTAATTATTCCTTTGTCGGCCTTTCAGAATTGCTTACAAAAGCTATTTGTTTACTGTCGGGCGACCAGGAAGGAACATTGATTGTACCCTGACCTCCATAGAGATAGGCAATCACTTTAGGTGGTCCACCGGCCGCTGGCATCAATCTCAATATAACGCGCTTATAAGAAGGATGATCATTAGGCGCAACAGTCGTGGGAAACGAAATAAAAGCAATCCATTTTCCATCGGGTGAGATATGCGGGAACCAATCGTTGAGTTCATCAAATGTGATTTGCTCGTGGCTTGCTCCATCAGGCTTCATGCGCCAAAGTTGCATGGTACCGCTTTGACTTGAATTGTAATAAATATATTTTCCGTCTGGCGAATACTCACACCCATCTACATGATAACCGCTGTTAGAAGTAAGTTTAATTTCATCACCACCCTTAGCGCTGATTTTATAGATATCATAATGCTTGCCATCCCGCTGACCTACAAAAACTAAATCTTTGCCATCGGCTGACCAACCATGTAAATAAGAAGGAGTCTTCTCCGTTATTAACTTCAGTATACCTCCCGCCAAGGGTAACGTATATACCGTAGAACCACCGCCAGGCAAACCATCGCGATGGTGACTAATGGCGAGCATTTTACCATCAAAGGAAATCACATGATCGTTATTATTTCTATCAGCAATGCCCGTATTAAGTTTTTCAGTTTTACCGCCTTCTACAGGAATAGTAAACAACGAGCCATCCTGATTAAACAATAATTTCTTTCCATCAGGCATCCAATTGGGCGCTTCAAACCGGCCTGCAGCTTCATGAATAACTTTTCTCTTTCCATCAAATACATTCAAAACTTCTAGTCTGCATCCAACAAATCCTGACTGATTAGGATTGTAGCCATCAGGCACCGGTTTATCAATGCGCACATTCCAGACAATAGCTTCCTCCACTACTTCTTCGTTGTGTGCCGAAATAAATAATCCAATTAAAACATTATCCGGTAAAGCTTTAAGCGCATATCGACCAACTTCCTGCAGGGGTTCACCGACCTGTGCCACTCGCATGATATACTCAGGCCCGGTACGTTCCACTTGTATAACCTGAACACCCTTCTTTGTATAACGGATCTCATCTTCGGGGTCGCGCATATGAGCCCCTTTTAACTCACGCCATTGGAGAGTGGTAAGTCCATCGCCATGAACATTTGCAATAATGTGTGGAGCATCATCATCGGTTGAACCTCTTACCATCCAACCTATTTTTCTGTGCGGGTCGGCTCCAACGCCAACAAACTCAAAGTTTGCTGTTGCTATAAAGTCACCATTTATTTTTTTATAGGTATAATGAAATTCATCGCGGCCAAACCAAATGTTGTAGCCACTTCCTTTAAGGCGATATTCCTGTTTTTCGGAATCATAACTTGTGCTGCCTTGCTTCTTGGGTTTCCCAACATCTATATGATTTTCGAAAATGCCAATTGGAGTTTGAGCGTTAACCTGAAGTGAAAAACCAACGATTAGTAGTGTTAAGAAAGTTTTCATCTTGATAAATTTTAAGATTTGCAGTCTCCTATTCAATATTAAATAATTACCGTGAACTTTCTTGGCAGGCAGGCAGTTAAATCGGAGATTGCTCGCTCATGATTCTCAAGAAAATCCTTATCCTTCCAATAAAAATCTATCAGGCCACTTTATCGCCTTTATTAGGTGCCCACTGTCGCCATGCGCCTAGTTGTTCGCAATACTCTATTGAAGCAATTGAGGAATGGGGTATTTTAAAGGGAACCTGGTTGGGGATTAAAAGAATTGCCCGATGCCATCCGTGGGGAACGAGCGGCTATGACCCCATTCCAAAAAAATCAGACAGACCAAAATAGGTTTTCAAAGCTTTAATTTACCAATTGCAAAAGTTGGCTTTGAATTTTGATTGCTTTAAAGCATCTTACTTTCTTAACTGAAAGTAGCATGCCCGATTTCCAAATAAAGAAGACCGCGAAGGATTATGATGTTTGCATAGTCGGCTCTGGCGCAGGCGGTGGCATGGCTGCCTATGTGTTGGCCAATGCTGGTATTAAGGTGGTTTTGCTTGAAGCAGGTCCTTTGTACGATCCTGCAAAAAATGTAACTCAATTAAAATGGCCGTGGGAATCGCCCCGCAGAGGTGCCAGTACACCGTTAAGACACTTTGGGGACTTTGATGCTGCCTATGGCGGTTGGGAGTTGGATGGTGAACCTTATACACATAAGGATGGAACGAAGTTTGATTGGTTTCGCTCCCGCATGCTTGGCGGCAGAACGAACCACTGGGGTAGAATCTCCCTTCGTTTTGGACCGAAAGATTTTAAACGCAGAAGTATTGATGGCTTAGGCGATGATTGGCCAATCAGCTATGAAGATGTGGCACCTTACTATGATAAAATAGATCAACTCATTGGGGTTTTTGGTTCGAAAGAAAATTTACCCAACGACCCTGATAGTATTTTCTTACCCCCACCAAAACCAAGGTTGCATGAATTGTTTATCAAGGAAGCAGGCGGCAAACTAAATATACCGGTTATTCCTTCCAGACTTTCTATTTTAACAAAACCAATTAATAAAGATCGCGGTGCTTGCTTCTATTGCTCGCAATGTAATCGCGGTTGTACTGTCTATGGTGACTTCTCTTCATCATCAGTATTAGTTAAACCTGCACTAAATACCGGCAATGTAGATGTGATACCCAACGCCATGGCACGTGAGGTAATTACAGACACACAAGGAAAAGCGACCGGAATCTCGTTTGTCAATAAAGACGACATGCAAGAATACACGGTGAATGCTAAAGTGGTTATGTTAGCTGCCAGCGCATGTGAGTCTGCCCGATTGTTACTCAATAGCAAGTCTAGTTTATTTCCCAATGGACTTGGCAATTCGAGCGGAGTAGTTGGGAAATATTTACATGACTCCACCGGTGCTTCTATGGGTGGAATTTTACCAAAGCTTATTGGGCGGAAGCGCTATAATGAAGACGGAGTTGGTGGTATGCATGTTTATACTCCGTGGTGGCTCGACAATAAAAAACTTGACTTTGCCAGGGGATACCACATAGAATATTATGGGGGCATGGGTATGCCGGGTTATGGATTTGGTTTTGGAATGCAAGGAACCAATGGAAAATACCCTGGACGTGATGGCACACAAAAAGAAGCTGGCGGGTACGGTGCCTCATTAAAAGATGACTACCGCTATTTTTATGGAGCAACCTTCGGTATGTCGGGCCGAGGCGAAGCCATAGCACGAGAAGACAATTACTGCGAGATTGATCCAACTACCGTTGATAAGTTTGGTATTCCTGTGTTGCGCTTTCATTACAAATGGAGCGATCAGGAAGTAAAACAGGCTAAGCATATGAAAGAAACGTTTGCCGAAATTATTGATACCATGGGTGGTGTAGTAACGTGGGGAAAAAGCAGCGCTGAGAATGATTATGGTCTGGAGGCTCCTGGTAGAATTATCCACGAAGTGGGTACTACCCGAATGGGCAGTGATCCAAAGAAATCAGTCGTAAATAAATTCAATCAGGCTCACGATTGTAAAAATTTGTTTGTGGTGGATGGCGGTCCGTTTGTTTCTCAGGCCGATAAAAATCCAACCTGGACAATTCTTGCATTGTCGATGCGGGCAAGTGAATTTATTATTGATGAATTAAAGAAGCAGAATATATGAGTCAATAGTAATTAGTCGATAGTCCATAGTAATGTGACTGCGACTCAAACTAAGGACTATAGACTCAATACTAAAGACTAAAGACTAAAGGTTATGGATAGACGAAAATATTTAAAGACCCTTGCAGTCGGTTCACTGGGAGCGAGTGCACTGATCGCGTGCGAACCAGGAACAAAGGAAACACCAAAAGCTCCGGCAAGTTTTACTATTGACCGGACGAAGGAAGAATTGATTCGTGAAGCAAAATTAGTAAGCGAAACTTTCTTTGATGAACATGAAATGAAAACCATTTCTATTCTGACGGATATCATAATCCCAAAAGATGGAACCTCGGGCTCGGCAACGGATGCTAAAGTTCCGGACTTTATTGAATTTATAGTGAAAGACATGCCCCGCCATCAAACTCCCATGCGAGGTGGATTGAAGTGGTTAGATATTCACTGTTTGAAACGTTTCAATGCAGATTTTGCAAGTTGTAGTTCATCACAACAAATTGAAATGGTCGATAATATCGCTTATCCGGAAAAAGCGAAACCAGAATTGCAACAGGGAGTGGCGTTCTTTAACTTAATGCGCGACCTGACCGCCTGTGGTTTTTTCACCAGTGAAATTGGGATCAAAGACCTCGGATATGCAGGTAATAAACCTAACCAGTGGGATGGTGTACCTCAAGACGTATTAGATCAATATGGAATGAAATACGATGAACGCACGCTTGCCGAAAGTGTTAAGTTTGATTAACTGGATACTGGTGGAAGATTATGTAATTAAGTGTCAAGAATCGAGTAACCAGAAACTAGTAACGAACAAGAATCAATTTAAAAATTCTCTACCATGACTACCAGAAGAAGTTTTATTAAACGTGCCGGGTTAGCCGCGGCAGCAGTAACTATTGTTCCTCGTCACGTATTGGGTAAAGGCTACCTCGCCCCCAGCGATAAGATTATTGTTGCCGGAATTGGAGCTGGCGGCAAAGGGCAAAGTGATATTGCCATGTTCGCAAAAAGTGGCAAAGCCGACATCGGTTTTTTATGCGATGTTGATGATCGGAGAGCAGTTACCTCTGTTCAGAATTTTCCAAAAGCAAAATATTACAAAGATTATCGCAAAATGCTTGATGAAAATCACAAAAGCATTGATGCGGTATCCGTTTCTACACCTGACCATATGCACGCCATTCAGGCCATGGCAGCTATGGAATTAGGTAAGCACGTTTATGTTCAGAAACCATTGACTCATGATATCGCTGAAGCTCGTATGCTTACAGAAGCTGCTAAGAAATATAAGGTAGTAACTCAAATGGGGAATCAAGGTGCATCGGGTGATGGCGTAAGACAAATGCGTGAATGGTATGAAGCTGGAAAAATTGGCGATGTGCATACCGTTTATTGTTGGACAAACAGACCCGTATGGCCACAAGGAATTCCGTGGCCAACCGTGAGTCCTGAAATTCCGAAAGAATTGGATTGGAATCTTTGGCTGGGAACAGCCCCTCAAAAAAATTATGTAGATAAATTAGTACCGTTTAACTGGCGTGGCTGGTGGGATTATGGAACCGGTGCCTTAGGCGATATGGCTTGTCATATTATTGAACCTCCTTTCCGGGTTTTAGGGCTAGGCTATCCGACTGAAGTAGAGTGCAGTGTGGGGAGTGTTTATGTAGATGAATTCAAGCGGGGATATTTTCCGGATAGCTGTCCCCCCTCTTCACATGTTATCATGACCTTCCCCGGTGCAACCGGAAAGCCTAATGTAAAATTCCATTGGATGGATGGCGGCATTCAACCTGAGCGGCCAGAAGAACTTGGCCCAAATGAAATGATGGGTGATGGTGGTAATGGTGTAATCATGGTTGGCTCGAAAGGCAAAATGATGTGCAGTACCTATGGTATTAATCCACAATTGTTACCAACTGCTTTAACCAAAGAAGCGAATGTTGCTCAAAAATATAAGCGAGTTACAGATGGTGCGGATGGTCACTATGCCCAATGGGTTGAGGGTTGTATTGCTGGTTATGGAAAAACCGAATTATCATCGCCTTTTGAATTAGCCGGACCTTTAACCGAGGGATTATTGATGGGTAATTTGGCGATTCGTAGTTATGATATTCGCAAGCAACGCCAAGGTGGAAGAGCAGATCAATTTGATTATCCAGGTCGTTTTATAAAACTTCTATGGGATGGACCTAACATGAAGATTACCAACTTTGACGATGCCAATCAGTTTGTGAAGCGTGAGTATAGAACGGGATGGTGATAGTTAAAAGTAAGCAGTATTCAGTAAAAGGTAATCGGTATTCAGTATGTAGTAACGAGCAACCAGTTTCAAGTAACCAATAGACCAATGCCAAATAAAAATTCAAGTATACCATCTGCCCAAGTATCCAGAAGAGATTTTATTAAAACTGCAGGATTAGCCGCAGCCGCTTTTACTATCGTTCCAAGATTTGTATTGGGTGGCAATAACTTTCTCGCCCCAAGCGATACCTTATACATTGCTGGCATTGGAGTGGGTGGCAAAGGAGCAAGTGATTTAACAGGTTTTGCTGGCAGCATCGATGGCAAAACAAAAGGAAATCCAAAAGCAAAAATTTCATTTCTCTGCGATATCGATGACCGACAAACCATCGAATCAAGAAGAAACTTTCCGGCTGCCAAATCATATAAAGATTTTCGGGTAATGTTGGACAAGGAAGCTAAGAATATAGATGCCGTTTCTGTTTCCACAGCCGATCATACTCACGCGGTGGCTGCCATGGCCGCCATGCAACGAGGTAAACACGTATATGTTCAAAAGCCATTGACCCACGATATTTATGAGGCCCGTATGCTTACCGAAGCTGCTAAAAAATATAAAGTGGTTACACAAATGGGTAATCAATATGCTTCTGCAGATTTCGTGCGCACCGCAAAAGAGTGGGTGGATGCCGGTTTAATTGGCGATGTGCATACCGTACAATGTTGGTCGAATAGACCGGTCTGGCCGCAAGGTATCCCTACGCCTACGGGTAAGCACGAAATACCAAAGGAACTAGATTGGGATTTATTTTTAGGACCTGTTAAAGAAGTAGAATACAATCCGGCTTATCATCCTTTCAACTGGCGTGGATGGTGGAATTTTGGTACCGGTGCATTGGGCGATATGGCTTGTCATATTATGGATGCTGCCTTCCGGATTCTTCCGATTGATTATCCCACGGAAGTAGAGTGTAGTACAACTACGGCCTGGTCAGACTTTTTTGAGATGGCTGATTATAAAGACAGTTGTCCCGCTTCTTCTATTATTCACCTTAAGTTTCCTCGCACCGATGGAAAAGGTGATATCAAATTTACCTGGATGGACGGTGGTCTGATTCCTAAACGCCCGGATGAATTATTGCCTGAAGAAATGATGGGTGATGGAGGCAACGGATACATCTTTGAGGGAACAAAGGGTAAGTTGATAGGCAACTATGAACGGCCTCCTATTTTACTTCCAAGCTCACGAATGAAAGACGTAACCTTACCAAAGCAGACAATTACGCGGGTACCCGGTGGTGAAGACGGACACTATACGCAATGGGTCGACTCATGTATCGCAGGGTACGGAAAGATACCGTTAAGCTCACCCTTTGAATATGCGGGTCCGTTTACGGAGGCAGTGTTGATGGGCAACCTGGCGATAAGAAGTTATGGTATGCGCACTGATAAAGGATTTCCTGGAAGAAAAAAATTACTGTGGGATGCCAAGAACATGAAAATCACAAACTTTGATGAAGCAAATCAATTTGTGAAACGTGAATACAGACCGGGTTGGAGTTTGTAATGAAAGAAGATAAGGCGTTTATTCAAGAACAACTCTTAGTAAACACTGCTACATTCATAAAATTTATTAATGAGCAAACAGAAAGTTCATTTACATATTCTCCTGATGGAAAGTGGTCGTTTGGTCAAATTATAGAACATCTGAATAAAAGTCTTGCTCCTGTAAACCTGGCACTAACCCTGCCAGGTTTTCTTTTTCAAATTCTATATGGAAAGCCCAATCGGAAAGCTAGAACGAACCAGGAATTGATAGACCGTTATCTGCAAAAATTAGCTGCCGGAGGCCGTGCGTCCGGCAGGTTTATACCACGCGCTGTTGCCTGGGCGGATAAGCAAAAGAAATTAGATGCGTTTAAACGCGAAACGGATAAAATGATTAACCGCCTAAGCAGGTGGAGCGAAGATCAACTCGATCAACATCTACTACCCCATCCCCTCTTAGGGAAACTTACGTTGCGCGAAATGTTGTTCTTCTCTGCCTATCATATCAAGCATCACATCGAACTACTTCAGCAAAGAAAAGTGTAACCCATCTTTCTACTTCTTTACAATAGGCAGTTGAATTACGGAAGGATATTTCTTTGAATGATGAATACTGTTCGTGGCAACAACTCCGACTGACTCATCAAAATTATTTCCACCTGTGTTTAGATTACGTTCAAAGCGCGGAAAGTTACTGCTCGACACTTCGATGCGAATGCGATGTCCTGCAGCAAAATAATTACTGGTGGATAAGGGCGTAAGTTTAACACCATACACTTTATCCTTTTCCATAAAGACTTCCTTCTCATACCCTTCGCGGTAACGCACCCGTTGGATAGTTTCATCAAGATTATAAGCCTTTCCATCCGGAGAAACATCAATCAACTTTAAAGTAACATCCGTGTCTTTAACATCTGACGATAAATACAGCGTAGCGTTGATGAATCCACTTACTTCAAGACCTTCCTTTAAAGGTTCAGAAGTATAAACCAAAATATCATCACGCAATTCCATTTGTGATTGATCGAATGATCCACCATTAACAGCAGTCCCCGTGCAACACACATTGCCCCCATATGAATTTACAGGCTTAGCAGGGTCATACTTAAAAGAATCAGGCTTATCGGAAGAAGGCACTTTTGCAACCAACGCACCGTCACCATTGCGAGTATTTGCTTTTCCGCCACTGGTCAGGTAATAATTTGTTGGTACTGCATTTTGTGGTGGCCAGGTTTCTGACGCTTGCCATTTATTACTACCCATAGTAAAGTATCTCACCCGCGGGGTGGTTTTCTTAAAATCGTTTTGCTCTCCTTTTAACAACATATCAAACCAACCCCATGTAAGTTCATCATAGTTTAAGCGGGCATCGCCCATACTGCGTTCACCAACGACAGTGTTCTCTGTAGCACGCTTAAATGCACAATGTAATGTTGGCGCAATCACAAGATATTGATTATCGGCAATAGCCGGATCGGGATTTTTACGAACATGATTGAACAAGGCTAGATTCGGACCACTGGAAACATCGTACCAGGACACAAACCAAAAACCCGGCACATTTAAGGGCATGTTGTCGTGATACAAGCCCCCTTTAAACCAGGCCGGATCATTCGGTTTGCGAACAATCATTTGATCATAAACACCTACCTGGCCATTTACATTTTTAATGATGTCCTGAACAGGCAAATGATTTAAGGCTTGAGCCCAATCAACTTTCGGCATCTCGGTAGCTAAGTCATAATAGCGTTGAACGCGAACTAAATCTTCCTGCTTAATATCTTTAGGAAAAGTTGGTCTGAACTTATCATTTTGAGTTCCATATAACCAGGCCGTAAACAACATCTGTTGTGCCCCACCCCGATACCAATTGCCCTGCTCATAAAAATCACCCACACGACCAACTCCCGCGCCAAAACCCTGCGCAACCATAGCCGCTAAAGCGGGATGGTTAAGCGAAGCCACTGCCATCTGCCACTCAGCTGTGGATGAACATCCTATTAATCCAATTTTTCCGTTTGACCACGCTTGCTTCGACATCCATTCAAAGGCATCATAGCCATCGGTTGTTGGCGTACCTAAAATATCCCACTCGCCTTCCGAGAAAAACCGACCCCTTTCATTTTGAACTACATAGGCATAGCCACGTTGCACAGCTTCATAAGCGGTTTCGAGTGTGCGTGTACGCAGTTCTCCATCTATCCACGAATTGAAATTGTACGGTGTTCGCGAGAATACAATTGGAGCTTTTGCATTTCCCTTGGGGCGATAAATATCCGTAGCTAGTCTTTCTCCATCGCGCATGGGCATCATTACTTTTTGATCAATAATGGCGATTGCCTCGAGTTTTTTGTAAATCTCGTCAGGTGTTTGTGCTATTAATTGACTGATCAATAACCAGCCAAAGAGCATGAGCAAATATTTTTTCATACGGTCGGATTTAAAGACTTAATCTATGGCAAAATATAAGGTTTTATTTAATTGCAAGGGCCTATTTACACAGAAGGAAGTATTGACAAATAGTAACCATGGCGCTCCCAATAAATTGCTTTCAAAAAAAGTAGATACTTAAGGGATTGTTAATTTAAACTGCGGTTAAAATATCTACCTTTGCCGGATTAGCCATTAAGCAATGCTTAAGATTGACGCCCACACACATATCCTTCCTAAAAAGATGCCCAACTGGAGCGAGAAGTTTGGTTATGGCGACTTCATCTACTTACAACATCACAAACAGGGCTATGCCAAGATGATGCGGGGTAATCAGTTCTTCCGCGAGATAAAAGATAATTGTTGGGACGCAGATGTTCGGATTGAAGAATACAAACAATACCACACGCAGGTACAAGTGGTATGTACCATTCCGGTTATGTTCTCGTATTGGGCGCAACCACTCAATTGCCTCGACTTATCAAAATTTCTAAACGACAACCTTGCCAAGCTGGTAGATAAATATCCAAAGCAATACGTTGGATTGGGTACTATCCCAATGCAGGATACGGAACTAGCCGTAAAGGAATTAGCGCGAATCAAAAAAATCGGGTTGCGTGGTATACAAATTGGGTCCAACATCAATGATGAAAATCTAAATGAAGAACGCTTCTTCCCCATTTTCGAAGCTTGCCAAAATTTAGACCTGGCCGTTATGGTTCATCCGTGGAATATGATGGGTGAAAAAAATATGCAACGCTATTGGCTTCCGTGGTTGGTGGGTATGCCAGCCGAAACTTCGCGCGCCATGTGTTCGATGATTTTTGGCGGGATTTTTGAAAGATTGCCAGACTTGCGGGTGATGTTTGCCCATGCAGGCGGATCGTTCTTGCCCACCATAGGTCGCATTGAACATGGTTTTAATTGCCGGCCCGACCTGGTAGCAATTGACAACAATGAGAATCCGCGCAAGTATTTGGGCAAGTTTTGGGTAGATTGTGTAACGCACGATCCTTTGATGTTGGAATATGTATTGAAGCTTCAAGGAAGCAAACGGGTTGTATTGGGATCGGATTACCCCTTCCCGCTTGGCGATTTAGAAATTGGAAAGTTTATTGAGGATATGAATTTAGCTGAGTCTGTAAAAGAAGATATTTTTTGTAACGCTACACTTGAATGGCTTCAACTATCCAAAGAAGATTACATCACGAAATAACTGTGTGGTTGTGAATAAGCATTTTATATTTTTTTTACTTTTCTCTGGCCTTTCGTTCATGGCATTCACACAATCCAATGAACAAGAAAAAATCCGTCAGTTAGAAATTCAGCGTCAGGCCGATAAGCAACGCGAGATTGATTTGCAGATTGATTCCGTAGAACAACTTATCGATACAGAACAATACGAAGCGGCTGAGATAAAAATTATCTACTTGCTAAAAAGTGTTCGGAGTGTTCCGTCTGATCTTACTTTTTATCTGGGTAAAAATTCATTTTACCTCGGCAAGTACAAACAAAGCACCGACTGGCTGAATAAATACATTCAATTGAAAGGCACCTCAGGCAAATTTTCGGAAGAAGCGATTTCAATTAAGTCAAAAGCAGAAGCGGAATTATTAAAGCAACGACAGTTGGAATCGACACAGGCATCGCAAGTATTTTCTAAAGACTTTAATATGGATTGTGGCCCTACCGGTAAAGTAGTTTGCCCGGTATGCAATGGTTCCACCGTTATCATTAAGAAAAATTATTTTGGCAACACCTATAAAACTTGTGGGTATTGTAACTTAAAGGGCAGCCTTTCTTGCGAAGATTATAATAAACTATTGAAGGGGGAACTTCAGCCCTCCACTAAGTAGCCTTTCACACTCAACTAACGAAACCAGGAAATTCATTAAATTTGCTTGTTCAAATTCATGCAGTATGGCCTTATATAATCGCATTAACGGAAAAGAGCTGAAAGAACGCCTCCACAATAGCGTCCAAGCCCGCACGACTATCTCTTTCTACAAGTATTATCCCATTGCAGATCCGGCCAGTTTTAGGAATGATCTATACAAACAGTTAGAAAGAATGCAGGTATGGGGCAGGATCTACATTGCCCGCGAAGGAATCAATGCACAAATAAGTATTCCGTCCGAAGAGTTGAATGACTTCAAAGCTGAATTATTTAGCATCTCATGGTTGGATGGAATCCGATTAAATATCGCAGTAGATGATAATGGAAAATCTTTTTTTAAACTAAAGATTCTTGTTCGCAGTAAAATTGTGGCTGACGGCTTGAACGACAATACCTTTGATGTTACCAACTGTGGGGTTCATGTTAATGCAACCGAGTTTAATACCCTTGCCGACAATCCCGATACAGTTATTGTCGATATGCGTAATCACTACGAAAGCGAAATTGGTCATTTTAAAAATGCCATCTGCCCCGATGTTGATACGTTTAGAGAAGAACTCATGGTAGTAAAGGATTTACTGGAAGATAAAAAGGATAAGAATTTACTGATGTATTGTACGGGTGGAATACGGTGTGAAAAAGCGAGTGCCTGGTTTAAACACGTAGGATTTAAGAATGTATTTCAGTTGAATGGAGGAATCATTGAATATGCCCGCCAAGTGAAAACGCAAGGATTAGAAAATAAATTTATTGGTAAAAATTTTGTGTTTGACGAACGTCTTGGTGAACGCATTTCAGACGAGATTATCAGTGAATGCCACCAGTGTGGAAAACCTTGCGACACCCACACTAACTGTAAGAATGACGGCTGCCACTTATTGTTCATTCAGTGCGAAGAATGCGCTGCTAAATACTCCGGTTGTTGTTCTCAAGCATGTACCGATATACTTGTTCTACCCTTCGAGGCTCAAAAGGAATTGCGAAAGGGAATAAATAAAGGACGGCAGGTTTTTAAAAAAGGAAGAGCGCAAGACTTAAAAGCAAGAATTCATCAATCTTCCTCATAACTTGTAAACCATTCATGAGCGAAATAAGAATCGGGATAATCAATATTTCAGATCGTGCCAGCAAAGGCATCTATGAAGACATACCCGGTAAAGCCATCGTAAATACATTGAATGAATATCTCGTAAGTGATTGGGAAAAAGAGTATGCGGTTATCCCTGATGAGCAAGCATTAATTGAAAGCACACTCATTGAAATGGCTGATAAAAAAAAATGCTGTTTGATTATTACTTGTGGTGGAACAGGGCCAGCCAAACGGGATGTAACTCCGGAAGCAACCGAAGCCGTGTGTGATAAGATGATGCCCGGTTTTGGTGAATTGATGAGATTAGAGAGTTTAAAATATGTGCCCACCGCTATTCTATCCAGGCAGACCGCAGGAATCAGAAATCAAACATTAATTGTAAATTTGCCAGGGAAACCAAAAGCAATCCGCCAGTGTTTAGATGCTGTGTTTCCGGCCATTCCTTATTGTATAGACCTTCTGAATGGCCCTTTTATTGAATGTAAACCCGAAAGTATCAAGGTTTTCAGACCCGTCTAAAAACCTTTTGACTTTAAAATTATGGCAAGAATAAAGTATTACTACGACACCGAGACTTGCAAATACGAGCGAATTAAAACCTCGACCGGAGACATCGTGCTAAACACGCTTGGTATCCTATCACTCACATTGGCCATGGCCGTGGGTCTATTGATTCTATATAGTTCTTATTTCGAGTCGCCTAAGGAATTAATTCTCAAAAATGAAGTAAAAGAAATGGAATTTTATTACGAGAATCTGCAAGCGGAGGTTGGAAAGCTTAAGCAGCAACTCGTTAATATGGAATACCGCGATGATAATATATATCGCGTTGTTTTGGGTGCCGAGCCAATCGATAAAGGGATTCGGGATGCCGGTGTTGGCGGATTAGATCGCTATGAGGATATCAAAAACAAAAACACAATTCATGAGGACATCATCGTATCGCTGAGTGAAAGCGTGGATAACCTTAGAAGAAAGATTTATATAGAATCAAAATCTCAAGACGATGTGGTTGAGTTAGCGGAGAGCAAAGAAAAATTATTTGCTGCTATCCCAGCTATTCAACCCGTTGCAAACAAACAACTCATTGCTCTGGCCTCGGGTTTTGGAATGCGCATACATCCTATCTACAAAGTAAAAAAAATGCATACGGGTATTGACTTTGCTGCTGCCATTGGAACGCCCATTTATGCAACAGCCGATGGGGTGATAGACAAACTTCATGTTAGTTTTAGCGGCTATGGTAAAATGCTGGAAATAGATCACGGATTTGGTTATCGAACCCGGTATGCACACATGCATGGTTTTGCAGTCAAACAAGGTCAAAAAATAAAACGCGGAGACCTCATTGGATACGTGGGTGACACCGGTCTGTCTACCGCACCGCATTTACACTACGAAGTGTTTGTTAATGGTAGTCATGCCAATCCGGTACACTACTTCTTTAACGATCTTAATCCTGCCGAATACGAAAAAATCATTGAGTTAGCTTCTATCGAGAATCAGTCACTCGGTATGTAGTCGGATTTGATCATTCAATAATGTTATTTTTCTTGATCGAGTTTGTATCTTTAGGGTATATGTTCGAATTCAAGAATGAGATATAAGCTAGCCGCCCTGTTCCTTTGTGTTGTACTAGTACGATGCTCTGATTTCGAACCCTTCGAAGGAATAAAAATAAGTCAGTACGCCAGTAAGGTTATTCGATATAGCTCTCAATACCAATCAACCTCGTGGTCAGCTAACAAAGCCCTTGGAAAACCAGATACCTATCCTATGTATGGGGAC
>Ga0154020_10005200_pt1 | contig 15414 bp, 2 predicted proteins | sample Klosneuvirus_201_FD_109709 | JGI IMG/M metagenome (GOLD analysis project Ga0154020, IMG submission 109709) | Active sludge microbial communities from wastewater, Klosterneuburg, Austria - Klosneuvirus_20160825_MG | ecosystem: Engineered > WWTP > Aerobic digester > Activated sludge | place...
CATCTGGGCGGTTACCCGCCAGTAGAATCGAACACACGACTGAAGATCGTGGCTCAGGTCGATGCAATCGAACACACCTGCGGTTGAGCCACTCGCTTCGGTCGCGTGTTCGGGACGATCCCGTTCGATGGAATCGAACAGAGGTAGCGTTGCTACCTGGGTTCTGTCTATGCCAAACCATGTGACACAGCATGTGCCGTAGTGAAGTGAGGCTGGTCGCTCAGTAGCCTGAGCGCAAGCGTCACACGACTAGAACTGATTCCATTCGCAAGTCGTTCTAGTCGACACACGATGTGACACATGACAAAGCATGAACAGAAAAAAAAAGATATGCATCCAACCCCGAAGGGTTGAATGCAGGGATCTTCTAGCGACCGGTGAACTTGCGGTGCAAGTGAGCGTTGTCCTCGACAGCTCCGCGACGAGTGGCCATGATGAACGAAGCGTGCTTCGGCTTCATCTTGCCCTTGGCCTGCTTCTTCTCCGTGAGAAGAGCAGATGCCTCGTACTTGTCGATGGACTTGTCCAGGTTGCCACTCACCAATGGTGAGAGTGCGGCAGCCCGGTACAGGTTCATCTGCTGTGCAGCAGGAGACTCGTTCTCCGCGATGCGGTCGACAACATCGAAGATGTTCTTGCCATTGGCGTCAGCCATGTCAAACTCCTTACCTAGGGAAACTACCAAAAATACCAAACTCAAATGTCACAAACGAAACACCAATACCAATGATTCAGTAATGTGCTTACTTACATATACATATACATAGTATAAGGGGGGTATGTGTTGTTTCTTTTGTTTCTATTGTTTATTTTGGAACCTCCCACAAATGTTTCTTGTTTTTCGGTTGTTGCCCTTGACGCCAAGGGCAGAAGCGGGAATGGGTGCTGCAGGTGGTCTCGTGATGCCGGTTTCTGACTCTGGTGTCTGGATCCACGCACGAGATACGGGATCGGCACGGCTGAAGCGTCAGGAGCCGCCGGGTTCTGTTGAGGCGCCAGGTGTGTCGCCGCGCGGATGCAGCACGTCCTCACGGATGTGGCGGTGTATCGGGTACCGTTCCTTCCATGGGCGCTGTCGACGATCTCCTCAACAAGTACGGCAGCTCCGCTCCGAGGACGGCTGTGGCCGGTCCGCGCGGGATGGCGCCGGCTGCGGTGAAGCAGCAGCAGTCCAGCGTCGACAACCTGCTGAACGCGCATGGCGGGAGCTTCGGCTCTCAGCAGGCTACGGACATGACAGGGTCGTACCGCTCGTGGTACTCGGGCCAGAACCTCGAGGGGACCAATGGCGGTTGGGACACCGACTTCCAGAAGGTCTTCCAGGATCGCAGTGACGAGGCGTACCGGCAGGGAAAGATCTTCGACTACTTCGCCCAGGACGATGCGACTGGCGTGGTGACGTGGGACAACGCGAACTCCGCGGAGCCGGGGAAGAAGTGGAAGTTCGGCGACGTGCTGGCCGACGGCAAGTGGGTCGGCAACGTCTACGAGGACTACGACCGTCACACGGCGAACGTGATGATGGGCGAGTACGTGGTGCAGACGGGGGCCCGCAAGGCGGAGCTGAACACCCCGCTGCTCGGTGACGCCAGCAAGGCGTGGGACGAGGAGATCAACAAGATCCGCGCGGAGAACACGCGCCTGGCGGAGACCGAGCCGCGCCGGATGCAGTTCAACTCGAACGTGCGCGAGGAGCTGCGCGAGGACGAGGACAAGGACCGCTTCGCGGTGGTGCTGGGCGGGGCGGCGGGCACGGCGGCGATGGCGGCCAGCGCCGGCGCGATGATCGCCGGCCCGGTCGGAGCCGTCTTCGGTGGTATCGGCGGCGGCTTGGTCGGTGGCGTGGCCGCCTGGCTGAACAGCGACAGCCTCATCTACCAGCTGGAGCGCAGCCAGGAGCAGTTCCGGATCGCGTCCCGGGAGGGGGCGACGATCCAGTCGGGGCTGGACCTGGTCTCCCAGAACGTCATGACGATCGGGATGTCTCCGCTGCAGAACCTGATCCGCGGGTCCTACGACGCCACCCGCGACGGGGGTGTCACCGGGGGAACCCTGGGTGGCGAGTTCATGGAGACCAACGCGGCCGGCCAGCGCACGGCGCCGATGTGGATCCAGGGCACGGACATCGTCGGGCTGATCGGTGACAGCGCGCTGCAGCTGCTCTCTCCGGTGGGCAAGGCGATGTACCAGGCGCAGATGGGCGGGCAGATCGGTGCAGGGGTCATCGGGTTCCTGCCGGGCCAGGGGCACTGGGACCCGGAGCAGCTGAAGCAGGACAACATCTGGACGAGCCAGTCGTACAACCCGGACACGCAGCGGTACGAGGAGAACGTCGACGTCGGCAACGTGCTGGCGGGGATCGGCAACGTCGGGATCGACGTGGTGCAGCTGAGCGCGTTCTCCTCGATGTCACGCCAGGTGGACCGGCTGGCGAACCAGACCGCGAGGGCGACGGGGCAGGCGCCGTCCCGGCTGGCCCGTTCGTTCGGTGGAGGCACCAGGCCGTGGGAGCGGCTGAACATGTCGAAGGGGCAGCGCGCGGCGCTCGCGGCCGGCGGCGACCTGGAGGTGAAGTCCGGCTACAAGTTCGTGCTGGACGCGGAGGGCAAGATCGTCGGCAAGGGTCGGATGACGGCGTCGATGCTCGCACCGAGCGAGGGGCTGACCGCGTTGACCACGAAGATGCTGGCACGCCGTGACGCTGCCCGCCGCGGCGGGGCGATGGAGGCCGAGGACCTGTACACCACGGCTGCTCAGCTGGCGCACGGTCAGCGGAACGTGATCGCGCTGCTGGTGAACGCGGTGGGTGAGGGCCAGGAGGAGTTCGTTCAGGGCCTGCTCGAACCGTGGAGCCAGGACCGCACGGTGCACGTCGAGGACCTGATGCGGGCGACGATCTCGGGCGCGGCCGGCGGCTTCGGGATGACCTACGGTGCCCGGGCGGGGATGCCGAACCAGGACCTGCGGATGTACTCGGCGGCGATGGTGGGGCACATGGCTCGCACCGGGGGCGAGCCGCTGTCGTACGAGACGTGGCAGGGCATGAGCGAGCTGCAGAAGCGCACCCTGGCCAAGGCGGCCGAGGGGATGGCGAAGACACTGACCGACGGGGCGTATGACAAGATCTTCGCCGACCGGATCCGCGGCACCGTTGGCGGGGTGGTCGGGGCGCAGCGCTGGGAGGACTACCAGCGCGACATGATCGAGGCGGCGGCCAAGACCGGGGCGGAGGCCACCGACCAGGCGAACACGATCGTCATGCACGAGTCGTACACGTTCCGCCCGGAGGTGATGGCCACCTCCCACGGGCAGCTGCTGCAGAACCAGCAGGACCGCACGGCGGGTGCGATCGCCCAGCTCGACGAGCTCGGCAAGGACATCGCAGAGCTGAAGGCGGCGATCCCGGACCCGGCGGCCCAGGCTGCGGACCCGCGGCTGGTCGGCCTGCAGGCGGAGCACGCGGCGCTGAAGAAGGTGATCGACGCATCCCAGGTGCTCGAGCGCACCATCGGGAGGTACACCGCACAGATCACCGCCGAGCTCTCCGGGCTCGACCCGGATCGTGCAGAGTCGATCATCGACGAGCTGAACGGCATGCTCGAGGACATGTTCGACCTGACGGCCAACACCTACGATCTCGTCATGAAGGACGGCACCGTGCAGACGGTGACGCTGTCGGGCGAGATGATGATGCCGTACGCGAAGGCGGCGAGCCGGCTGCTGACCCGTGACCCTGCGGACTCCACGGGTTCCTGGCAGATGCTGCTGCCGCAGGTCGACAAGGTGTGGGCGGCCAAGGGCGTCGATGGGCTGTACGGCATCAACCAGATCGTGTTGCAGGCGGTGCGCGGAGACTTCGACGGCGACAAGATGCGCACGCTGCAGCAGCTGATCGTCGACGACCAGCGGTATAAGGACATGCGCTCCGGCGCGAACATCCTCGGGGTGGGCGCGATGCCGGAGATCGGCTCGTCCAAGCACGAGAAGTTCCTCACGATGCGGGTGATGCAGTCCTGGGACTCCAAGAACGTGCCGCTGCGTGAGGCAGCGCGCAAGGTCGCCCGCGAGATCGAGCGGGACCTGATGGAGCGGTACCACAACGTGCCGCAGAGCAAGACGCCGATCCCCAAGCAGGTGGTCCGGGACGTCAGCGCGGCCGCGCAGGAGGCGCTGATGACCGGGCAGGACGTGCGCAAGACCGTCCTGACGATGATGAGCGAGCGCGCAGGCAACGACCTGACCAAGATCGGCCGCGGCGAGTACTGGCGTCCGGGGCAGGCGTGGCTGTCCAACGAGTCGTACTGGATGGCCCACATGATCACGGGCCACATGACGACCTTCCAGGAGGCGTACGCCGCGCACTCGACCAGCCTCGGGGAGTTCGACCCGAACTTCCAGGCCGTCGCCCCGGACAAGACGAGCACGACCGCCAAGTCGACCACCCCGCTGCGTGGGCCCACCGAGTCGACCACCGCGATCATGGAGCTGCCGGGCTCGAACATGTTCCGGATGTTCCAGAAGCTGCACTACACGCTCTTCGAGTCGACCGAGAAGTACGTCGGCTGGGGTCGTGACGCCGGCAACGAGCAGTACATCAAGCTGGTGGAGTTCTACGAGGAGCTCTCCCAGGGCGTCAGCCAGCAGCGCAACGACCGGCTCTCCCCGTCCGACCAGATCATCGGGCAGGTGAACCGCTGGTTGGAGGCGATGGCCGCCGACCCGGTCGAGCGCGACCGCCTCGGCATCACCGAGGCCGGGAACATGGCCCTGATCGCCAACGTCGGCATGCCCCAGATGATCTGGGCGCGTGACGCCAAGGGCGAGCGCCACATGAAGTACACCGGCCACAACATCACCATCGGCCAGCACCTGCTGTACCTGAGCCTGGAGAAGTTCCGGTCGGAGAACTCGCGGACCTGGGACAAGGACCTGGACCAGAAGTCGGCGTACAACAACCTCTTCGACCTGACCAAGCCCTCGGTGCAGGGCTCCAACCCCGGCAACGCGGAGATGGCGTTCGTCGAGATCTTCAACAGCACCCGCCTGTACGACATGGTCGGCGCCGACTCGGTGTCCCTGGGCGTCAACCGCACGGTGGGTCAGGTGTACCGCGAGCTGGTGTCGATGTCGGTGGAGGAGCGTGACGACAACAAGTTTGCGATCAAGGGCAGTGGGGCGTACCGGGAGGCGGCGAAGGGGTTCACGATCCCGTTCGGCGAGGAGGCCATCAAGGCTGGCTCGGTCACCGGGTACAAGTCAGTGGTCGACTCGCTGTTCTCCGCGGCAGACTCGTCGCTGAGCATGAACCGCACCGGCAACGACCCGGGCAAGGTGCACGGCCGGTTTGCCGAGCAGGACAAGAAGCGGGGCAAGAAGTTCCGCGAGATGTGGGCTGCTGTCCAGGTCGTGCTCAACCAGCTCGACCCCAACGGTGGCAAGCGCACCGCGGACGACATCGCTCGGATCATCAACGAGCACCGCGACTTCGGCCACAAGCTGATGGCTGTGCTGCCGAAGGAGGTCATCCCCTTCGCCATGAAGAAGGTGGACGAGCGCGGGATCCCGATCTTCTCCACCTGGTTCTACGAGGTGTGGACGGCGGACACCGCGAAGCAGGCGGAGATGTCGTTCAACCGCAACTACATCCTCGACTCCTGGTACGCCAAGAAGCTCACCCTCGACATCGACTTCGCCCGCGGTGACAAGGACGAGGAGAAGAAGATCGCGTTCCACTCCCTCACCTCGCGCATGCACCGAGTCATCTTCCGGCTGGCCTCCAGTGCGGTGCGCAACGATGACGGCGACAGCATCCCCCTGCAGGCGTTCCTGTCCAAGTTCAACGAGATGGACGACGTCGCGGAGTTCTACAAGTGGCTGAACCTCGAGGAGGGGATGAACCTCGAGGGCCCGCCGCTGCTGGCGTGGATGGACGAGGTGTCGGTCTTCGACGTCGACAAGTCCAACGGCGGTTGGAGCTCGGGCAACCTGTCCACCCCACTGCTGATGGAGCACATCTCCAACCTGAAGAAGACCTCCGAGCGGCTCGTGGGGGACCTGGGCCGGGAGAAGACCCGGTCCAAGGCGGACGTGGCCACCGGCCAGGCCGTGGCGCGGTGGCTGCTGCACCTGAAGAACCCGAACAACCCTCGGATCCTGGCCGACCCGAAGGACGAGGTGCAGTACATCCGGTTCGCCAAGCTGATCGAGGCAGCCAGCAGGTCCCGGATGACCAACGGGCCGCGCGCCATGCTCGAGCACACCGCCCACCTGGTCTACGGGATGTACGCGCCGGCGGCCGCCAAGGGCCAGCACCCGGACCAGATGGCTGCCAACGCAGCGCTCGAGGCGATGGACAACGCCTTCGGCTACCTGACCACCCCGGAGCGGGTGTTCGGTGACCTGACCGCGCACAACGAGGACGCCGTGGCCCAGGCGCCGCAGATGATCTTGCGCGACGGCGGCACCACGATGAACCGCTACGGCCAGCAGGTCGACTGGAGCATGGACGCGGTGGAGGCGATGCTGCCGTTGGTGCTTAAGCCGGAGAGCCACCCCCTGATGCGCTCGGTGCTGTTCGACACCGTGGTCGAGCTGGACTCCGACAACGTCGCGCGGCGCAAGTTCCTCATGGGTTCCACGCTGGACTCGGTGATGTCCCACTCCACCGTGCGCGACCTGTTCCCCGACGAGGGCAACCCGAACCTGCAGCAGTCGCTGAAGTTCCTGACCAAGCTCGAGGCGAACCTGCGCGACACGCAGAAGCACGCGCTCGAGCAGATGGTCACCGAGCTGGTGATCAACCGCGTCATGGGTCTGGGCACGCCCGCCTCGTTCGAGGAGATCCAATCCATGACCACCAAGGCGTACATGGACTACGCCGCGCTGATCGAGGTGGCTTCGCAGACGGACGAGAACCTCGGGGGCGAGGACCCCGCCCACGTTGCGCACGACCAGATGAAGCAGGCGATGCAGGCGATCAGCCTGTCGGAGACCTTCGGCATCCCGATCGACGCCTTCACCACCACCACGAAGGGCCTGAAGGACCTCGTCAAGAAGTCCATGCTCGACCCGACCGAACAGCGGATCGAGCGGATGACCGACGAGATGGGGGGCAAGCTCAAGAACAAGCAGCGCGACCTGCTGCAGGCCGAGATCGAGCGCGAGCAGCGCGTGCTCACCGCGATGAAGGCCAAGGTCGATCGGATGTTCGACCTGAACGTGACCCAGAGCATCGTCGCGGCCCTGCACTACGACGTGAACGCCGACCCCGCCTCCCGGTTCCAGCGCGAGACCGAGCTCATGGAGTACGTGTACGACCACCAGGAGCTCATGCGGACCGCGGGGGAGGCGATGACTTCGGTGGTGGAGATCATGCGCCACTACGACGAGAACCCCCGCGACCAGAAGATGGTGCCGTTCAAGCTCACCCCCGAGGCGTGGGAGACGCTGTCCAACGTCATCATCACCAAGGAGATCCAGGATCTGCTGACGGTGACGCCGGCGGACCACACCGCCCCGCCGTACCCCAAGTCGCTGGAGCCGGGATCCACCGGGATCGACAAGCAGAAGTACTGGGATCACACCCGCTCGTACCTGTTCGGCTTCCTGTCCCCGACCGACACGACCGGGATCCTCGCGGTCGCGCGCAAGATGGCCTTCGACGCGGGCATGACCCCGCCGCGGTACGGCCGCGAGGACATCGTGCGCAAGGTGCGGGACACTGTGCTGCGCCTGGACGAGCTGGGCCCGTGGGACCAGGCCGTCCCGATCATGGCCGCGGAGTCCCTCGAGCTGCTGCAGGGTGCGTCCGCGATCCCGTCGATCAGCATGTACGGCCTGCTCCAGCAGCGATGGGGTGCCGCGATGCAGGCCACCAGGCGGCAGACCACGGACACCGTGGCCGACGCAGTCGTCACGATCACCGGCGACGACCTGAACTGGATGGAGAACAACCCCTTCACAGAGGTCACGGTGACCGCCGGCAACGGGCGCGACTACCTGCGACCGATGGCGCAGCTGAACAACCGCTTCGCCGAAGAGCTGAGCCTGACCTACACCGCTCCCGACGGCACACCCTCGCAGCCCATCGACCTGTTCAACCACAAGAACGTCGCGTGGACCTGGTACCCGGCCAAGGGTTCGGCGCCGGCAACCAGGCTCAAGCAGGTCAACCTCACTCGGCTCAACGAGGAGATCTCGCGGCTGCTGAAGAACAACCACCCCGGGCTGGACGACGTCGACTTCCGCGCGCTGCTCGACTCCGCCAGGGTGAGCATGCGCTTCGTGAACCCCGACGCGCAGCCGATCACGGCAGATCACGCGAACAGCCTCTGGCACGAGGGCACGGTGTACCTGTCCGACGGCGATGTCGGTGACTCCCTGATCAAGGCGTTCTTCTACGGCATCGGCGCAACCAACGCCACCGGGCAGCAGGCCGCACTCGACACGCGCAAGCTGGCGCTGATGGGGATCGAGGACTACCAGCGCCCCACGCGCCAGGAGGTCCTGGACATGGAGGCGCGGGCGGGCCTCGACTTCGGCGGGATGCTGGCCGAGAAGACCAAGCACCTGATGGACACCAAGGTCTCCGGCGGCAAGCCGATGGACATCAACCTGTTCAACGCCGCCTACAAGATCATGAAGCTCAAGCACTGGCTCGAGGGCACTGACCCGGCTACGGGTGCGCGGGTGCGCTGGTCGGCTGAGCAGGTCACCGAGTGGCAGATGACCAACCCGGGCGTGGACCTGTTCGGGCAGGGCGGCCCGCTGAAGAACGCGGTCCTGTGGAAGCCGTCGGACCAGGTGCTGGCCGACATGCTGGGCGAGATCGGGTTCGGCGGTGTTAAGGGTCGCTCGCTCAAGCAGCGCACCACCATGGACCTGACGAGCATCGAGCAGTACGAGTCGGTGTGGTCGGAGGAGATGGAGCGCAAGTTCCCGGTGGCCGAGTCGCAGCCGACGGACATCCTGTCCACCGACGCCGCCAGGCAGGCGTACGTGCAGGACCTGAAGGTGTCCAGCTTCGTGACCCCCGAGGAGCGCACGAAGTTCCAGCGCAAGCAGGACGCCTTCGTCCGGATGCGGAGCAAGGCGCAGGACCAGCGCACGAAGGACGTGAACCGCAGGGGCAAGACGTTCGACCCGGCGCGCAACGGCCGCGACAACATCGACCTGGTGACCAAGTGGGTGGTCGACCTGGACGTGGAGCTCAACCTGCCCAGGGGCCAGCGGTTCCTGGCCAAGGAGTACCAGGACCTGCTCGAGTCCACCCTGTCCGCGCTCTCCTCGTACACCGAGGAGCACCGCGGCCGGGTCGGCAAGCAGGATGCCTCCTTCTGGATCTTCCAGGAGGACGGGCAGTCCGACGCCGAGGCGGGCCGGCTCACCAAGAGCAACATGAGCGGCGGCCTGACCATCGTGCCGGGTGAGGTGGTGTTCATCGACACCGCCCAGTACCGCGACATGGACCCGGACAAGGCCCGGACGATGGCGATGGACCGGATCGGCTCCTTCGTCAACCAGGGTGCCGCGATCATGATCGGCTCCTCGAGGGGCAACAGCGCCCTGATCTCCGAGCTGCAGCGCCTGACCCGGGCCAAGCACGGGTACCAGCGGTACGAGAACAACTCCAACATCCTCGTGCCGGATGTGCTCGACGAGAGTGACACCCAGAACGTGGCGGCCGCCCGCTCGCGCCTGACAGCCCCGACGCGCCTCGAGATCCTCAAGCAGCGCGTGTCGCTGCTGTTCTCCGACAAGCACGTCGAGGAGAACACGATGTGGGTCGAGGTGCGGGCCGGCAAGCGGAGCAAGTTCGACACGATCCAGGTGCAGTTCGACCTGCTGCCCATCGACGCCCACACCAAGTTCATGTCCGCGAACACGCGCCCCGCGGCGCAGGCGATCTACGACCGGCTCCTGGGGCTGGGCGACCGGGCCACCAGTGCTGGTGTGGACCTGCTGAGGCAGGAGGCCCTGCGCCACCTGTACGTGATCGACAAGGCCACCGGCAAGGCCACCGCAGAGCTCGCCCCGGGTGTCACCGACGAGCAGGTGGTCAAGGAGTCGGAGGAGTTCGACACCGCCTGGGACAACATGATGCGGGCGATGGACGGTCGGGTGGAGGCGTACTCGTCCGAACCGCAGCCGGGTGAGAAGTTCGGCACCGGCGACTTCATCCCGCTGATCAACTCGCACACCAACGAGCTGATGCTGTACCGGCACGGGTACAAGTACCCGGACGTCGAGAGCTTCCAGCGCCAGCTGGTCACCCAGGTCGCCGGGCACACCGGCGAGCGCGGTATCGCCATGTACAGCGGTGAGCGCGAGCCGTCGGCCACCACGCACTGGGGCACGGTCGCGGGTGTCGTGCCCTCCCCGGGCCGCGGGTTCCGCCTGGAGCTCGAGGTCGAGGTGCGTGACCTCGGTCAGAAGATCAGCGTCGAGCACAACGGTATGAAGTACGTGATCACGTACCTGCCGCACAACGTGGTCCTGCCGCAGCAGCCGCTGTTCGGTGACGTCGACATCGACGGGCTCGCCAGCCTGCACGACGTGCTGGCCAAGGAGGCGACCGGCGGGCTGGTCACCAACTTCCAGAACGCCTTCGCCTTCTTCGGCATCGACTTCATGCCGGACCTGCAGAAGTTCTTCGGGCTGACCACCACCGGCGAGGTGTACACGCTGCTGCGCCGGATCGCCGCCCTGCCCAACAAGATGTCCGTGCAGGACGTCTACCGCCGTCAGTCCCTCATGGCCGGCCAGGACGCCTACGTCTCGGCCATCACCCGTCTGCTGCCACAGCTGCTGGCCGACAACTTCAAGGCGCCGTGGATTCGCAACCTGTCCGACGCCACCCCGGAGGCGTTCATCGCCCGCGCGATGATGATGTACCTGATGTCGCCCGGAGCCGATGTCGACGTGGTCGTGCAGTCGACCGGGTTCAGCGTCACCGACAGGTTCATGCCGAGGGCTGCGTCGCAGCGGATGCCGGAACTGTTCACCCGGGCGTTCGACCTGTCCGCCCCCGACAGCGACATCCGGCAGAACCTCGAGGACCGCATCAACGCCAAGCTGAACAAGAGCGGCGACGAGTACTGGCACTTCAGCACGAAGACCTGGGAGCTGGAGGGCCGCGTCGCCGGTGCCTCGAAGATCCGCGGGAAGCTCCAGTACGGCGAGGCGCATGTCACTGACGACAACATCGACGCGAACCTGATGGCGCACGAGCGCAAGGTGTCGCAGACGGCGTCGATGCACCAGGCCCTGATGAACATGATCGGGACCGGCGCCACCCTGCGGCCGGGCCAGGCACGCAAGAAGATCGCCCGGCTCGACGCGATGCGCCGGCAGGACCTCACAGTCGAGGAGGAGGCCGGCGCCATGTGGCGCGACCTCACCTTCGTCGACCCGGCCACCAACGGACCCGGCGCGCGCTGGCAGCAGCGCACGGCGGCCGAGCACCGGTTCGACAACTGGTCTCGCTCCCGGATGGTGCTGTACCGCCAGCCGATCGACCTCAAGGCCAAGGCGTTCACGAGGGACCCCAAGCTGCTCCAGGACATCGAGGAGGGCATCCAGACGATCCGTCGTCGCACCGGGCTGCGCAAGTCGGACGAGGAGCGTGTGCACTACTGGATCCGGCAGATGCTCTACCACCCTGCCGAGTCCAACGACCAGGACGCCTTCGAGGGCGATCTGGCTCCCAACGACGTGCTCGGTGCCGTCGCCTCGATCATGGAGAACCTGGACGACGGCTACCTGCCGACCTACGACAGCGCCGGTCCCTCGTTCTTCCACTACCAGGACCTGTACACCCTGTTCCAGGCGAGCCAGCGCAACCCGAACAGCTTCCGTCCGTACAGCAAGGAGCGCGACCCGAAGACCAAGGCCAGCGTCGACGACCTCGGGCAGTGGATCGCCATCGCCTTCGGCCAGGCCATCAACGAGAAGGTCGCCTTCGACCCGATCTACCGGCTCGACTTCTCCGGCCTGATGAACACGTACCAGACGGTGCTGCGCAACAGCGGTCAGTTCATGGACATCACCTTCGACAAGGAGTACCAGGGCAAGCTGCTGGACCCGAAGAGCAACGAGCTGGTGACTGTCTCGTTCGACCCGGTGGAGGATCGTCGCCTGCGTGACCAGGTGATCATGCAGACCGCGCACCTCGAGTACGACGACCTGATGAGCGGTGCCTCGACGGGTGACTCCGTGGCCTGGCGTCAGCGCCGGCTTGCGGCCCGAGCTCGGTGGCGCAAGCGGAGGTCGGTGCACCCGGTCAAGGTGAAGTCACCGCGTGACTTCCACCGCAACGGCATCGAGCTGATCAACCGTGACGCCGACATGCACTCCGTCCAGCGCATGGTGATCGCCATGCGGCACGGCACCGCGATGCTGAACCCTGGCCTGTACTTCTCGATGATCCCGGAGCAGGGCTTCCGGATGTACCTGTCCGAGATGACCAACCTGCTCACCGGTGAATCCACCCTGCGCTCGACGTCCATGCTGCAGCGCGGTCTCGACAACGTCACAGGTGGCCGGTTCGAGTTCGCGCAGTACACCCCGGAGCAGATCGACCGGATGAACAAGCTGTTCACGCAGATGGGCAACGACGGGGCGTTCACCGCGACCATCATGACGGACCTGATGTTCACGAAGAACCCGACGGCTCCCAACAAGGCCGTCGCCTTCTCCGAGAAGTTCGCCGCGATCGGCAACTGGTGGCAGGACCCGACCCGGGGCACCACGCAGAAGTCCCTGGCGCGCCACTACTTCGAGGCCATCATGCGGTCCATCGAGGCGGCCCCGACCCGCAACGTGATGACCGTCGACCAGGTGATCGACGCCCTGTCCACGGATCCAGCGCACTTCGCCAAGCACGAGGAGTGGCTGCACGAGATGGCGTCCAACGCCGTCGTGGACTTCCGCTCGCTGAAGAACACCCCGTACTCGCTGGCGATCAAGTCCATCTACGACCCGTGGAGCCAGTCCCCGAACGCACTCAAGCGCTTCCCCGGTACGCTGCTGAAGATGCAGGGCATGTACGCCACCTACAACATGAACGTGCTCACCAGCATCACCGGCATGCAGGGCTACACCGACATGCTGGCCGCCTTCGTCGACGGCCGGAAGACGCCGAAGTCTCTCATCAGCATGTGGTTCAACTCCCGTGACGGGAAGACGCCCACCGATGATGACTACGCCACGATGGACATGTCCTCCGTCATCGACGGTGTGACGATCGCCAACTCGTTCATCAAGGGCGGCGTCACGCAGACCGGGCTGTTCATGCTGGGCATGATGGCCGGCGGTGTCCTGTCCGGTGAGGATGACGAGATGAAGCGCCGGCGCATGCTGGCCGAGGCGCAGCACGCTCCGCTGATCATGGACCCGCGCAGGCTCGAGGCGGACTTCCGGAACAAGGACGCCCTCTTCCTGGACTGGATGCCTCCCCAGCTGCAGGCGTTCTTCCGAGTGCAGGGCGACGACGGGCACCAGGGCTCGCGGGCCATGGTCCAGATGTCCTGGATCCTCAAGCCCTTCCTCTCCCCGATCCTGGGCATGGAGCGCTTCTTCATGACCGGCGACTTCAGCTACGTCACCCACGGGTTCATGGACGCCATCGGTTCGATGCCTCTGGTCAACAAGGACAAGTGGGACGACGTGGTCCGCGCTGGCCACGAGCTGCAGGTGCTGGCCGCCGACCAGCAGGAGATCGGCTCCCCGACGGCGACGAGGAACGTGGCGTACCTGCTCGGCAACATCGTCGGCATGTATGAGAACATGCTCGTCGAGAACATGTTCGTGAACTCGCTCTACGCCGGGTTCGACATGTACGACCGTGACCCCACCAAGCTCGTGCTGCGTGACAGCGACGGCGACATCCAGCGCACCATCGAGAACGACGCACGCAAGAACGACGTGGCGCTGTCGGACTACGTCGGCGAGGACGGGATCCAGCAGGCGTACAAGGAGCGCGACCCGCTGTCCGCTCGGCTGGCTGCGTACACCGAGGGCCACCTCACCGCGGCCGCCATGCTGTCGCTGTTCAAGCCGATCCACCACCAGGAGTTCTTCCGTGGTGACATGCCGGTCATGGAGCGGACCATCAAGCGGCCCGGCCTGTCCAACGATGAGGCCCGGGTGGCGGTCGTCCTGGCCACGCTGCAGGGTCAGCAGGCGGCTGGCACGCTCGAGCGCCGGCTGTCCCTCGACGAGGTCACGGCGATGCTCAAGGACAACTACCTCCAGACCAAGAACTGGGACGCCTACAACAACCTCGACGCCAACGCGGCGGCGTTCTACAACTCCGAGCAGAACCCCAAGGTCGACCCGCTGACCTTCCTCGGTCCCCAGGGCAAGGAGATGCTCACCAAGTCAGGGCAGGTTGCGCTGATCAAGGGGCTGCAGGGCGGGACTATCACGCTCGACGACCCGGAGATCAGGGCCATGTCGATCACCGTCGAGCAGCGGCAGGAGCTGGCGCGCGACTTCTACAACGACATGACCCGCCAGGGCATCGACCTCGGGCTGACGCACCAGCAGGCGACCAAGCGTGCCACCCGTCTGATGCTGGGCCCACTCGACGACGGGACGGTCAAGGGGTTCAAGGACATCCTCGACGACAAGCGGATCCCGACCAGCCCGGACCTGAAGTACAAGCAGCTGAATACCACCTACGTCACGGGACCCGACGGGTTCCCGTGGGCCACCGGATTCAAGCGTGGCGGTGCTCCCGGTCTCGGTGGCTTCTGGTCGCTGCTCGGCGGGGTGAAGAAGCCCACCATCGGGATGGCCAACGACGCCATCACCCAGGACGGCCGGATGAACTCGGTCGACCAGGTGAACGGTATCGACACCGGCATGCGCGGGGTGGTGCCGTTCAACAAGACGGAGAACATCCCGACCGACCGGGAGCTGAACAAGGCGCTCATCGACGCTCTCAACGCCCAGCCGTCAGCGATGGCGAGCTACGTCCCGAACTCGAACGAGACCGGAGGCTCGGGCTTCGGCGGGTACGGTGGGTCCTTCTACCGCCGGGGTGGCGGCGGTGGCGGTGGCCGGGGATACAGCCCGACGATCTACTGGAGCCGGCAGCCCACGCTCCCGCGTGGCACCAACGTCTTCGGCAATTCGGCGAAGAACCTGTTCTGGAACAACGCCAACATCCGCCGCACCACGATCCGTCGTGAGCGTTACCAGGCATCTCGTGGAAGGCTGAACCAGTGGCAGTAGACATCATGGGCCAGAACATCCCTCAGTTCTCGGAGTGGTACACCGAGTACAACCCGGACGGCAGGGAAGGCTGTCTCGAGTTCCGAGGGTTGTTCCCCACGGCTGCGAGCATGTGGCGCGAGTTCGACGACTTCAAGCGCGAGATGGACGCCCGGGTCCACGGCTACGACGTGCTCG
>Ga0154020_10005201_pt1 | contig 15411 bp, 5 predicted proteins | sample Klosneuvirus_201_FD_109709 | JGI IMG/M metagenome (GOLD analysis project Ga0154020, IMG submission 109709) | Active sludge microbial communities from wastewater, Klosterneuburg, Austria - Klosneuvirus_20160825_MG | ecosystem: Engineered > WWTP > Aerobic digester > Activated sludge | place...
CGGGATCACGTTCACCTCGCCGCTAGACCGGCACGACGGTCGCGACGCCTCGATCCTCGATGAGCGGCGCTCGGTCTACGCTGCCGCCAAGGGGAGGCACCCCGAGCGCTGGGGAAGTCGCGAAACGCGCGCTTGGAAGAGGGTGCAGCGGGTCCATCTCAACCCAGCCTATGAGACGCTGCTGAAACTACGAGAGGATCAAGCGGCATGAATCTGGTCGGGGCGACAACTATCTTGAAAACGCCCGAGGCCCTCGCTGCGCATTGGAGCATCATCCTGCGTGAACTTAGGCCAGCTGGCTGCCCCATAACGCTCGAAACCGCTCATAGCCAAACTCGGGTCGTGGTCCGCGGACGTCGTCCACACAATCGACGATCTGGCAGACATCCGTTCCGCCGAACCTCGGGCCTCTCAGCCCTCTCCCCACCATCTGCTCGTACAGCACTTGGCTGACGGTGGGCCTGGCGATGAACACGTGGCTGACACGGGGCGCGTCGAAGCCGATCGTGAGGACCTGACAGTTTGTCAGGACCCGAACCCTACCGCTGCGAAAATCTCCGATAATACGGCGTCGCGTGGCGTCGCGTGTCTCGCCACTGACGACTGCGGCGCTACAGCCGGCTTCGCGAAGGCAATATGCTATCGCGTGAGCGTCGGCGACCGAGGGCCCAAAGTACAGAACTGAAGCATCTGGGCGTGTTCGCACAAGCTTTAGTAGACTTGTCAGCACAATTCTTCGGCGGTTGGGGTCATCGGCTTCTGTCGCCAAGAACTTGTCCAGCACCTCGGTTTGCTCTTCCGTGGGAGGCTCCGCCCATTTCATCCCCTTCAAGGAGACACTTCGATGCGTCTCCACGACCGTCCACTCGGGGCGAGCCAAGACCCGCTGCTCTTGAAGCTTCGCGCGAGGGTTGCTCCCGAGGGTCTGCTTTGGTTCGATCCTCCGCTTGAATAGCTCTCGAAGCTCGCGGGTGCCCTTCTCGGGATCGACCTGATCGTACTCCATTCGAAACGGCGTAGCGGTCAAGCCGATAAGTCCTATGCTCTCGGAGACCTTGTGTGCAGCCTCAAATATTGAGCGGTAGGTGGGGGCTGCCGCGCGGTGGGCTTCGTCGATGACGATCGCGCTCGTACCAGCCAGGAGTTCCTCTGCAGGCACAGTGGTCTCCCGTCCTGTGAGTGCCGAGAGAAATCTCCGTGGACTGGACACGAGGATCGTGTGTCCATTCGCCAAACGATCGCGCAGGGCCCGGCCATTCTCTTCCCCTTTGGCGTGGTCGCCCCAGAAACGAACTAGATGAAGCGGCGGCGAGGCCGCACTTGACCGCCAAACGTCAATGAAGCTCTGGCAGGCCTGCTCGCAGAGCTCCTCCGTGTGGGCCAGCCAGACGACAGACTTCACTTGTGCAGCGTCGAAGGCGGATTCCTTGAAAAGGACCTCACGGACGGCATCGACGGCGACACGCGTCTTTCCGGCGCCCGTAGGAAGCGTAAGCACCGCGCGTCCACCCGATGAGCTCAAGACATTGATCATCGCATCCCTGACCTCTAGCTGATAGGTCTCGAGGGGCTTGAGCTGGGGTGGTGGCTCGAGGTACTCGAAGGAATCGGGCTTGGCTTCTCCTGGCGTCCCCGCCAACTCCGTTGGGAAATTCGCTGCCCGGACAAAGTCGATCGCCGCAGCTTTACCCGGATGCCATCGCTTGGGATAGTCGACCTTGAGCGCCTTCGCGACGGCCTTCCTGATGGGAGGCTCGGCGAAGAGGTCTTCGGCGTGAACTATGAGCAGTGCGTAGGCGAGCTCCGCTTTCGTGTTTTGACGCCCATCTCCGGTTTGAAGGCGCCGCATGTTCCGGACCACCTTTTCTAGGGGTCCCACGAGATCAGACAGCGTCGCTGCAGTGAGCAGTTCCGCCAGCCGTGTTGCGGCAGCCTGTTGCCAAACTGGAGCGTTCTTCCGCAGACCGGACTCGGCAATATCGCCCGCGTTCTCGGTACGCCCCGAGGAGGCCGGAGGCGCGTTCGCGCCTCGGGGCGCGACAAACACTGTCCTCTCCTCGGATGGTCCATCGAGCTCAGCCTTCCCTGCGCGGACCCGAAAGCCGCTATGGCTCGAGTCGACGATGATGTCGGCCTCGCGGGCGAGCTCCTTCTCAAGGCTCGAATACTCGTCACCGCTCAGCCGCCAGGCACGTACGACTTGATACTTAGACAGCCAATGTTGACTCCTGACCGCGAGCAGAATGTCTCGAGCGACAGATGGTGCAATCGGCATTACTTCTCCTCCCCGTACTTGGAACCCGGCGGTCCGGGAGACCAATCGTCGCCGTGACTACGAGCCCCCATCGAGTCTGGAGCTTGCGATCATCCACTCGACTTCCGTTGCCCCGGCGCCCGCAGGATCGCCGCTTCTATCTCCCGCACGATCTTCGCGCCCTTTCGCTTGAAGCCCAGCACCCTCGTCACCTCCTCGACGAGTTCGTCGTTGGTTCGTAGTACTCCATCGGAGCATACATGCTCCACGATGCTGACCAATTCCCGGGGTAAGTACTGATCGATAGACTCACGGCCTACTCGAATATTCAGCGCCGCCCGGACCTGCTGCGCCTCATTCGGTGCGAGTCGGTCGCGCACCACGTTGTGGCCAATGGCGTCCAAACTCAGCTCGACAGGGTACTTTCTAGCCTCAGGCGGGGCACGATTCTCTAAGTCGGCCGCTTCTACCGCACGCGCGAAGGCCTCGACGACCCGCTCGGCCTCGCGGTCTCGGTAGCGAAACCAGTCGGTGCTCCAGATCCTGCAAAATGCCCAGCCGAGCGCTTCGAGGTGGTTTTGGCGGAGTCGGTCACGGTCTCGCGCCGTTGGTGCGGAATGATAGGTGGCTCCGTCGCACTCAATTGCCAGGACAAACCGCCCGGGCTGCGTCGGGTGGCGTGCGACGAGGTCAATGACGTAGGTCGAGGCACCCCATTGAGGTTCAACCTGGAGTCCCCGGCGCTCAAGCTCAGCCCGAACGTCGGCCTCGAACGCATTCTCGGGAAGCTGGCCTCCTCCGCGGTCGGGGAGGCGATCCCCGCCGTGGGAAGCGAACTCGAGGTAGTTGCGGAGCATCTCGAGACCGCGGCGTTCCTTCACTCGGGATGGGTCGAGGTCACGATGCGTAAAGCTCGAGACAACCGTCATACGACGTCGCGCACGACTGATCGCGACATTGAGGCGGCGATAGCCCTGGCTGGAATTGATGGGGCCAAACCTGAGGGGAACAGTGCCGGTGGCGTCCCGTCCGTAGCCTACGGTCAATAGGATCGCGTCGCGCTCATCCCCCTGGACCCGCTCGAGGTTCTTCACAAAACAGGGCTCTTCTCCCTTTCGCTCAAAGAACGCGGCGAGCTCAGGGTCGTGCAGACAGGCACGTTCGAGCGCCTCCTCGACCCTGCGCTGATGGGGGATGCCAAAGGCGATAACGCCGAGGGACTCTTCAGGGCGGGTGCGGGCGTGCTCCCGCACGAGCTCGACGACCCGTTCCACCTCTGGGCTGGAACTGTGCTCCTGTCCCGCGATGGTCTGGCCCGGGCGCCAAGGGATTTCAACGAGGCGAACTGACGAGGCGCCTGCCGTCCCCGGAAAAGTGATGAGCCTACCCCCGTACACCTCCCGATTCGAGAATGCGATCAGCCGCTCGTCCCGACTTCGATAGTGCCAATCCAGGGACCAGACATCGAGAAAGGACGCCATCTGATCCAAGATGCTCTCGAAGCCAGCTACCTCGCCTTCGTCGCCAGCAACGTCCTCGTCGGAGTCCGTGTCGGCGAAGAAGGCGGTCGGGGGGAGCTGATGGCGATCGCCGGCCACGATGGCCCGATGGCCACGGAGGAGCGCAGGAACCGCGTCCTCTGGGAATACTTGCGACGCTTCGTCGAAGATGACCGTGTCGAACAGCTTGAAGTCCGCGGGAACTAGGTGGCTGATCGAAAGCGGGCTGGCCATCCAGCAGGGAAAGAGCGCGGAGACGACGTGCGGCGCGTCAGTTACGAGCTTCCGAAAACCCAGATGTCGATACGTCTTGTTGGCCTCGCGCTTTACCAGGTCGTCTTCGCTGCGGTACTCCGAGCGTGCCCGCACGGCGAACTCCATCTGTTGACGAAGGACTCGCCGAGCGGCCAGCTCTCGCCGTTTCTTGTCGAGCGCCTGAAATTCCCGCACGATTGCCTCGTGCTCACGGCCATCGAACGCCCCAAGGCAAGGCTCCCGCTCCATGACATCGTTCAGGCATGAGGACAGGAAAGCTGAACGGTAGTGCGCCGGAAAGCCGACCGGGTCGACTTGCTTCTCGGTGACCTCCTCGACCCATTTTTGCAGGTCGAGCTCCTGAAACCGACGGCGAAGCGCGGCGATAGTTGGCAACAGGTTGGCTGAGTCGCGCTCATTCTCCAGTATTGTAAGTCCGTCCTCCAGGTCCTCCACGTCCTCGGCGAAGATAACATCCGTCGGCAAGAGACGGCTTCCGACGCCCCTAGCTTCGACGAGGATTCGTAGCCCAGCCTCGATCTCTCCGTGCGTCGGTCCTACGCTCGGGGCTCTCTCACGACCGCCGGAGCGCGACGCCCAGGCGCGCAGGAGGTTAGCAGCCTCGTCCGCCGCCTCCGCGAGCCCAGTCGAGTCGATCGTGCCATCGATCGTGAGCGCGCGCAGTGTCCGGATCGCGCCGCGATATGCCGCGTCAGTGATGAAGTGCCAAATGCGAGCGAGTATTCCACGTCGAGCGGGCGCTGCCTCCGCGGCAAGTCGCGGGGTGTTGGCACCAAAGATCTCCGCGCGGAAGCGCTCCAGAAGCGCCTTGGCTCGGCTGACCAAAGCGCTTGCTTCTTCGAGCGCACCTACGGAAGCGAGCGCCTCAAACCCGGTCTCCTTTCCGTAGTTCCCAGCGCAACGGCGTAGCGCATGTGCGGCGCGCAGTGCTTTCTCCAGTGCGTCAAATGCGATACCAAGCTCAGCCTGGGTAGAGACCTTGGACCTCACCCATGCTGTCGGTGCTATGCCGAGAAAGAGCTGAGAATTTCTGGCGGCCTGAGCGATGAGCTCGTCCGCGCTGGCACCGGCTAGCGCCTCAAGCGCCCTGCCCCGCCACCGCGTCGTTCCCGAGACCCCCGCGCGTCGGAGGGACAAGAGTTCCCCTTGCATCTCGAAGGTAGACAGCCCCGAAATTCTCGTGGGGGCGTGGAGCTTCTCCACATACTGGATCAGCGTCGCACGATCCGCAGCAAACCTATCCTGAATACTGGCGTCATCGACTGGGGGGGGCGACCGAAACCGATCGAGGGCAGCGGCAAGACGCGACGCCACGGCCTTCTTCTTCAACTCTCCGCCGTGCAGATCGAGCACGAGGGACTCTAGGCCCGACCGCCGGAGTCGTTCGAGCACGACGTCGAGCGCCGCCCGCTTCTCTGCTACAAAGAGCACCCGCTTACCCTCAGCAACTAGACCCGCGATCATGTTGGCGATCGTCTGGCTCTTGCCGCAGCCGGGCGGCCCCTGAATCACCCCGCTCCTCCCTAGGCCGGCCGCCACGATTGCTGCGTGTTGCGTGGAGTCAGCGTCGAGGATCAAGTGTTCATCGGTCGGCGGGATTCTATCGAGCGCTGCTGGTTGGACCTTGTCGTCGCGCGATTCCCGGAACTTGTCGCGAGACTCTGCATCTCCGGCGATCGCGGCGATGAGATCATGCCGGGCGAGCAGCTCAGCGTCTTTCACGTCCCGGAGCATCGAGAGTTTTTGAAAAGAGAAGTTCCCGAGTACGTATCGGGTCTCGATGCGAAACCCAGGCACCGTGCTCGCTCTCTGGAGCACCGCCCCAAAGGCGGCCCTAACCCAGCCGAGGACATCCGCATCGCCGTCCTCCGGATACCCGTCGAGGAGCTCCTCTTCCTTGAGGTCTATCCCATGCTCGCGTCGGAGATAGTAGGTCAGGGACAGGTTGAGCTCGAGCTCTCCAGTCGACTCGATCGCAATATCGCGACTTTCCCTGCCGCGCCGCTCGAGCTCTACGGGGAGGAGGAGCACGGGCGCTGCGGCGGGGCGCCCCCCATCGCTCGGAGTCCAGGTAGCGGAACCAAATGCCAGAAACAGGGTGCTAAGGCCGCGCTCTTCAAAGTTCTCGACGGCCTTCTTCCGCGCAATTTTGAGACTCTGACCCGCGGAGGGGATGGCCTTCGCGTCAACTAGCGCCGGTAGACTCACTTTCTGGCCTGCGAGGAGTGCCTGGATGGGCTCCTCACGGGGAGCCTCGAGCTCCAACGAACCTTTCGTCGGACGAAAGTACAGAAGCCGATTGTTACGGGAGTGGTCGACGAGACGCGTCTGCCACCTTTCACTCGCCTTCGCGACAAGCGCGCGACGGGCCGCAGAGATCGTGGCAGCCGCAGAGAGCTTCGGATCCACCCCTGATTTCATCTCTCCTCCTCCCGGCTCACCAAAAAGTCGACCCCTTCAGCATCGAGGAACCACGGCTCGTCCAAGCGCAGCCTGCCGCCTGTGGCCGCATCCGCCGCGGGCGAGGTCTCTGCCTGAGAGCCTGCCCCTGCGAGCTAGGGCAGCCGGCTCTAGCGTTTGGTTCGTACTCGCCCACCTCAATGCGACGACCCCAGCCGTGATCTTCCACAAACTCGCGCGCCGATCCAGTGCCCCACCGCACGCATTGGAGACGAAGGTTCGTGGATCCGATCGAGCTGACGACGTTGGCTTCAGGCCCGTCGATTCCGAGTGACGGGATTCCTGGCCCCAGTCTAGCCCTCGAGTCTCAGTGCATTGGTAAGCGAAGGAAGCTCTCTGCTGCAGAAGCTTAGCCACTCGGACCTGATCCCCGCGAGCACCGTCTCATCGTCGTCCTGCTCCTTCGCCACTGCAAAGGACCGATTGAAGATGCTGTTGAACTTCTTGAACAGCGTCTTTCCCGGTCGGAACAGCTTAGTGTCCGAGGATGCGATCTCGAACAAGCGTTGGCGCGTAGCAGCGTCGCCCGGGCCAATGACCAGCTTCAAGGCCAAACGCTGCGGCGCATTCAGGAATTCGAAAAGGAGAATCCGCTTGCTGCTCGTCCAGTCTACCCCACGGCGGGGAAGCGTCGGCTCCCAGACTTTCGGGGCAAACCGGACATAGCTTTTCGAGGAGTCATCGAGAACCAGCCCTTCGTTGGACTTGATGAGTCCCTCGAGCAGCTCACGGATCCTGGCTTGACGGTCGGGCGCATGTTCAAAGATCAGGTCGAGGGCTCGCCGGTGCTTCGAGTAGATTCGACGGCAAAGCTCAGCGATTTCCGAGTCGCTCACGATATGTCTCCTCAGCATCTGGGCGTAGTGAACGAGCGCCAGACGGACATCCGCATTCAAACCAGAACCGGAAGTGTCAGCAAGGCGACTCACCAAGTCGGCGACGATTCCATAGTCCACCGAGATGTACCGAGCATCAGACGGCTCATCGCCGTCCGGAGATAAGAACAACCCAAGTATTCGGAAATCAGGAAACTCACGGGAGATACGATCCCAGTACCGGGCCAATTGGTCAGAGTGCTCACCGGTATCCACTTTGTTCTCGACGACGACCGCCATCTTGCTTCCCTCATCAAGGATGAGGATGTCGATGTTCGCCCACTCCCGACGAACTTCAACATCGTCGAAGTCTAGGACCCCGATCTCCGCAGCGGTAACGGGTTGAGCGACCTCGGTCGAGATGAGCGCGCGCTGAAGGAGTCGGCAGAGGAACTGATCGCCAAGCCCGTGGGCTTCTGATGGAGACAGGAGGAAGGCGAGGAAGTCCGAATGACGGAGCTCAGAGCGAACGGCGCCGAGTGCCTCGAAGAGGTTGAATTGGCGAAGGAGCGCCTCAAGGGCTTGAAGGTCGTCGTTCTCGACGAGGAACTCGTCGAGGGCAAGGCGGTTCTCACGGTCGGCGCTTGAGGTCTCTGGGTGCGCGGACATTGAAGGAGGAGACACGCGGTTCGGGCAACGGTCAAGGGCTTGGCTGGAGGTCCGCTTTGGATCATCCTCTCGGTGCATGGGCGGGCGGGCGACAAGGATCTTCCTGGCCGGCGGGAGTCACAGCGGACTCAGGACTGCGCAGCTCGGTTTGTCCACCTGCGTCGGGTTGATCGCTCCGCGGCTCGCGCTGGACTCATTCGCCCGCCGACCCGAAGCGAAGCGCACAGGTGAAGCTGGACGACGATCGCACGCTGAAAGAATGGGAACACGAACAGGCCGGAGTCGATGACGCCGAGGTCTAGCGTCTGAACAGCCCACCTCCAAACGGTCGTGGGACAGGGAGACTGGTGGATGGCTGCAGAAGCGACAGAACAAGAAGTTCGCGCATTTCTTCGAACCCTACCCGAGAAGGCTCGACAGCTCGTCCGTCCGAGACCCGCTGCCGCACCAGGGCCTCGCGACGTCGCTCGAGCCAGGACGCTGCTCAAGGCGCTCCCCGCCGCTCGATTCGCGCTTGAGCACGCCCGCGATCCAGCTCGCACTTTCGCCTCACTCACGTATCGGACACTCGCCAGATTGCTGGCGGAGGCCCTCGCGGCCGAGCCCGGTGCCCCGGAGCGGGAGGCCTTCCTGTGCGAGCTGCTGGAGCTGCCGATACCTGAGGCCACCCGCACGCACCTCTGGGCAACGCTGGTCCTTTCGCTGGAGGACATGGTGGCCGTGGCTGAGGTTCGCGCCGTGCTCTCGGACACCAAGCGAAAGGGCGTCCAGAAGGAGGCCCAGCGCGTACTGCGACATCGTGCCGCGGACGAGAAGCCCGGTCCAAGGCTCCAGGAAGTCCTAAACCCCGCGGAGTCGCCTTCCCAAAACGAGAACCTCGGGGAGACCTCGAGCCCTGTCGAAGGACAGCAGCTGGTACCCGAGCTTCCTATCCATGAACAACTCCTTCGGCTCGCTGCTGCACACGCGACCTCAGAGCTTCGCCCAAAGTTATGGGCGCCGTTTGCCCGTCTCCACAACCACCTTGAGGCGTGGGTTGGAGCTCCCACGACCGTATCAGAGCCCCTGGAGTCCGCCCTCGCCTTCGTCGATTCGGACCTCGCCACTCTCGGCGAATCCGTGCGCGGCGCGGCTGCGGGGTTTGCGCGCGTTCAGGAACAACTCACCGCTCGCCTTGCAGGCTACCGGGGCTCCCTCGATGTGCGGTGGGCAGATCTGGAGGCAGCACTTGGGACCATCCTTCGCGTCGAAACGAGCGAACTCCCGAAGTGGGCGTGGCCTGGCTGCCTTCCTGAAAATGCTCGGGAAACAGACGCTCAACGTGTCCTGGCTGTGGCCAACGACGCAGACCTTCGGGCTCGCATAGAGTCGGCGTGCAGCCGATGGGAAGCGCTCGATGCGCGCGCGAGAGAAAGCCTGGTGAAGCTCGAGGCATCGCCTTCGGGCGGTGACTGGCAACACGCCCTCGATGGCTTGTCGGACGTGTTCGCTACAGCGACCCTCCGACGGAAGGCGTCCTGGATCTCGGCGGCAGCGCTCCGGCGAATCGACGAGCTCGCCACCAAAGACGCGGAGGCAGCCAAGCAGCAGGCCATGCGCATCGAGAACGTCGTCGATCGGTTGGAGCGCCTGGCCGGGCGGATTGACCCAGCACTCCTCGAGGACTTTCACCGCTCCTTCGATGGTGACTTGTGGACGGAGGCGATTGGAGACCTCGAGGTTGTTGTCGAGCAACTCGGAGCGAGTGCGCTCCGGGAGGTCATCGGATTGTGGGACCTGCGTCAGGTCGCCGCAAAGCTCGCTCAGACAAAGTCCCATCTCCCGGCCGGGCTTCAGCTCCAACATCCGATTTCGCGCCGAAGTCGACCCGGAGCCGCGACCAGTGTCAGAGCCCAGCTGGTATGGGCCGCTGACCAAGACAGCTCCGAGATCGGCACCATCATGGTTCCGGTTCGACTCGTAATCGGAGCACTGCATCAGGGCTCGTGGGAGCTCAAGGTGGAACCAAGCGAGCCCTGGGACTTCCTCGACGAGCCACCAACGCTCGATCCGGCATTTGTAGAGGTAAGCGGATCCAGCAAGTCAGAAGACGTCAAAGTGGAGATTCGCGCCCGAAAGTCAGTACTCAGGAGCGGAAGGCTCTCCTTCGCCGTGCTGCTGAAAGCCGGGGAACTATCCCATCGGACAACTAGTTTGGAGTGGAGCGAGATCTCCGACGGAATACCCGGAGCAAAACCAGCGTTCTTCCCGTCGTCAGTCTCGGCAGAGTTGGTGCGCTCCAGACCGCTCGGAGCCCAGGCCGCGTACAAGAGCATGTACGATGATATACTGTCTGGGGAGCGTTCGTTGCTCCTCTCTGCGCCTCGACGCTTTGGGAAGACGACGCTGCTTCAGGCGCTCGAATCGGACATCGCGAGCCAGCCGGCAGTGCGCGTCTTTGGGCCCTTCAACGCACTGCAGGAGCAGCACAACCCCCATGCGGTATGGGATGAAGCCATCCACAAGATCGAGGACGCGTTCTCCGTCCGAGTCGAGCGCAGGTTTGACTCGACGGGTCTCCCGAAGCGCGAGGTGTTTGACGAAGCCCGGCGGGCAGCCGCAGCCGCAGGGGTCAAAAGTCTGTGCATCCTTTTTGATGAGGCACAGGCGATGTTTCGGGGAGATCGGGGTGAGCAGGCACTCGCCCTCAGCGAAGCCCTGAAGGATCGCCTCGACTACTCATGGGCTCGTCGGGAAGGGAACCGGAGCAGCCTGCATTTCGTCCTCGCCGGAACAACTCTCCTCGAGCGAAAGGTCGGGAGCAATCTGCTCGCCGTCCTGCGAAAGGTCGACGTAGGGCCGACGATCGACGAAGAGCAGATCGTCGAGCTCTTGCGCGAAGCCGGCGCAACGTCACAGCTGCAGACCAGCAAGGAGGCGCGAGAGCGTCTGGCGGAGGTCTCCTGCAATATCCTAATCCTTCGCCGGCTACTCGAGCCCATCCAGGACAGGCTTTGGAAGCAGGGCCGAACGTGGTTCAGCCGAGCCGACGTGGACGCAGCCGTGGTGAATGCGCTCCAGCGATTTGCGCAGAATGGCGACGCGGATGAGATCTGGCAATACGTCCGAGATCTCCTCAACGGCAGCGACAGCGTCAACCGCTGGGAGCCAAGAGACTGCTACGTCGTCGCAATGGCGATCGCCAACGTCGGGAAACTCGTGCGCGGCAAAGACGCAAGAATCGACGCTGCCACCGAGCTACTCCAGAGCTGGTCGCAGCAGTCGGTTGTTGAACGGGACCGCATCAACGAAGAGGTCAAACAGCTTGAGTCGGAGGGTGTTCTCGATCGCTCTCTCAATTTCAGATGGGCGTTGTTCGGCGAAATGTTGGCGCTCCGATCTGCGTCCCCAGAGGACTTTGACGGTGAAGAGCATCGGATCTTCCAGAACCTCGGTGTCCCGCAGATCGACTTGGATCCCGACGTCGGTGTCCCAATCGATCAGGGCGGCCAGGCCAGCATTCGAAAGGTAGAGAAGGAAGGTCGGAGCTTCGCGCTGCGGATCGTAGATCTACGCGGAGAGACGGCACGTAGACGGTTTGTGCGCGAAGCTGGCGTTCTGCGAAAGCTCCTTCTCCCGAGGAGAAGAGACCACAAGGGATACAAGTACCTTCCCGAACTTGCCACCGCGGGTATGTTGAAGCACGCACCGGGAAAAGGTGCCGTGATGTACTCGTGGATTGAAGGTGACCCACTCAGCGAGCACAAACTTGCCCCAGCCGGTGTTGCTCGCATCGGTAGGGCTCTGGCTGAGGTCCTCTCGTTGCTGGAGGTCGAGGACGTTCTCCACCGCGACATCAAGCCGGCCAATATCCTGATCACCGCCGAAGAGAACGAGCCTCCGAGGCCGATCCTGATCGACTTTGGTCTGGCCCGAACCGGAGCGGTCCGTGCTCCAAGCGTCGTTCACGGTACTACGGGTTACATTGCGCCCGAGGTCCTGGCGGGCGGAGAGGCGACCTTCGCGAGTGAGGTGTTCTCGCTGGGTCGCACGCTCATGGTGAGTCAGGCCAGGCCGCAACACGGCGGGCTTCAGGACCTGCTGAAGGACATGACCGCAGCGGAGCCAGGTCGCCGACCGTCGAGTCAGACCCTCCGAGCTCGGTTCCAGGAAGTGCTGGAGTTTGAAGACGCTCGCCTGAGTCAGGATTGGGTCTATGAGGCGATCGGGCCAATCCCGCCGATCTACGGCCCTCTTCGGTTCCACATGGAGTCCTTCGCGAATAACCTCCGCCTTGGTCTGCTAAATTCAGGCGCGAGCCGCGCGCAGTATCTGGCGTTCATCCTCGAAGGGGCACTCATTGCCCAGGTGAATGAGGCGGGCCTTCGTCCCAAGCTCCAGCGTCTCCAGGGCGGAGGTGCCACGCACATGCTCCGAATGGAAGAGATCGCCGAGGCCGATCGAAGGTTCCGGCCCCTCGTCCGGCCCGAGAGCACCGCCGTTGGCCACTTGCGAAACGCCTACGCCCACCCGGACGGTAGAGATCGAGCCATGGGGGACGCCTGTCGGTCGATCCAAGCCGATCGGCTGACCCCAGAGCGCCGCGTCCAGCGGCTTACAAAGGCGCTGGGCGTTGTGGCGACGGGGTTGGATACGACCATGGGGTCGACGGTGCTCGGGAGGTTGTTCGGGCTAGCTGGCGGGGTTCAGGCGTAGATTCAGGGATTGCACCCCCGAACTCCGGTTCCGCACAGAGGAAGGTCAGAATGGCAGGTCCACCGAAGCCCGGCTCATGGGTCGTAAAGGCGACCTGGGACAACGTCGAGGTCCACGTGGCTGCGGGCCAAGACGCAACCTGGGCAACAAAGAAGCCCCCAAAAGCCTGGCGCCCCGGGGACAGACTATTCTTCTGGCAGGGCCGCCAGGTTTGCGAAGTACAGGCGCTCGGGGAGCTGGTCTCGATCTCGCCGAAGAAGGACGCCGAAGGGCGTACGCGGTTCAAAGTGCGCTACACGTCTGGCGCCCTGAACTATCGTCCGTGCCTCGCGCAGCTCCGCGAGGACCAGATATTGAGTGGTGCATCCTTCCTCAAATCCGGGCCGGCGGGGACGGTCTTCCCCCTCACGCAGGAACAGGGCGATCGGCTGTCCGAGATTATCCGCGGGGGCAGCGAGGTCGCAAGCCAGGCCGCCCGACTCAAGCAGCCGCTGCGGCTTCACCCGGGAACCTACCGAGTACTATCCTTGAAGCCTCAGTGGGCCTGGGCAATCATCCACGCCGGCAAAGACGTCGAAAACCGGAGCTGGTCGACGCCTTTTCGCGGGCGCATCCTGATTCACGCCTCGTCCTCAAAACCCACGGGCGCAACCCTCGAAGATGCCCGCCGAACGATCGCGAGAAAGTCCGGGATGCCCCTCAAGGAGGTCCCTATCGACTTCCCGCTGAGCCAAATCGTGGGCTCAGTCGAGGTGGTCGCCATCATCGACAACGCGAAATCGAAGTGGGCACACCCCGGAGAGCGGCACTGGCTCGTGCGGAATCCGCTGCCCATCACCGAGGCTCGTCACCGCGACGGGAAACTTCAGCTTTGGACGTTGACGGTCCGGTCGGACGACTGACTGAACGCCCCATACAACTCCACCAACACCTCCACATCCATCGCGGCGTAGGTCTCCTGCTCCGCCGTGAGCGGCCGCTGAGTCCAGTCCGAGGTCTGGTTCCCTTTGTCGAGCACCAGATCCAACTCCCGCCGCGCCACCGCGAGCAGGCTATGCCCCCCGCCCACCTGCCCGATCCGCCGCCGAGACTCCACCAGAGTGTCGTAGACGGGCTCAATGCGAAACCCGAGCTCACCGAGGACGGACCGTTCGAACTCAGCGTTGTGGATCACCTTGATGACCTCGGCCGACTCAAGCACCCGGCGAAGGCTCTCGAGGTCACCCACAACCGTCGGGTCCACGAGATAGTTCGCCGAAGAAGTCCCGATCTGCACCAGGCACAATCGGTGGTCCGTCAGCGTGGTCTCCACGTCGAGCGCGATGAAGGGCTCCGTCAAGAGCCTCGTAGCCAGCTCAGCCAAGGCGCTCGAGTCCCGAATCCAGACCACCGGCCGACGGAGCGACGGCGGCTCGGGAGCCTCCCGATCCCCCGGCGAGATCGGCGCCAACCCAACCAGCCTCCGCGCCGTCGTCAGGTCCACGAGCTTGTCCACAAGCAGCTCTCGCGCGAGGTCGTCCGGTAAGCAGGGCAGAAACTTCGAAATCCGTGTCTGCGACAAGTCCGGCGCGAAGCGAAGCGCATCGCCAAAGCTGGGCCGGTCCTCGGCCTTCAGCTTCTCGAGCGCCTGCCTCACCGCGATCGGGCTCGCGCTCGCATCACCTTTGAAGGTGATCGAAGTATTGCGGCTGACCACCTTCCCACCGAGCTCCCGCTCCAAGATCCGTGCGAGCAACAGGTTGGCCGCACCGCCTGCAAAGTTGTGCCAGGTCAGCGAGGTATTTCCCCCGCTCACCAGCTCGTCGCCGTCAGCGAGGAACGCGTGCTCGGCGCGAAGCGATTCCAGCGTCCGTCGAGCGCGCTGGGTCCAGCGAGGATCCTCATCCTGGCTCATCAAGACGGCCTTCATCGCCTGGCAGAGCTCGTAGGAGAGCTGGCGGGGGCCCCCGGACCAACGAGCGGCCTTGCCCACCGCGGCGGGCTTTACCGAGCAGCGGCCGCGCTGCCAGTCGATGTCGAGCACCTCCCAGGTCCGGCCACCGAGCGCAAAGGCCCCCAGCTCCCCCGGCTCCTGAATCGAGGCCAGGAAGCTCGAATCAATGGTCCCAACCTCTTGCGAGGCGTGCCGGACGGTCATGAGCCTCGGCGTCTCGAACACTGCGTACAGGGCCCGGAAGTTCGCGCGCCCGAAGGTCTTCTCTCCCTTGGGGCCGAGCCATAGCTTCCCTTCGAAGTCGGCCAAGATCTCCTTTTGGAGCATGTGCTCGACGATGGAGTCGCGCTCGGCGGCGGTCAGGCCCTCAAAGGGCGTCGATCCCTCGAGCCAGCTCCACCAGTCTGCACGGCCGACGCCTCCCATCTGGATGCCGAGGGACATGAGTTGGTGCGCGAGGATGTGACTGGCGCGCCGCGAGGGGCGCACAGGCTCCACGAAGCCCCGGTCAAAGAGGCGAACGATCGCCATCGCGTGGAGAAGCCGCTGCTCCTGGGTCGCCAGGAAGGTGCAGTTGGGGATCGTTCCGGGGCGCCGTCCCGTCCGCCCCATGCGCTGAAGAAAACTCGCGACGGTGGCCGGAGCGTCAATCTGGAGGACATGGTCCAGATCCCCGACATCGATGCCGAGCTCGAGGGCGCTCGTGGAGACGATCGCGCAATTCTCCCCTTCCGCGAAGGCTCGCTCTGCGTCAGCGCGCACGTGCGCCGCGAGTGAGCCGTGGGTGACAAAGGTGGTGACGCCGAGCGC
>Ga0154020_10005202_pt1 | contig 15411 bp, 5 predicted proteins | sample Klosneuvirus_201_FD_109709 | JGI IMG/M metagenome (GOLD analysis project Ga0154020, IMG submission 109709) | Active sludge microbial communities from wastewater, Klosterneuburg, Austria - Klosneuvirus_20160825_MG | ecosystem: Engineered > WWTP > Aerobic digester > Activated sludge | place...
AACCGCAGGATTCGATCACTCCAACGGCTCAACTCTTCCACAGTGAGCATCCCCCAGCTGCTGCGGAGGGTCTGCTCCTCCCGGAAAGCCCGCAGCCGCTCCCATTCTTCTGGGTCGGCGGCCTGCCTCACGCTGAGCCCCTCGAGCAACTTGGCAAACGTCTTCGTGTCGCCCCCCACCTCAACCGCCTGTTCGATGGCCAGAACGATGTCATCGGCAAGCCCGGGCAGCCCGACGACAAACGCCAGCAGAAGCATCGGTGCACGGAAGCTCCCCGGAGCGTCTGCGGACCCCTTGAACAACGGCAGCTCGTCATACGGGAGCGATGCGCGGATGAGGCGATAGACATTGACAAAGCGTTTGACGGAACGTGGTGACCGACCGATGACGATGGCGAGCTGATTCATCGCCGCGGCTTCGAACGGTTCAATGTCGAGCGCGTGGGGCTCGGCCTGCGCTGCCGTGACCACGCGCGGTACGTGCGGCGTGGGCTTCTCTGCCTCCGGGCCTTCCGCTTCCTTTCCCGCCCCGGCCTGGGTCTCTGACGGATTCGGGGGAGCCACGGGATCCCCGGGCGTTGACGGCGGTGCCTTCTCGTCGCTTGTGGATTCGCCATGACTCGGCGCCGCCCTCTGAGGCGAGGTGACCAGGGAGCGTAGAAGCGATTGTGACGACCGAGCGGTCATCGGAGCGATCCAATAGGGAATCTGGAATATCTTCTCCAGGTAGTCGTACGGGCTCGCCGGGGATGTGGTGGATTCACCTTTGGTTTTTCCCGGCTCGCTCGAGGACGCGACCAGAAGCCCCTTGTACTGCTCCTTGAGGCTGTAGGTTACCCATCGCGCGTCAACTCCCACAACCACGACAAACAGTTTGAACGCCAACAGCAGGTGAATCGCCTGCAGCACTTCGACCACACGATCGGGCGGGCAACGGTCCAGGTCGTCGATGTACAACACGATGCGGCTGAGCCCGATACCCGTGGGCTTCACGGCGGCGGTGGAGTTGTTGTAGTCGTGCACGATGTCGGAGAGGGTCTCAAAGTCGCTGCGGACCAGAGACACAATTCCCAGGTGCCGGCGATAGTCCTCACTCGCGGACCGCCTTTCGATGAACTGGCTGACCAGTCCTCCCGACTTGATGCGTTCAAGTTCTGCCTCGCTCTGCCTGAGGTCTCGCTCCGCGACATCGCGCGTCGCGACCGCCTGAGACAACTCCGTCTTCACTTTTTCCAGTTTCTGTTCACCCTTCGCGATACTGGCCGCCTTGTCAGCCTCGGCCTTATCCAACGCGGCGGCAAGTTTGCCGCGAAGCCGTTCCAGCGGCGCGATCGCCTCCGAAATGGAACTGGCGTTCTTGGTGACCCACACCGCACCGCCGGCGACCAGCGCGACGACTCGCAATGAGCCTGAGACGGCCTGATGAAACGTTTCGGGAAAGGCCATGGAGAGGAGCGCAGCCGCGACTAGCCCGCCCACGCTCCAAAGCAGTGCCCACAACATCGCGGGGCGGTCCGTCAACATCGATGCGACGACCGCCCGAATACGGCCCGCGGTGGTCCCGAACTCGCTGACCTGGCGGTAAATCCCTTCGATAGCCGTTCCGGCCTGCTGTACGTCTGCCACTGCCAAGCGCGCTTGCTTGAGCCCTTTCCTCTCGGCCGGTTCCAGTGTCACTCTGCCAACGATCTCCCACACATTTGCTTTTACCGCCTTGGAAAGCCCGACGGACTCAATGGTGAAGTCGTCACGGAGTTGTTTCACTGTCTCTTCCGCAGCTTCCACCGCCGCTGTCTTGCAGCGAACTTCGAGCTTTGCGACGGACAATGCCTCGGTTTTGATCTTGGTCGCGTCGATCCGCGCTTTGCGCGCTTCTGCATCGGGAGTCGGTTCTTCCTTGTCGAGGGGCTTGGCCAGTTCACTGAAGACGTGCGCCACCAGGCTCGCCCACAGATTGCTGTCGACGTAGTGCCAGGCGTTGAACTTGATCTGTTTGACCCGTCGCCAGTACGCATTGGCGAACCGCTCGTGACCTGGCGGCTCAGCGCGTGCATCGGCGGTGATCTGTTCGACACGCCTTTCCAGCTTGTGCATGAAGAAGCTCTTGCCCGAACCCCAGTTGCCGAAGATGCCGATGGCTAAAGGCGGTTGAAGCTGGCGAGAGGCGATGAGACTCGCCATCGCCTGGTAGTCCGGCTCGAACCCCAGGCAGTCCTCACCCGCCGTGGGATCATCGCCTGAAAAGCCAGACACCACACGAGCATCACTGCGCGACTTGAGCACCTGGCCCCAGGCATCGCATTCACTGTTGAAGCCGTTCTCGATCAGCGATACGCGAAAGCGCGTGCGGAGAAGCCCGGGGTCTACCTGGGCGTTCTTCAGCAGTTGCAGGGTATCGAAGACTTTCGGATCAGTCGAGTTCAAGAGGGCGGCGAGAATGTGCCTCGCCGACGCGACCGGCACCCCGCTCACTTGCGAGGAGATTGCCGTGGCATCGTCGATCAACCCGAACACAGCCGGCGTAACCGGGGGGTCGAGGGTGCGGCGTGGGGCGTTCGATCGCTCCTCGGATTCCAGCAGGCGGATCGATCCGAACAAGACCTCTCGGATCTGTTTCGACAGCGATCCCACCTGCTCCCACATGAACCACGGCGCTGTCATTCTCGGCGCGCCCTCTCCCGCTTCGACAAAGCTCCAAAGTACGTGACTCACGTCGAGGGTCTTGTCATCACCGAACTCGGCGAACTGTGCTGCTCGCTGCAGGACTCTCCATATGCCTTCGCTGACACGAGACTTGATCGATGACAGCGTTGGCGAGCCTGATGCCGGCGCGTCGACCGGCGCGTTGGGAGCGTTTGCGGCTTGTGATCGCGGCACGGGGTCATCGGGATCTGCGGTTGGGTCTTCGGGTGCCGATAGTTTTCGGCGGCGTATGACTTCGTTCAACGCGCGGGCTTCGTCCGGCTTGAGCACGAACAACGATCCGCGTGACGAACGAACGATGCTCATCTTTGCCAGGCTTGGCGCCTCTCGGAGCATCTCCGTTCTGAGCAAGGGCGAGGGCCAGACGTTCACGCTCCCAAAAATGATTTCAAAGTCCTCTGGGCCCGCTCGCGCGTCCTTTCGCGGCTTTTCCCTAATCCTGTCAACGATCGACCACCCGTACATTGCCGTAGAGTCGCCGCCAGAGCCCCAGAAGTAAACCACATCACTGACATTGATTCGGCTGCGTTCGCGACGGTGAAGGAACCAGTAGTCTGCCTCGCCGTCCCTGAACTCGCCTCCGCTGTCCAGGTTCTCGCGCTTCGTTTGAACAATCAAGTAGTTCACGGCCAATCCTCTCGAAGACGCCCCGGCGCAGTAAACACGATACCAGACGGACCGCGCTGCACAGATTTGAGGATTCTGGCATCGGGATACCAGTTTCGGACGGGATTGACATGCTCGTTCGCGCCAAGGATGTCATCGATACACTGGCGCGATGTTTAGAATCCTGAAACACGCTCGGCTTCAACACGCTGTCGGGCAAGGCTTCTTCCACTCAGGCGAGGTCCGTGTTCCGGGGACGATGTGTCGGTATGTGTACGACTGCGGATCGGAACAACGCCGGGCTTTAGGGCGGTGCGTTCGATCCTACTGCGAGGGGCTTGACGGGAGGCCGATTGACGTCCTCTTCGTGTCGCACCTGGACAGCGACCATGTGTCGGGCCTGGACGACCTTCTCGCCCGCACGCAGGCAAAGGTCGTAGTGCTGCCTTACCTCGAGCCGTTTGAGCTCTTGATGATCATCGCTCGAGCGACTGCTGAGGAGTCAGTCACCGGAACGATGGTCGGACTCGTCGGAGACTGCGCCGGGTGGTTCTCGGCGCGCGGCGTAGAAACGATCATCTTCGTCCAAAGCGGAGAAGAGGAAGGCGGAGGAGAGGAAGGCGGAGAAGCGGTGTTCCCGGAGGGGCCGAATGCACCTGATGCCGCTCGCGTCCTGGGTTTGGATTTGGAAGTACTGCGCCGTGTTGGACGTCCATTGGGGACAAAGAAGGGTTCGGATACAGAACTGCTGGTTCTGCCGCAGTCCATCCCGTTGCAACTCCGCACAGAAAGCGGCTTCGTGGACTGGATGTTCTTGCCATTCGTGCACCCCGAGAAGCAAAGAGTCGCCTCATTCAAAAAGGTGGTTCGACAACTGATCGGTTCGGCTGCGCGACAACTGAGTCCCAAGAAGGACCCACCAAGTCTCTCTACCGCCGGTCTGCTCGCCATCCTTCAAGACCGCAAGTTGCGAAGAGAGTTGGCCAAGGCCTATTTGCTTGTCCAAGGTGACCGGAATCTCACTTCGATGGCCCTCTATTCAGGTCCTACAACGAAGCCTTCGGGTGTGGCGACCGAGACGCGAATGTCGTGGGGTGAACGCTCTTACCGGCATTCCGGCTGGGGCGGATGGCTTGGCACGGGCGATGCAAATCTCGCTGACCCAAATCGAAGGGCGGCGTTCCTGGCCCACTACCTTCACCTGATGCCATTGATCGACACACTTACCGCTCCACACCACGGATCTCGGCACAGCTTTGATGAGGAGTTGCTGACGGCCCTTCAGCCCAGGGCTCTCACGTTCAGTGCTGGCAAGCGCAGCAGACATGGCCACCCACATCGCGAAGTCACAACGGCCGCCAGACTGAATGAGGTCCCGATTCTTGTGACGACCGAGCAACCGGAGTCTGAGCTGTTTGAGTCCGTGTCTTATGAGCGATAGCCAAACGGATCGCGGTTCGCGAGCTAGTCGTACTTGATTGAGGCGGTCATTGATTTGCCGTCCAATTGCCGTCGTTTCCTCCCGCAATGACATCCAAAAGGGGTCCGAGTTCCTTGGACTCCAGCCGCCGGCTCGGATACCGCCCGCGCTGGCGACGCACACCCAGGAGGACGGCGTGAGGCGGCGTCTCGATGAGGTGATAGTCGAGAATGTCCTCATTGCCGGGCGCAAGACGCACGGTCAACAGCCAGTCCGGCGCCCGCTTGAGGTGGTGCTGGGCCATCCACACATGTTTGGGCTCGCCGATCCGACAAGGGCACAGGTTCACCTTGACGCGTGTTCGCCTGTTGATGCGGAGTATGGTCCTGTCCTCAAATTCTGCCGTTACCCCGCGCTCCCGGAGTTGTCTTTGGACATCCACCCGGAACGCCGCGCCGCGGCGGTACCGCTCGAGGTAGCCCGCTAGGTAGGCGTAGTTCCGAACCGTCTTGAATCCGATTCGGCGATACGCTCCGGTGAGACCCCCGAAGTGGCTCTCGAAGTAGAAGGAACCCGGACAGTCCGGGTCTCCGTTGATGATGGATGAGTTCAGAGTCCCGTGCGTGGCCCACAGTCGCCGGAGCGCATCCAAAGCGGCATCCTCAGGGAACCCGTGGAATTGGCCCTGAAGTGCCCTTTGCGCCTTGTCAAAGAGCTCAGTGCTGATGATGGGCGCGACACCTTCATTCAGGCAAATCCACTTCTCTCGCGGATTCTTCGTCCTGGGTGCTTTGAGCCTCGTTGAAAATCGATTGAAGATCACTCGCCCGATGTACTTCTCGTTGCGGATCATGGATGCGATTCGGTTGCGCGTCCAAATCCCGCCGGCGACGCACGGGACTTGTCGATCGTTGAGGCTGTCGGCAATGAACTTGAACGAGCGGCCGCGTTCGGCGAACTGCCGGAAGATCCATCGAACCACCTTGACTTCATCCGGAGGCCCCAGCACCAGACTGATGCGATCCTCCTGCAAGTACTTGTGCTGCCCGTGTTCGAGTATCTGCTTGGGGTTGCCCCGCGAGTCCACCAGCATCCGCCGCAGACCGTAGCCAGGCATGCCTCCGTGTCGGTAGCCCATCCGGGCCAGCCGGCACTTTCCACGGAGGACTTTTTCGGACAGCTCTCGGCTGTACTCCCCCGCCATGACGCGCTTGAGGCCCTTCATCACCGCGGACATGGGCGTCCCATCATTGCGGAAGACCTCCATGCAGTACTCGATTCGGATTCCTGCCCGGCGACACAGGAACTCGTAGTAGGCACTCTCGTCCGCATCCTGGAACCGGCCCCAGCGGCTCACGTCGTACACAAGGATGACACCAAAGTCCGCCTGTCCGCCGACTACGACCCCCAGCAGGGTGCACAAACCAGCGCGGCCAACGGCGGTGAGCCCGCTCTTGCCCTCGTCGGCATAGGTTCGGATGATCGTGAGGCCGTGGTCGGCGGCGTATCGGGCCAGAGCGTCTCGCTGGTTGGCGGTGGAGTACTGCTGGTGGTCCGTGGACATGCGCACATAGAGCGCTGCCCGGCAACTCCGTTCGCGGGGATTTGGTTTGATCACCGGGGTGACGTCGGGGATCGCGGGACTGTGGGAATTGGTGGATCGCTTCATCGCGGGGCCTCCTTGCCGTTCGCGTGGCAAACCGGGCGGGGCTTCATCTCCGGAGTGTCCGTTCGGCCGATCGCGCGTTCATCAGCCTAGAGCGGCTCCCGTGGCATGCCCAGCCGCCCGCGAGTCAACAGGACATGCCCTTGCGGGCGCAGGCGGACTGGAGTGCGATGTAGTCCAACAGGGAATCGACCGCCGTGGAGCGGTGTTTGCACCGAGCACCCCACCCGCCGTCGCGCCGGGCTCCCAGGTTCACGCATTCGGGAGGGGACGCGAGCAGCTGGTAGTCCAGAATGGCGTCGTCACTTGCATTGAGCCGCGCGACCAGCATCCAATCCGGCCGGGGTCGGACATGGTGCTGGGCAATCCACCGGGGTGTTCCGTCAGTCGTGCGGCAATGACACATCATGACCGCGACGCGGCACCGCCCGTCGATTTGAAGAACGGTCTTTTGCTCAGGGATCACGATGGCGCCGCGGTTGTGGAGCTGCTCCGCCACAGCGACACGGAAGGCCGCGGTCTGGCGACACCGTTGTGTGTAACCGATCAAGTAGGTGAAGTCTCGCTCCGGGTCAAAGCCGATGAGGTGGTACGCGGCGACAAGGCTGCCGAAGCGGCTCTCAAAGAAACCCGTTCCCGGCACACCCTGCGTGGAGTTGATGAGTTTGGAGTTCAACTTCCCGTGCAGCACAAGCAACTTCCGGAGCGCGTCAAGGCCGGCCTCGTTCGACAGGTTGGGGTGCCAATCGTTCACGACCTTCTGAGCCCGCCGGAATAGCTTGGGATCAACCACAGCGGGGAACGCGCCGTTGACTCGAATCCAGTCCGCGGGGGCGTTGTGTTTCAGCTTGGTCCGGAGCCTCACGGAAGTTTTGTTGAATACCAGATTCCCGATGTACTTCTCGCTCCGCACAATCGACCGGACGCGAACCGCGGTCCAGGGACGCTCGTCGGTCGATGGCACACCCCGTTCATTGAGCCGATCGGCCACAAAGCCATATGTCCGTCTGCGCCGCGCAATCTGGCCGAAGATCCATCGCACCACGGCCTGCTCTTGCGCCGGGCCGGGGACCAAAACGATGTGGTCCTTTTGGAGGTACTTGTGCTCGCCTGGTTCCAGAACGCCCCGCGGGCGGCCCTCGGAGTTCACGACCATCCTCCGCAGCCCGTACCCGGCACTACCTCCCTGGCGATATCCCTCGCGGGTGAGCCGGCACTTACCGCGGAACACCTTGTCCGAGAGTTCGCGGCTGAACTCCCCCGCCATCACACGTTTGAGCCCCTTCATCACCGCGGACATGGCCGAGCCGTCGTTGCGGAACACCTCCATGCAATACTCGATCCGGATGCCCGCACGGCGGCACAGGAACTCGTAGTAGGCGCTCTCGTCCGCATCCTGGAACCGGCCCCAGCGGCTCACGTCATAGACCAGCACCACCCCAAAGTCCGCTCGCCCCTCGACCACATCCCCCAGGAGACCGCAAAGCCCCTGTCTGCCCGCGGCGGTGAGCCCGCTCTTGCCCTCATCCCCGTAGGTCCGGACGATGGTGAGACCATGGTCATCGGCATAGCGGGCCAGGGCGTCCCGCTGGTTGGCGGTGGAGTACTGCTGGTGGTCCGTCGACATCCTGACGTATTGGGCGGCCCGGCAGCTCAAGTCCTGGGGCCTGGGGCAGGCGGCCCGCGGGGCGCCGGGAGCAACCGTGTCGATCGGATGGAGGGGGCTTCTTTGGTGGGTCATCGCCAGGCTTCCTTGCCTTGCACGTGGCGAACCGGTCGGGGCTTCAGCACCGGAGTGCCCGGTCTGCCGGATTGCGTGTTCCAGAACCCTAGAGAATGCTCCGCGACTTCGCCCACCCGGCGTCTCGGGGCATCATGAATGCCCGGTAAACAGGCCATTTGGAGCGCCCTGGGCGGATTGAGCCGGGACAGGCGAGCAGTTGTGACAAAAATCTGGCACGTATACGGCACGACGCCGTTTCGAGCCGCACGAAAATGCCTTGTTTTACGCTACGGAACGCAAAAACCCGGCTAGATTCGAATCCTAGTCGGGGAGTTTCAAACGACCCACGCGAGTGCGTGGGTCGATTTGTTTTTGGGGCGAAGCTGCGACGGGTTTCCGACTTTGCGAAGCGAGGCTACCTGTCATTCAACTCAACGGTGACGTTTGCGGCGCCTCCGTTCCAAGAGACGGTCGGAGGCCCCGAGACGCCTCCTCCATCCGCCGTGCGGCGTTCGCCGTTCACCGTGATGGACTCGATTGCCCTTCCGCCAGGAACGACAAAGCGACACCGCCCGGCGCCGCGACGGATGCCCTCCTCAACATTCAGCGTAAGTCGACGGCCCTGGCCACGGAGCGTGTAGCTGAGTGGTCCGAACTCGGTCGGGAACGCCTCGACGCGGACTCCGTCATCTTCCCACGGCCACTCCGGCTTCACGCCTGCACCGATGACCAGCGTCGGGCCGTCTTCATAAACCAACATGCTACGGGTCGCGTGCAGGAACTCTGACCCGACCCAGGTGTGCGGCATGTCGCCCAGGAACCGAGCTGTCTTGGGATCGCGGCACACAACCTCAGCCCATTGGTTCCACGCCGCGGGACGTTGATCCTTGAAGAAGTAGTCAAAGAGGGTGTGGGCCCGCTGCGGTTGGCCGAGTCGAATGAACGTGCTGGCCACCCGAAGCTCGTAAGGTGTGTAGTCCTTCCAATCGAGCTTTCCATCGCGACGTGCTTCGAAGAAGTCAAAGTACCTGTCGAACGTGCGCATGACGGCCGCTCGGGGAAGGTTGGCAAGCTCGCCGCAGGGGTAAACACCGATCGCAGTAGATGTGGCATCGAAGTCCCCGAGCTCGACGCAACCGGGAATGTAGTCAACCTTTTTGTTCTTCATCGCCAGGCTGATGGAGGCGTACAGGGCGCCTTGATACTCATCCCGGATGACAGCAAACCGCAGGGCATCCTCAGACTTCCCGAGCGCGTTAGCCGCAGAGACCGCATCCTTCAGTCCCTTGACCACAAAGAAGCTATCCCAATACGAGTGCATGGGCTTGGCCGAATATCCCTCGTGACTGATGGACTCGGGGACCAGGCCAAACATCGCCCGCTTCTCAGTCGTTCCTGCACGAAACTCGTCGGTCATCCGCTCGTGCCGCAACTCATCGATGTAGTCAACGGCCTTGGCGATGCGCGGCCACATTCGCTCCAGAAAGTCGCGGTCGCCGGTGAACTGATAGTAGTTCCAGATCGCGTAGATCAGTTCGCCGTGACTGTCATGTTCAGGCACCGGATCGGGGCCGCGGCGATCAACGACGCAGGGAACCTTGCCGCTGGGGTATTGAAACGAGGCGTACCACTCGATGAAGTTCCTGGTGACCTCTGCGTGCCCGGTTTCGAGCAAAGCCGCGCCGGTCATGGAGCCGTCGCGCATCCATGATCGCTCGTAGTTGCGCGATCCGGGCTGAATGGCCGGGCCATCCTGGTTGATGAGTACGTAGGCCTGGGTGGTGCGGAACGTGTCAGCGATGCGTTTGGCCGACTTGGGCAGGGTGAAGCGAACGCGATTCAGCAGATCCGCCCAGAGCCTGTGTGAGTCGGCAAGGCGATCCTTGGCAGACGTGTCGCTGCGCGCCCACGGCTTGTCCCCGGGCCGCAACAGGGCTTCCACATCGAACGATGCCGACGCACCGGGCGCCAACTCAAAATTGAATCGAAGCCCTCCAGAGGCGAGACGCATCGGGTCGGCTACTCCCTGATCGGTGGGTGCGGACCCCAGCGCCAAGCGTTCGGGAAGATCGCCGCCAGCGAAGATCGATGCCCCAAAGCCGCTGGGGTTGGTAATCGCCCGCACCCGCTCGATGCCGTTGACGCTGACGCGGCCATCCGCATACGCGATCGAATCGATCCAGGACACGCCGCCGGTGATGTTCAAGTCCTGCGATGGCGGGAGCACTTGAAACGGTCTCAAGGCAACCACAAGGAAGCCGCTGGCTTGGATGGAACCGGTGTTGGTCAGCGTGTACCGCCCCACCACGGTTGAGTTTCCCGCCTGGCCATCTGCGAATGCAGTGATATCGAGCTTCAGGCCGCCGGCGTCCCAGGTAACGGTCGGTATCGGCAGGTAGTCATCCGCGAGGGTCTGTGTGGACTGAACGTCGGCCCAGGTGATGAGCCGCTTGGAGTCCTGATGCCAGATGAAAGGCTCGATCGAGAAGCCGCTGGTGGCGACCTCGATCGCGCCGTCGGTGTTGAACAGCGCCTCATCCCGATCGCCCGGGACACCGACGATGGTCCAATACGTCTGCTCGCCCCGGTAGTAACGGGGCAACCACCCGGCGGAAGTTCTCTTGCCTATTTCGGTGAACATCGCATTTGGGGTTGAGCCAAACTCAACACCCGGAACCTCAATCGACTTGAGCAGGGGAGCTTCCCCGGATCCGTTGATGATGACAATGCGGAGGACCCGCCCTTCACCGTCGCGGACAGGTACGAAGCGAAGCCCACCGCGGGCGCTACGGACGCGGGCGACAGGTTCGAATCTCTGGCCGTCGCTGGACACCTGCACGTTGTAGTCGACCGGGAACCGATTCGGGTCCCATTCGAGTATCAATCCTCCGAACTCTCGCGATTGCTGGAGATCGATGTCGATGGTGTCCGGCGAAACAACCTTGATCTCGGGAATGTGGGCGACCGGAGCGGGCACGGGCAGCTCTTCGTAGGTCAAGGTGTCCAACTCGACCCAACCTTTGCCCCCTTCCGAGGCCGCGATCGCAAACTCGATGTACGCGACTTCTTTGGGCTTGGGATTCGGACTTGTGGCTCCCGCCGGGCCCCACGCAAACGCGATCCGCCGGGCGGGAATGCGCTCGTCGAACCAATCCGCCGGCCATTCGTAGGCCCGCTGGTTGACCCACCAGACACTGTCGCCGCTCGGATCCACAAGCTTGAACTCGAGGTTGTTTCTGGGGCCCTGTCCCCGCACTCGAAAGGCAAACCGATAGTTCGGCCCCAACCCCTTAGCTAGTTCGCGGCGCACATCGCGACGCACAACGACAAAGCCGGCGCCCGCTTCAAAGTTGTAGTCCAGGTGCAGGGACTTGCCCTCCTGGCCATCCGCAAGGGAAATCGAGGCCTTCACGCCGTCGGAGGGCATGACTTTCCACCCGTCCACCGACTCAAAGGGGTCGATCACCGTCGGTTGAGCATGCGCGGCCGCGCTCAGGGTAAATGCGACCACCAGCCACACAAGACCCAATCGCATGTTCAGCCTCCCGAGGTGCTCGTCAAGCCAATCCCTCATCCAGGCTCCGCCCATTGCTGGCGATGACCTTGGAGTACCAATGCGCCGAATCCTTCAACGTTCGCTTCTGCGTCGCATAATCGACGTGGATCAGGCCGAACCGTTCCTTGTAGCCGTTCTGCCATTCGAAGTTGTCCATGATCGACCAGTGCATGTAGCCGCGGATGTCGGTGCCGTCGGCGATGGCGCGCCCCACAGACCGCAAGTACCGCTGCGTATAGTCGATCCGCAGGGGATCGTGAACCTTTCCATCCAGGCTCACCGAGTCTGTGCCTGACATGCCGTTCTCGGTGATGACGATCGGCAGTTTGTACCTCTCATACAGGAACCGCGGCCCCCAATAGAGCGCCTCGGGCGTGATGAACCAGCGCACGGCAGTCTGCGGGTGTCCCGGCGTGTGGGGGACGATCTGCGGCTTGCCATCAGGCCCGGCGCGGACGGGCTCTCCGTCGTAAATATTCACGCCGTAGAAATCGATCGGCTGCTTGATGGTTTCCATGTCCCCGGGCTTCACGAAGGTCATCGGGACGTCGTAGGTCTTGATCCCATCCTCGGGATAACGCCCGAACACAACCGGATCGGCGAACCAGGTGTTGTTCCAGAAGTCTTTGGCGACCACGCCGAGCGTGAGGGCGCGGGCCGCATCGATGTCGGCCTTGGCTTCCGTCGCGGGGTACTTCGTGCGGCCGATGGGGGCCCAGCCGATGGAGGGCTTCTTCTTGGCGCGGGCCCGGATAACTTGAACCGCGCGGCCGTGGGACATGAGCGTGTGGTGAGCCGTAATCAATCGTTCGCTGGTGGTCGGCCTCAAGCTCGGCGCGCCCATCGCATCACCGTGATCCGGACCCAGGAAGATCTGCGGCTCATTGATGGTCATCCAACGGCTCACGCGGTCGGAGAGCCGATCGACCACCACTCCGGTGTACTCGGCGAACCAATCGGGGCTCTCGCGGTTCAGCCATCCGCCACGACAGAAGAGGGCGTGCGGATAGTCCCAGTGGAACAGCGTGACCCACGGCTCGATACCCGCGGCCAATAGGCCATCGATGAGGCGGTCGTAAAACGCCAGACCCGCGGGATTGACCTTACCCGTGCCTTCAGGGATGAGCCTCGCCCAGGAAATGCTCAGGCGATAGGCCTGCAGGCCTATCTGCTTCATGATCGCGATGTCTTCGGGGTACCTGCGGTAGTGGTCGCAGGCGATGTCGCCGGTGTGACCGGACCAGATCGCTCCCGGGCGGCGGCAGAACTCGTCCCAGACGGAGGGGCCCTTGCCGTCGGCATCGTGCCCGCCTTCAACTTGGTAGGCCGAGGAGGCCGCACCCCATACGAAACCGTCCGGGAATCTCATGCCAAGCTCCTGCCGCGGAATTGCAAGGCAACCCTTGGTGATTCCGAGGCAGGACAGTAGGATGTAATCGCTTTCATGGTGAGGCTTCCAGGCGGGGGTTGCGTATGGAGGTCCGGGGTTTCCTTATTCAGAATGAAGACTTTTGGAATCCAACACGCGGCGGCTCGATTCGCGCTGACGGCGGGTTTGGCGATGGGTTGCGCCGCGGTGGCTCAGCCGGTGTTGCAGCCGTGGCCGGTGGGCGGACCGGATGACACGGTGGCGACAGCCGCGGCGACGTTATCGGGCTGGTACGCCTGTGCGGACTCGTTTGAGGACTCGATCGAAATCCGTGACATCAAGCAGGCGCTGATCCGCACGATCACGCGTGCCGACATCGCGGCGCTGGTGCCCTGGATGTCTTTGGGTGGAGGACCGGACGGACCAAGCGGTTTGGCGTTCTCCGACTCGGGCAGGCTCTTGTTCATTCTGGTTCACGATGCCAACACAGATCCGGGTGGCCAGCCCAGCGATGCAGTCCTGCGCTTCGACACGGCGACCAGCGCGTTGACGGTGTTTGCGCGGCTGGAGTTGTTTGATCGCGACGATGCGTGGCCGCACCTGGAGATGGTTCACTTCAAGGGTCGCTTGTACGTCGGGACCGATGGGCTTGGAGGGGCCGGGAGCGTGCGCATCTACGACGCCGGCGCCAACGTTCAGGCGGGAGCGTTGCTGAGCAGTGGCGCTCTGCCGGGGGGCACTGCGGTCCACGGGCTGGCGGTTGATCGGATCAATAACCTGATCTACACGGCGTCGGAATCCACGATCTATCGAGCCAGCACCAACACGCTTCCGCTCACCTGGACTGCACTGGGTTCGCTGCCCAGCGTCAGGGGCCTGGCCTACTCCGACAACTATGGAGTACCGGGACAGTTTGGCCTCTTCGCGCTCAGTGCGACCACGGTTCCATCGGCTTCCACGGTGTCGTTCATTCCGCAGTTGCAACTGATCGGCGCTCAGACGTTCGCACCCTCGACATACACATCCGCAAGCCAGGAATGGCACTCGATCGCCGCGACCGCTGACGGCAAGTTGCTAGTCGGGGCGGATGAAGATGCGCAGCTTCTGGGCGATGCGGCGGACACGCGACTGTCGTATCAGGCTTGGCTGGCCGATGAGTTTCAGCAGGTGGTCGCATTCGGAAGGGCCTTGATTTCCCCGGGATCTGAACCGCCGGGTTGGGTGCTGGATGGCGATGTCCAGAGCGGAACGCGATGGCAGCCCGCGACCCCGGACGGTGCGGGTTGGGTCGTGATGCTCCTGATCATGAACGATCACATTTACGGAGATCCGCAGGCGCTGCCGCAGGTGCGATCGATCTTGACGCGGTACGCGGGATTGGCCGCGGATGGGATCGGGCCATCCAAGACCGCCGATGGAATCATGCGACATTGGATCGAGCCGCAGACCGGGGGCGTGAAAGCCGGGAGGGATCCCGAGTTTGCCACGCTTTCCACGATGAAGATCGTGCTGGCCGCGTCGAGGGCGAGGGCTTACTGGCCGGCGGACGTGATCATCCAACAGGCGGCGAGCAAGATCATTTGCCAGGTGAAGAACCAGGATGCGTACTTCGAGGGCGGCACATCGGATGCGACGTACTTCAAGGGCCAGGTCGGCGGGGGGCCGGACCTGTCCAGCCGCACGACCGCGTTCAGCGAGGCAATCCTCTGGGCCGAGCAACTGGGCTATTACGGCGGGGCGACTTCGGCGACGAAGTTCTCGCATTGGATGAACCGTTCGCTGTGGCCCACGGCGACGTACCTGACGGGGCGGCCCATCACGGGAAACGGAAACGGCGCGTTCCAGTCGGCGTTTACGAGCTTGTATTCGGAGTTGGTTCAGCCCGCCTTCCGCGCACCGGGTAGCGGCTGGGCGGCCCAGATCAACAACATCCGCGAATCCAACGCCGCGTGGACGGATGACAACGGGCCCAAGTACAACTCGGTTTTCTCGGCGGGGACGACCAAGCCGGAATGGGGCGGGTACTCCGCGGATTCATTGGGAGTCCACCCGGGGAATATCTCGACCTTCACATCGCTCATGGCGATGTCGGGGACCGGGGCGACCGCATCTTCGGTCGGCGCGTACAACGCCTACCGCAGGGGAGCACGCGAGACATTCTTGAGCGGCGCATCCATCCTGTATCGACGCTCGGATGTGGACCGCTCGTACACCCCGCCGGATGCCGGTCTGCCGGACGTCGCCCTCGGAGCTTTGGGACTCGCCGAGTTGCTTCTGCCGGGCTCTCTGGATGCGGTGCTGGCGGTGCCCTTTGCGCCCTGCTGCTGGGTGAACTGCGACAAGAGCACCGCTTCGCCCGCGTTGACGGC
>Ga0154020_10005203_pt1 | contig 15410 bp, 15 predicted proteins | sample Klosneuvirus_201_FD_109709 | JGI IMG/M metagenome (GOLD analysis project Ga0154020, IMG submission 109709) | Active sludge microbial communities from wastewater, Klosterneuburg, Austria - Klosneuvirus_20160825_MG | ecosystem: Engineered > WWTP > Aerobic digester > Activated sludge | place...
ATCATCCGTCGCCACCGCGTGGTGCAATCCCCGGTGGGGAAGCTGCCCATGGCCTCGCGGGTGCACCGCGGGCTGTTGCCGTTGTTCCCGTACGCCATCGAAGCCTTTGATTTTCGCGGGTATGACCTGGTGCTGTCCTCCAGCCACTGCGTGGCGAAGGGCGTGATTGTCCCGCCCACCACGCCGCACGTCAGCTACATCCATACGCCCATGCGTTACGCGTATGAGCAGCTGCCGGATTATTTTGGCGCGGGCCGCCTGCCGTTGCCGTTGCGTGCTGTTGTCGGCGGGCTCATGCACCACATCCGCCTGTGGGACGAGGTCACGCAGAGCCGCGTGGACCACTACGTGGCCAACAGCCATCACGTGGCCCGGCGCATCACCGCGCGTTACCGGCGGGACAGCGTGGTGGTGCACCCGCCGGTGGACATGGACCGGTTTGACGTGGGCAAGGGCTGGCCCCGGCCGGACGCGCCGTTTCTCATGCTGGGCGCGTTTGCCCCGTACAAGCGCGTGGACCTGGCCATTGAAGCGTTCAACCGTCTGAAACTCCCGCTGGCCATTGCCGGCGGTGGCCAGGATGAAAAGCGCCTGCGTGCCATGGCCGGACCCACGGTGAGCTTCTTGGGGCGCCTGTCTGATGAGGACGTGGCCAAGGCGTACGCCAACGCGCGCGCGTTCATCTTCCCCGGTGAAGAGGACTTTGGAATCACGCCGCTGGAAGCTATGGCGTCCGGGACGCCCATCATTGCGCTGGCCCGTGGTGGCGCCACAGAAACCGTGCTGGACGTGGCGCACGGTCCCGACGCCACCGGCGTGCTTTTTGAGGACCAGACGGTGGATGGGCTGTGCACCGCGGTGGAACGTTTCCTGGCGCATGAACAGGATTTCCGGCCGGAAGCGGCGCGGGCGCAGGCCATGCGGTTTGCACGTCCGCGTTTTGAAGCGGCCATGGTGGACGTGCTGGCCAACGCCGTGGCGCCGGGACACCCGCCCAGGGGCGCGGGCGCGCGCAAGGTGGCCCAGGCCTGATGGTGGCCCAGCCGCCCAGCTTTGACGGGTTTCTCCGCCAGCGTGGGTATGACCCCGCCAACAGTGTGGCCTTCTTGCGGCGCATGTTTGTGGACTGCTGGTCCCAGCCCAGCTTCCGGGCGTTCTGGCGCGTGTGGAACCCGGTGTACGGGTACGCGCTGTTTCGCCTCTACCTGGCGCTGGGAGGGCAACAGCGCCCGCGTCTGGCCTCTTTGGTGGTGTTTGTGGCCTGTGGGGCGTTGCTGCATGACCTGCCCATGGCGCTGGCCACCGGTCAGCCGTTTTTCTCCACCACCGTGGCGTTCCTTGTCTACGGCGCCATGGTGGCGTGGGAGCGGCCGGGCAACCAGCCTCCCCGTCACCCGGCTGCAAACAACGTGGCGCGCATTGTCCTGGGTCTTGCGGTGGGCGCGGCCGTGCAAAGCCTGGTGCTGTTCAGTTGGCCAGCGCCTTGACCAGCAGGGACGGGCGGCTCAGCAGGCCGCGCACCGCACTCACGCGGATCATTCCTTCAAAACGGTACGGCTGCGCAAAGACGCCACCGTGCACCTGCTGGCCCAGGATGGCCGCCGCACGCGCGGATTCATGCGTGTAGCTGCGTTCCGTGGCGGAGGGCGCATGCACCTCGGTGACGTCGGCCATCATCAACAGCGCGTGCATGGCGCGTGACTTCCGGCCGGGAAATCCAAACGCCGTATTCATGCGCAAACAAAAAGCCCGCCTCAAACACCGGGTGGGACAAAGACCGCGTGGCGGTGATGGGTGCCACGTTGGCGCTCACGCGCAAAGGGCCGCCACCGTCGAGTCCGCGCACGCCCAGGGCTTCGGCACACAACGTTTTCCCCACGTATTGCGCCGCCAGGTAGCTGGCGCCCTGCAGCGCCACCACGGCAACTGGGACCACCGCATCTCCCACGCGCACATGGCTTTCACCCATGAGTGACGCCTTGCCCAACGCCGTCACCAGAGGACCGGTCTCCTTCCGGCGCGTGTGGCCCTTGGTCACGTCCGCCGCACATGCAGCCATCACACTGGTGGGAGAGATGAGCACGCTCACCGACTTCACCAGCCCCGGACGTTGCGCCAGCGCAATGGCGTTCATGGCCTCGGCAAGGCGCCATTCCTGACTCTCCCCGCCGGCGTACGCGTACATCCCCAGGTGCACCGGGCCTTGCGCCGCAAATGCGGCCACCGTGGCGCACGCCGCCACGGGGTCCTCCAACAGGTTGCACGGGTGTTCGGGCACATGGAGCTCACCACCAAGCTCCAACGACGCCAACAACGCCGCGGGCGGTGGCTTGAGGTCCAACCACAACACCGTGGCTCCCGCTGCCAACAGCTCCGCGGTGGGCGCCAGCTCGGCACCTGCGCCCAGGAGCACAAAACGTTCCCCGCGCAAGGAAAGGCCCTGCGTTCCGGCCTGGCCCACCAGACCCAACAGCGCCTGTGCGGCAGCGTCGTTCATGTGGTGTTCGTCGCGTTTTCCGCAAATCCACTGGGTCAGCGCGCTGCCTGCCAACGGTGCGCCGTCCACCGTCACGCTTGGGACCAGCCGTCCGGCTCCCATGGTGTTCATCACCCGCACCGGAATGGCGCGCTCCGGTGAGGTGTCCGCGCGTAACGCTTCCAGCAACGGGCGCGTGCCCCGTGCGTCCACCAGACGCATCTGGGAGGTCACCATCGCCCGCACCGCGCAGGCAATGTCCACGCGCTGTGACGACGCCACGCGGGCCGCTTCAAAACGCGTGACCGCGTCCCCAAAGGTCTCCTTGAACACCTTGCCACCTGCGGGAAGTGCCGCGGCGGTCAACGCTTGGGGAAACTTCTCCACGGCAGCGGTGAGGAGGCTGTGGAGGAACGTGGAGCCGGTGGCTCCATCCGGAAAGGCCACCCCGTGGGCGGGGCGGCTGCGCGCGTTGGCCTTGGACATGGTGGCGCACCCATTGGCTGGCGGATTGCTGGGACGCAAGGGCTGGGTGCAAACGTCTTGGCGGTGGTGGGTTTTGCATCACAAGGAGCCCATGTTGCTGCCCGGGCCCTGTCAGAACACCAGCCGCCGCAGCAGCCCGTGGAACACCAGCAGCGCGTTCCCCTGGGCGTCCACGCGGACAATCTGCGGCGGATCTTCTGCGGAGGAGTCCTCCACAAAGGTGGTCCCACTTCCGGTTGTGCCCGGGTCCACCGCGCCAGTGGACAGCAGCCGCGTCACAAACAGACGGCGGGACGCGGGCGTGACCGGCGTGCCCGGCACCACGTTCAGCCCGGCAACGTAGATGCGGCCCTGGGCGTCCACGTCCAGCGCTCCCAAGGAGATTTCTCCGCTTCCCTGGTTGAGCACCACGGTGCCACTGCTCCCAAACGCCGTGTCCGGTGAACCATTGCTCAACACCCGAATCAGCCGGGCCTCACGCGCGCCGCCGGCGCCATTGCAGTTGACGCCCACCAGGACTTTTCCCTGTGCGTCCATGTGCAAAGGCAGCCACGACTCCACCGGACCATCACACAACGTCACCACGCCACCGGTGCCAAACGTTGCATCCAAAGCGCCGGTGCTGTTGTAGGCCACCAACGTGAACGTCGTGACGCCGGTGTTCACACTGTCTCCCGTGGAGCGCAGCACCACCACGCGCCCGTTGCCAACCTCCACGTTGGCATCCACGGTGAGCCCATCCGGTGTGAGCACCACGCCGCCGCTCCCAAACGCCCCATCCAGCCCTGTGGCATTGCCCTTGGCGACGTATTTGCCTGGGACGGGTTGGCCCCATCCAATGGTGGCCCAGTCGCCACCGGGCTTCACGGCCGTGGCCATGGCCGCGGCACCGGTGAGGCCACCACCCAGCGTGGGAACAACAACGTCCATCAGCGCGCCTGTGGCGGAAACCGAGGCGGTGATCAGGTGATGACGCCACGCGGAATTCTCCATGGTGCCCACGCTGCCCACCAGGCGCGCGCCCTGCGGTCCCTGGGCCATCCGAACGATGGAGACCGCGGCGGACCCCATGGCCTGCAGGTTCAGCACGCCACCGGTCCCGAACGACGTGTCCAGCGCGCCCGCCGCGGTGAGCTGCACCAATGCACCGGCGTCCGGCGGGCCATTGGTCCCGTACGCGTCATAGGTGCTCACCAGGATGGTCCCGTCATCCTTGGGGAGCACGTCCAGGATGCCCACGGTGAACAGCACCTGCCCACCGTTGCCAAAGGATGGGTCCACGCCGCCGGGCAGGCTTCCGGAGGAGCTGCCCTGGGAGGAACCACCACGTCCCGACGAGCCACCCCCGCCGGAAACGCCGCCGCTGGATCCACCCATGCGTCCAGAGGATGAAACGCCCGCGACGGAGGTACCGCCGCCGCTGCTGCCGGACTCGGACGAGGCCCCGGAACCGCCGCTGCTGCCGCCGCCACCGCTGGACCCTCCGCCGCCGGAAGACCCACCACCGCCCGAGGAGCTGCTGTTGCTGTCGACGTCAATGGGGACGGTGCATGCCAGAACTGCCAACCAGACCAGGGCACCAACCATTCCGCGACGCATGCGAGGCTCCTTCAAAACCTTGTGATGCGTGCTCTTGGCCGGGCGCAAACAAATCCGTCAAACGGATCTGCAACCGCTGGCCGGTTTCAGAGGCCCCCCGCCAGCTTCCTCAACGAGGGCAGGTTGGGGCTCTGCGGATAACGGCGCTCAAAATCATCCACTTTGGCCTTCACCGGGGCCACCTGGCCCTGGGCGGTGAGGGCCACAATCTCCAGCATGTCCCGCTCCTCGGACAGCTGGGAGGACGGGAACTTGCGGCGGTGTTCGGTGACCGCGTCCATGGTGAGCTGGAACTCCCGGCGCGCCAAAGCAGACCGGGCGCGCTCCAGGATGGCCCTTTCCGCCGAGCGGTCCACCGGACGTTGCACCGGCTCCGGCGCACGCGGTTTGGGCTCCGGGACGGCCACCGGCTCCGGCGCGGGCGGCGTCACCATCACGGGGACCGGGACAACCACTGGTTGTGGCGGGGCTACCGCGGTGGCTTTTTGCACCATCCACATGCCGCCGCCGCCCAGAAGGCCACCGGTGACCAGTGCCGCGCCCAGCAGGCCCTTCACTGCGCCCGTGGAACCAAGGCCTCCCGCCGGGCCGCCACCGCCTGAAGGACCACTTCCCGGCGCAGGCGGCGGCGCATCCAACGGCAAACGGCCCGCAACGCGCGCCATCATGCCCTCTGGCGGCTGCCACGTGGCGTCTGCCTGGGCCACGCGTTGTTCCGCGTCCAGCAGCGCGCGCACGTCCTGGGGCAGCTCCGGGAGCGTCTCATCTGACGTTGTCATGCGCGCACCTCCGTGGGCTGTGCCGCCCGAATCGCATCTGCAAAACGTGACCGGGCCAGCCGCAGCCGCGAATACGCCGTGTTGAGCGGAATCCCCACCGCCACCGCAACCTCCGGCGCGGAGAACCCCTCCAGCTCATGCAGCACAAAAACCGTGCGCTGCTCGTCCGGCAGGGCTTCCAGGCCGGCCCACACGCGCGCGCGCACCCGCTGCGCATCCAGCACCACATCCGCACCGGGGGCCGGGGACGCTGTCTCTGGAACCTCAACCACCGCCTCATGCCGCACGCTGGATCTCCGCCGCCACTGGCTGGCCACCCGCACGGCAATGCCGCTGAGCCACGCGCCCGCCGGCCGCTCCGGGTCCAGGTCCTCCCAGCGGCGGTGCGCCACCAGAAACACGTCCTGCACCGCGTCTTCCAGGTCCTTGTCCGGCACGCCCAGACGCCGCACCAACCGGCACATCCGGGCAAATTCTGCCTGGTACAAGGCGCGCAGGTCCTTGCGTACGGGTTGCGCGCCAACGTCAGGACCCATGGCCACACCCACCTCTTGGCCGCCGGCACCGGGATCCGTCACGGGGCGCTCCACGCCAGACCCACGCCCAGTTCTGCAAACACCGGCGGAGCGGCCCAGAGCGTTGCGGCATCCTGCGCGCGGCGCAACAACACACGGCGCAATGCCAGGTTGGCGTCTCCAGTAAGCGTCAGAAGCAACGGCCCCCACAGCGGAACCCGCGCCACCCCGCGCACGCCCAGGGACGCCGTCCACGTGAAGGGCTGGGCCACCGTCCAGCCACCTTCTCCACGCGCGGCAACGCCACCCACGCCAAACATGGGGCACGCCGCCACCACCACGCGGTCCACGCAAAGCCCGCCCTGCAGCCACGCATGCCCCAGGTAGAACGCGCCGGTTGAACCGCGCCCGCCGGTTGGGATGAACCCCCGCGCGTCCAACACCGCCGTCACCGGCCCCAGGCCAATCCACAGGTCCATGCCGGGGCCCAGCGTGGGCGCGGGTTGGCTCCCCAGGTTGGCGGTGACCCGCGCGGATGTGAGCAGCCGCGGCGCCAATTGCCCACGGAGGAACTTCCAAAGCGGGTCCTCTTTTCCGGAGGTTGAAGGCGCTGACGCCGCCGGTGGAGGCGCTGTGTTGTGCGCAGCCTTGGGTGGCGCGGGCGCGGGTGCCGGGTCGGGCGGTTTGTGTGGCACGGGTGGCGGCGTGGGCGTGCCCGTCTGTGGCGTACGCGCCAGCACCATGGGGTCCAGCGTGACCGTGATGGACAGCGTGGCGGTGTCCACCAGCTCGCGGCAATCACCGTTCTTGACGGAGAGCACGCGCCGCCCGCTGGAACGCCCTTGCGCGTCCACAAAATTGAGGTGCGCCTCCAGGCCGGGGCGCGCTTCGCGGATTTTGAGGACCACGGTCTGCGGCGCGCCCGCCTGCCATGGCACGTAGCCCAGGCGCGCGCTCACCGCGTCTTCCACGTCCTCCGCAGTGGGGCAGCGCCGGGCCAGCGCACCGGCGTCATAAACAAGGCGCGCCTGGACCGGTGACGGAGTGGGCTCCATCCCCAACAGCAAAGGCACCGTTGCCAGGGCGCTCCACCACATCAAGACAGCCCCCACGCGTTACGTCAGGAACGCGGGCCTAAGAGCACGCGGCATTGCCGCTTGGCAACCACGTCGTTGGCTACGTGTTGGTGGAATTGTGCGCGTACGCTGCGGCGCTCTGCGTTCTTGTCACGCATTGTCGGGACGCAAGGGCCTGGTGCCATTGTGAGTCGCGCGGCGCAGCGCTTGTCACGGGGCCTCCACCGGGACTTGCGGAGGAAGCTGGAATCCCTGCCCATCGCTGAGGTTGGCAACCACCGCTTCATGCGCCACGGCCGGGATGTCACAGTGGCCCACGTCGCTGCCCAGGATTCCCTGGAAAGTTCGCCTGGGCGCAAGTGAGTAGTCGTAGTCCCTGCAGTCGGAACATTCGGAACACCTTGGCGCGAGGCCCAGGTAGGGGCCGCCCGGCGCGGCGCTGGAGCAGTCCCCAGACGCTGGTGTCACTGAGTGGCGATACGACCAGAGCTGGCGCACCTCCTTGGCCACCTCCATATCCGGGTCAAAAGTCTGAAAGGCGTCCAGCATGATCACGCGGTCCACCACGCGCAGCGAAGGCTGGATGCGCCGGTCATAAGCAACCCGCCAGGCCAGCTCCAGGACGTTGACGCCGCCCCAGGAGAATCCCAGCAGGTTGAGCTGGCAATGCGTGTCCTGTTGGTCCACGGCGTTGTCACCGTTGGTGTCCAGGGCGGCAAACAGGAACGGGTAGATGTCTGTTCCCACGTCATAGAGGAAGTTGTTGAACGTGACGTGACACGTGCCGTCGTCACAGTCCGGAATCAAGCCGGTGACTGCCGCGTCCTCGCAAATGCGCGTGAAATCGTAGTTGGAGCCGTCGGACTCAAAAATTGCGCCGGTGAGGCACATGGTGCGCTGGCAGTCCGGTCTTGGTGGGGGAACAGGACACCGCGACGACGGAGGCGCCGCGCGGGGCCCAGCGTCAGGGACTCCCGCGTCCAGCGCGTCCCACGGCAGCGGCGCGGTACACGCCGCAAGGCCACAGAACGCGATGAAAAAACGCTGGACACGCACGCGAAGCACCGTGGGTTCGGCTGCGGTTTCCAGCAGACCTAACATGCGCTGCGGGCTCGGGAAATGACGCGCGTCGTGACGCCACGGCTGACCGCGAGCGCACGCGGCCGGTCACGCGCAATGAGCGTCTTGCTCGGCCAACACCTGGTGCGCCCGGTTCATCAACGCAGTTTGTGCAAACGCGGTGACGGTCTGGCCAATTGAGGCAGCGGCCCGCGCCACCAGCGCCTTGGTTTCTCTGGAGATTCGAATGTCAATTCTGCTGGTTTTCATGAGGGCCTCAGCTGGACGCAGTGACAGGTGTACGGCATTTCTCCTTACGTTGAAAAAACAACCACGGGGCCCCGGAGGATGGTCAAATCCCGGCGTCAGCACTTCCCGCGTTGCAGGTGCGTGGGGGTGGTCCACCTGATTGCAGTCCGTGGGTCCAATGGGCAGGACCTTGCCACCTGTCCCGGGCCACCATGGAGGCCATGACCGGCTTGGGAACCTGGGAGACCACAACCCCCCTGGCTCCCGCGTTTTGCGCTGGTTTGGGCGCTCCGGGCGCACGGGAAAACGCGGACCGGGAGCAGCTTCCGGTGGGGGGCGTTACGGTTCTTGGGGTGGGCCGTGTTGGGATTCACGAGACCTGGGGTTGTCCCCGTGTGCTCGTCTGTAGTTAAAGGTAGTCTCGAGTGAGTTCATTCCAGACTTGATCGGTGTTCATCCCAGGCTCGCGAGAGTTCAGGGAAGGCTCGTGGGGGTTCACCCCAGGGTCGCGAGAGTTCAGGGAAGGCTCGTGGGGGTTCACCCCAGGGTCGTGGGCGTTCAGGGAAGGCTCGATCGTGTTCATCCCACCCTCGTTGGGGTTCACCCTAGTGTCGTGGGTGCTCAGCGAAGGCTCGTTGGGGTTCCACGGACTCTCGGGGGTGTCCGGGCGCGGCTGGATGGAGGGCACCCGCGGCTCGGGGGTGTTGGCGCCGGGTTGATGGTGTTCCACCGGGAGGGGGGGGCGTGCGCGACAGGAGGTCCACGGTGTGGGGCAGCCCGCCGTCAGGCAAACCCAGGGCGGTGGGCCGCGGACGTCTTCCGAAAGCGCCGGGCTCCCAGGATGGTGCCGAGCGCCACAAGCCACCCGACGGGGTGTGACGCGCCGGCGTCATTGCAGGTGCAGCCTACGTAAATTTCCTGGTCGTCCACGGGAACCACCAGAACCCCGGTCATGAATCCGCTGGGTTCCACCAGTTGGACGGCCACGCGGTCTGCGCCTTTGATGTTGGTCCGGTGCAACAGGATGGAGAAGTCTCCCGGTGGCCGTGACGTGGCGGTTGCCTCCCCACCGTTGCTGATGCGGCGCGCAAATGGCTCGGGGGTGACAACGGAAAACGCGGACGAGTTGCCCACTGGAACCGCGTCTTCCGGTTTGAGAACCCATACGTCTGCACGGGAGCCGCGCAACGGTGGCCGCCCGAGGTCCACGGTGACGAGGAAGAACTCTTCGTTTCTTATGATGGGCTTTGGGAGGATCGGAAACGAATCCCGGCATTCAAAGGAGCCGGGAACGTACTGGCCCACAATGCGCTGCGTCGGGGCGCCGGTCGGTCGCAGTGCAACGCGCACCTCGCGTTCTCCTGCAAGCAAGACCTGGCCGTCTGCAAGGGGCGTTGCCGGGCGTACAAGCTGCATGCCGCTGTCCAGTCCCAACAACTCCAGGACCACTGCCTGGCCGGTCCGCTGGTCCACCAGCTCGGGCAGGGCGCCGGGAGGTGCGGTGAGGATGCACGTGTTGACGTCGCACTCCCAGAACGGCTCCTGTGGAGCAAAGCAGTCAGCGCGCGCAACACCGCCCCCCACTGCGAGCAACATCAGCAAACGGAAAAGCAGCCCGCCGGGGTGGCACCGCCGCACACGGAGGTTCGCCAATGCGGCAAGCCTTGCTGGCTGGCCCTGCTGGGTTGTCCAAACGGCGTGTGCGCGGGTCATTGGTACGGATTGTTGCCGCGCCCCGCCGCGGAGGCAAGGAGCACCGCGTTTCCACCACCGCCATGACGGCCACCCGGCCTTTGCATCTGGCGCATTCCAGCGCGTCCCGGCCAAACGCGCTTGAACACGGCTGTTCATGTCACCGGCGCTGTTCAGATTGGCCGTGTGCGGACCCGCTCAGTCGCGAACGCAGCGTTGTCCGTCGCAGTGGAGCCCGGCCTGGTTGAGGCAGTCCCGGAACTGGGCACAAGGGGCGCCTTCATAGCCTCGGCACACGTAGTCCGCGCTGCTCTCCCCGTAGCTGCATGCCCACAGAGGGGCCCCGCCACAACAATCATTGGCGTTGACACACGTCTCAAACCCGCTGGCACACGCACAGCGGTTGCCCGTACACACCCCTGAGCCGCAGTCCAGAGGGGAATCACAGGGTTCATCTGCGTACGAGGGCCTGCAGAGCCCAACCCCGGGACCAACCGCCTCCCGCGTGGTTTGGTTGAGAATGGTGGTGTCGCACGTGCCGTTGCAGCAATCCGCCGAGGTCCTGCAGTACCCGTTCCCACAGCTGCACACCGCTCCCGCGCGCACCTGGGAGCAACACGCAGCATCTGACGTGGCCTGCTGCCCCACCGAAAGGCAGGTGCACTGGTTGTTGGCGCCACACGTTCCAAAGCAGCAGTTGTCGGCGTGGGCCTGACTGCAGCTCTCTCCAAGGTGCCAACAGCCGCAGGCGCCTTCGTCATTGCACACCGCGCCCGTGCCACAACACTCAGACGCGTTGCCACACGGCCCCGTGCGCCCAAAACACCCGCCGCAGGTCCCGGTGATGGCACTGCACCGCGCCCCGCAGCACTGTGCGGCGGATTGGCACGCCGCTCCATCCACAAGGCACGCCCCAACGCCGGAGCTGGAAGACAAAACGCCACCAGACCCGCCGAGCGACGACGACACACCACGACTGGATGCCGCTGCTGTGGATGATGCCCCTGTGGAAGACGCCCTGGACGATGAGGCCGATGCCGAGGTTGCCGCGGTGCTGGATGAAGACGAAGGGCAAGCGCCGCATGTTCCATTGCAGCCATTGTCTCCGCACGTTCCCGCGCAGCTGGGTTGGCAACCGCCGGGGTGCTGGCAGGTCATGCCCTGGCCCGTGGAGGGAAAACAGGCCCATCCGGCCTGGGTGCGGCAGTCTGCATCCGCCGAGCATGTGGCCAGGCAGAGGTCTCCCGCGTTGGTGCTGGTGCAGGACGCGCCCTGCGCGCAGGTGTTGCCCGGGCCACACGGCGTGGCGCACAGCCCGCCCGGGAACCCGGTAAGACAGTCAGGCCGGCGGCACACCGCTCCCCGCCGCCACACGGGCCGCCCACCGGGGAAGAACCGCCAGAAGACGACGATGTGGCAACGGAGCCGGGCCGGGGTGAACACCCCAACATCACCGCAAGGACCGTCAAGAGGAGAGCGCTTCGCATGGTGGGCCTGAGCCTCCATTGCAAGGAGCGGGCGGATTGGATTGGTTCTGTGGAGACGATTCAGGACTGCCGCCAAAAGCCTGCGCCCTGACCCGGACATGTAGAAGTCTCTTTGGGTACCCCTGTTCATTCGCAGCGCGCAAGCTTCGTGTGTTTCCCGCTGTGGGGAAACATCGGCCAATCCAACACGCTGAATGTGTTGGCGTCCTTTGATTGCGCATGTTGGAATGCGCACCAATCCCGGAGTCACCATGCCCAAACGTCCCGTGAAGTCCCCGCGCAAGCGCCCTGCGGCCCAGCCGTTGTCATCCATGTTCCAGGACGCATTTTCCCCGGACGCCGGCGTGGGGTGGCGCCTTGGCCGGCTGGTAGCGCAGTGCCATCCCGGGCAAGCCGTGCTGGATGGCGTGCAGGGGCCGTTCTCCTTGCCGGAGCTGGTGGCTGCCGGGCAGTGCACCGCGCAGTTGAACCCGCAGGTCCACGCACAAATGTCCACGCTCTGGACGCGCGCCAACGGCCTGGTCACCGGGCCGGTCAACGCTGTTTATGATGTCACCTGGCAGGGCCACGCCCTGCGGGTGGTGGTTGCCGAATATCGGGTTGGGTACGACCGGCAAAAACACTCCCTGGTGGTGGCGGACACGCTGGACGTTGCGCGGGCGTTTGCCACGGCGGGAAACGTGTTCTGCAACGCGCCGGGAAATGCAGTGCTGCGGTTTTCTGGTGGATGCTGGAGCCGCAGCCCCGAGATGTGGGAACAGGTGCAGGCGGCGTCTTTTGACGACCTGGTGCTTGCGGGTGACCTGAAAAAGAACATCCAGGAGGACTTCTCAGCATTCCTGGCGGCGCGGGCGGAATATGAGCGGTATGGAATTCCGCACAAACGTGGCGTGTTGTTCACCGGACCGCCTGGCAACGGGAAGACCCATTGCCTGCGCGCGGTCATGAAGTTTTTGGGTGTGCCGTGTCTCTACGTCATGAGCCTGCGGGACAAATATTCCACCGAGGAGTCACTCATTGACATGGTCTTTGAGCGCGCGCGTGAAGTGGCGCCGTGTTGCCTGGTGTTTGAAGACCTGGACGCGATGATCCACGACAAGAACCGCTCGTACTTCCTCAACCAGCTGGATGGATTGGCGGGCCTGTCTGGCGTGTTGACCCTGGCCACCACCAACCACCCAGAGCGGTTGGACCCGGCCATTGTGGACCGTCCCAGCCGGTTTGACCGCAAGTACCATTTTGCGCTGCCCGCCCCGCACGAGCGGCAGGCCTACCTGGCACTGTGGAACACCCGCGTGGACGCAGCGCTGCGCGTGGTTCCGGCGGATGTGGAACGCCTCACCGACGCCACCGATGGGTTTTCTTTTGCCTACCTCAAGGAGCTGTGGGTCTCTTCCATGATGCGCTGGGTGGCCCACCGCACGCCGGGTGGCATGGCGGCCGAGATGTTTGGTCAGGTCCACGCCCTGCGCAGCCAGATGGTCACCGAGCTGGCGCGGGTCCCGCCGCCGGCCAGGCCTCCGCGGGAGGATGAGGCTTGAGTGGGGGGGCTGGACGGCAAGGCGTCTGACGTGGCATCAAAAGCACCGGGCTTGGGCGCCGTGGAGCGGAGGACGCATGTGCCAGGGTTTGCGTGGACTTCTGGCGGTTGCCGTCCTCATGGGGGTGTCCGGCGTGCTGCATGCGCAGGAGCCTGCGCCGGCACCGGGCCCACAAAAGAGCTGGGAAGACCTGGGGGTGGATGACGCCATCCCGGACCACGCGCCCAAGAAGCGTGAGACGGGCGCCAAGGATGACGGCGCGCCGCAAAAGGACAAGGACCGCAGCAAGGCTGCCGCCGCCGTGGACCCGGCCAACGCCGCCGAGGGTGAACCTGGCGGGCGGGTGCCGTGGAGCACCGCGCTGCAGGGGGGCCTGGTCACCGCCACCACCATTGTGGTGTGGGGGCTGGTGGCACTTCCCTTGGGGCTCATCCCGTTTGCCGGGATGTTGGCGCAGTTTGCCGGGCTCACCATGCCGTTTTTGTCCAGCGGCCTGGGGTGGGCGTTTTTGCAGAAGTACCGCAACGTGCGCGCGCCGCTGCGGGCCATGATGATCAGCGGGGCCATCCAATGCAGCGTGGACCTGTGCTGCCTGCTCCCCCTCATCATCACGCCGCTGGCGCCGGTGGTGTGCCTGAGCCGGTGTTTCATTGATGCGTGCATCAACGGCATCTCCACCACCATCCTGTTGCGCATGTTTGGGCGCATGAAGGTGCCGGGAGAGGCGGAGCTCAACTGGGACCTGCTGGAGACGCCGCCTGCGCAAAGCCCCGAAGCGCGCCAGGACCCCGGCTACGGCAAACCGGGACGCACGCCAGGGAAGGCGTCACCTTCGGATTCATTCCTGGCGCCCGCGCCCACGGCCCCGGCCCAGCCTGGTGCGCCGCGCGCCCCATCCGCCGAGGGCGAAGAGGGAACCACGGTGAAGTAGGCTGTTGCTGCTGAGGGTGCGCCATGAATCCATTTGACGCCGCGTATGAAGGAACCCCGCCGTGGGACATTGGGCGGCCACAACAGGCATTTGTGGACCTGATGCAGCGCGCACCGTTGTCCGGACGTGTGCTGGACAGTGGCTGTGGCACCGGGGACCTGGCCATCTACCTGGCCAAACAAGGCCTGGATGTGGTGGGCGTGGACGCGTCGGACAAGGCAATCGCCCGGGCGCGGGAGAAGGCCCGTCAACAAGGCGCGCGGCTGGACCTGCTGGCCATGGACGTCAACAAGGTTGCTGGGCTGCGCAAGCCGTTTGATGCGGTGGTGGACTGCGGAATGTTCCACACGCTCAATGACACCGGTGCGGCGGCGTACGCGGCCATGCTGGCCAAGGTGCTGCGTCCCGGCGGCACATTGCACATCCTGTGTTTCTCCAACGAGGAGCCGGACTGGGGCGGTCCACGTCGGATATCGCGCGCCATGTTGGAGGAGCGTTTTGCCGGATGGTGGCTGGACACGCTGCAACCCGCGCGCTTTGAGACCCGCCGCAGCCCGGAAGGCAGTGCGGCGTGGCTGGCTTCGTTCACGTTCCACGGCAAGCCCGTGACCGGCCGCCAGTGACCGCCCCCATGGACCTGTTCAAGGCCGCCGCCCAGGCCGAACAACGTTTTGCGCCGCTGGCCGAGCGCATGCGGCCACGTACGCTGGATGACATTGTGGGGCAGGACAAACTGCTCAACGCCACCGGGGTGCTTCGGCGCGCGGTCAATTCAGGGCACCTGTTTTCCATGATCCTGTGGGGGCCGCCCGGCGTGGGAAAGACGTCCTTGGCGCGGTGTCTGGCGGGCACGGTCAACGCGCACGTGGAGCTGCACAGTGCCGTGTCCATGGGCGTCAAGGACATCCGGGAGCTGGTGGCCCGCGCCGAGGAGCGCGCCAACCTGCACCGCCAGCGCACGGTGTTGTTCCTGGATGAGATCCACCGCTTCAACAAAGCCCAGCAGGACACGCTGCTGCCCCACGTGGAGCGCGGCACGGTCACGCTGGTGGGCGCGACGACGGAAAACCCGTCCTTTGAGGTCAACGCCGCGTTGTTGTCCCGCTGCCGGGTGTTGGTGCTCAAGCCGCTGGACGCGCAGGACCTGGCCACGTTGTGCCAGCGCGCATTGACGGACATGGACCGCGGCCTGGGGCTGCTCAAGCTCACCCTGGATGACGCTGCGCTGCGCACGCTGGCTGAGGCGTCCTTTGGAGACGCGCGCCGCGCGCTCACCGTGCTGGAGGTGGCCGCCGAAAGTGTGGGGCAGGGCGGCACCATCACGTTGGAGGTGGTGGAGCGCGCGCTGGGCCACCGGGTGTTGCTGTATGACAAGGCCGGCGAGGAGCACTACAACGTCGTCAGTGCGTTCATCAAAAGCCTGCGCGGCACAGACCCGGACGCAGCGGTCTACTACCTGGTGCGCATGTTGGAAGGTGGTGAAGAGCCGCGTTTCATCCTGCGCCGCATGGTGATCTTTG
>Ga0154020_10005204_pt1 | contig 15409 bp, 17 predicted proteins | sample Klosneuvirus_201_FD_109709 | JGI IMG/M metagenome (GOLD analysis project Ga0154020, IMG submission 109709) | Active sludge microbial communities from wastewater, Klosterneuburg, Austria - Klosneuvirus_20160825_MG | ecosystem: Engineered > WWTP > Aerobic digester > Activated sludge | place...
CACATATGAGGTGACCAACAAAGATTTTAACGAATGCCTTGCTGCAGGCAAATGTGCGGACTGCCTGAAAAATAACACCTGTACGCAGGTAAAACCGGGCTATGGCAAACCGTATATGCGCGATAGGCAACCCATTGTCGGCATCAGTTGGTACACGGCAAAGGAGTACTGCGCATTCCGCGGAAAAAGACTGCCCACCGAGGCCGAATGGGAAAAAGCCGCACGCGGCCCTGACGGAAATCTATTTCCCTGGGGTAATGAACCGGCAACCTGTGCCCGGGCCATCATTGAGGAGCAAAAGGATGGCGTGCGAATCAAAGGCTGTCAACCCCGCCGCACGGCAATTGAATGGCATATGACCACCGACGACGTTGGCACCCGGCCACCGGGGGCTTATGGTCTCTACGACATGGCAGGCAATTCCTGGGAGTGGACGCAGGATTGGTATGCGAAGTCTTATACGGCTTGCGGGGATGCATGCCGCGGCAAAAATCCGAAGGGGCCATGCGCCGGCAGGGACGAATGTCCCGGCCACAGACAGCGGGTCGTTAAAGGTGGTTCGTGGTGGTGGCCGGGTGATTATGCCCGTGGCTCAGCGCGCAGGGCGCATATTCCGGAAAATTTTCCGGAATACCACCATTTTGGCTTTCGTTGTGCAAAAGACAGCCCCGTTGCAGGGCCGTAGCGGCTGTTTAGGCAAAAAAATTGCGGATTTTCTGCTCGAGTTCGTTTCGGGTTGGCGCACTGCAGAAGGCCACCCGGGCCGAGTTAAGCAACAGCGCCTGCTGCTCGTGCTTGTCCAGCGAATACTCCGAAATCGCCTTTTGCCATTCATGGTTGAGATCGATACCCGACACCGTTGGGTCATCGGTATTGATGGTCACGCTAACTCCGGCGCGTTTCAGTTGCATGAATGGATGCGCCTGGTAACTGGCTGCATTCCCTGTCTGCAGGTTGCTCGTCAGGCATACCTCGACGCCGATCTTTTCATCGGCTAATCTTTTCACGAGCCCCGCATCGTCGATCGAACGAATGCCATGCCCGATGCGGCGCGCATGAAACAAATCGAGCGCATCGAGCACAGACTGGGCGCCCGAGGCTTCACCTGCGTGTATTGTCACGGGAATTTTTGCTTCATGCGCCCGCGCAAACACAGGTGCGTATTCGTGGCAGGCGTAACGGGATTCGTCGCCGGCGAGATCGATACCGCAGACGCCGCGTGCGTGGAATTTTTCGTAGAGAGTAATCAGTTCAGCGATCTGCGCCACCGGAGCGTTGCGCATACCGCACAATATCACCTGTACGGGTACGGAATTATCACTCTGAAGTCCGCTGACGACACTTTCGGTCACTTCACTGGCTGTGTATCTCGAGCCTGTAAAAAGGTGCGGCCCGAAGCGTGTTTCCAGGTAAACGACTCCATCCGCTTTCATACGCGCCGGCAGGGTTCTCGCCTGACCGTGCAGAAAATCGAGGTCCTGTGCGATATCGTAAAAAAAATCGAATACCGCAAGAAATTCTGTGAGGGTGGTGCAAGTGGGGCGCACCCGGCAATGTTCGGCGAAGTCTGATTGCGATAGGTTGCCTTGTGGCAGATTGCGGCGTTTCGCCTCTGCATAGAGGGCCTCAATATCGAACGCACCGTCGAAGTGATGGTGTAGATCAATTTTCGGCATTGCCTGAACAGTTTGCGTGTGCGACATGGTGTTTCCTAGTGCAGTTTATTCTTTTTAATGAAGGCTTTCGCTTCAGTGTAACCCTGTTCGATCAGCGCAGCTATCTTTTTCGGGTCAAATTCATACTGTTGCATTTCCAGCGGGTAGTGGGGTCGCAGCATGAGTACCTGTTTTGCCTTGCGCCTGCGCGAAACCAGAGAACGCGAAACAGCATCATTTGCCTGATTGCGGAAAAAAATGCTGAGTGTGCGCAAGGCGATCTGGCCAGTGTTGACCAGCGGTTCCGGAGGGTAGGCTTCAGGCTCCATGCTGATTGCGATGATTGTATCGACTTTTTTCTGTTCGAGCAATTCAACCGGAGTATTTCGCACCAGGCCGCCATCCATGTAGAGTTCATCGCCGATTTTGACCGGCGGAAAAACCCCCGGCACGGCAGCCGAAGCGAGCACAAAATCCTGCAACTGTTTGTCTGTATGGGCGTGAGCCGCGCTGAAACAGTGTAGTTTACCGGTATTCAGGCTGATCGCGGCGCAGAGATATTCGCGTTTTGCCGCACGCAACTTGTCGAGTCTGACGTGCTGCTCGACCAGCTGGCGCTGCAAATCGTCGGTCAGGAGAGACGGTGTCCCGGAAAAAAACAAACGCGTGAAAGAATTGATCGTGATCAGCTTTTTCTGGTCGATGCGCTGCCAGAAGGTCAGCATTTCGTCAATTTCACCCGTCGCCGCAAGGTAGCCGTTTAATGCGCCGATCGAGCTGCCGGCCACATGGCGTATGTCGAGGCCGGCCTCAAAAAACGCACGGATCGCACCTGCCTGATAAGAGCCAAGTGCGGCCCCTCCTGAGAGTGCGAGTGCGTACTTGCCACGGTGCTGCCGCTTAGGCGCTGCTTTTTTAGTGGCGTGTTTGCGGGAAGTTGGTGTTCTTTTCATTTTAGTGTCGTTCGCATTCCTGTCTTTTTTTAAATTGCATAGTCCGGCAATGATTTTTCTCGAACAACCAGAATGTGCCCGCGGAAATCGGCTTGAGCAGGTGCATCGCTGCCGAGTGCGCGACGGTCGATGATACGACGGCAGGAAAGGTGCTGATGATACCTTCGCTGGCGCAGCTCGGCAAATCATTGCCCGAAAGTTCATCGAACACGCAGCGGTAGCAGGCAGAATTTCGGCCGTTGACAAGCATCGCGTGTCCCTGATCTTTGCCCAACGCGGCGATAAATGCGGGTACACCCATCGCGAGCGCAAGATCGTTCAGCAGAAATTTGGTCTGTAAACTGTCGCTACCTTCGCACACGGCAGACGCTCCTGGCAATATGCTTGCGTCGGCTTTATCAAAATGGCGTTCGTGAGAGATGATTTCAATATGCGGATTCAGTTCGCGCAGAAAATTTGCCGCGATTCGGGCTTTGGCTTTGCCGATATCGTTTTCGCGGTAGATCATCTGTCGCCCGAGGTTACTCTGCTCGACTTTGTCGCCGTCAAAAATCTCTATTGTGCCGATACCAGCCGCTGCCAGCAGCGGCAAAAGCGATGAACCGAGGCCACCCGCGCCAATCACCACAATGCGTGCCGATTTAAATTTTTTCTGCCCGTCGAGGCCGTAGAGCAGAATTTGCCGGCTGTAGCGTTCGAGTTCTGCTTTGCTGAAAGTCAAGACGGGAAAACCTTAATGGGCAGCGTGCTTGCGAATCGTTTCGGCCCACGTATTCAGCAGATTCTGCTGTTCCGCGAGCAGTTTTGTGCGGTCGACAGCTTCGCGCAGGTAGGCCGCCACAAACGCGAGGCGACAATAGCGCTTTTTTCCTTTAATCTGTTGCGCGATAACGATGTAACAATAGTGGCTCAGGCGCGCGCCATTATCGGTGAAAGACAGGCATACCGCCTCGCCCTTCCGCTCCACGGCCTCTTCTTTTTCGATGCGCCAGGGACCCTGCCGACTGAGAAATCCGGCAATCGACTTACGGTAGACTTTATGCGCAAGTTCTGAATCAAGCGGCAATTCGGAAAGTTCATAGACGATTTCCATTTCGGCGAGACCTGCCGCATCTGTGAACAAGGCTCGATTCTCGCGGCGTGTCACTTCCACATATCCCGGCGGCATCGTCAGTGAGAGCAACGCGAGTTCGCGTGTTTCGTTTTCCTCGGTGAAGACGCGTTTTTGCGAATAAAGCGGTGCAGACTTGAGCAGCGGCGAACTTTCGAGCGGAATCTTCATGAACTCGCGTATCATACCGCGCACCAGATTTGTCGCGCGGTCCTTTTTATCGCCGCTTTCCTGCGGAGCGCAAAGCTCCATCGAATACATTTCGCGCGAATGGTATCCGCAGATCACGGTTTTCCCTTCGCCGGTTTTGCCCGATTCAATCTTGTAGAGGCGGCCAGACGGCCATTTTTCGAGAGTTTCCGCTTTGAGCCTTTCGGCCATCGTCTCAAAAATTTTGCCCGTCAGTTGCCATGGCAGTGTGCGCGTAACGGTTCCCCGCAGAAAGAAGCTGTCGGCTTTGCAGAGGAACGCGACGCGCCCCGATTGTACGGTGAAATTGATATGTTTGGGGGCTTCGTCTTTGAGCGAAAAATTGCAGTCTTCACCGGCTGCATGCAGATTCGCAGTGCCGAGTGCAGTCAGGCAAAAAAAAAGGAGCAGCGATCGCTTGCTCCCTCTCATGCGGAAAACCGGCACCAATTATTTTGCCGGTTCAGCGGGTTTGTCAGCTGCTTTGTCTTTGGGCATGACTTTGCGAATGCGCACAATAATGTCGCTGATGAATTCATCTGACTTTTTATTGCTCTCACAGAATTCTACCGCTTTTTTCAAATCTGCATTATCTAGATCTTTCAGGTTCAGAATTGCGAGCAGCTCGGTATAAATGACCTGGTTGTCCTGGTCGGCTTCAATTGCTTCGCGCAACAGAGTCGTCGGGCGGCCTTTGACGTCCATGCGGCCCAAAGCTGAAGCGGCGGCGATGCGCACGCCGGCTGTGCGTTTGCTTTTGAGGATTTCACCCAGCGGTTCAATGGCGTCTTTTGCGCCGTCATTGCCAAGTTCTTGCGCGGCTTTGATCGCCACTGCATCGTCTGCCGATTTCAGATCGGCGAGGTTTTCCGCTTTGCTCTTGGCCGCGAGGCTCAGCAACGGAATAAAAACAAGTAAAGATACAATTTTTTTCATGGATATAAATCCCCCTAGGATGTGTAACTGCATTTTACGCGGCGCGCACGGCAAGGATTTTTTGAAACTCTTCGGTGATGACTTCGCGGGCCGCTTTGCCCGGCAAAGCGGATAATTTGGTCAGAATCTGCTGCTGCAGGTCTTCGAGTTCTGCGGAGCACTGCGCCGCAATCCCGTATTTTTCCATGAGCCGCGGCACGAGTTTCTGGTCGCTCAAATCGGTGTGTTTTCTGCCGGCAATCCACGCGGTTTTTATGGCCGTCTGTTCCGCTTTTCCCGCGGCTTTCAGTAAGTGCAAAAGCGGCCTGGTCACGATACCATTGGTAAAATCCTGCAGGCCTTTTTTCTTCAACCGGGCAGAATCGAAATAGTCCAGATAGTCGTCGCGTAGCTGGAAAAAACGGCCAAACTCAAGCCCCAGCATCGCCGTTTCAGCATGCTCGAAATCCTTCTCACCGCGCATGATCGCCACCAGTGCCCCGGCTGCGCGAAACAGCACTGCGGTTTTGCCATCGACGACCCTCGCATGTACGGCGGCGTTGGTTTTGAGGTCGAAGTGGTGCTGCATTTGCAAAAGTTCAGCTGCTGAAAGCGCCTGAATCGCATCGGTAAACACATCCATGTAGCGCGGATTTTTGAATGAATTCAGGTGTTTGAGGCCGCTCGAGAGCAGGTGGTCGCCCGCGAGTACCGCCGCCTTGTTGCCGTGCAGTTTCGATGCCGTCGGCAATGAGCGGCGCTCTTCTGCCTCGTCGATCACGTCATCGTGCAACAGGCTTGCGGCATGCACAATTTCGAGCAAAGCCCCGAGTTGCACAAGTTCTTTGCCGTCGAGCTCGTACGCGCGGCCGAGGTAATAGGTAAACAACGGGCGTATACGTTTGCCGCCGCTGGCCACAACATAGCCGCCAATCTGTTTCAGGATTTTCAGATCGCCCTGAAGAATACGGGAAATAGTTTTATTCGTGTCTTGAATGACACGGCGGGGTGAGAGTAACATAACATCGCCACAGCGTTTCGGGCGCAGCCCAAAACGCTGTGGCTATTCAATCACATCGATTCGAGGATCTTCGCTTTTTTCGCGTTAAACTCTTCCTGGTTGATCAAGCCCTGGTCGAGCATACCTTTGAGTTTCGCGATCTTTGCCGCCGGATCATCTGCAGCTGGCTGCGCTGGCTGGCCTGAGACATTCATCTGGCCCATCATGTTGCCCATCATCTGGCCCATGCCCATACCCATGCCAGCCTGCATCATACCGCCGCCTGCGCCTTCGTTTTTGGCCGAAGCTTCGCCGATGTCGAGCATACGCTTCTGCGCATACTGGTCGCCGAGAATATTCATCTGCGCTTTGTCGGCCTTTGCCTGCTGCAGCGCCTTGAAGCCTGGGTCATCCTGAGGAATGTTGAGCGACTCGATTTCAAATTGTTCGATTGCGATGCCGAACCTTTCGAATTTCTTTGCGAGCAGCGGTTTGAACGCTTCTTCAATTTTTGAGCGCTGCGTGTTGATGCGGATGATATCGATATTCTGTTCGTGCACTACCTGAGACAGCATCTCTTCGATGTCTGACACGATCGTCGACAGCATCAGATTCTGTATGCTGTCAGTGGTCGTTTTGCCCTGTGTGCCGATGACCTGCGCCACAAACGTGCGCACATCTGCCACGCGAATGCCGTAGACACCGAACGCGCGCAGGTTGGTGATAATACCGAATTTCGGATCTTCAACCTGAATCGGGGTTTTGGTGCCCCAGCCGATGCCCTGGAAAATCTGCTTTGAAATAAACCAGACTTCTGCCGCAAAAGGCGTGTCGCCGCCGAATGCCATGTTGACGAATTTTTCGAGCAGCGGAATGTTGTTGGATTTCAGCGTATAGGTGCCGGCTGAGAACTGGTCGTGTACCTGACCGCCTTTGAAGAACACCGCATCCTGCGATTCGTTGACGATCAGCTGCGCGCCCCAGGTGATGCCTTCGTCGGGATATTTCCACGCGATGTCGTCGGGGCCACCATTGAATTTAATTCTGTCGACTATTGCCATCTTCATTCCTCCGGCGCACAAATTCAGTGCGTCTATGTTGATTCTGTCTACCATATAACATAATCCGGGTAACCCAGCCATTATTTTTTGGGAGTCAGGGCTGGGGAGCGTGGCATATGTCGCATCGGCATAGGGGTGGTGTTGCAAACCACGGCGAACACGCTTGTCCTGAGCGAAGTCGAAGGGGCGTGCACGGCGATAAGATTGTGGGCTTTTTTCTTAACTTCCGCGCCGTGGTCTCCGTGCCCGCCGTGGTTCATCTTCACCTGTTTTATCCCGTGTCCGGGAAAAGGAGCCAAAATGGGCGTCGAAAGTGCTACAAAAAATCCATATCTTAAAGCGGCGAAATCTGCATTCAAAAAAAGTGACACAGGCAATGTGTTATAGAGGCATGGAAAACTATAAATCCAAAATAGTATTGTAGATATTGATCATTCTGCGGTAGCAGACTTTTTTCAAAAGTGAACAATTAGTAAACATTTGTTTACTTTATAGTTATTTTTTTCTGCATTTTTTGGCCCACAGTCGATTCGGCGAACGATGTTAAATATAAGTTCCGGGAAAATTCCGGTTTCTGATTTCGAAAGAATCTGATTAAGACGTGAGGGAGTTAACAATGATATGAAAACAAACCGAGGTAGCCTATTCGCACTCGCACTGGTGGCGGCATTTTTCGCCATTAACGGTTCCAGCAGCAAACCAAAACCAGAATCACCGGTAGACATCTACCAGCGCTCGTGGGAGAAAAAATCTCTCAGCCAGCAACGTTCACTCGAAGCAAACCTGCCACTCAAAGACAGCACGTTTCTGCATTCGCACAACACATACAATTCCGCGGCGTACACCACTGCGTTCAGCTACATCGATCCGAACCACGATTTCTCCATCAATGACCAGTTGCGCATGGATATCCGCGCGATCGAATTCGACGTGCACTGGTATTTCAGCATGGATGGCTGGCCATGGCAGTGGGGCAACAAACCTTTACTCTGCCATGCGAAAGACAACCACCTTGGTTGCAGCTCTTATGACCGCCACCTGTCGAAAGGTATTTCGGAACTCAACAGCTTTATCCGCGCGAACCGCAGCGAAGTTGTCATTCTTTACGTCGAAGACCACCTGAGCGGCCACCACCAGGAAGCCCTCAATGTCATCAAGTCGGCATTCGGTGACCTGATCTATCGCCCCAGCGGCAACTGCCAGGACGCTCCGATCAACATTACACGCCAGCAGGTACTCAATGCAGGCAAAAACATCATTCTGTGGAGTGGCGGCTGCGGCACTGGCGAATGGCAGAGCTGGGTCTACGTGAAAAATAACGTCGTACCCGAAGAGAATGTCTCGAAGTTTACATCCTATCCCGATTGCGGATCTGCCAATATGAGCGCCGATAACTACGCGAACAAAATGGTACGTTTCTACGAAGACCGCACTAATCTGACGTCATGGTTTGGCGGTGGTTCGGGCAAAACGACAACAAGCAACATGCCTGAAATGATCAAGTGCGGCGTGAACCTGCCGGGCATGGATAAGATCAGCCCGAACGATGGTCGTCTGGCTTCGGCGGTATTCAGCTGGGCAGCCGGAGAGCCGAACAACTGGGCTAACAACGAAGACTGCGCCATGCAGTATTCCAATGGCCGCTGGAACGATGCTGCGTGCAGCAACCGCTACCGCTTCGCCTGCCGCAACGCCGCAGGCCAGTGGAAAATCTCTAATGCAGCGGGTGCATTCGGCGACGGTGCCAACATCTGCAGCAGGGAAACCGGCGGGGCATACCAGTTCGCTTTGCCGAAAAACGGCAACCAGAACCAGAAACTCGTCGACGCGAAACGCGCAGCCGGCGTGAACGACGTGTGGATTCGCTACTCTGACAGTGCCTCTGAAGGCAACTGGAGAGAATAATTCATTAAGCTGATTGACGTGCGCTGAGCGCACGGCAATCAGCATTTACACAATGGAATTTCTCAAACGCTATCGTATACCTCTTATCGCGCTGATTGCTGCAATTCTCGTCTATCGCCTGTTCTTCTATTCGACCGAAAAAATTCCCGAAAGAAGCAAGTCCACAGGCATCGAACGTTTTCCTTACCCGACCGACCGGCTATCTGAATCGCACAGCGACTACATTCTCGCCGATGTGCAGGCGGGCCGCATCGACCTGGCGCTCGAACTCGTCAGGCTGCGCCGCGATTGTGCCGGCGAGGTGGATGAACAGGGTTGCAACGAGCGCATCCGCAAGCTGATACAGAATTTGCCGGGCAAAGACAAGCAGCGCCTGATTGAAATTTTTGATCAGTATCTGCAGTTCGAAGCCAAAATGCGGCAGAGCGTGCCCGAAAATTTCGACAAACTCAGTTATCCCGAAAAGTATAAGCTGATGAAAAAGGCGCGCCGGGAGTTTTTTGGCGAAGATAACGCAAAGCTAATCTTCGGTGTCGAAGAGGCGCGCATTGCCCTGCAAGAAGAGCAATCGAGATTCAACACGCCGGAATATGCCAATCTGCCGGCCGAAGAGCGGTTGCGGATGTATGAAGAGAAAAAAAAAGAAATTCTGGGGCAGTATTACCAGTCGACGATCGAAAGAGAGCCGGCGGATATCAAGTATGGCACCGATATGATGCTCAGGCAGAGCGATTTCGCCAAAATGCCCGAAACCGAACGCAGTCGCATACAGTCTGAGATGCGCGTGAAATATTTCGGCGCCGCGCAGGCGCAGAAAATGGAACAGGAAGAGAAGCAGGCGCTGCAGGCCGACAGTGAAGCGCTGGGCAAGATGGATCAGTTTTTGGCCGCCGAGCGCGAGTTCATTCAGAAAAACCCGGGCCTCACGGACGAGGCGCGCAGAAACGGCATCGAAGATCTGCGCAAAAAAATTCTCGGACAATAAACGGGCGGTAATTTATGCGGTATTCTGATAATCTCACAGTAGGGGAGCTGATGCTTAAAGATATGGTCACGGCGGCTGAAAGTGATCAGGTACACCAGGTGTATGCGAAAATGGTCGAAGGCCGATTCAGGCATATGCCGGTGGTGAAAAAATCGCGCGAGCTTGTGGGTATCGTCTCAGACCGGGATCTGCGGAACGTGCTTGTCTTCATCAACGATGCCGCCGGTAACAAAGAAGTCATCGGCAATAAGGCGCTGACGATCGACAAGGTCATGACGCGGGAGCCGCTGTGTGCAGACGCCGGCGATTCGGTGAAAACAGCCGTGCGGTTGATGGTGAAACATAAAGTCGGCTGCCTTCCGGTTTGTGACGATCAGGGCCGGCTGTTGGGCATCGTGACTGAGACCGATATGCTCAAACTGCTGGAAGAACTACTGAAAGTACCCCGGAAGTGACATAACGCTGCTGTTTTCTCCCCAAATTACTTGTGCGATTTCGATTTAAGATTTACACAGCAATAGCCGACAAAGAATATAGTAAGCTCTGAACAGGAGCTGCTATTTCTGTGTGTGGCAATGCTACTTTCAGAAATAGCAGTAGAAAATTCAGAGTTGGATTTCACAGGAACGGAAGGAGAAATATATGAAAAAGTCACTGGCAGCAGTTTCGTTACTCGCTGTAATGCTGGGTTCAGCAGCGCTCATCGCACAGCCCGCCGCAAAACCGGCAGACCCAAAAGCCGCGGAAAAGAAAGAAAACCCGGCAGAAGAAAAAGAAGCAAAATGGTACAACCCGGACTACCGTCCGTACGTGGCCTCATTTGACGAGCTCTATAAACTGGGCGACGATTTTGCGAACAACAAGTTCCGCCTCGCTCTGTCTAACTACCAGACTGGCCGCTCGCTTCTCGACAAGATGAAAGAAGAAGTTCAGCGCAACAAAGAAGAGTGGGCTGATGCAAAATACCTGAACGAAAAATGGTACTGGCAGACGATCGACCGCAAGATGCGCGAAGACCGCATTCTGACAGACAAGAGAAACCGCGCAAAAATCAAAGCGGTGACCTATTTCACGCGCGCCATTAACCACCTCGATGAAATCCAGAACCGCTCGTTCCGTGAAAAGCAGCAGATGAAAGATCTGACGGCATCGGTTTACCGCGACTGGATCATTTCACAGTATGATCTCGGCAACCTGCCGCAGACAATCGACCTGCTCGAGCGCTATCTGAAAATTGATCCCGCATTCGAAACAGAAATTTCTCCGCACAAATACCTGGCGTCAGGATACGGCTTCAAAGAGGCGGTGGCTGAGAAATACAACAAAGGCACAGAAGCAGAACGCATCTTCTACAAGAAGAACAAGAACAAACACCTGCTGCGTGCAACTGAGCTGAAATACAAAAAAGATTCTCCGGAATACGAACACATTCTTGAACTCGTAAACCGCGACGAGATCATCGCAACAAAACCTTCTCCGTAAGGTGTTTGTCAGCTATGGGCAAGGGCCCATAGCTGACATGAAGATTGAATCCTTCATGTTCTGCAAAATCCGATCAGCTATGGCCTGAGCCATAGCTGATTTTGTTTTATGGAATCGCCGGTTTTTACCGGTTCGGGGGAATTTCCACGTATCCCTTATCTTGTTTACAAATCCCTCTTTCGCAGGTGTTAGGTATGAGCTGAGTGCGCCATGGCTAAATCTGTCGATTTAATCACGTTTGAAGATCTGGTCACACGCCAGATGAATGAAACCCTGCAGAAGGGTTCGCTCGCTTCGTGCCTGATGGGATTTTTGAGTGCGGTTTTGCTTTATGCGATGCTGCGTTTGAATTTTGTCACGGGAATCGAGGTGCCGATACTCTGGACGCTCATCGGCGGCGTGTATTCGGGAGTCGTCTGGCTGCTTGCCCGGGCCGGAAAAATACGCAGCGCGCGCACCTGGTTTGTGATGTTGGGGTTCTGTACGCTGCCGACCAGTATCTATATTATCGCCTTCTTCATGCTGCCTTCGGGCACGGCGACCTACATTACCGGCCCGCCCGGTTATTTGTACTTTTTCCTTATTGTGCTGACCGGCTTTGCTTTTGACTTCCGCCTTTCTCTGGTCGCCGGGCTCTACGCGGCGCTACAGTTCAGCCTCGCCGCACATCTCGCTGTGCCATACCTGCGTTCAGTGGTGCATGCCGATGCGCTGCTGGTGCAGGATCTCACACAAGAAACATTTTACCACTTTAAATCGATGATGATGGTCATGACAGGTTTCACCGTCGGCATCGTCAGTCGTCACGTACGCGCTCTCATTGCCGATACTCTCGCGAAGCAGCGGGAGACGATGATGGTTTCCCGGTTGTTCGGCCAATTCGTGTCATCTGAAGTCAAAGACAAAATTCTGGCACAGGCGGGCACCCTCGTGCAGGGAGAGAAGAGGACTGTGGCGATTCTGTTCTGCGACATCAGGGGATTCACCTCTTTTAGTGAAAAAGTTTCTCCTGAGCATGTGGTCGAATACCTCAATGAATATCTCGATGCAATGGTGAGGGCGATCAACTCGGCCGGTGGCACGATCGACAAGTTTATTGGCGATGCCGTCATGGCTGTTTTTGGCGGCGTCATGCCACTCCAGAAACCGTGCGATGCCGCTCTCGCCGCGGCGCTGCTCATGCGTGCGGCGCTGAATGAATTGAATGAACGGCGCGCGAAAAGGTCACTCCCGCCGATCGCCAACGGTATCGGTATACACTATGGCGAGGTATTGCAGGGCGCAATCGGCAGCGCCGAGCGTAAAGATTTTACGGTGATCGGCGATACGGTCAACAGCGCTTCGCGGATCGAAGGCCTGTGCAAAGATTTTAACACTGATCTGGTCTTTTCCGACGCTGTCTATGCCGATGCCTCGCCTGCGGTGCAGCAGCGTTGCCGGCAGGTGGGCACGGCCAAAGTGAAAGGCCGTGAACAGGAAATTTCGCTGTGGACAATCGACGCTTAAGCCCTGAATAGTGATTTACGCGCGTGGCGGGTAAATCACGCCTCAACCATGGCGCGCGTCATCGAACTCAAAATCCCCGACATCGGCGGCAATGATGGCATTGAACTGGTGAAATGGAATAAAAAGCCGGGTGAGCTATTCACGGCTGGCGACGAGTTGTGTGAGCTGGTGACCGACAAGGCGGCTTTTTCACTCGAAGCACCGCAGAATGGCAAATTGCTTGAGATTTGTGCTGTGGAAAAATCTCACCCTAAAATAGGCGAACTCGCCGCCCGGGTGGAGATCGAATAGCCGTTATGCTTCGACAAGCTCAGCATGACGGCGCGTCACCCTGAGCTTGTCGAAGGGTTAAATCTCTTCGTCTACTCGCTGCACTGAGCAGAATTTCTGCTCGAAGCTGCAATAGAAAATGCGACCAGCTACCCGCACGCGACCGGCGTCTTTGGGTAGCGTTACCGGCGCCAGCTTGCTGTAATACTTTTTGTCTTCAACAGCGGTCGAACCACTGAAGTTTTTCAGCGTCAGCAGGGTTTTGCCGGTCGCCACAGCAGTAAAAGTCAGTTCGTGCTTGCCGTCTTTCTGCACCCCGAAGCCCTGTTTGAGCGAAAAGACCACGGTACCAGGTTCGCGAACCAGTTTCACCACAACGGCGCCGAACGCGTCAAGCGCGGTCAGAGCCACCAGAATAGCCAGAAATCCCCTTTTCATGCTTTGAACTTACTTAAATTGGCGTATTCGCGCAACAAAAATGCCGAAAAACGGGGCATCCCATGTGTCATTTGCCTGGCAGCTGTGCCACGACTGCGCGCTGAATTGCCGCCGCGACCCGCTGCCGGCGCAGCGTGATGCGTAAAAAATCCCACACACCAAAGCGCAGAATATCAGTAAGACCGGCTCTGCCGGTCGGGGTGCGCAGTGTCATTTCACGCAGCGCGCGTTCTTTATGCAGGTAGTTTTCTTCGCCCGCGAGGTCGTCGATCACGCGGGTGACAATAAACGGCACGGAAACAAATTCTGCTTCGGCCAAAATCTGTGCCATGGAATACGTTTCCATGTCGAGAATGTCAGCCCCGGTCTGTGCGCGCAGATCTGCTTTGTCGGCATCATCGGTGACCAGGTGGCGCACCGAAACTGCTCGAATGCCTGAGTCTGCAAGTGTGAGGATTTTTTCCCCGGGGGATACTGCCTGAGCGACACGCACGGTCTGCAGATGAATAAAAGCTGCGCTGAGACTGGCTGCACTGCCTGCGAGAATGACGCGATCGTATTTGTGCAGGCGCAGAAACCGCCGCACCTGCTCTTTCGATGCGATGCCCGGTCGGGTGATGTAGAGTGCGACATTGCGTTCGGCCAGTGTGCCCCGGTAATGGAAGATGCCGCTGTCTTTGACTGCGGAAAGATGGCGCAATAGCCCCGAGGCTTCATTGCGGGTGGCGAGTATAATTGCCGTCACGATTACAGGTTCGCGTACTCAGCGATGCAGTCGATAATTTTGTCACCGAGCACTTCTTTCGCTGCATTGGCGAGTTCGAGTCGGCGGCCGTCCTGGAAAAAAACCGTGAATTCATTGGTTGTTGATGCAAAGCCTGCACCCTGGCGCGAAACGTCGTTCAGAAAAATCATATCGAGTTTTTTATCTTTGAGCTTACCCAGCGCGTATTTTTCGGTTTCGTGCGTTTCGGCGGCGAAGCCGATCAGTACCGCACGCGGATTCAGGTTCCGGTTTTTCTCCGCCATGCATTTGAGAATATCGGGGTTGGGCACGAGGTTAATCTGCGGGTTTTCGGTTTTTTTGATCTTGATCGGTGACCGCACTGCAGGTTTATAGTCTGCCGGAGCGGCCGACATCACCAGAATATCGCCCGGTCCGAGATTTTCATCGACTGCCTTCAACATGTCTTCAGTGCTGGTGACCGCAATATTTTTTGCGCCGGCTACGGTGGCGAATTCAGAGGTGACCGGCCCGGAAATAAACACTACATCGACATCGGGCAGTTTCAGTGCCGCACAGGCAATCGCATGGCCCATGCGCCCGGTACTGGGGTTCGAAAGAAAACGGATTGGATCGAAGTGTTCGCGCGTTGGCCCCGAGGTGACAATAACAGTCCGCCGCCGGGCAGCTTGATTATTATCGGGCAACTCAGCGCTCCGCTGCCCTGTGGACCTTCAGATTATGCGACGAACGTCTTCGGGAGGACGCCCGAGAACCGCTCGCTGGCCTTTCACGACGATCGGACGTTCGATGAGTATCGGATACTCGTTCAGGTATGTGAGTAATTCATCGTCGCTCAAATCTTTGTTTTTCAAACCAAGATCTTTATAGAGCGGTTCTGATTTACGGAAAATATCGCGCGGACGTCGCCCCATTTTTCGCAACACCTCAGCGAGTTCGACCTTCGTCGGAGGCTCTTCCATATAATTGCGGATTTCAGGATCGATACCCTTTTCTTTGATGATCTGCAACGCTTCGCGGCTTTTGCGGCATTTCGGATTGTAATAAATCGTTACTTTTGCGTGTGCACCTGCTGTTCCGTTCGCTGCACCGGCCGGGGGAGCAGCAGAACCCTGCGCGGGTGCGCCTGAGAGTTTCGCCATATCGACAAAAATTGCGATTTAGACATACCGTCAAGGACAAAGAGCTTTACAG
>Ga0154020_10005205_pt1 | contig 15406 bp, 9 predicted proteins | sample Klosneuvirus_201_FD_109709 | JGI IMG/M metagenome (GOLD analysis project Ga0154020, IMG submission 109709) | Active sludge microbial communities from wastewater, Klosterneuburg, Austria - Klosneuvirus_20160825_MG | ecosystem: Engineered > WWTP > Aerobic digester > Activated sludge | place...
CCGCCGAAAAACAACTCAACTAACTATCTTTTTTTCACCAGCTGGCAGATCATGTCTAAGCTCTCTGGCAGATAATCAGACTGTCACTTTGCTCCGTTTTTAGGGGGTCAGTTTACCCGTTCTATCCACCTTGGTTCCTGCACCATTCGTAACCTTCATCTTCTTGAAGTTGATGGGAATAAATGTTCTCTGTGGAGGCAACTTGTATCCGTAAACAATGCCATCGGCATGACAACTCCATGCGTAGAAATTGCCACTATTCGATGCGTTGACAACCGGTGTTCCCCAATATCGCAGTCTTTCAAAGGCAGCACAGGATCCACCAGATTGCGCTCTTCCAAGCCTTCGTGAACGCCCCTCGTTGCGCGTGTAGTTGTTTGCCTGCAACTCCCAAGGTATGTCAGCGTCAAGCTGCGCTTCGTAGATGACTACGTCTCGAAGAGCAGGGTTGTCTTCCTCACACGAGTAAACTACGTAAACGCGAGACCTCGCTGGGGTGATGGACCTGTCGTAACGTACAACAACGCTGGGATATCCACACGACGGCCTATTCAATGGATTGATCATCGTAGTGTCAGTGCCGATAATGGTATCAACGATGTAACTATTGATCGTTATTGGGTTCTCCCATTGAATTGCGCCGAGATCGACACAATCGTCTTCTCCAGCACAACGTATGGGCATAGCCGTGCTTCGCTGATAGAAAACGTCCAGTGGATTTCCTGCACTAAAAGGTAGGTTGGGATTTGAACGACGGTGGTATACTAAATGATATCGCATGGTTGCGCCATTCGTCGTTCGCATATACGTGCGGGGCTGGCATTCAGCACTATTACTACCACACTGTGGTTTCGGTTCTGTGTGCATTTGCCAACCTGTGATCTGTGGAAAGTGCACAAGCTTGCGTTGAGTGTTGTGGTCTAGAAAACCTCGGGAGATATCCTGGCTATTTGTGCGGACTGCATCATCGGCCATTAAGACATCTACCTGAAACATCTTGCCTTCTCCCGGAAGGAGTAGCATGGCAAGCTCTCTGTCCTGGCCGATGACAGTGTCGATGCCTCCTCCCATCTCACGAATCCGCAACAGCCGATATCGCCCATCGGCATGACTGTAATTGAATGGGAGCGTAACTTCTCTTGCGCCACGCTGGCCATATCGCTCTGCTGGCCCACGAGCCTGCCACTCGTCATACGACACATTATTCCAGTTTGAAGAGTTGCTGTTTTGGAATGCCGCACCAGGCGGGAGCATTCGAGGGTCAGTGCGCCTGTTCATTAATCCAATGACTGCAGAGCTTGTCATCGTTCGGTCGTTCGGAAGCGAAAAAGCCGTTACGTCAATGAACGTTGAATCAAATACCTCGTAGTCAAAGTGCCCAGGGATGCCGCTAGCTATGAACACGTCCCTCTTCCGATTTGGATGCCGGGTTCGCAACCTGCCCGCTACGTTGCCAAGATCAACAAAGGAACCTAGTGGACTTGGACTGACACGCGCCACATTTATTTCCGTAAAACCATGCCCATACCAACCTTCAAGCCTCAATTGAGTTAGGATGTGAGGATCTGCATCGGTCCGTCCATTTGTTGCTCGCCCGAGAACCGTTCGCATAGCGTGTAGCCTGTCTAGGACTTCAACACTTACATTGGTAAGTGACCTTGTGCCAATCCAAAGACGAGCATTGTTGGGGTCATTGTCATTAAGCGACGTTCTTACTGTCTGAATATCAGGACGGAAATATGCCGCTACATTCGTAGGATCATTGTCCTCCAACCAGTCTACGCCGGCTTGATCACTTAAGAACCACGCGCGCCGCGCCTGCATGTCGACAGGGAATGGTGGTGGCGCTCCATTCGGATCAAACCACCCCATCAATCCATTTTCAAGGTTGTCAGAACCTGGATCAGTGTCGTCTATAATGTCGTGAAAGTCAACTGGAAATACCGGAAACGGTGCGCCGTCTCCTTCTCTGCTTGTTTGACCTCTATAGAGCATAAGGCCTTTGGCACCAAGCATGACTGGAAGCCAAAGCGCCACTCGTGCTTCAGTCATCGATCTTGGTCGGTTGTTTAAAAAGCTCGCAAAATGTGCTGCATGACCACGAACCTGCATGTGAAAATTCAGCCAAACCTGCCCTAACCACGGAGTAGTCCCGAAGAGCATATGCGGGTGCGCTGCGTAGTCAAGACGTAAAACCCGCTCTAAGTTTGCTAAAATTCCGCCCGGATTAGCTTGTAAGTAAAGGTCAATGTCTTCAGTAGGACGAATTGGAAGTGTGTCCGGACGCAACACACCATTAATGTCTGCCATCGGCCTCCAATCGAGATACGTGTCGGGATCATCATGTAACAACAATAACCCGCCACCCATGGTTTGACTCCGCATATCAAAGAGTCCATATCTGATACCCGCAAATCGGTGTATTATACCCACAATCGCAGCGTCATGTGCAGCGCGTTCTACATCAGTAGGAGGCGGAGTCGTTGGTAGCGGTGGTAGTGTTTGCCAGGCCACATTATAACCACGTCTAACCGAATATGATGCAAGTTGAGGTGGGGTGGTAAAGGTTGCACCTTGCCACAAAACAAGCGGTTGGGTACAGTGCCTGAAGTCTTCGGGATCCTCCATGCCTACCTCGGTCATAAGTCGGCCCCCAAGCAGTGCATTAATGTACCGGTAACTCTTCCAGTACCTGCGCGGTCCTTCATCCCTTCCATAAAATTGCCATACTTGGTATGTCGGAGGATTATTGGTGCCACCGAGATTATTCTGCATCGTGCGCAAATCCTGCAGGTAACGGTTTGCCGAATGTTGAATGCGCTCATCTTCCTGGCCAGTAAAGAGTCGACCTGCTAAAGGTGTTTGCAATCGAATGTTGCGAATGTCAACTCCTAGACCTAAATCTCCATCATCATGATGCCTAACAGATATGCTCATCCTGCCAATACGGTCTGCATCGGCTGTGTTGCCATCGTTACGTCGAAGCAGAGGATTGATCCATGCATCGTTGTTTGGATTTGGTCTGCATTCAAATCGTGCAATGAGTGTCACTTCTCGGTTAGGGTCCGTCATCGGAGGTAGCATTTCCTTTGTTATTACGAACTCTTCAACGTTCACATCGACAAAAAATTCCGGTATTCTAGCAATCAAATTATTGTTCAGATCATTCCAGTTTTGCCAGGTAATTGGCAGTTGAGGGATTGCGTTAAATCTGATGAGATGGGTATTTACACCTTCTACCCCTAACCCGTAAGGAAGTGTTATAGTCAACACCGGATCGGTTGGATTCCCTGCTGCCGGATCATCTTCAGTTCGTCGAATGGTAATCGACAACTCCATTATGAAAGTATTCTGCACGTCAAAACGGTCAAAACCATATGGCGTTCGCGGCGGAGCCCATCCACGTAGCATGTCATTGGGACGCGCATCTTGTAAAACTATGGGGTCAGTGTTGTCGCCGGCAACACCGCGCGTGTATCGCATCCGGTACGTACCATTTTCATTTTGAACCGTACCACCCTGCCGCGAAGCCCAACCAAAAACTCCACCTGAAACGTCGTCTGTGCGAAGTTCGAATCGGTTTGTATTAACAATATGGTTTAACCATGGAGAAAACTCCATAGCAACAGCTTCACTTGGATTAGTCCCTGGTCTTTCCTCTGACCAATTCACATCTGTATCAAGCTGGTCGATGTCTTCTTCTGCCTGAGAGATGCCCTTAACCGCTGGGATCAGTTGCAGGTTCGGCACACCCTCCCGCAGAAGTACATCTTGCATTATCCGCAAATGCCGAAAAGGAGCGTTCTCCGCCTCGTCACGATAGTCTGGCACATGTAATCTTCTAGTTCGTAGAATCTCTTGCGCTGGTCTGAAAAGACTCGTCCAGTTCCAGCCTACCACGAAATCTTGGATGATCGGTGTCGGGTTCTGAGCGTTTGCTTGAGGAAGCTCAAACATCATCTCTCCACCAACAGGCATGTTTCCGTTGGCGTCGCGCACCCATAATAAGTTTGGAAGTCTTTCTGGTTGACGAATCTGTCCTTGCAGTGAAGGAGTTGTCAAGGCGACGATTGCGAGGCATAAGACGATGTTTATTGATTGCAGTTTCATGCCAACCCCCTATTGAATAACAAGTGTATATGACAAAGACTGGGCACTTACCGTAGACGCAATTCGCAACAAGTGAGAACCACGAGGGAGGTTGGTAGGAAGTTCAATGGTAACGAGATGTTCTATTGCCTCCGCGGGCCCAACGGCTAGTTCTTGACCACCAATTGAAACAATAGACCAACGAACTTTAGCGTTTTCACCCACCCAACGGGCATTCACAGTTCCGCTTGCAGGATTGGGGTATAAAAGAGGGAATTGTTTGACGTCCTGCCCATCGCTAATGGATGAAAGTGCAAGGTTGAACCGCCCGGCAAGTATGTCGCATTTATACCGTGATGTGCTAGACAATAATATATCAGCAGACATATAACCTCGAGTAAGGTCTGAGGAGAACAACGAAAAACCCGTGAAATCGTCGTGATTCGTAAATGTCTTGGTTTCGCATCGCGCGAAGGGAATTGTGTCAGTGAGCCGGTAGAACATTCCTGTACGAAGTTCTTCGGCCATTGATGTGTCGTTGCGAAAGACAAATGCCGTTTGACCGTCTGTTGACAATGCATAGCTATGCATGTCATATCGTCTCTCATCTCCTGTTTCTAGTTTTCCTGACAGTCCCCACCGTTTTTCGCCCGTAGCCACATCGTAAACATGTACGCGCGGGTACCAACTCAGGCCAAGATTTGTTGTGATATCGGCAGATGTGATGATGAACTTGCCGTCACCGGAAAACGTTGGTGAGGTAAATCTTCCGGGAATGTAACTCCGACGATACTCGCCGCTCGTAAGCTCCATGATGGTCAGTTGGGAGCCTGCCACTGAAGATGATGTATACACTAGTTGCGCGCTTGCATCATCAAAATCATACATTGAATTTGAATACGAATCTGTATTGACTAATGGCAACGCGAACATGGTATCACGTTCTAGGTCATATAAAGCAAAGCGTGTAGAATTCTCAATGAGCCTGGGAGCGACAACGAACCGACCGTTCGGAGAAATACTGCAGACGTATTGCTCCCATGGATTCGGGATCTCAAACGGTAGCTCCTTGATGAGCTTGTTTTCCGGGTATGAGATAACAGAAATGTGAAGGGAACCGGAGCTAAGCCACATAACACAGAGACGAGACCCATCTGAACTCGAATAGATCCGTTGTGGGCGTAGGTTTGGTTTGCCCACAATCGGACGGAGATCGATTGAGTCAATACGGAAGCCCGTAGTTGCGTCGAAGACGATGAGAAAGTAATTATTTGGAGTATAGAAGAGGATGTCTGCTTTTTCAGCGAGGGCTAAGAATGGACCACCTAGAGCAGGTCCTTCATTTGGGTTGAAACGAGTAAATGTCCACATCGTGTCACTTACAATCGGTGGTACGCTCTCCTGTGCCCGCACGTTTGTTAAACACAGAGCAAATAGACAAACTATGACCATCATTGAAAGTGCAATGATTTTCCCGTTTGATGGATTCGGTAAAAGTCTTTGAAGGAAGAAGCGCATATGATCCTCACGAATTAAATGAAACACACTTGCAAAACAGGTAGACAGAAACATCATGCCATGTGTTGAACGCAATCTCGCGATGCATTGGCAACTTTCAACCTTTACAAAACCTTAACTGACGCACCCACTGAACGCGTGCTAGCAAGATGACTATTTGATGACAACATATGGCTAATATTCATTAGACGGAATGATTGTTAAAAGAGGGGTATACAACCCTGGATTTACCCCCGCACCTTCTCAATATCTTCCATGCGACTCTTTTCAGTAAGGGCAGTATACTTCTTCATGGTCTTGTAGCTCTCGTGTCCAGTGTAGCTCATCACGACCTCGTGGCGCATGCCCCTTTCAAGAGAGTTGGAGACAAAGGTCTTGCGAGCGACGTGACTTGATAGGAACTCCCATTTAGGAACGCATATTTCCATTCGTAAGAAAGAGATCGCGAACACGATCCAATCGTGGGTTAGCGCTTTGCTGCCTGACGCTTGGCGAAGAAGTGCTGATTACACATCAACGAGATCAACCCACCTGTCTATGAAAGCGGGGGAAGATCAGAATGACACGCTATTTCGCGTGATTGTTCTGTCCCATGCCAGTCCCTCCCTTGCTTAACAGACCATAATTATCGCTGGTAGTGTTTTGGGGGAGCAGGTCAGTCAATCACAGGCGGAAAGCAGTTGTCAACGCGAGCAGAATCTCCAATCTACGTGTGCAGTTTTCTATACAGATTTCTCCCACAATTGTCTCTGGGTTCGAAGCCCCGAATAGGGTCAAATACCGTCAGTATCGGCGTCAGTAAACGACCGTCAGTAAATGGAAGGGGCTTTACAGTAGGTGATTGCGGGTTTTCTTCCGAGTCCCAACGGGATCACTGCCTTGCATGCGACCTTAGCAGGCGACCTTTCAGGCGACCCTTCAGGTCCGTCATTGAGCTTAGCTCACTCCCTAGCCCCTTTCTCACGCTTAACTCTTTACAACGCTACAACCGGCAATTGCTATACAAGAGAAACGCGTGATGCCAAGGGGTGGAGCGACGAGCGACCTCGTGGAATTGCCTCTTACTCTTGCCGTCGTTGTCTTCTGCATCCAATAAGGATCGGTGATCAGGTACGGGTGACATGAGACGGACAGTGCGAGTAGCTAAAGCGACTATTGCAATTCTACGAGACCGTTTAACAGAACTTCGATATCTGCTCTGTTTTCATCAAAAAGACTCTGACCTGTATAGATCACGAATTGAACTGACCCCTTCTTGCTTGAATAGTAGTAGCCGAAGTACGAAATACGGATGCCTTGGATTGTTCCGGACATCTGCATCATCAATACTTGTTTGCCGTTTACCGTTCTGAACTCCTCCTTGACAACTCTCAGATCGGGTGATACTTCTTGAGCGTTACTAACAGCCAGCTCCTTCAATGTCAATACCGGCGCTTCAATCTTCTCCGTGATCAACATACCATACAGATCACTCTGCTTCTTCCTGAAGAAGTACTCAACGTCATCGTTGTCTCCCTTCGTAGAGAACGTCCACTTCTTTGGATTGATCCATACACCAACATCAATATGCTTGCTCCGTACAAGAAATGTTGCTGTTGGATCCTTCACAAACAACGTGTCATTCAAGGATATCTCCGTCTCTTTGTACGGACCTTCCTTTAGTTTCCACGTCCCATCGTCATACAATAACACCTCTTCTCCGTGCTCAGTGATCGCGACTTTCTGTGCAATAACAGAGAGCGAAAAGCAAAGGAACGACGCAATCAATAGACAGTACTTCATTGGATCATGTTAATGGATGGACAATCACTCGAGAGAATCTACACAAAGGTCATAATTTTCTGCTTGACATTCCACTCGCTTGTAAACCATTTATCGCGTATTTCACGAGAACATGACCACCCGATCTCGCAACAACGAAGAGTTGTCGTAGGTTTTCTGTCTCGATGGTGATGCGTACTTGGTGGTGACCTGTAGCTTGCGTGATCGACCGACCTACGTGGTCATACACAGTGACATCAATGGACCCATCTCCTGTTACAACGAGCTGTCCGTCAACAATGTTTACCGTCAGTGGTTGCGTGAGTACTATCCTCCGTGCGGATAGCGCACAGCCCTCTACATGTACTTCACCGGAACGTACCGCAGTTGTTGCACAAGTATCGAGAATCTCTGCGTTGGCATTCACTGTTCTGCTCGTGTCTCCGTTCAGCAGAACCAGAGCCACCGGACTGAGCACCTTCACAGTAGAGTCGAGATCAATGTCTACTGAAGTGTTCCACGGGGCTTGCCAAACTAGACCCTCATGCTCAGAGAGTGTGAGGCGAACGGAGCCCCCTACTTGGGCAGATGTCACGGTAACAGGGACAACGGCATAGTCCCCTACCTGCACATTGGCGTTCTCCACCTGCACGGTGATCGTGTGAGGGGGCAATACACTGACCTCCACACTATCAACACCCACACATCCATCACTACCGGTTCCTTCAACAACAAAGACGGTGCGCTGCGTTAGGGGGACGGTGCGAGGTGTGGCAGAGGTGGGATCGTCAACAAGTGATGCGGGTGACCAGCGGTAGGTGACGGCTCCGCTCGCTGACAGATCGAGCTGCCCACCAACACAGATCGAAACATTGGGTCCGGCATCGACGTCGGGCGCAGAACGTACGGTAATGGTATCGGCGATCTGCACTGCACCTGCATTGTTGCGGACAGTGAGCGTGATGATGTACGTGCCAGCCGTATCGTAGCAGACGCGAGGAGGGATAGAATCTGTAGAAACGGCTGGACGTCCGCCGGGGAACGACCACAACCACTGTGTTGGACTGCCTTGGATGTTTTGGGTGATAACAGTGCAGCCCCCTTCACAGACATCAGAAGCGGAGATAGTTCCTGACGGAAGATCACACGTCAACACGGGTGTTGGACGCGGAAAGGTACTCTCGATGCACGTTGGAAGGCCGAGTCGCGGCTGTGAGATGCCGGGGAATCTGTGGGCCATGGAGGTAACAACTACGCCAAAGTCATCGGTGTATGCCATCTCACCCACGTTGTCGTTGAAGGTGAAGTAGATCTTTCTGTTGGGTCCAAGCTGCAATGCTGCAGGATAGGGATTGGTAAGCGTGGTGGCAAAGATCAGTTCAGGCGCTACAGTCTGATCGAAGTTCAATAACGGAACTGATAACCGAACGATGGACGATCTCGTGATGCCATCTGTCCCCAAAGCTCGTACAGATGTATAGAGGTAGTTGCCCGAGGATGTGAAGGACAGACCGTAACAGAATGATGCACGTTGCCACTCGGGCAAGGTAGAGAGAGTGATCTGACGTTGTCGAGACACAACTCCCGTCGACGGGTCGAAGTCATACAGTCCGATCACAACATCATCAACACTGGTCATGGCAAGCCGTCTACCATCACTCGAGAACTTCATGATCCCCGCTTGTTGAGGCAGAGTTGACGATATGAAGCGTGACGTTACCTTCACCGGATCGATACCTGACATCGTTACATGGTAGGCAACGAACTCAATGTTCCGAACAGCACTATCGGTGTATTGCGTAACAACCCAATATCCCGTCCCTGCCGCATCGTGCGCTGCAGCGATACGCTCCGAACCCGGTCGAGGATCGAGAACGATATCACGCTCCACCATCGTCCACCGTCCCGCAGCACCCAGCTCCGCCCTATTGAGCGTGTAGTGTTGTGTTCCCGTTGCGCTTACATCCGTCATGTCCGGCGGTATGAACAGATACACGGACAGGGGGCGAGACACATCCCGCACCCACAGAGCCCCTTGAGAAGAACTTGAACCACCGCTGAGAACAGTGCCGTTATCGAGCACCCTCCCCGTTCCGTCGAAGGCCGTCTCCCCCATCGCATAAAGCGTGAGCGACCCAACACACGGATGCGAATAGGTCGAACTCCCTTCCCGCGTATCGATCGGCAGATTCAGGATCACCCGCGGAGTATCAAGGATCCCACCGCTCCCATTGTTGAACGTCAGCCCCGCATTCGTACCGAACACCCACGTAGCATACTCCGTCTGCGCATGGGCGGCAGACAGAGAGATCAGCAGGAAAACGACAATCGTGGTGAATTGGGGCATGGAAGAGAGTTTTCGCTGTAGCAGGATGTGCAATCTAAGGTTGAGCATAGCATATCGGGGATGCCAAAACAACAGGACCGAGCTGATAGATTAACCATCGAATCCTCAAGAACCGCATATTGCCATCTGCGGTCATCCTGTCCCCTCCGTTACTATACTTAATGCCTTCGAATCGATCATTGTATGTGAGTCTGATCTTCACCCTTCTGATCCTTACGATGTCCGTAAGGAGCCAAGACATGCGCGGAGAGCTGTTCGTTTACCCAACCAGTTTCTCCGGCTCTGAGAGTGATACTAACGTGGTTTGGATGTTGACGGATCGGGGCGCGCTCTATACTGCCCCTTCAATGCGAGATGAATGGACATTTGTGTCCCGTGTTCAGGTGCCGTGGTACAGCGATATTCTTGGTTCTAGATCTAGGAAAGGTGCCATTGAGTTTGTGGCAGTGACAGACTCCCTTCTTGTTGTTTTACAACGCGAAGGTTATGATGAGCTGGAAGCCATGCGAATGACACTCCTTCGCTCAAGGGACCGTGGAAGAACTTGGGAGAAGATCCGCCTTCCGCACGACACCATCGCAGTTAGTGTCACTTCGGATACGAAGGGACGCATATGGGTCGCCTGCACAAATGGAGATCTGATCCATTCCTCGGACATGGGTTGGAGCTGGACCGTGCTGAGATCTTCACCTCCCGATTCCGGGCTTATGTCGTCGATCATGATGCTTGACTCACTAAAGGGTGTAGCACTCACAACACACAACATGGTGGCGATCACAGCGGACAATTGGAAGACGAGTCGGTTGATGCCTGCCCCGAAAGCATACATTCCAAGTGTTTATTATACCCGGTTGAACACATTCCACATCCCAGAGGTTCTACTTCTCAACGATGTTGTCTACGTCACGAGACCTGACCAGATATGCTACTGTAGTGCATCAGACACGGTCTGGCACAGATTGACGCCAACGATTTTTCAGTTGTCATTCGACCGAGCTAATCGGCGTGCCATTGGGATTACTGAAGAAGGGGCGATCCTTGCCCTCCATTCGCCTCGTGAGTATGACACATTGGCTACGCATAACTTCATACGCGTCTTGGACCCGGTCATCATCGACGGTCAAGACGTTGCCGTTCTCATCGACAACACACTATGGCATGTAGCAAACGGGCATTTGACGAAGGTTGTTATGTTGAGTGCCGAGAATAAGGCAGCGACCCCTCGTCAAGTCATGAAGGTGCAAGGTGGATACGTTGGGTTCGGCTATGACTGCGTGTACTTCAGCCATAGTGGTTCCGATTCAACATGGCAACGAATAGTGACACTGCAAGAAGACATGTGGAAGCCACGGTTGGTCAACGATAGCACTATCGTCATGAATTCATGGATCGGGCATCAACAGATCAATCTGCGAACATGGCAGGTATCTGCATATACACATCGACTGCCCATCACGTCGTTTCTAAATCACGATATCAAGACTCTCACCGTGCAGGTTCGCTATTCTTCATGTTTTGGACCGAGTGCTGATTCAAAGATTACATATCACCGTTTCGCATCGGGAGATCTCGTTTGCAAAGGGTGGACGAACAGTAAGCGGAAGATCTACTTCGCCGATACGTTACCTATTGCCGAGCTCCGGGCTGGTCTCGTTCGCTTTAATGAGGATCCGTATAGACAGGTATCTACACACGATCTTGGCATCACCAAAGCAGACGTCGATTCCTTTCTTGCTGATCGTAAACCCAAAGATTACGACAATGACCCTGGGCAACGTTCGCGGTTTGATTTGATCTCGACAAGATCTCGTGAGTTTTTTTCCGTGGACTCCGCCGTCCCGTTCGTTGTGGACGTCGACAGACGAGAGCTTAGGTTCAGTATTAACGATAACGCGACTATTGCAACGCTGGTAAACACTGAAGACGACACGCTGACAATTGTCGTAACGAACAAATTCCCCTATACGCTTTACCCTCTCTCGATTTGGTATGGAGAGCTTCAATTCATAACCTTCGATCCTTCGCTCCTCTATTGTATCGGCGAGGCACTACCACCTAACTTCGAAAACCGATACTTCTTCACACGATCGTCGATCATTGATTACGTTACGAGCCAACGGATGAATGACTCTAGAGACTGAGACAACTCGTCATGCCGAGCGCAGACGAGGCACCGCCCATCGATCCTCCCTTCGGCAGGACAGGCACCGCTCGGGATGACACGAGAGTTCGTCATGCCGAGCACAGACGAGGCACGCCTCTTCGCCTCTTCGCCCCTTCGCCTTTTCGCCCTTTACACCTTCACTGCCCCCGGATCTGCGAGTTTACTTCCAACGTATGCGCTTGAGGTAAGACCCATCAGGACGAGCATGGAATCGTCGATGTCGGGGATGGTGATGGATTGATAGACCTTGGTGAGATAATACAGACCAAAAAGAATGGTCCATACAAGCATCTGCACGCGGGCGAGTGAGGCGGTTCCGGTGTTGTCGCGGACGATGTCCTTAATAAAACCCTGACTCTGCTTGTACACATCCGGAGAGTCCCTGTCAATGCTTAAGAGCTTCCTATCAACCTTTGCATCATAGGCGGCTGCAGTGAGCCCCGTAATCGTAGCAACACCAAGAACACCAAGGACCGATGGCGGGAACGGCACAAGGACGTCGGTCACAAGCCATAAGAAGATCGATGATGCAACAACGATCACGTACCAGAATGCCATCTGCACATACGCTAGACTGAAGGGGGCATTCACATTGACCCTGCCATCGGAGAACTTAGCAGTTGAGGCGCGGAGCATGCCGGTGCGGTTACAGGAGATGTAGAACAACACGAGGATGAGCAACGTGAGTCCGACGGCGAAACAGAGTCTGAGCGGACGGATCACGTGTAGGTTGAGAGAGTATCCGTTTCCACTGTTGTCACGCTGGATAATGCCATCCTTGATAACATGATTCTTACTCACCGCAGTGGCATACTGTCTACCGGTTGTTGCGTCGGCCACTGTCACCGATACTTTGCGTTCAAACGACCGTGGATTGCCGACAACCATCGCCCAAGCATTGTTGTTGGCTTCATTGAACTCATTCATCGACAACATGAATCGCACTTCACCTGTGTACCGATTAACGCTATAGGCACGGATGCCGTCAAGCGTCACATTATCCAACACCAAGGCAATGTTCGACGGAAGCACGACCTGCTCCAGCAAGGCCTTCACATTGTGCACCTGAACAACCAACCGGTTATTCAACTGAGCTGAGTTGCGATAGTCTTCATCCTCACCCCAACACGAGGTCACAATGGGATATTCGATCGGTCTACTGCTTGGCCCCCTCCATCGAAGGGTATCATGGGCAAAGGTGGAAGTGCAGGCAGCGAGAACCAGTGCCAAAAGGATCACAATGCGATTCATACCCCTCCCTGCCGACGTGATATGTACGTATGAGTTTCGTCTTATCGACAAAATATACCATTGCACGTACAATCTATCGTCTGGCCAGACTCAGTGCAAAGTTCTTAACTGCGTCCACTCTAGCCAGATAATCTTCAATGCTCTGCTCCACTGGGTAGTCCGGGAGAACTCCTACTCGATCTGACAGCTTCGAGGCTGCTGATACATGAGTGTTGTTCGCTACTGAGACCTCGAGCTTCGTATTTCTCAGACGAAACAATGTCTGTCCGGCTGTACAGAACTGATTCGAACCTAATTCCTCTCCAATGATCGTGCCCAGGTCATGCTCATTTACAAGGCTCATAAAATGCCCCGTTGTAGAAGTGCCATTTCCATCGATCAAGAAGAAGAGGTTCCCATCATAGACATACTCATTGGGTTTCAGGACTTCTTCACCGTGTAGAATGTCTGTCTTGCCTGCGAATTGCGCCGTTGAGTAGTACGTGAACGGTCTATCAATCAGATACTGAAGCAGATGGATACTTGCGTACTGAGAGCCGCCCCGATTATATCGGAGATCGATGATCAGATTTCTATACTTCTTGCTACGGACAACCTTCATTGTGCTGTCGACAAATGCTCTGAATACAGGGAATTCGCCCCACTCATAGTAGTTAAACGATGCGATCGTTAGGACAGCCGAGTTTCTATCGATCTCTTCAAGACACAAGTCCTTTGCACAACTTCGTATCGATGGATCATAGAGCTCAGTTGCGACCTTCTTTGCTGTACGAAGTTTGATTGCACCTGCCTTACCGTGAACGACAATTTCGAAGCTCGTTGGCAAACCAAACGCGTATGGTAGAAGAGCCGCAAAGTAGGTGTTGAATTGCTGTCGTTTATTGGTCTGAATATTGGCTTGTGAAGGGAGATGCTCAAACACATCGGACAGGAGTTTGGTTGTTTCGATTCCGTTGATGCGAAGAATCTCATCTTTTACCGCTACTCTATCTGCGTTGTTCATTGGGTCCACAACGTACAGCTTAGCAGCCACGAGTCTAACCCTCAGTGGGAACATCTTCTCAAGGGGCAACAGAGCATACTCATGATAGGCGTTTTGCATCGTAGAAGATGCCGTGTGTGAACACCCAATGCTTGCGATGATGGCGTTGCAATGCCAGGCAAACTCGGCATAGGTTGTTGTGGCAGTGATCAATGACTTTCTATAGTTAACATTCTTCCAGTACTGTTCCTTTGTTATGAACTTCAGTGCATGTGGATGGATGGACAACAACTTGTGCCCCAACTGATCCAGATCTGCTCCGTATTCCTCGCGGGAATAGACCTTCTCATACTTTTCTCGTACAGTGAGGGGCTTCCTCTCAGGATGGTGTATCTGTTCGATAATATCTTCTGCATGGAAGTTGTCGGGATTGAGGAGCAGCGATCTTTCATAGTCCAATAATGCCCGATTCGTGTCCTGTGCGAGCAGGTGTGCTTCGCCCCTACTGTCATAGGCGTTTGACGAGTTTGGAAACTCCGTTACAATCAAATCGAAAATGGCTATCGCGTCTGCCAGACTGTCCTTCCACAAATACGAGTATCCGTACAGTGTAAGTTCGTTTTCATTTCCGAAGTCGTACGTACCTGGTTCTTCTTCTCGAAGTCGATAGTAGAGTGCAAGACGCTCTTTCACTGGCAGGTGCGCATGTTCCTTGAGTTTCGTTACGATCGACAGCTTCTTTGCCTTGTTCTCAGGGGGCTTGTTAGCGCATGAGAAGAACAAGAGGCAAATCACAGCTGAAGCACAAACCAGCGATACACTTCTCATAGGTACATTTATAGGACGTGAGACGACAATCTGTGTGAAAGCCGAGATGATTCGTCATGCCGAGCGCAAGAACGTAAAACGGCGGCACCATCTGTGATGGTGCCGCCGTTTGTTTCGCCCCGAGAGGCTTCTTAGGCCTTACCCTCGGCTACGGATGCCTGGTTGTATGGCGTTACAAGCTTCTTGAGGGAACTGGCTGCCTTGCGGGCTGCTGCTGCATCCTTCTTGAACTTGGAGTTGTGCGCCGCTTCAAAGGCCTGCCATTGCTTGGCCATCTCGTCGAAAAGTTCCTGCTTTGTCATCGTTCTTCCTTCTGAAAAGTGTGTGTAATCCCCAATAATACCATTCGATTCGCTATTCGCTATTCGCTATTCGCTATTCGCTATTCGCTATTCGCTATTCGCTATTCGCTATTCGCTATTCGCTATTCGCTATTCGCTATTCGCTATTCAACGCCAGCCTCCGC
>Ga0154020_10005208_pt1 | contig 15402 bp, 10 predicted proteins | sample Klosneuvirus_201_FD_109709 | JGI IMG/M metagenome (GOLD analysis project Ga0154020, IMG submission 109709) | Active sludge microbial communities from wastewater, Klosterneuburg, Austria - Klosneuvirus_20160825_MG | ecosystem: Engineered > WWTP > Aerobic digester > Activated sludge | place...
CGCAAACCTGGTCAGCATCGCAGCCGAGTACCTGACCACCATCTCCAGTGTCGCTGCTGCACTCATGGCATTTTCGCTATCGCATCTTCGCTCTGGAAAACTGGAGATCGAGGTTCGCCCGAAGGCAGAGCGCCGCACCTTGACGCTCGACTGGACAGAGTTGAAAGACGGTTGGCCGCAGGAGATCAAGCCGCGTAAAAGAAAGTTGAAGGACAGTGTGTTGGTAAAGGAACGCCATGTCTTTCTTGGCTATCGCTGGGGCGCGGACTTGGATAAACAGATCAACGCAATTGTCAAACAGACAGGTGTGCCTGGCGGGGAGGTGGTTGTATTCCTACTGATATATGCGATCAAAAAATATCAGGAAGGGCAACTGAGTCTCACTCCAAAGACGGTCACTGTCACTAACCAGGTCAAGCCATCGTGGGAAGTTGAAAAATGAACTTCGACTTTTCCGCCAAATCTGAAAGAAAAATTCAGAAAAAAAACGAGCGTGAGCGGTAACGCTCACAAGGACGTTCACAGCCGTTCACAGCCGTTCACGCCTTACGCTCACAACGCCGCTCACGCTCTCGCAACACACCGCAATATAAGCCGCCTTGATATCGTCACAGGTCACTTACATCGTTCTGAAAAAGTCGCCCTTCCTCAGCCTTCCTGAGAGTTTTGCAAAATTCGCTATAAAAATATCTTCGTTCCAAAAACAGGCAAACATGAACATCGAACAAGTATGGAAATCCGTTCTTGACCAACTTCAAACCGAAATGCCGCGCGCGTCTTTTGAGACATGGGTGCGCGACACTAAAGCGCTGTCAAACACAGACGGTGCGCTAACCGTTGCCGTGCGGAATGCGTATGCGCGAGACTGGTTGGAGAGCCGCCTTGCCAGCACTGTCAATCATATGTTGGTCGGGATTCTCAACGAGAACATGTACGTGAATTTTGTGGTTGCGCAGGATGATGAGGACGATGTCAACCGTGTTGAAGTCGAAACGGAAGTCAACTCTAACTCCCAGGATGAAGAACAAATTCACGATGATGACGCTGTGGATATTTCCCCCGCAGAATACGACTCGGCATACGAACAGATCGTTCGTCCTGATCGAGCAGTGTACCTGCCGGGGTATTTCCGCCGCTGGCTGAGAAGCATCGGTCCTGATCTGGGTTGGATGTATGTCAGTTTCCGTCAGGCTGCATATCTCGCGGGCGCGCGGGCAGGCAGCAAGTCCAGCCGCTTCTCGGGGAAACAACTTTCGTCCATGAGCGGCATTTCGGAGCGCACGTATTGGAACCGAGTTAATAATCCTGCCACTTGGAAAAAACTTTCCGGGCTGGTCAAGATCATCGAAGGCGGTGATGAATGGGTCAAAGGATCAACACCGCGGCGCCTGCCTCGGCGTTACACGATTGCCATGACCTTGCCGTTAACGTCGGTCGATACAAGCTCTCTGCGTCTCTGGATCGCAAATAACATCGAAGCGCATGGTGGAGCGGAAGGTGTCTTGCGCGCCGCGTCCACAACCGCACTGGATGAATTAATCCCGATGGATGCGCAACAGAAAGACGATGATCAGGCATTGACCGTCCGCACATTGCTTCGAGAACTATTCAAGGATGAATTGTCGGATAGGTTGTTGGACAGTCTCGCTTCCGCGCTCCAAGCCCACATCATGCCGCAGAACGACCTAATCGTGATCTCGCTCTTTTTTATTCAGCATGTTCTGCCGCATCTGGATGCGGGTCCGGGCTGGATGTTAATTCTCCTGCGTGATATGTGTTATGAAAATCCTCAAAATGGCGAAGTGCGAAATCGAGTGAGGGTCAAAGGCGGCTACGCCGAGATCGCAGGCTGGCTGGGGATGTCACGTCCTATGACCATCTGGGAATGGCTACATGGAAAGGATAAAGGGATTTTCAAGAAGCCCATTCTGCGTATCTATACGCGGGAGGTGGAAAAAGAGAAGGAACTTGGTTTTGAAATATCCGAGCGTATTTTCGACGTGTTGATCGAGGATATTCCACACCAACTTTTGGAACTTGCGCTGATCCAAAATGATATTCATGCTTTTTTCAATACCGAGAACAGACCCATTCACGCCACTTTCAGTATCGGGTTCACGCAACTTGCAGAAGATAATCACGCCAATTGCACAATCGCGGTCACGCAGTTTACACACTCCATTCACGCCACTTGCATAATCGCGGTCACGCCATTTGCACACCCTGGTCACGCGACTTGCATAGTTAAAAGCTCTTTAACTCTTAAACCAAACCCTTTAACTCTTAACCCCTTAACTCTTAATCCCCAACCGTTACAAGAACCTGAAAACAAAGCCGCACCTGCGACAAGCAAGAGCGGGCGGGTGGGGAATATGGCTTTTTGGGATTTTGATTTTTTGATGAGTAACAATTCGGTCAACCCCGGCAGCAGAGTAAATCTTCTGAAAACCAACAAGAAATTTGGACGTGGCATTGCGAGTCTTTCCGCGGGCTTTGTGTCCTGGCTGCTTTATGCGTATTCACCCGTGGGATCCAAAATCTCAGACCCGGTCGGATTGGCGGTCAAGCGCCTGTGCGAGAACGTCAGCGCCGGTGCAGGCGGGGATTTCAACCGACTCGCAAAATTGACTCCGCATGCGTTGAAATCACTCTTTGACGCGGACATGGCAAACATGGATATCGACGAAAGCCAGGAAGCTGGAATCTACAAGCTGAATTTTCACGATCTGCAAGCCATCCACAAACAAGAACTGTATCGCCGTTTGTTTGGCGATCTTGAGGACGAGTAGTTCATGAAATCAAATATCAGCAAAGTCCTGTCACAGGTGCGCGAAAACACTACAAATGTTTTGGGTCCGGCAACCGAAATGAAAACTCTGGGCGACCCGAATTGTCAGCACTGCGCGGGCGCGGGCTATGTACGTTTCGATGTGCCGTTCGGACATGAAAAGTTTGGCAAACTGGAATCGTGTGTCTGCCGCGCAAGGGATGTGGCAGTCAGCGCGCGTAATCGCTTGTTTGCTTTGAGCAACCTGGAACGCCTGAGCAATTTGAACTTTGAAAACTTCAACGCATCTGGCAACGAAAAAGCAAAGTTCATAACACCGCAGGAAAGAGAAAATCTGCATCAAACGTTTGAAGTTTGCGAAGAGTTTGCGCGATCTCACACTGGCTGGCTCTTGCTCGAAGGCGGATACGGCTGCGGCAAAACGCATCTCGCGGCGGCCATTGCGAACAACGCGGTCAGCAAAGGAGTGCCCACTTTGTTTATCACCGTACCCGATCTGTTGGATTCCCTGCGCTTTGCCTTCAACGATCCTGAGACAACTTTTGAACAACGCTTTGATGAGATCCGTACAGCTGATCTGTTGATTCTGGATGATTTTGGCACACAGAACGCCACTCCTTGGTCACAGGAAAAAATATTTCAAGTGCTGAATTATCGCTACATCAACAAACTGGCGACTGTCATCACAACCAACTTGATGTTGGATGCCATCGAAGGCCGTGTCCGTTCACGTTTGCAGGATAGTGAATTGGTGAGGCATTTGAAGATCAGCGCTCCTGACTACCGCCGCCCTGAGCAAACCAGCAACCCCGGCATTTCCATGCTGTTATTGCCTGAGATGAAGACGATGACTTTTCAGAATTTCCAGACGCGCGAAGAGGAAGCAGGCAGGGAATCGCTGATAACCACGATCATCGAAAGACAGGATAAGTTTGGCGGCAAGTATAAAGACAAGGCGCTCACTCGCGTCAAGATAACCTCGGATGACATCAAGACCTTGCATGAAGCCTTCAGTGCGGCAGTGCGTTTTGCGGAAGAGCCAGATGGCTGGCTTGTATTTTTAGGACAATCGTTTTGTGGAAAGACTCATCTCGCGGCAGCGACTGGCAACTATCAAATTGCGTTGGGTGGACAGGCGATGTTGGTCGATGTTTCTGCCTTGTTCGATTATTTGCGCCAGACCTTTCACTCCAATTCGAATGTTGCTTTTGAGCGGCGTTTCCATGAGATCCGCGCAGCGCCGTTATTGATCCTGGATGATTTGAAGGAAAGCGCGGCGAGTTCTGCATGGGCGGAGGATAAGCTGTATAGCCTGTTGAATTATCGCTATAACGCGCAGTTGCCCACGGTGCTGACTTCCGCTTTGAGCGCTGATTCTTTCGCGCTCAGTTATCCCAATTTATGGAACAAATTATTGGATTCTTCCAGGTGCCAGATCCTTTCGATCAATATGCCGTCATATCGACGGACGCTAAAAAGTAATAAGGCAGGTAAATATAAAGTTTGAAACACAAGGATGAAAGCCATCAAGGAATGATTCTTATCACTCAGAGTAACCGTAAATATTATCCAAACAATAGGAGTATCTTATGATCGATTTGAAGCAATGTATTCAAGGAATATCCGAATGCCAATAACATACGCAACATCACACGTTGATGGCGGGTTGGATTGTTCCAGCCTGTCCATTGGGATTCTAAAATCCATGTCCGATTCACCGATTGTCAAAGCCATGGTGATTGCCGGGCAACAAGCGCATCCCATCTGGGCGGTGGATCGTCTGGCCGTAGTGATTTATTGCTACGTCCAGTCCGCGAAGTATCACTATCCAGGTGGGCCTTTACCCATACAAGTGAACATACGGAGTTCACTGATCAGCAATGCCACTACTTCCTGCATTGTTGCGGATTCCATCATCTGGCACACGTCTGAACTGATTCGATCAGACGCAGAACGGTTGATCGCTAAAATGACTTCCAATGCGCGTCTGACAACTCAATGGCCAATGAAAACTGAAATGACTCTGCCGATAAATGGTGAGACTCTTTGTGAGGCACGCAATCTGACATCGTCTGGCTAAAGAAACCATCGAACCAAAAAAACTGCTCCAAAAACTACCGGGATAACCGAGTTAGAAGGAGTATGGAGAGGCTAGTTGTCTCGCATGAAGTATTCACATCGTAGATAAGGTACCCGAAATGATAGAACTAAAACAACGAGAAAAGATCCAACTGCAAAGAGCCCTTGATGCTTTGAACCACATTGAATTGCGTGCTAAGATTTTGATGAGCTGCAAGGACTGCGGCATGACCACCCAGGAACTGGCAGAACTAGAAAGCCGGGAGGAATACCGATCCGTATATTCCGCGCTGGCATGGCTGGTCAGCCCAGGTCACGGCTTGCTGCCTTTCCTAAACTCCGTCCCGATGCGATTGATCAGCAAGGAAGGCAGACCACCAAGGGCATACCTGTTGACGGATTTTGGCGCACAGGCTTTGCGTCTGCTTGATCCCCAAGCCACGACACATGCGCTGGAATTGAGTGATGTGGATGCCTGGCAGCATCGTTTTGTGCAGGTGCAGATATACACCATGTCGCGCCAGATGAATTGGAAAGCCAATCTGGAAAAGGTCATTTCATCCGATCAAGGAAAACAAAATATCCGTTGTGATATGTTGCTCCAGTTTCCTGATGCGCGCCTGTATGTTGAGGTAGAGCAGGGTCTGCCTCGCAACAACCTGTGGCGTGCAGTTGAGAAGTTTGGACGCTGGCGCGAGTATGCGAAGAGTCAAAAGGAAAAGGTAGATATGCTGTTCGTGTTCAACCTGCCCAATGAGACAGTGCAGGCCACCGTCCAGAACTGGCGGGAAGCACTCGGACGCGTAGAAGCCAGTGGAAATTTGAACTGCCGTATCTCATACATCACTGTTGCCGAGTTGCATGAAAAGGATCTATCTGCCGCGATCGATCTCGCGATTCCCTTGAAGGGGATCGCGGTGAAAAAGGATGAATACCCAGCGATAGTCTCCATCGTCCCAAAGCCAGTGAATGCAATCCCCGTGTATGCGCAGCGCTTTTTTGTGGACTATATGAACTGCGTCCGTGAACTCCAGCAGGCGAAACGTCCGGAAGATCAATTGATGTCATTCTTCAATCTTTCGCTTTTTATTTATGAGGCATCGTATCAAAAGGACAGCGATTCAGTGAAGTATGCCGCCCTGCCGCGCGCGTCCGTCTGGATGCTGCGCCATTATCTGGAACTGCCTGTCAATCAAGCAATGCTGGTCGAACTCAAAATGTCGCTGGATTGGATGCAGAAGAGGGGCAGCCAAATGGGACTGATCATGTTCCGCAATTACATGACGAGCATCATCTGGGATGTTTTCCTGCGCCATCATGGTTTCAGCCGTGGAGGCGCGTTGAACGTCATGTTCTACATCCCTGATTTTCAGGATATCCGCTCCGATTTCTGGGTGAAGATCGATTATTCAGAGTATCGCGGCGGACTGGGACTGGGCGAATACCGCGCCAAAGATTTCTGTATCGCGATTAGTTGGATGCTGACCGGATTGTTCTCCTATTCCGAGGAGCTTGGTCTGGGTCAGCGTCCGTGGAAGGTATTCGAAAAGAAAATCAACAAAAAAAGAGGCAGGGAATAGATCAAATGGATCACACCAAACCTGATTTCAAAATGCCGCGCAGCCTGATGCCTTTGCCGCGCTCTTTTAATGTTATCTGGTGTAGGTCAAGCACAAGATGCGCGAACTTGTATCAATTCAATATCTCACTGATCAGCTCGATCAATTTTTTGAAGCTGACAGGTTTCGCCAGATATGCACTTGCACCTGCTTCGAGACAAAGTTCACGGTCGCTAGGCATGGCTAGTGCAGTGAGCGCGATAATCGGAACAGATGCAAATTCTGGCGTGGCACGGAGGCGTTTGATCGCTTCGAGTCCGCTCATGCCGGGCATTTGGATGTCCATGAGAATCAAATCTGGTTTCTGCTCCTGCGCATATTTAATGGCTTCATTCCCATCCTTTGCTTCAATGACTTGAAAACCTTTGTGGTTTAGGTAATCTCTTGTGACCATCATGTTGGTGATATTATCTTCAACGAGCAGGATATGCCTCTTTTCTCTCTTATATTTGGTTGTTGTTTCATCTGGATTATGATGCGCCGACAGCGTTGTATTTTCAATAATTGGGGTGTTTAATGATTGAGTTGGAATAATGAAAGAGAAACAGCTGCCTTTGCCTGCTTCGCTTTCCACATTAACGCTGCCCCCGTGCATTTCAACCAATTTCTTTACCAAGGTCAAGCCCAACCCCGAGCCCTCATATTTTCTTGACAAGCTGCTATCCACCTGGAAAAAGGGCTTGAACAAATTTTGAAGATCCTTAGGATCAATGCCAATTCCTGTATCTGTGATGGAGAAACGCATCAGACCTGCTGTGGCATCCGCTTGCACTTCGAGTTTTACCACCCCTTTTTCAGGGGTGAATTTCACAGCGTTGTTCAGTAAATTGACGAGAATCTGTTTGAGGCGTTTTGGATCCGCAAAAATTATGGGGGTGGATGGAGATAATGAATATTCCACTGTAATAGATTTTTTGCCTGCAAAATCCTTGATGAAGATCAAACTCGACTGACAAATCTCATTCACTGCTATATTTTCAGGGCGAATCTCAAATTTGCCGGCCTCGATTTTGGATACATCTAAAATATCGTTGATCAACCCTAAAAGGTGTTCACCGCTGGAGCGGATCATTTGGACGGCCTGTCCCTGCTTGTCATTCATTGGGCCGCGGATCCCTTCCAAAAGTGTTTCAGAAAAACCCAAAATGCCATTCAGCGGGGTGCGTAATTCATGGCTCATGCTCGCGAGGAATTCATCCTTGGCACGGTTGGCTAGGACAAGTTCAGCTGTACGTTCCTCGACTCGCAACTCCAATTCATCGGTATATTGACGGATCAACTCCTCGGCTCGTTTGCGCTCAGTAATATCCTGCACGATACCGGAGAGTTGAATGATGCTGCCCTGTTCATCGTGAATGCTATCACCCGGCTCTGCCCAAATATGGCGGACATCTCCATTGCTCCATACCACGCGGTATTCTGTACTGATGGGGTCCCCTTCATGGATGGCGACTTCATTCAACTTAAAAACTCTTTCCCTGTCATTCGGATGAATGGTTTTCATAATGACTTCATTCAAATCGCCCTGAAAATTTTCGGGGTCCAGCCCAAAGATGCGTTTCATTTCATCTGACCATATCACAGTATTTTGGCGTATATCCCACACCCAGTGGCCGACATGAGCGATTTGTTGTGAACGCTTAAGATTCGATTCACTTTCGCGCAGTCTTTTTTCAGCCTGCTTATGCATGGTAATGTCTGTATGAGTTCCGAGCATCCTGAGCGGTTTCCCATCCGTATCATATTCCACCACTTTGCCCAGCGAAAGGATCCATATCCAATTGCCATCCTTAGTCTTTTGTCGAAATTCAACTCGATATTCAGGCGTGATCCCCTGGATGTAGTCTGAATATACTTTCGCTGTAACATCCCGATCATCGGGATGCAGACGTTCGATCCATGCGTTATTCGTCTCCACAAAAGTTTCCGGGTTATAGCCAAGCATTTGTGCATACTCACGATTGACAATTGCCGCCCCAGTTTGAACATTGAGATCGTATAAGCCCTGGTTTGCAGCCTGTAATGACAATCGCAATCTTTCTTCACTCTCGCGTAGTGCCTGTTCTGCCTGCTTACGCTCGGTAATATCATGCGCTGCTCCTCGGACAATTGAGTTTGCCAATCCTTCGGTACGCAAAGTATTGTTGTATTCCCAAATACGGAATTCGCCATTTGCCGTGCGTACTTTCATGCTACCGTGCGCCTGCCCCTGCACCTTGATCTCCTCAAGGTAAGCTGCAAACTGCTTCTCTCCGTGAGGAGCGAGCGCATCCTTCAAATTCATTTGAAGCAGGAATTCACGCGAATAACCAGTTAATTTCACTGCAGCTTCATTAACAGAAAGTAAATTTCCCTCAAGGTCATGGGTACAGATCAAGTCCTGGCTGTTTTCCACCAAGTCACGATATTTTTCCTCGCTTGCTTTTAGCGCATCCTCGGCGCGCTTGCGCTGCGTGGTGTCTTCTATCGAAAGGATAATGCCGCTGATCTTCCCGTGCACATCGTGCCAGGGGACAACTGACCAGCACAACCATTCCTTTCTGCCGTCTTCATGGATCCAAAGGTCATCATCATTATTCAAGGTCTCACCTGCCAATCCCCGTTGATGCATCTCCCTCCAGCGGGCGGGAATATCAGGAAGAACATCATAATGTGACTTGCCCATCAAATCCGGGTCCCCGTTTCCATATTCACGGATCCAACGATGACTGGCGGTAATATATTTCATATCCAGATCGAACATAGCGATGCTGATCGGCGCTTCGTGGATCATGGACCGCATTTGCTCCTGGCTAAGATTCAGAGCCTCTTCCGCCTCCTTACGTTCGGTAATATCGTGATAATTAATGACGACCGCATTGACACTCGGCTCGTGCAAGAGGTTGGTACCCGTACTTTCCACCCAGCGCCATGTGCCATTTGAATGTTTGATACGAAACGAACCATGACTCACAAAACTTGGTTTGCTAAGAATTCCCTCAAATTGCGATTGCACCCATTCAATATCATCAGGGTGAACCAGTTCAAGAATATTACTTCCTTTGAATTGATCAGGCTCATACCCAAGCGTGCGGACTGTGGCTGGGCTTTCCCACAATAGCGTTCCATTCGCCGCTAAAAGCGAGATATTATCCAGACCGTTTTCGATCAACGAGCGGAAACGTAATTCACTTGCGCGCAAGACTTCATCCAAATGTTTCCGCTCGGTAATATCACGGTTGATGGCAACAAACCCAATGTGCCGTCCATCTTGATCCTTTACCAGTGAAAGAGAGGTCGAAACAAAGAAACGACTACCATTTTTGTGATTCTGGCTGACCTCTCCTTTCCATTTGCCTTGCTCCATCGCGGTCTTAATAATCTCCTCACGCGAGATGTTGAAGTATTCACTTTGAACGAATTCACGCATTCCCCGGCCGATCACTTCAGAAGCCTTCCAGCCATACATATGTTCTGCGGCAGTATTCCAACTTAAAATACGGAATTGCATATCGGTTGAGATAATCGCATCAGAAACATCTGCTATTAACCCTGCTTGATGATTGATATGTTTCTGTCTCTCCTGCAGAGATTTCATATCACTACGCAATATTAAATAAAGCAGGCTGGCGGTTACACAGACAAACAGCCAGCCCTTTACAGTGGCAAGCACAATATGTAAGGGAGAGGTGTGTGGAAGAAGAAAATTCAAAATTTCATCTGAAAGCAAAATCCACAAAGCGCTAAAGAATGCATAGAGCAGCGCTGTTCGTATGGGGGAAGAGTTTTTTCCTGTCTTCATACATTTTACTCCGTGGATCAAGCTATTTTTTTACATATATCTGCAAACATTTCCAAAAAAATGAACGATGAGTAAACGCGAGTATAGCACCAATGTCTTTCTGTAAATACTTTCAAGTAAGCGATGCAAATGTTACCCCGCACAATAAATATAGAATGCAAACTTTATGAGCGTTAAATATAATGAGCTCATCAAAACATCTCGCTTGGTTTTGAGCGTCTCTGTCGCCGTTGTTAAAATAGGCGTAGTGAGTACTTCAATATCAAGCGCTTTCCCAAGAACTTGCCCCGCGTAGCTTTGAGACATTGCGGCGACGAGATCCAATCGGGGGATTCAAAAATACCTTGGGAAAGCGCAGAACCTATCCACCCTGCCGCGTCAGCCAAACAGATTTGAATGTTCGTCAAGTTATCTCCTTTTATCTGGTAGATTTCAAACTAATGTTGAGGCTGCAAGGGTAGGCTTCGCCCGCTGCTTTACTGCCTAATGGGCTACAGGGCTGCGAAAGGTAAAAATGGCTAAGTTATCTGGAAGATGGACTTTCCACGACATCTATTCACAACTTTCTGTTGAGGTGTCGTGAAATGGCGAGGATACAGATCATCATGCATCGGCTGAGACACTTGTTTACAAATGAGTTGATCAATGTAGACGCGCCAGTCACATCCTTTCAGAAACTCATGGGACATTGTTGGATCGAGACCTATACTGGCCACTTTGGTATTCGTCCGGAATAGAGCCACATAGTGGACGTATTTGGGTAGAATCTAAAGGCGAGGAAAAGGGAGCAACACTTCCGACACAAAAAATATAACTGCATTTACCATTAATAAAATATAATTCAAGATTGGGAACTTCGTCACTACACAACCTGCGAAGGGATGGATACACTTCACCTCATTCTTCAAAATGAGGTTTCCTAATGCGACGTAAGTACTATCCTATTCTGCAAGCCTTGCTGGCCGCCTTATTATTTGGCATATCGGCCCCGCTTGCAAAACTCCTGCTTGGTGAGGTACAACCCGTCCCTTTGGCCGCCTTGCTGTATCTGGGAAGCGGCGCAGGTGCTTTTTTAATGCTTCTCCTTCAGCATACTCTCAACGGCGGAAAGACAATTGAGGCGCACCTCACTCGTTCTGACCTGCCCTGGCTGGCAGGAGCCATGCTTGCTGGCGGTGTGGCGGCTCCAATCGTCCTATTGCTGGGACTGGAGCGTACACCTGCTTCCACTGCTTCACTCCTGCTCAACTTCGAGAGCGTTGCTACCACTTTGATTGCAGTTTACTTTTTTAAAGAATCCATTGATCGGCGAATAGCATGGGCAGTCGGGTTGGTGACATTTGCCAGCATCCTGCTTTCGTGGACGAGCGGTCAGTGGGGTTTTTCTCTGGGCGCGTTGGGTGTAGTTGGCGCATGTTTCTTGTGGGGACTGGATAACAATTTTACCCGTCACATCTCAGCTAAGAATCCGCTGGTCATTGTCGGGGTTAAGGGGCTTGGAGCGGGGACATTTTCATTGGTGCTGACTACTGTCTTAAACCAGGACCTTCCTTCTATAAAAATCGTTGGACTGGCGATGCTGTTGGGCTCGATAAGCTATGGGATCAGCATACAATTATTCATTATGGCCATGCGCCACCTGGGAGCGGTGCGCACCAGCACACTTTTTGGAACTGCTCCATTTATGGGAGTAGCGTTATCACTTTTGCTTTTACATGAAGTGCCTCAATTCCTATTCTGGGTTGCCATCCCCGTTATGTTGGTGGGCGCTTGGCTGATGTTGACTGAGAACCATGACCATCATCATGTCCACGAACCTATTGAACATACCCATGCCCACTCACACCCCGATGAGCATCACAAACATATCTGTCCCGCGGATGTGTCGTTGATCAACCGTACACATTCCCACGCTCATTCCCATCAGCCGCTCGAGCACGTCCATCTGCACGCGCCAGATCTACATCACCGGCATGGGCACGCGAACCAGGAAGCGACATCAGCTTGACGATTGTGGGCATTAGCAAAGCCTGTGACCGACAGATCTGGATAGTGTTATAGAGGAAGCAAAAGGCAGTGTGGTGTACTCACACTGCCTTTTGCTATGGAAGAATAATTAAACGAAATTTGTTATCTGATCATCCCACCTTTATCGGATTGGTTTTTCGTCCTTGAGTAAATCCGATCGAAATAATAACCGCCAAATAACTCATATAGGCAACGACCTCAGTTAAGGATGGATTGCCGTTATATCCGACCAATGCCTTTAAAAGCAAACCCACTTCACTTTTATCGCTCAAAACTCCATTGATATCCCAAACATTCGCAATCACCGAGGGGATGATACCCGCTTCATTGAATTCATGAACTCCCAACCCAACAAGTCCCGCCGCAAAAATGATCAGCAGGATATTTGTGGCGCCGAAGAAACCACGCAGGCTGAGCTTCATCGTCGAAGTAAATAACGCCCATCCCAAAATCGTCGCCACCAATAGTCCAAGTAACGCGCCCGATAAGGTTTGCAATGGACTGGATGTCAGCCTTGCAGCCAGCAGGAATAATGCCAGTTCAATACCTTCTCGGAACACTGCCAGAAATGCCAGCGCAAACAAAGCCCTCTGTCCATTCCCCAATGCCGCCAAATTGATTTTTTCCTCAATTTCTCCTTTGAGACTACTGCCATGATTCTGCATCCACAGGATCATCCAGGTTAGCACACCTGCGGCAAGCAGCATGGCTACTCCTTCAAAAATTTCCTCACCTTTTCCCTCAAATTCCATTCCGAGTAAATTGAGTGCGATCGCAGCGAAGAAGCTTAGTAATACCGCCAGACCAACTCCGCGCCAAATGACGCCATTCAAGTCAGTGCGCTTTATTTTGAGCAAAACTCCCAATACGATTCCAATAATTAGGGCGGCTTCCAACCCTTCCCGCAATGATAAAAGAAAACTTGCAAGCATTTTAATCTCCTGTTAGATTGGGTTGATAGTTCTTTCTTACCTGTTGCTCTGCCTCCTTGACAACAGCAAGCTTGTGCTGGCTACTTGACTCATCCGCCCGGATTTGAGCTGTAAAAGAGGATTATCATGCTATTTTACTCTCATCTCATAATTATCCGGGAGCAGCATGATTGGCAAGATCCTTCTCTGGTTACAAAAGCGCATCAAACTCTGGACAAAACCGGCATCTTCAGTCCTAATCATCGGCCTACTTTCAGATCTTACCCGCAGCCGAGCCGATCTGGTTGTAGAAAATGCGTTGTTACGCCAACAATTGATCGTTCTCAATCGACAGATCAAGCGACAACAGCTAACTAACCCTGATCGTTTTCGCCTGGTGCTTCAATCGTACTTTACGGTGTTCTGGAAACAAGCCCTACATATCGTTCAACCCGATACTTTGTTACGCTGGCATCGGGAATTGTTTCGCAAATATTGGTGGTGAAAATCGCGGGGCAAGCCAAAGATTCCACCTGAAATGATCGCTTTGATTCAAGGGATGGCAAGAGAGAATTGCAGAAGCAGAGGATAGAAGTGAGTAAACGAGCCATCCAGAGGTATATGCCGAAAGATAGAAAGGAACAATCATAGAGCCACAACTGGGCGACATTCTTGAAGAATCAAGCGAGTGGCATCTGGGCATGCGACTTTATGGTAGTAACCGGCTGGTTGTTCCGGCAATGGTATATGTTTGTGGTGATGGATCTGAATACGCGGCGGATCGTGCATACAGGCGTCACAAGATTTCCGACGGATGAATGGACCGCACAACAATTACGGGAAGCGACACCAAGGGGGGAAGGGCCGAAATATTTAATTCGTGATCTGGACAGCAAATATGCCACACACTTTTCAACAGTGGCGATGGGTTCAGGGATCCAGGAGTTGAAAACGCCGTATCGAACGCCGCAAGCTAATGGAGTCTGCGAAAGGTTCATGGGCAGTCTGCGCAGAGAATGCCTAGATCATATCCTCATTCATGAAGGCAGCCATTTAGAGCGGGTGGTCAAGGAATCATGGCATACTTCAATCAGGAGCAACCCCATCAAGGAATTGATCAGCAGATCCCCGATCACTATGATCAGACAAGATCAAAGCCAACCAATGGATGGATCACATCGAAGGCGATTCTTGTTGAATTCCATCATAGTTATTCCCGCACTACATATCTGAACTAAGCGATTTCCTTTGCATTAAAACCTTTACGAACAAGGGCGAATAGTGTCTGTCGAGCATCAAGTCGTGAAGTCGTATCGTGTTTGGATGCTTGTGAATGGCGCATTTCACCAAAAGAAATCTTTCAGGTCATCCCTGTGAATGGTAAAGGTTTGTAGGCTGGCATGGATTGGCGAAATTTCCGTTTAAATTTCCCAAAGACCTGCGGATGAAGTAAGTAGCCAGCACAGGAGTTTGTTAAAGTCGAGACAAATGTCCACTTCTGTCCACTCGTGTCACAAAGAAAGTTGTTTTACTTCTCCTATCTGGACGGATGAGCGAAGTAGCCAGCACAGGAGCTTTTTAAATTAGAAAAATATTTACAATAGCGAAAATACCAAAGAAGCACGAAAGATTTGTACAACTTCATTATGGAAAGTCGCTGCTCGCAAGCTTGACCAGATTGATTTTGTATCCACTTTACTCGAGTAATATCGTATTTATTTTCTATGGACTGATTTAGGAACTAACCAAGTTGAAATTGTTGACTATCATTAGTGATGAAGACAGGGGATAAATTTTGGTGCGCGTTCCCACAAACCGCATACCCACACATCCAAGCAAAATGCTATTGGAAGAATTCCTTAATCCAATGGGGCTTACCCAACGGGAACTAGCTGACAATATTCACGTTCCCTGCTTACGCACCGCGGTTTCCATTATCGGGCATTTTTAATGAACCCGCATTCGCGGATTCTGCACGAACAGTTGTTGGCGCAACATTGCGTTTTTTATCATCAGATCAGCACAGTTGCGAGTGAGTTCTGAATGCAGTTCAAGAATCAAAGGCAGTGGGGCGGGATTGTCCAGCGTTTGATACGTTCTTGAAACCAAAGAAACATTTTGCCAATCATACTGCTCCCAGAAAATTATGATGAAGGTAAAACAGCATGCTACTCGTTTTCGGGCGGATGACCCAAG
>Ga0154020_10005209_pt1 | contig 15401 bp, 15 predicted proteins | sample Klosneuvirus_201_FD_109709 | JGI IMG/M metagenome (GOLD analysis project Ga0154020, IMG submission 109709) | Active sludge microbial communities from wastewater, Klosterneuburg, Austria - Klosneuvirus_20160825_MG | ecosystem: Engineered > WWTP > Aerobic digester > Activated sludge | place...
AGGTGCGGCATGCCGTGCCCGGCGTGCTTGAAGAGCAGGTAGACGGACAGTCCGTAGGCCGCGGAGGTGCCCAGCGCCACCAGGAGGTCCATGTTGCCGGCCTTGGCGAGCACGGCTTTCCAGCCGGCCCGATAGAAGCGCCAGCCCAACCAGAACTGGACGGGCGTGGCCAGCACCAGCTGGGCCCATCCGCTCAGCATCCACTCGATGCCGAAAAGTGACAGCAGCATCGGCGCGACAAGCGGCAGCGTCAGTGCGGCGCTGACCGCCACGGGCCACCAGACCGGCAGCCGAGTGGCTGACGGGGCCTTGTCTTGCTGGACGTCCTTCGCCGCGTAGCCCGCTTTCTCGATGGCCGCCTTCAGCGCTGAAACCGGCACGGTGGAAAGCGCCTGGATGGTCGCCTTTTCGGTCGCCAGGTTGACGGTAGCGCCGGACACGCCGGGAACCTTGCGGAGCGCCTTCTCCACTCGCGCGACGCAGGACGCGCAAGTCATTCCTTCCACCAGAAGCGTTGTTTCGGTGGTCGCCACGTCGTAGCCGGCATTACGAATGGCCGCGGCCAGCGAATCCGCCGTCACGGAAGCATCGGCATTGACAGTCGCCTCCTCCGTCGCCAGGTTGACGCTCGCCTGATTGACGCCCGGAACCGCCTTGAGCGTCTTCTCGACGCGCATGACGCACGAGGCGCACGTCATGCCGGTGACCTGGAGCTTGATTCCGAGTGGATTGGACAGTGCGGCTGTACTCATGAGTGCCTCGATGTGCCGTTCAGTGTTTGCGCATAGTCAAGGTTCCAACAATGGAAAGGTCAAGAGTACTGTTGGCTTCTGCCTTTAGGTAGAGGGGTCTTTCCAGGGCGCCGCTTGACTTTACAACGATGGAAAGGTCGAAAGTGTGGCCATGAGCAACTCAACCCCACTGGAGATAGCGATGATCACCTTCGAAGTCAACGACATGACCTGCGGCCACTGCGTCAGCACCATCACCAAGGCGCTGAAGGCCACGGACAAAGACGCCAAAGTCTCGATCGACCTGGCCTCGCACCGGGTGCAGGTGGAGCCGACATCGGCCGACGCCGAGGAACTGGCCGAAGCCATTCAGGACGCTGGCTACACGCCGGTGCCGGTGCAGGCCGGCCCAGCCGCTCCCGGCAAACCTGCAGGCGCATGCTGCGGCAGTTGCCACTGAAGGCTCTGGAGGCGCGTGAGAAGGCATTGCGAGGCATGTCCCCCGCTGATCAACGTCGATGATCTATAGAGGTCTTCGCTCGCCCCTCGGCGAACATTGCCGGCGACACCGGCTTCCACGGAGGTCGTGAGGCGCTTGAGCGCGAGTCGAACGACTTCGGCCAGTAGGCCAGCACTTGGCCAGATTCACGCTTCAGCCCCACGCAACTGACCGCGAAAAGCAGGGGGGCCTCGCACTGCCTTGCTCGTGTCGCAACAACGAGGATCGACTTGTTCCCATGGGAATCCTGCCGCACCCAGGGCCGCCGAGGAGGTCTGGGGGTCCCACGGAGTCAGCGTTTTAGCTGTTCACGCAGCAGCGTCAACACGGATGTGGCGATCTCGTTGGGCCGCTCCTGGGCAGCCCTTCTCTGCGAACGCGCCAGGGCCAGCAAAGGGTCCCGATTGGCCAACTCGTCGAGCAACTTGTCGGCACGCTCGCGGATCTGCTGCAGGTGTTGCTCACGACGAAGCTTCTCATTCCGCTGGGACTTGTCCGTCATTCTGTGTCTCCCGGAGCAGGCGTCGGTAGCGTCGCCTGACGGTTTCGAAAGAAGTGCGTATTGAGTTCTGGTTTGAAGTAGTGCTTGCGATCGACCCAGATGAATCCGTCACCCTTGGTGATGACGGCGACGTCCACCGGCCCACCCACTGTCTCGTCTTCGATCATCGACACCCGTTTCTGGAAGGAGCTCAGGTTGACCAGCGTCGAGGCCACATGCGCCAGTTCGTTCTTCGGCAAGTGCGCGATCGAAGCCAGTACCGGCTCATAGTGTCGAGCCTTTAGCAACTCCTGGAACTGCCCCACCAGTTCGGCGGCGGCGTCAGTCGCCACGCTGGCCACCGTGGCTCGGTAAGCTTCTTTGCGCTTCTTTCCAGCACCCGGGAAACCGTCGATGATCGCGTCAGGCAGACCCAACACGGTCTCCAGCACCGCCTTCGCGAAGTCAAGGTATAGCTGCGGATTGACACCATAGAGGAAGGCCTCCACGGTGACCGACTGCGCGAAGGGCTTGATGACTGCCGGATGGTCGACGTCGACGCGCAGCGTTTCCTCGAGAACGTACTTCAAGTGCCCCTCGAACACGCCGCCGACCTTGTAAGACTGCAAGACCGGAAAGAACTGCTTCTCGCCGAAACCCGCCAACACCAGGCCCGAGTAGGTGTCTGTGACCATCTTCTGCTTCTGAATGACCAAGCGAGCCAGCCGCGTCAAGGACTGGACTTCGCCGGCTCCGAGGTAGGAGAAGCTCTCGCTGATCAGGCGATTGATCTCACCGGAGAGCCGAGTCGCGAAACTCATCGCCGTCGTCGACGGAAACGTCGCCCCATCCAAGTCCGGGCTCGCGTCCCATTCTTCGAAGACCCGCTCGATGCAAGGCGCCGCCGCCTCGCGCAGCGCCTTGTGTCCGTCATCGGCACCATCGGCAAAGTACTTCTCCAGCGCATCCCGCCGAACCTCGCGATCGATCTCCTTGAAGAGCACGCCCAACGTGTGCAAGAACATCACCTTCTGAACGTCCTCGGGAAACATGCCGTGTCCGCGGTTCAGGTACGCAATCAAGGCTGCGGCGTATTCCTCCAGGGTGTCGTAGGCCACGCTGCCCAGTTCTTTCCGGAAGGCCTTGACGATGGTCTCCCAAGGCACCTGAAGCAGCGACGAACTGTTGTAGACCATGACGGCGACAGGCCGCACATTCGACAGCATGAAGAGCTTGTCAGCGTGGTAGAGCTTGGTTCTGCCCCCGACGAGGACGCTGGCCGCACTGTCGCTGGCCAGCGCCACACCCAATCGGTTCATCACGACGACTTCTGCGGTCATTCCCTCTCCCTCCCGTAGCGGCCCAGGACCTCAACCGCGCGAGCCCTCAGTGCGTCGCTTGCGACTTGTCTTGGGCCCGCTAAGCCGAGCCTTCAACAGTTCGACGGCCAGCGCCTCGGCCTCCTCCTGGCTCGGTGACTTGCCCGCAGCGAAAGCGGCCGCAAGGTTCGGTGAGACCTCCGGGCGGGCCGTGACGAGTCGCTTCAAGTAGTCCATCAAAGGACCGGGGCCTCGCGAACTCCTACCGCTGTTGCGTGGCTGCGCAAAACTGGACCGATCAGCACGCGAGGCCAGGCTACGACTGGCGATCTCGCGCACTTCCAGGGCAGCCGCTGACAACCGTTCCGCAGGAGCCGACAGCAAGTCGTCGGCGTCGGCCGCCAGGATCATGGCCTCCATGGCGTCGATCAGTCGCTCAGGGTGGTTTGTCTTGATCATCTTGGCTCTCACACTTCAGTTGGCAGCAAGTAGCTGGTCAGGCGCCGGCGGATGCGACGCAATGTGCTGGCATAAGCCGTCGGGTCCAGCCCGAGCTGCGCCTGCACCTCGCCGGCCGAATCGCCACGGGCAATGCCCTCCAGGACGGCAAGCCCTATTGCGTCACCTGCGAACAGCGCTTCGATCTCGAGCAGCATCTGGCGGCCCGCCATCTCACGCTCCGGCGTAATGTCCGTCTTGGCCAGCACATTGACAATTCCCTGTTCGTCCCCCGGCTCATGTTCCCCGAGCGCACCGAACTCGACCAGGTCCGCCTGCCGGGTCTCCGAGGCAATACTGCGCATGCTCTGGGCCATGAACGCCACAAAGGGCACGTCGCGCGGCCAACGGCGGCGACCATCCAGAACCCGGATGAACGCCTCATGGAGCAGGTCCCGCCACTCCAGGCCGACTGCCCCCAGGCAGCGAAGGCGGGCGAGCTGGGCCAGACGCGCAGAGTCCACCGCGGAAAGCCGCTCCAAGACTGCAGCCACCTCATCGGTGGAGACGAAACCCGAAGCTGCTTCTGTGAGGTTGGGCGGGTTCACGAGACTGTATGCGCGCGACGGTCACGGGCTCGGACAGCAGGAGACAAGATTTTCTTGCAGGTGTCCGAGAGGCCCGGCCTCAAGCGCATGTGTTGTTAGGTGCCAGGGCGGCGCCGGACTGAAAGAGGCTACACCATGAGCACCAACGAATCCCAAGCACCCGAATCCGGCGCGGACGACGATGCCCGCCGCAAGCGCGAATACCGCGTGATGATCGACAAGACCCTGTTTGTGTTGAGCGAGCCTGTAGTGACCGGCCGTCAGCTGCTGGCACAGGCGGGCAAGCTGCCACCGGAGCAGTTCGCGATCTACATCAAGCTTCCCGGAACGCAGCCCAAGCGCGTTGCCCTGGACGAGCCGGTCGACTTGCGTGCGCCTGGCGTCGAGCGCTTCGTGACACTCCCCCTGGACCAGACCGAGGGGCTTGATGCGCCGCGCCGCCAGTTCTCGCTGCCCGCCGAGGATCAGGAATGGCTCGACGGACTGGGCCTGACTTTCGAGCTGGTGACGGATCCCGGCCAACGCCGGGTGATCGTGCACGGCCTGCCCGTTCCCGCCGGATACACGGTGCCCAGCGTCGCGGTGAGCGTGCGCATCGAGCCGGGCTACCCCGACGTGCAGATCGACATGGCGTACTTCCGACCCGCCCTGGTCCTCGCGTCGGGCCGGCAGATCAATGCCATCTGTGATGAGCCCTTCGACGGCACGATCTGGCAGCGCTGGAGCCGTCACCGCACGCCGATGAACCCCTGGCGTCCGGGACTCGACAGCCTCAGCACACACTTCGCCCTGATCCAGGAGTGGCTCGAGCGAGAAGCGAACAAGGCCTGACCATGTCGGTCACCCTGACCCTGACCGCGCGGCAGCGCGCCGAACTGACTCGGCACTTGCTCCCCGAAGACGGCTGCGAAGCAGTCGCCATCCTCCTGTGTGGCTTGGCACGCGGCGGCACACCCCAGCGACTTCTGGTACGACAAATTCACCTGATTCCCCACGAGGCTTGCGATCGACGGCCGGACGCGGTGACCTGGCCGACCGAACTCATCGTGCCCTGGCTCGCAGTGGCCGACAAGCACGGCCTGGCCGTCGTGAAGATCCACGGCCACCGCGGCTATGACCGCTTCTCGCAGACGGACGATGAGTCTGACCGGTTGCTCTTTCCTTCCCTCTATGGCTGGGTCGATGACGCACCCGTGCACGCCAGCGCGATCCTGATGGATGACGGCCGACTGTTCGGTCGCGTCGTGACCAAAGACGGACGGTTCGAGCCGCTGCAAGCCGTCAACGTCGTCGGCAATGACATCGAGCGATTTCACAGCGGCAACGGGACGGCCGCTGTCCCGGAGCACGGTCGCCGAATCGCCCAGACCTTCGGTGGCGGGACCTTTGAGCGGCTCCGGCAGCTCAAGGTCGGCGTTGTCGGTTGTTCGGGAACCGGCAGCCCGGTGATCGAGCAACTGGCGCGCAACTGCGTCGGCTCGCTGGTGCTCGTGGATCCGGACCACGTCGAGGACAAGAACCTGAACCGGATTGCCAACACAACGCGGGCCGATGCCGAGCAGGGTCGGCTCAAGGTGGACGTCGCCGCGCGCGCCATCGCCGCGATGGGCTTGGGAACGTCGGTGCGAACGCTCGCATCCACCCTGTTCGACTCGGCTGTCGTGCGCGAACTCGCCAGTTGCGACGTGCTGTTCGGCTGCATGGACACCGTTGACGGCCGACACTTGCTCAACAAGCTCGCCGCCTTCTATCTGATCCCGTACTTCGACCTCGGCGTCAAGATCGAAGCCGATGGCCTCGGCGGTGTGAACCAGGTGTGCGGCTCGGTGCACTACCTGCAACCGGGCGGATCGAGCCTGTTGAGTCGACACGTGTACTCGCTCGAGCAGGTGCGTGCGGCGGGAATGATGCGCACCGATCCACAGCAGTACCAGCGCCTGCTCGACGAGGGCTACCTTCGCGGAGTCCAGGAAGATCGTCCTGCCGTCGTTCAGCTCAACACCCTGATCGCCAGCCTGGCCGTCAATGAGTTGCTGGCCCGCCTGCATCCCTACCGACTCGATCCGAACGCCGAACATGCGGTGACCCGGATCAGCCTGAGCCACGGGATCTTCGAGCACGAGGCCGACGGCGAGCCCTGTTCCGTGCTCTCGCGACATGCGGGGCGGGGCGATGTCGAGCCGCTGCTGGATTGGCCTGAACTGAGTGGTGGCGCATGAGCTGGAAACTCGCCCTGCCCTCATGGATCCGGCGACTCACGCTGGGTACCGCGCGCTATCGCTGGGAGCGTGTCGAAGATGCCCCCGACGAACCTTCACCGGGCGTCGTCTACCTCATCGGCGACGGGGCCGAGGCATGGTCAGCGGCGATGGTCTGTCCTTGCGGCTGCCACGCGTTGGTGTCGCTGAGCCTGATTCCGACCGACAGGCCGCGCTGGAGGGCGAGCGTCAATCGGGCCGGTGAGATTTCGCTGCATCCGTCGGTGTGGCGCAAGCGCGGATGTCGCAGCCACTACAGCGTCATCCGAGGCAGGATCGTGTGGGCACGCGGTCGAGCCCGCGCACCGGACTGATACAGCGCCCCCGCGGCGCGACTGGCCCTCGGATCAGCTGAAATAGTCGCGCCAAGACATGCGCACCATGCCTGAAGGCGTGCTGCCGTCTTCCGGAGCAATCAGGACGGGCGCATCGTCTGCGAGCGTCGGCCTGGCCCTCGACTCCCAGTCTTCGAGAAACGCGCGGCTGAAGTAGCCGGCAACCTCGCGGTCGTGCACGATCAAGCCGGCGTCGCGGTTGCGCAGCACACCGTCCCCAGACCAGTTGGCACTGCTGACCAGTACGGACGCCCCGTCCACGATGATGCCCTTGTTGTGCACGCTGCTCTGCACTCGAAACACCGCCTCGTTGAATCCGGCCTCCGCCAGTCGCCGGACCTTGTCGGCAGCACCGTTGTTGCCCACGATGATGCGCATGTCCAGCCCCGGCTTGTAGCTGAGTTCTGCGAGGCGCAGCAGAAGCTGGGTGAAGCGCTCGTCCGATGGCTTGTCCGAGTAGGTGATGTACGAAAACTGCAAGTAGATCGAACGGCGAGCCGAGGCCAACCAATCCGTCACCCGTCCTACATAGTTGTCCGGCGTCAACAGGGGCTGCACCTTGAAGCGCCGCGGCACCGAAGGCAGGGCCACCGGCGCGATCGGCTCAACGGTCGCGAGTACCGGTCCGGATTCGGCGGTCAACGATTCGATCGGCACGAGTACATCGGGAAAGCGCCACCCGCCCTGGGCGTCGAGGGCGACGCCGGGATCCCCCGCCTCGAGATCCGCCTTGGCGGCATCAAGGTCGTGGTGGATGTAGCGCTCGAACAGCTTGGCCAGGACTTCATCGTCCACGATGAGATGCCATTCACGATTGCCGGCGGAGTACATGCCCTTGGCCGTCGCGGGGTCGCCAATCGGATCAATGTCCGGCTGGCTGCGCTTGCTCCAGTTGCCGCTGGACAGCCAGAACGAGGCGTGGTCCCTAACGGCCACCTTCTCATGGTACGCGGACGCGAAGCGGCGCCCTGACCCGCACTGGATGATCGCGCCTTCCAGGCGGTTCTTCAGGCGCCGTCTGATTTGCGCACGAATCTCGGTTTCCGGCGCGGTCATGCTGTCGTCCCAGGTGAGTGCGGCCTTGACGTCTCCATCGCGGACGGTGTCGATGAAGGTCTTGGCGATGTAGGCCGCATTGAAGTCGTACATCGCGACGGTCAGGGCCGATTGGGTTGCTTCCAAGAATGGCTTCAAGACAGGCCACCCCGCGTCCGGGCCGAGATGACACAGCAAGGTGCCTTCCACCTGGTGTTCCATGTCGATAGGGTCGCCCTCGATGCCCTCGTACGACAGGCTGTCGGCATCCGCTGCCAGGTCGATCTCGGAGCCTTCGGTTGCAAGCTTGGCTTCAAGCTGCCGCCAGGGATCGGCCTGCAAGACAGCGACACGGTAGAGCCCCAGTTGGCGCGGCACCCGATCTTCGACCAGCATTTCGGAAGGAGGCTTCTTGTAGGACACGAAGACCAGGATCGCCGGCTCGCGCAGGATGCGCCCGTCGACGATCGGAAAGCCTGGCTCGGCGTCCACGAATCCAGGCAGGGTCTTCAACTCGGGCAGATGGGCGTCGATGACTGCCCTGACAGCGGCCCTGGACGACGCATCAAGTCTTCGCATGCGGATCCCCTCCCGAATTCACTTCCCGTGCAGGCCCGACGTTCGAGCGTTTCCGGCGCAGCGAAACGGCGGAAACGCCTACGGCGCATGCATCAGTGCTTGTTGCGCCCGCTCGTCTGCTGAGACCGGCAGTCGCGGCCTCAGCGAATGCTGGGAAGAAGCTTCGAGATGGAGACGGACTCGACGGCCGGATCGGACTCGATGCGCTGCAGCGCCGAGGCAGGAACCTCGGTCGAGAACATCGCTGCCGAGATCTCGCCGCGAGGAACAAGATAGCTGGGCCGAGCGAACCCCTGCCGCAGCTTGACGAGCACGACCATCTTCTCGTCGTCGGACGGCCGACGTGACTGCACGGACGCCGACGGCGTCTCGAGTTTGCGCAACTTGGAAAGGTCGATCGCCATGGTCCGTCAGTTGGGGCCCCGTCGTGTGGATACAAGCTTGCGAACCAAGATCCTCTCGATGGAGCTGAGCCAGCATAGCGCAAACCCCAAGACGCGTCCACGCCGCTTACCTGGCGTCAGATCGCATCCGCCGACGCCCGCCCAGCACCATAGCGCGGATCCCAGGCTCCCGCCGCCGGCGGCAGTTTCTCCGCACCGGAGGCTAGCTTGGCGCGGATGTCGTTGATCGACAGTTGGACCCCGTTTCGAGTTGCTTCGGCCAACATCAGCGCGACCAAGCCGGTGACCGCCGGCGCCGCCATGCTGGTCCCGGACTTTCGGACGACCCCCGTTCCGGTGCGCGAGTGCGCCGCGATCACGAACCCTCCGGGCGCGGAGATCTCCGGCTTCTCTCGCCCATCTCGTGTGGGTCCCGAGGAGGAGAAACTGGAGATAGGAAGAGAGGTCTTGTGCGCGTCGTATGAACCCACCACGATCGACAGCCGCCCTGTCGAAATCGACCCCAAGGTGTGCGTTGGTACAGGCCGAGCGAACGACGACTGTGCGGAGTCCAGCCGCTCGACCCAGGCGTGGTAGTCGACCGCGTCACCGCCCAGCGAGCGCAGCCGGATCATCCAATCGCCACCCGGCAGGCCTGGTGCCAGATAGACGCCCAACACGTTGTCGCCGTTGTTCGGCTCGGCGAGCCGACTGCTGGCGAAGACTGCCAGCTTTCCCTGCTCGTCTGCGATTTCAGCCGTGTTCCCCGGCTGGAGCGCGTCCAGTACGACGGTTCCGTCGGGGCCGATCAGGCTGAGCTCAAGCCGTTGCGCCCCGGAGAACCAAACTTCCGCCTCGCCGCCGACCTGGTCCCGGACCCGCCAGACGAGGTCCTCGACGACGCCGGTCGCGGGAACCTGACCCGACGTATGGATGCCGTCGCCCTGCGAGTTGCTGGCCGCGATCACGACTGCACGGTTGGGCTTTTCGCTGACCATCGCATCGATACCCTGCTCGACCAACGAACTACCGTCGTGCGGCCCGCCGTTGGTCCCGAGGCTCAGATTCACGACGCACGGCCTGTCGCCTGCGAGGTCGAAGATGAACCGAATGGCCTCCAGCATCTGCACCGAGTCACCGAACGAGTTCTTCACCACATCGGGCCCCTGCCATGCGATGTCGTTCGCGGATGCCTCGACGAACACCAGGTCGGCTTCGGGCGCCACACCGACCAGGCCGCTTCCGCGCCCGTTCCCGGCGGCAATGTCCATCACGTGCGTGCCATGGGAACCTCGCTCGAAGGGCGAATCCGGACGAGGACCGTACCCGAGCGCGGCGTACGGATCGGGCGAAAGCAGCGCCGCATCGATCTCTTGCTGGGTATGCAAGCGGCCGTAGTTGAAGGGACTGTCGGCCTGGGCGACGCCCGCCTGGTTCCAGATGGCCAGCAGTCGGGTCTTGCCGTCGGCCTTGCGGAAGTTCCGGTGGGCGAAGTCACCGCCGAAGTCGACGATTCCGACCACCGCTCCCGCACCGCCCTTCGGCTTGACGCCGGCTGGCAGGAGGTCCGCGCGGACCCGCATGGTGCGGGTTGTCGCCTCCAATTGGGGCCGGATCAGCTGCGAGGCCTTGAGGCTGCGGACCGCAGCGTCTGCACGCACCACCTCGATCCTATCGATGGCCACTCGACCGGTGACGATGGCAGAACCATCGGGCGTCATCCCGAGTTGCGCTCCGGGGAGGACGTCCGGCAACTCTCGCCACAACGCCGCATCCGCGACTCGGGCGACGACCGCCACTTCGTTGCTGCTAGCCGAAGTAATCGACAGCGCCTGCTTGCCTCGTTCGCGATTGATGATGGCCAGCATCAACCTCGCATCCATCGTGGCAGGTCGGCCGCCGGCCATTCGATGCAGGCCTTGCAACTCACCCTGAGCGATGCCCGCGAGTCGGGCGGGCAAACCACCCAGAAAATCGGCTTCGCTTGCAGCGAAGCCCGCCACAGCACTCACGGCTGGCGCTGGATAGCCCGTCGCGGCCACGCCGCTTAACGGCAACGTCACCACCGGATCGCCGGTTGCCGCCATCGCTGCGGCAGCAAGTCCACCAGCGTCGACGCCCGGAACACCCACCCATCGGCCGCCCTTCTTGACCTGCACTCTGGCGCGATCTTCGAGCGACTGGTCCTTGGGAGCCTTGTTGGTTCTGGTCAGGAACGAGTCGATCACAGAACGGCTCAAACCGTCGAGCACAACCCGAGCGTCATTCCCGAGAGGGAACTTGAGAGCAAACGATGCTGCCGGTGCCGCGACCTGCGCCCCGCCTCTGAAGGAGCCTGTCGCCTTCTTGGCGACAGGCTTGGCCTGGGCGGCGCGTTTGGCCGTTGTGGTCCTGGGCGCGGCCGGCTTCTTTGCCGCTTTGAGGGCAGTTTTGCCCGAACGAGCCTTCTGCTTGGTCGCCATCTTGCCCCTCCTCGAGTTCTTGTATCGGTTCCCCGGCAGGCCTCGTCAGCGTACGTCGCACGGACCTCGTCGAGTCGAGCGACGCGCTTGACCAACTCTAGACTGGTGCTCCTTGCCGCATTGCGCATCCTGCGATTGGATGACGCGACGACATTCTGTCGCACCCGTGTGACGGTCCATCGTTGCATAGCCGGACTGGCCGGACGAACGCTCCGATCTTCCAGGGCGTGGCGAGGACTGCCGGGTGCGCGTTGCGTTGCAGGGCGGACCAGCTTGTGGCAGATGCGCCCGGTGGCTTCGGGGACCCGGGAAGAGGTCGCCTTCCGTGCGGCAAGTCTGCCCGTGCTCGAGGCCTCAGCGAGCGCATGGAATCGGGCAGCCCCACCCTACCGCTGTCCCCTCTATTCCGGTATGCCGGCCGGATCAGATTGCGCGAACCGCATCGAAGAATCTGCACTGTGCAGTTCGGCGATTCGAACACTTTGGATTGCCGCCGGACTGCATAGCACCGGCGTGCACAAACTGTTGGGCCCAAGAGCCCGAACATGAGCCCGATTGCATGATCTCGACGAACGGAAGCTCGCGGGTCGACAGGCGGCGCCGCCGAACGCGCATGACGATGAGAGTGAAGCCTCGAGGTGTCTCTGACAAAACATGACAGGCCTGTCATGTTCCCGACAGACTTCTGTTGATTGCGGCTGCGTAGATTACGGACGGTCTCCAAACCCGACGCAGGTTCGACACGCTTTCGTGTCCGTCGCCCCGTCCTGCCTACCCAACCCATGAAATCCTCCGCTCTACTGCTGGCCCTCTCGACGCTCGGCACTTACGCGCACGCAGCGCCTGGGTCGGCAGTTACGCCACTGACCGGCATCCCGATGAACGCCGCCAAACGGCTCGATGCGCGCGCACATTCCGACGGCCAGACGCAAGCCGCGAAGCTGTCAGGTGTACCGATGGCGGTTGCCGTGCGTCGCGGCGCTGCAACGCACCCGGACCAGGCGTCGCCGTCCGAACGAGCCTTGTCCGGCATCTCGATGGCCCTCGCCAAGCGGCTTTGAACTCGGTCCGCCCCATGGGCTGATCCGATCCGGAATACACGGGATCGGGAGAATCCGACAAGTGCCCAGCCACGATCGCGCGCGCCCTCAACAGAGTAGCAGCCGATGCTGAACCGCACAACGTCGCGGTTTGCCCGGCCGGCGCTGCGGGCCGGGGCCGCTCCTGCCAGTCTAGAATCTGAATCATGCGTCGTTGGCTGTTCGCGTTCCTGTTGTTCGTCGTGCCGTTCCAGTTGGTCTGGGGCTCGGCGGCGCCGTACTGCGCGCACGAAGCAAGTGTCTCGGCCAAGAAGCACTTCGGCCACCATGAGCACAAGCATCAGGCCGGCGGCGAGTTTGTCCCGGCCACCGACGATGCTTACGACGCCACCGGCGCGTTCCATGCCGACTGCGAGAGCTGCCATCTGGGCTGCTCCGCATTCATGCCCGCGGCCACCCCTGCCTTGGAAGCGCTGCCTCATGGCAACACCATGGGGCACCCGGGACCTCGTTACGACTCCCACATTCCGGCCGGCCCTCAGCGCCCGGATCGAGCTCATCCCGCCCCTGCCGCGCGATTCGGCTGCGGCGTGGTGATGGTTTCGCTCGCGGACTGACTGACGACATCTCCACATCGCCCCGAATCGCTTCTGTCGTGAGACCAGAAGGATGATTCGATGCGATTCCCACTCCTGGCGCTGGCCTTCGTGCTGGCTGCCTCGACCGTTCCCGCGAGTGCGCAGACAGCGGACTCCAGCCCGCTGACGCTTGCCGAGGCGCTGCGGCTGGCCGAAACCGCCAGTCCCGCAGTACGTGCGCGCGAGGCCCAGTTGGCCGCCGCCGAGGGCAGCCGCCGCGAGGCCGCGTCACTGCTCTTCAACAACCCCGAACTCAGCGTCGAGCGCACGCGACGCAGCGCCGCGACTCCCGATGGCAATGCCCGCGAGTGGGGTCTGGGCATCGCGCAGCCGATCGAGATCGGGGGCCAGCAGGCGCGCCGCCGCGAGGCCGCATCCGCATCGCTGGAGGCCTTGCGCGCCGAGATCGAGGATGCGCGGCGCCAGGCACGTGCCGATGCGTCCCTGCGGTTCCACGCGGTGCTCGCCGCGCAGCGGCGGGTGCGGCTCGAACAACGTTCGGTCGAGCTGTTCGACGGCACCGCGCAGGCCGTCGCCAAGCGGCGCAGCGCGGGCGAGGACACCCGCCTGGATGCCAACGTCGCGCTGATCGAGGCCGAACGCGCCCGCAATGCGCTGGCGGTGTCGCAGGAGCATCTGCAGGACGCCAAGGCCGAACTCGCCACCGCCCTGCAGCTGCCGCCCTCGGCCGCGCCGGAGGTGGTGGGTGACCTCGACGTGCCGAATGGCGCGCCCCTGCCCTACGGCCTCGATCAACTGCTGGCATCGGCGCAGGCCTTGCCCAGGCAGCGCGCGCTGGCCGCACGCGAAGACGCCGCCCGAGCACGGGTCGGCGTCGAACGGGCCAGCCGCTATCCGGACGTGACGGTCGGGCTGAACGTCGGCCGCGAGGGTCCGGCCGACGGCCGCGAGCGCGTCACGACGCTGACCCTTTCCGTGCCGCTGCCATTGTTCAAGCGCAACGACGCGGCCATCGGCCAGGCCATGAGCGATGCGACGCAGGCAGAGATCGAACGTGCAGCCGCGGCGCGCGACGGCCAGGCCCAGGTCCGGCGCCTGTGGAGCCGGCTCGAAAGCCAGCGCGAACGCGTGGCGCGCCTGCAGCGCGCGATGCTCGCCGCGTCGACCGACAACCAGCAGCTCGCGGCCAAGTCGCGGCAGGCCGGCCAGATCGGCCTGCTCGACCAGTTGCTCGTCAACCGCCAGGCGCTGGACGCCGAACGCGACCTGAACGAGGCGCTGGCCGAATTCCACATCACCCGAATCGAACTCGAAAACGCGGCCGGCTGGTCGCAGGAAGGAAGCGCACGATGATCACGCTGCAAGACGACGCGGGGCGTCCGAAGCGCCTGGCCGGGCTGGCGACGAATGTCGCCCTGGCGCTGGCCGTCGCCTTCTCGCTCGCCGCCGGCGGCAAGGGCGGAGCCAAGGACGAACATGCCGCCGAAGGCGACAAGCACGCCGAGCACGCCGGCGAAAAGAAGGACGAGCATGCCGAAGGCGCCGAGGAACTGACCCTCACGGCCGAGGAAGCGGAACGCGCCGGCGTGAAGGTCGAGGCCATCAAGGCCGAGGCGCTCGGCGAAACAATCCAGGTGACCGCGACCATCCGGCCCGACCAGGACCGCCTCGCCCGCGTCGCGCCGCGCATCGAGGGACGAATCACCTCGGCCCCTGCCAAGCTCGGTGACCGCGTGCGCGCCGGGCAGACGCTGGCAACGCTCGACAGCGTCGACGTCGCCGAAGCGCACGCCACCTGGACCCAGGCCCAGGCCGAACTGCGCATCGCCGAGGCCGACTTCAAGCGGGCCGAGTCGCTGAACGCCGAGGAGATCATCCCGCGCAAGGACTTCCTGCGCGCACAGGCCGACCGCGACAAGGCTGCTGCCGCCGTCCGCAACGCGGCAGACCGCCTGCGCCTGCTCGGTGGCGCGCAGGCGGCCAGCGGCAGCGGCGTGGCCGGCTTCGCGGTGACTGCGCCCTTTGCCGGCACGGTGATCGAGAAGAAGGTCACCCTGGGCGAACTGGGCAGCCCGAGCGAGCCGATGTTCACCATCGCGGACTTGAGCCGCGTCTGGATTCAGGCCGATCTGCCCGAGGCCGCGCTGGCCAAGGTTCGCATGGGGGCCAACGCCAAGGTGACGGTGCCGGCGTATCCCGGTGAAACCTTCAGCGGGCGTGTCGGCCACATCGGCGCGATGCTCGACAAGGACACCCGCACCATCGCGGCCCGCATCGAGGTCACCAACGCCGACGGCCGCCTGAAGCCGGAGATGTTCGCCACCGCGACCATCGAGGCCGGCGGCGACAAGCGCGAGGTCATCGCGCTGCCGGATGCGGCCGTCGTGCTGCTGGAGGGCAAGCCCACGGTCTTCGTCTACGAACAGGGCGCGTACGAAGCGCGCGAGGTCGAGCCAGGTGAACGCGTCGGCGGCCGCACGCTGCTCAAGTCGGGCGTCAAGGCCGGCGACCAGGTGGTCACCTCGGGGGCGTACGCGCTCAAGGCACGCAAGCTGAAATCCCAGCTCGGCCACGGGCATTGAGAAGGACCACGGACCATGCTCAATGCAATCGTTGATGCCAGCCTGCGCTACA
>Ga0154020_10005211_pt1 | contig 15399 bp, 27 predicted proteins | sample Klosneuvirus_201_FD_109709 | JGI IMG/M metagenome (GOLD analysis project Ga0154020, IMG submission 109709) | Active sludge microbial communities from wastewater, Klosterneuburg, Austria - Klosneuvirus_20160825_MG | ecosystem: Engineered > WWTP > Aerobic digester > Activated sludge | place...
AAGCAGATGACAGTGACGTACCCAGTGATGCCCATGGCATCGACCATGTTGTGAGTGAGACGGAAGGGGACAGTCTCGGGAACCTTGAGAAGCTGGCCAGTGAAGAAGAGACAGCCGAAGTCGACGTGGACGATCTCTCCGGTGCGCGCATCGCACAGCAAGTTCTCACCATGACGATCACCAAGACTAGGCATCAGGATCAGATGAGATACCATATCCTCATTGACCTCGTCAAAAAAAAGAGGAAAGGGTACCCGACAATGTAGCCGAACATGGACATGACGGCCACTGAGTGCGCGTACTGCAACTTGGCACGGAACCTAGATCCGCGTAGATGGTCAAAGAACCGACCGGGAAAAAAATCGATCGGAAAAAAGTTAAGAGTCCAATACCAAAGGTTGGGGTCAGGAAAGTTCTCGAGGAACCATCGGTAGAGGATAGGAACGAAATGGTTGCGAAGTTCAAGGAACTCCGCGAGCGACAACCAATCGGGCTCGTCGCGGACCTTCTCTCTCGCTTTGTACAAATCATTCGCCTGCAAGAGAGAATACCGAAGATGAGACAAACCAACAAGGAGGAGGGTAAGGAGGGACAATGGAAAAGGGAGGCTCATGCCTTGGCCCGCATCTTAGTAATCTCGTGGCCATTCTCTTTGTAGAGGGCGAAGAGGACATCGCGGAGCGGTTTCACATTCGGTACAACTTCGAGGAGACCCATATTCTCTCCAAGAGGAGTGCACGCATACGTCCTTCACAAAAAAGATAGATGAGTTTGAGACAAATATATTTCTTAAAGAAGAAGGAGAAGGAAGTACCTGATCTTGAGCTGGCGCTGGGCCGACTCGGGATTCTTCTTGAAGATCAAGTTGACAACGACGCCAAGATCCATGACACGCGAATCCTTGCGAATGTCGTCGCCATACTTCGCAATGAGCTGATACTCCTTGCCATCGCTGCCCACCACCGTCAGCTACGAATCACAAATCATTCGGAATGACAACCATGATGTGTCAAATCAATCGAAGGGGGGCGTACCCTCTTAGGCTTCTGCTTAGAGTTGTAGCAGTGGAATTTGGGCTCGATCTTGGAGAAGGTGACAGGGGTGGGTGCGGTCGGCCTCTGAAGCGCACTGTCGGCGGTTGTGGTGGAGCGATCGGAGCTCGACTGAGGAACCGAGATGGTCAAAAACTGATACGTCGGAAGGATCAAGTCATAGGAGGAATGTCCTAAACGAGGTAGCAAGGAGTCACTGAAATAAGACATAACAGAGTCATTAAAATAAAGTGAAGTACCGGTAGTGAAGTTGACAAAGTTGTTTTTCTTACTGTTGTGATGCTCGATGAGAGTATCAAGAGTGTCTTCTTTACGAAGAGAGAGCGTCAGAGAAGAAGGAGAAGGAGGAGAAGGAGGAGAAGGAGGAAGAAGGAGAAGAAGGAGGAAGGAGAGAGAGAGAGAAAGAAAAAGAGATCATCGCTGAAGTACTTTCTTTCACTTTATCCTCGGTATCCACACCAAACTTAGCGATGACCTCCAAGGGGGTGATAAGCTTCTCCGCCTCCTCAAAGATCTTGACTACCTTAGAGTTCTTTCCCGAGTGCCTGGGCGAACACATCACAAAAGATCCAATTAAATGCATCGACGATCCAGAGGAAAAAGAGGAAGGAAGAAAGAGAGAAAAAGAGAAGAAGAAAAAGAAAGAAAGAGAAAGAGAAAGAGAAAGAGAAAGAGAAGGAAAAAGAGAAGGAGAAAGAGAAGGAGGAGTACTCAGCGACTTTGGACTTGATCGTCGCATAAAGAGTTCTGCGATTCTGCTGAGCGTACTTCATAAAACCGATGAACTGCCAGATGGCTTGGTACGGGAACTCCTCGAAGCAGCGCACAATAACGCTCTCCAATAGCTACAAGAGAAGAAGGAAATGAAAAGAGGGAAATCTTGAATGAGAATCTCTTGGGGACGGCGATGGAGAACAACACCGAAGAGAAGAAATCAATCATCGTGCAACCTCTTGGATGGCGATGGAGTACAACAAAAAAAAAAGAGAAGCAATCATCTTGAACCCTCTTGGATGCCGATGGAGAACGACACGAAGGAAACATCAACGAGGAGAAAAGGATCATCTCGGAACCTCGTAGAGGGCGATGGAAAGACAGAAGCGATGGAAACATAGAAAGAAGAAATTTTGGAACCTCTTGGATATCGGCACGGCGATGGAGGACGCGCGAGGCGATTTGCGTGAAGCAGGTCATGAACAAGCTCGCGGGAATCTTTCGGAAGACGCGAATCGTCACCTCGAGCACAGAGTCCACCAACAACTGCGATGATCCCGATAACTAGAAAGAAAGATAAGATAACAAAATCGAAAGAAAAAAGATTCATCTTTGACAAAAACAACCAACAAAGGCAAATGAAGAAGTACTCCGCCCTTGACAACGTCGTCAAAGTAGTCGAGGACGAGGGTGATGAGACGAGGGAGACTCTGGTAGACATAGTGATTGCCATGGATGCAGGACAAGGCATAGTTCAGGATGCAATTAGGCAAAATGCTTGAATGCGCACCTAGAAAACAAAAAAGAGATCAAAAAATAGATTCGGAATAAGTGGAGGTATGAGGGCTCGAACTTGATTCGTCCTGACGCTTTTCCATCTTAAGCAACTTCATAGTGTCGTCAATATGACGCGCGTAGCGATAGAAGGCCTTGCCCTGTCCCGACTGGGAGGCATTGCCAAAGAGCTTCTCCACCTCGCGAACTTGTTCCTACAATACAAATCACTCAGAAGATAGAAAAACCGAAGTGTTACTCATAGTGGAAACGCACAAGGCCGGTCTCCTTGATCCACTTGATGGCACATAGCAAGAGCTCCTTCTGGTTCCGATTGAGGGGCTCCTCCTCCCCATCAGCAGTTTTCGACGGGCGACTCACACTGGCGATCCCTTTTCTTGGAGCGGATCCCTGGAGCTCTTTTTTAAGACGAGTGGCAGCAACCATGGAGAGTTGTGAAAGGCCGAGTCCTGAATTCTGGTTAAGGGGAAGAGTTGGAGTTACGGCGGTCGGGGCTTCGATCAGCTTCATCCCTGCAATCTGATGCCACAGCGCTTGCATCGCCTGATAGAAAGAAAGTCAAGAGAAGAGAACGAAGACTTGTCTGCGAGGAGAAGGAACCTGGCGTTGATTGCCTGAGGCCCAGAGGAGCTTGGCATGCTCGATTATGTAGCGCTCATCTTTGAGGCCGAGCATGTTCACCTTAGAGAGTGCCATGGAGGACCGCGGCAATAGATTCGCCACGCGCGACATCTTGGAGATCTCGAGCCAGCGTAGCGGAGTCTCGGTCCTCCATTGGAGGAGCTCACAGATCTGAGCGCGTGCATAGACAATGGGTTCCCGGCACGTAAATGACGGTTGAGTGAGGTCGAAGCGGTCCGCCCACTGTTGCAGAGTCGCAGCGGCAGCAGCTTCCTTATTGGACGACCTAGAACAAAAAATGTTATTATTTTGACGAAACAATTATTTTGACGAAACAATGATCGATAATGGAAGAAAGAAAGAGATCATACGCGGCAAGCAAGGCGGCTTTCTCGAGCTCCGAGAGGACGTGGAGTTCGGCAATGGAGAAGTAGGCGCGATTATAGGAATCCATGCTTCAAATCATGAAATGAAATTCATACAACATTAAATGCATGATTTGATATAATAATATACCTCGCGGCAGTGAGAGGAGCAAGAACGAGGTCACGAGCAGACTTGAGAAGATTCGGCACGTCGGTGAACTTGCCCTACAATACGACAATATATAAGAATTAGTTCAATCAAACGAAGAGCAGGGAAGATCGACATGGCGAATGGCGAGCAGGATCGCAGCAACAGAGCTGTCAAAGGTCGACTCGCAGCGTGCCTCAGGCTTCGTCTCGTCGCCAATCAGCCATGACACCGAGTTCCAATCGCCTAGCCTCCACGCCGATTGCAACTGACAATCAATTCATGAGGAATGTTATCTAGGCCTAAAATGACAAAAAAATCGCACAGCGTAAGATCGGATTGAGCGATGGGCGAACTGGAGGCGGGAATCGCTCAAGAGTCCTCGAGCAACATCGATGGCGTCCTGGAAGCGGCCGAGGTGGAAGAGGCACTTGAGGCGACCATGATGAAGCGCCACAATATTCTGCGGGAAAGGCGACCCAGGTGGCGAAGAAGCCTCGCGCTCCACGATTGCCTAAACATACATCTTGATTGATTTCATAGCGAGGAAAGGAAAGCGAAGATTGGGACCTCGCAGTAACCGTTGAGCGCCCGAGACCAGTCGCCCATCGCTTCGCTCTGAGCCGTCTGTTCCTCCACAGTGAGGGTATCACTCGCATCTATAAGGCCTATCGCCGGAAAATGATCAAAAAGGAGGGAGTAACTAACGTAGATATCGAGACATACCGTAAATGGCATCAGGTTCATTCAGACCCGCATAAACCTTCTGAAGGTAAGCGACATCTGGAATGATAGATTTGTAGTACTCCTACAAATAAATAAGATAAAAAGGAATTCAATCGCTGCTAATGAAAAGAAAACCGAACGAGTTGGAGAGAGGAGTTGATGTAGTCGAACGAGTGATTGACCGTGGTCTCTCTAACTTTTTGGCGGATGTGCTCCTCATAGTGCAACAGAGTTCGAGCGTACGCTTGACACCTAATACATATCAAAAGGAGCTCAACAGAAGAAACTCGGCATAAGAAGATCATCATGAGAAGCTCGACATCAGAAACTGAAACTGAAATGTATTTCTCGAAAAATAAAAGAATAACAAAAAGAGATACCGATAGGATGCACGAGAAAGGGTGAGCTGAGGAATGGAATTGAGGAGTCCTTTGATCGCTCCAACCGCCTCGGACACGCCACGCTCCTTCTGGCGCCCTCCTCGCGGCTATAATATAATATATTAGAAATCATCGAATGATTGGTAAAAGAAGGGATACATTGGGATCAGGAGCCGCAGCAGCTTTGTTGACCGCTTCCACATTCTCCAAGAAGACGTAGAGATAGTCGATGAGCATCAAGATCCGCTGAGTGATCATTTGGAAGCTCTAAGAAAAAGAAAAAAAGACAATTTTGGCAAAAGCAAATTTCATCAAGATTCGCAATTTCATAACATACCGACTTGGCGACGACTGACTTGGAGGGAGTCTCCAGGATCTTGCGATGGTGGTCGACATCACTGGCGTTCAACACTGAAACGACCTCTGCACACAATGAAATATCAGCTCATCCCATTGGAAGAAGAGGGGAGAAGGACGACGACGACGAGGAGGAGGAGGTGGAGGTGAAGGTAAAGGTGAAAGAGGAGGAAAGGAGGAGGAGAAAGAGAAGAAAGAGATGTTTACCCACTTTGAGTTGGTCCTTCGCTTCCTCATTGTCAGAACCCAAAATCATCACAACAACATGGGGGATGATGAAGTGGGCGATGTTGAGGTCGTCTTCAATAACGACACTGATAAAAAAAAACAATGATTATGGATGATTGAGTACAAATGATATCTAAATAAATAGAGACAAACTGAATAAGGAAGGTACCTCAGAGATCTGAGGATATCGGACTTGGACTGCTCGATCATCTTGCACGTCCATCCCTTGAGCCACGTGTCATACGATATCATCTCGTTGAAAATCAACTAGGGGAAGAAGGAAGGGGAAGGAAGAGATACACGATGCAACGCAAAGGCGGGGAGAACCTTGGGGTAAGTAACTCGCATCGCATGGTTCGAGTATTGGGAGGTGAGGAAAGGTTCAATGATCTCCTTGATATCGTCCCTCAGATTCTTCCAAATTTTCCAAGCTCTATGAAAAAAGAGGAACTGATATCATGCAAAACGAATATTGCAAACACCCTAAGCATTGAACGTACAACTCAGGCTTGCCCGCAGGGGGCGCATACGCGTCCAGATTGGGAGTGGAGCTGTCGCACTGGCAAGCTCGCAGTACTTCCTGAATCACATAAGCGACTCGATCCTATCGAAAAGAGAAAAAAAAACAATCAAAATTGACAAAAATGAGAAGTTCAATCTTACCTGACTCGCATCGCTCGGGGCATTCTTGTACAAGGGGGTCAAGTGATCGCTCAACAGAGCGAAAGCGAGCTCAGCGTCAGTAAGCTCGCGACAATCCTATAAGCCAGAAGATGACGAAATGCTCGAATATGCCAACTGAGGATATCGTACGAGTTGCTCAGGAGTCACATCGACACGTTGAGGATCGATGGCTCCCAACTCACCAATGAGTTCGGCAAATACGCGACGAACCGCAGCATCGCCATCGTTCGTTCCCTTCAAGCTGATGCGGAGCTACGAAAGGGAGGAGATCAGAGAGGAGATCGAGATCGAGACACACGTGATGAATTGAGTCGAAGTACGAGTGATTTGATGTCAGGATGGATTGGCTCAGCACTCACCATTGTGAGGAAAGTCTTGTGGTGGGCGGGGTCCCGCATCATTCTCAGCAGGCGCTTCACTGCCAACAGGCGAACTCCAGATCCCTAAGAGATAAATGAGGTGACGACCGAAGACGGTACCGATTGAAATGATTCGCATACCTCCTTCTCCAAAACTGACACCAGTTGTTTCAAGACATCTCCAAAGTTCGTGTAGTTGAGCTCCGGGATGGCCTTGAAAAGACTGTCGAGCGCTGGGATGTGATCAGGAAGGAAGGCCACGCGGCCGTAGTAAGCCTTTAGATATTGCTTCTAGAGGAAACAGAATGAGGACAAGTTCTCATGGGTGAGATCTCGCGATTGTCTAACCTTGTCTTTGAAAAGATACGTGAAGAGCTGGATGGCGCGAGATTGGCAAGCGTCGATCTCGAGGTAAGGAAGCAACTCGACCACGATATCGCCAATCAAGCGACCCACATACTCATTCCCCAGCCGTCGCAGAAGCTGATCCCAGACACCAAGACCTAGAGAAACATCATGCCAAGTTGATACGATGACAGAAAAGCAGTTCAAGGCAGGCGTACTCAAGGGCATCAGCTGAGGGACGTCTTTCACGGTCTTGAGCATGCCAATGATCTTCAGGTGGAATTTTGACAAGTGAGGCTCCATGAGCTCGACAAGAGCCTCCAGAGCGTTCAGAGAGACCTTCTTTTCCTCCATAGTGGCTAAAAATTACTCTGAAGTTAGACTCAACGGAGAGGGGGGGGGGGGGGGGTAAGAAATAGTTTCAGGGCACACCTTCTTTTCTGATGAGGCGAGCTTTGAGGTGGTGGCAGATGGAAAGGAAGTGCTCTTTCTCTAGTAAATTGGCCGCCACGTCCTCACTTTTATCATCAGGATGGATAAGTTTGGCGACGGATGTCAAACCCTTCTTGCCCTAAAAGAAAAAAAAAGAGGAAAGTTGACGAAGACCAAGCAAGTCAGCCTGGGACCTTCTCGCGCATAGCGACATCAGGATGGCCCATCATCTTGACCAGTTCCAGAGAGAGGGAGGAGAGGCATGACACCAGCAACTGCGCGAAACCGACCGTCGGGAGCAGCGCAGACAGCAGCCGCACGACTTCAGTGGGCGATCTCTAAAAAAAACCGTCAAATACACATCTTAAGAGAAGAACAGGTAAGAGAAACATACCGCCATGGAGTAACCAATAATGACGTCGATATTCTCCAAAAGCATTTTGTTCAAATCAAGGCCCTGGGAAATGACGGAATTGAGGAGAAAGGTCGTCATCATAAGGTCGTCAAGAAGAAAGATTAGCACTAGTCGATCCGCGATCTTTTCGAGGAAATTCTCAGGGTAGGATTTGGGATTCGCGGCGAACTTGAAGAAGAGGATGGGTAAGGTTGTGCGCAGGGTCGACCTGAGAAACTTGTCCGCGCTGCAATCCAGAAGAGCCGAGCAAACCTGAAGAAGAGAGATTAGAATTGAGAGAGGTATAACCGAGAAACAAGGAATAAGAGAATAGAGAAATGAACGAAATAACCGAATGTGAGATAACCGAGAAAACTTAAAAAAGGGAAAGAGAGAATGAAATGGAAAGGACCGCGTCGATCATCTCGTATTGTTGCACCAAGTTCTGAGCCATGATGGGATAGATGGTCTCTTTGAAGCGCTCAATAAGTTCACTCGGTTTCAATTTAAGCGCTTCGGCAATTTGATGGATCTATTCGAGAAACATAATGACTGGAAATAACGCGAAATGAATGGGCAATGCGTCGCAAGGGATGGACCTGCTCGAAAGCCACACCGCGAACAGAGCTATCGCTGTCAGTCAGCCGATCGGTCAAGAAAAGCATGATTATCATCAATTTTGAGTGCTCCTACAACAAGTAAGAATCATCATCATAGAGGACATAGTACACAATCGAATCAGGTGCCACCACATACCATGAAAGGAGCAACTTGGCCATACGCGAGGAGGAGGGTGTGCATAATTTCCGGCTTGAGAGTGTACTTGCTAAAGAGATCGCGAAGGTCCTAAGCAGAATCAAAATTCGGCAAAGTCAACATGAATGAAAACTGACGCGTCGGACATGCAAGAAGTCTTCGCTGCGTTTTGCGTCCAGTTTGACAGCGTAGCTCGGGAAAATGTATGTAGCACTAACTCTCACTGACTTCGCGGGATCGTGGAGCAACGCGCGCGCTATGCCATAAAACTCATCCAGCTTCACATCCACCTGGAGAAACAAATCGGAGTAAGTACATATTTGCTCATATCAAGTTATCAAGACGACGACAATACCTTGCAATAGTAGAAGACGCGAGCGATGAAGTTGCACAAAGTCGAGCGGACTCCTTCAGCTGCTACCACAACGAGTCAGAATCATTGAGTTTAGAACGATTAAGAAAGAACGAGCGCAACCATTCGAATGCAAGGCGAGGAACGGCGCCATATCGTCGTATTTGAGCTGCCTTGGCAAGGAGGAAGGGAATTCACTCTTTGGGATGAGCATCTTTTCAGTGTATGATTCGAACTCCTGCGATAAGGCCGAATCCAAAGGACAGGAGTCTTCAGCAGGTATTTGAGGACAAAACACCGCTAATGCAAAAAATGGGAATATTACTTTCCCCCATAAAACAGCCATCAACTGAGCAGGAGAGAGTGTCGGCGTACTGAAAAAGGAGGACGGCAAGAAAAAGATCTTGAAGGGAACCAGATCAGTCTTCGCAGCAGGGGCGGGGAGTTTGAAGTATCCCACTTCGACTCCACCAAGTTTCAGAGCGGGAGTGGTCTCTGACGAGGGAGCAATCACTATGGGCTTCATCTGAGAGAGTCCGGGAAGAAAGCTTGTCATCTCCAAGAGGACCTTCAAAACCTCGGCATTCGAACTCGATTTCAATGTGCTGAACCAAGATAACTCCCATTAAGAAACGGGAAATTGAATAAACGGGCACCACAAAATACCTTAAAATCGGGAGAAGCGCTGGCAAGCATTCGTTACCGTATCGCAGGACGAAGATCGGAACAGCTTTTAAGACCGCCATCACGACCAAAGGATTTTCATGTTGCAAAAACTCCTACAGTCGCAGAGGTTATTACGAGATCGAATGATAACAATGGACGACAATTACCTTAAAAATCTCCAGACGCCGCGATTGCAGATAGCTTGGCGGGAAGAAGGCGAGCACAGAGAAGGAGAGCACGACGATGGCGTCGAAGAAGGGGTTTTTATCGCTCATCTCGACGGAAGCCGTCTTGTTGAAGAACGGAAAGGTGGCGAGCTCAAAAATCTTTTCGAGCGTCGGAACATCAACTCGCTGGAGGCCTACAATGAACAGGCAGATCAACTTTGGCGTGAATTAGTGAGAAGAGGAGGAGATACCAGAGCCTATCAAGACATGCCGGCAAACGTTCTGAGCAAGAGTGAAAGCCATCATCATCGCGGGTGAAGGAATTGAAAGGCCTTTGAAAACGGCGATGATCTTGCCGAGATGTTGGTGAACTGTGCCAGCCAGCGACGCCATGGGCATAACACCCAAAGCACCTTTCACTCGGGACGCGACCGAATAGAGCAGATCCAGAATGGCACAGGACTACAAACACTCATAATGGTCTTGAGAGTCAATAGAAGAAAGAGCACCAAGACCTTCAAGAACTGAGCCTCATTCTCCGCCTCAAACTTGAGCTGATTTTGCATCGCGAACAACTTGCTGATGAATCCAAACGTACCATCACTCACCGGGGAGTTGACCGGCTAGACAAGAGAACATAAGAATCCCGAGAACCATCGAGGAGGAAATGAGTACCGTGGCGTTCGGAGATGCGGCATCCTCGTCAATATCCATGGCATCCACTGTGAACTTGGGGGGGTCAAGCTTCACCGGGGAATCCTCACCCAGCTTTCTCTTTCTGGAGTCTAACAAACAATGGTCAATATTCGACCATTGACAATGAGAAGATATATTCGAACAGGAGGTTGATTGAGAATTGGAGTTTGATGGTTCCGCCACTGGAATCGTAAAGGATGCCCTCGAAGCTTCCGTGAAGCAATCGCTCAACTCATCCTATCATCAATACATCAATTAAGAGGAGATCAACAAGAGAAAAGACGAGAAAGCACCTGCAACGGGAATTCGCCGATGTGCAAGAGGAGGAAGTCGAAGTGCTTGAACAGGTCGGGGTGAGTACGCGCCAGAACGGCTACAGCACGCAGAATAGTGCGCTTCAGGAACACCACGCCGCTCTCAAAGCTTCCGCTCAAGCTCGGGTTCGAAACAATTGCTTGAGGACCCTCGAATTTGGAGAGACGAGAGGCGGCGGAGAAGGAAGTCTTCTGCGAGGTGATCCGAGGCATCGAAGAAAGGAGCTCAATGAGGCGCAAGCCGTAGAGAGCAAGCTCATCCGAGGTGAGATTTCCAAGAGCCAGCAAAGTTAGTTTTGAAACTTCTTTCAAACACTCGAAGCTCCTGTGAAATAGATAAGAATGGAGCTGCAGCTCACAGAAAGACACAGAAAGAGAAGGAATTGGGCGCACAACTCGCTCTTTCGCGGAAAGAGCTGCAAGACGTTGGATAGCGCAGTGGAGACAAACTGCCGAGGAATGCGTCCTCCGATCGAGCGCGACTCGAGGAGAAAGCGGATCAGAAGCGCTGCACCAGCGTGGGAGTCGAGGCCACTGAAAACATCAGCTTTGATCGCTGAGAGCACAGTATGGACGGATGTGTCGATTGACGAGGAGGTCAAAGAAGGCGAAGATTTCTCGGGGGTACTTCCCGAGACGGTCGGCCACGGTTTGGCCGAAGTGTTGGAGATGATGCTCCAGAGGGTACTTACGGCGGACTCATAATCATCACTGTTGAGGGCGTTCTTGATCGAAGAGTTTAGTAGCTGAGCCACCTGTGACACACTCGTGAACAAAAGCACAACTACAACATCGAAAAACACAAAATAGCGCACGAGAAAGATGAAGAACTTCCTGCTGCTCGCGATGGACTCCTTCAAGCCAAGAGGGAGGCGGCGTGATTCCAGAGGCTTCGCCTGCTGGCTCGACGCCGCGAGAACCACAGCTGTCTCTTTGAAGGCGACGACGGTCAGTTGTTTGGATTCTTCTACTTTAGCGTCCGCCAGAACTGCCTCCGCCTCGATCGAATCTAACCGCAAGATCAGAGAACATAAACAACCTCACGGTAGCGTAGCAGAGCGGCACCGAGAACAAGGTTGCAGCAGTCCGTCACCAAGGCTCGAGCCAACGACGCCATGTCTTTCGTTTTGCCAATTAAGAGGATCAGAACGGAGATAGCCTCGTTCAGATCGTCCGACTTCTACAAAACATAGTTCGTCAGTTCGTCGAAAAGGAGCTGCGGCACGAGATTCCTCGGGGCCCACAAAAGAGTGAATATTTTCCGCTAAATTTTTGCAATATGATTTATGATATCCGAATATGTAAATATATATCGCTTCGTGGAGGAGGGTAATCGCACCATGCTCGAGGCGGTCGTGGAGGCCGCAGAAGCAATGAAGAGCATCGCAGAGGTATTCAGCGCGTCGTTCGGCTCCAAGAGATGCGGCAAACGCGCAATACAAGCCGAAATTAAATTACATATCGGCCGCGGTCGTTCATAGGCTAAAATCACAATGGCGCCATTTTAGAATTCTCGTCGAGGACAAAAAGAGGAGGGAAAGCGTTTGAGTTTCGAGGAACATTTGCGTAGCGGCGACAAAGCAAGACGGAGGCAGCGGGAATCGCACTTTGGTTAGATAAAACGACAAGATCTTGCAATAGAGAAGCGGCCTTGGCCTTGACATCGTCGTTGTAGGACGGGACAGGGGCCACGGAAAGCAGTGCGCTGAAGAGATCCTTCGCCGACCGAATCGCGTTCGAGCCCGGCGGAGCGGCGGCCATTGCGCAAGCCGATCACTAACTGCGAATATAACCACTAGTGCCTAATTAGAAAATGGCCGAAGACGACTCAGACGAGACTCACGAGAACGGCAGAGGGCGTCGAGCTCGACGTTTGAGCGAAGGTTTTTCTAACGATTTCATTCTTCTCAGTATCAATCCCGCTACGCGCTGCAGGCGCTTCGCCGCGCTTCGCAACCGTTAATAAATCTGGTATGCATAATTCAGATTTCTTCATTTATATTTGAGTTATTCTGGGCATCGTCCTTGATTCAAGAACGGAGCTTCTCCCGCTCCTTCATTTGTCCGACTCCCCCATTTTGTTATTGTGATCAGTGATTCCCCATTTGCTTCTCCATCCAAGAGATAAGCGTTGCAGTTTGTGAATTTCTAGTTTTATTAGGATGGAAAGGGCTCTGTGGACTGACGAGGTTCGGCTCGAGGCCTCCGATTATGCCCTCAAGCTCGGCGGGCCTCGCTACGACTTCAAGAGTCTCTCCGTCTACGCCCTTTTTGCTTTTACTCCCGTCTTCCTCGAGGTTGTTGTTCTCTTCTCCTATCTCATTGGAGATTTCGTTCATGTCCCCGTGCCGACCGACACACCCAAGCTGATCTTATATTCGATCCCCATCTTCATTTGCTCCCTCGGGATCGAAGTGGTAGTTGGATGGAATATGGGCAAGCTGTCCTACTTTCGCTTCGCCGATTCGATTAGTTCGCTCTTTGCTGGAATATCTGATCGACTACTAGGCTCCTTTTGGGGCCGCTTGCTTGTTGGTGTCCCCTACGTCTTTATCAACGCGAATTTCTCCTTGACCAAGTGGACGATGGCGGACATGACGTGGGTGCATTGGACGGCGATGTTCTTTCTTTACGATTTAGTCTACTACTGGGCTCATCGAATGGGTCATGAGTGGAACATCTCGTACGTAAGTCTTTGCCTTCCTTTTATTGGGTACTTCTAATGCTTGCAATGGCAGGTGGGCCGGTCACAACATTCACCACTCCTCGGACGAATACAACCTTTGCACCGCTTTGAGGCAGACGTGGTGGTTCTCTTTCACGGCCGCGCCTTTCCCACTCCCTCTCGCCTTTTTCTTTCCCTATCAGATTATGGTGGCGCACGCTGAGTTCAGCACCTTCTACCAGTTCTGGATCCACACTCGCCTCGTTGACAAGTTCCATTGGGTCATCGAGTTCATCTTTGTGCGGTTTGCCCCTCGGCAATCATTGGGATCTTTTTTTTTCATTGTCGTTTCCATTTAGAACACTCCATCGCATCACAGAGTTCACCATGGTCGCAATCCTCAATACATTGATAAAAACTATGGCGGTACGACCATCTTGTGGGATCGCGTCTTCGGCACGTTCGAGCCAGAGGAAGAAGAGGTTCGCGACGATTCCATTTTCGTTCGAACCCGGTTTTTTTCATTTCTTACATTTCATCCCAGGTCGTTTACGGAATCACCCACATGCCATCGACGTGGGATCCGCTGACTGTTCAAACCCATCACTGGAGCGAGACCTTGGAGGCCATGAAGTATACTCCAGGTCGATCCCTGTCCTTGCTATTCCAACCCTCAATACTTTTAATGTGTAATATCTAGGATTTTGGAGGAAGATTCGCGTCTTCACCGACCTGGGCCCCGGTTACAACTACTTTCTTCTCAACTACGATCCAAAGCTGAAAGGTGTTCGCGTTTCCCCGAAGCTGACGCCTGAGACCGTCCCAAAGCTCGAAGTGACGGTTCCGAATTACCAGATGGTTGCCTATGTTTCGCTTCACTTTGCTCTCCTCACGGCACGCTTCGCGCACCTCCTCTTTAATCCTAACCATTCCCTGCTTGCCCGACTCCTCGTGGTGGTTTCAGTTTTGTTCCAGCAGTACTCCATTGGCGCCTTGTTCGACCAACGGGCGTCCGGACCCTTTTTGGAGATATTTTCGCATATCCTCAACGCGTTTGTTGTATTCTTCTTGTCAGGTTTCGAGTTCTCCAAGTGGGCGGTCTTTTTCTCGGTATTGGCCGTCATCAGCTCTGCCTGGGTCCTGCATTTCCAGCGTTCTGTTTCCATCAAGCCAAAGGCTTTGTAACATTTACATGATTGTTGTTTTGTACTCAGTGTGTTACTTCGACCTTTTGTTGTCAATACACGCTTCCCTCAGCTTTTGTTTGAGCGACGGTTACCTGGGAAACTTTCCAGTTCGAGATGGTCTTTTTTTAATCGACGTCTTTCTTCCCCTCCCAGAAAAGGTCGTAAAAGAGCACCCATTCTCGAGCCGCATTTGTTGGCGCGCCATGGCGTCTTCTCCTCCTGTTTCGAAGACGCCCGATATCTTGCCATCCGAGATCGTCTTGGGCGACACCCTCGGCGTCGGCTCGTTCGGTAAGGTGATCCGGGGTAAGTGCCGCGGCAAGGACGTCGCGATCAAAATGCTCCACAAGGCCGTTCTTGATGAGGAGCAGCTCGCCTCTTTCAAAAAGGAGGTGGCGATCATGAGGTAAGCGCGCTTTTCGCCTCCTCCTTGTCGCCTCCTTTTAGCAGAATTCGTTCCGTCGTTGTCCTTCGCCCTTTTGGCCCTGTTGCACTTTTCGCGCGCCCTCATATTGATTTTACTTTTTATTGATTTTGAGATATTATTACATTCTGAGTTGCGCCATTGGCTCCGCTCTTTCGAGAAATTTCCCGTCTCGATTTCATCCCTCGCCCGTGGAGCTCTTGGCTCCTTTCTTTTGCCTTTCTCGTGCCTTTCTCGTGTTCTTGTGACCGCTTCTAAGATAATTCTTCTATTATAATTCATGGTGTATATTTCTGAGCGTTTGTTGTAGCACGATCTTTCACCCCAACATTTGTCTGTTCATGGGCGCGAGCACCGTCCCCGGCAACTTCTTCATCGTGCAAGAGTATCTCCCTGGAGGCGACGTCGAGAAGCTCTTACGGTGCGCCATATTATCTTTTATATATTACCTTATATCTTTTCGACTTTCGCCACGCGCCCTATGGAAGATGTGCTGGAGAATTGTCCTCACTCCATTCTCGACGTTTCGCTCGCGTTTTCCTCAGAATTCCGGATCCTCGCGCCCCTCTCCT
>Ga0154020_10005212_pt1 | contig 15399 bp, 9 predicted proteins | sample Klosneuvirus_201_FD_109709 | JGI IMG/M metagenome (GOLD analysis project Ga0154020, IMG submission 109709) | Active sludge microbial communities from wastewater, Klosterneuburg, Austria - Klosneuvirus_20160825_MG | ecosystem: Engineered > WWTP > Aerobic digester > Activated sludge | place...
TTTGAGAAATATAACTGAATATAAAGAATTAGATTTTGCTAAAACCAATTTTATTGCCACGGTTTCACACGAATTTAAAACACCCATTTCATCCATTAAAATGAGCGCGCAATTATTGGAGAACGAGCAAATTGGTCCACTCAATGAGGAACAAACAAATCTATTAAACAGTATAAAAGAAGATGCAAACCGATTATTAAAAATTACGGGAGAATTGTTAAATATGACCCAAATAGAAAGCGGTAATATTCAACTCTCAATTTTGCCTTCTGACCCAAAAGAAATATTATTATTTGCTATTCATGCCACCCAAACTCAAGCAGATCAAAAACATATTCAATTTGAAATCAACTGCCCTGAAAATAATATTGCAGTTCTCGCTGATACCGAAAAAACCACCTGGGTATTAACCAATCTAATTTCCAATGCAATTCGATACTCTTATGAAAATTCTGTGATTTTTTTATCTGTAAAGCAAAACGATAATAAAGTTGAAATATCTGTTCGCGATACAGGACAAGGCATCGCCCCACAATACAAAAACAAAATATTTGACCGCTATTTTAAAGTACCGGGAACAAAAATGGAAGGCACAGGATTGGGCTTAGCCATCAGTAAGGAATTCATAGAAGCACAAGGAGGAAATATTATGGTCGAGTCTGAATATGGGTTGGGAAGTACTTTTACAATATCTTTGAATAGCTAACAGAATGTATGTTTTTAGGAAGTTGAACTTACTCCATTGTTTATAAATTCAATTACTATTTGGCAAAATTTTGCAATTAATTAATACCTAAATGTTTGAAATACAATTGGTTACTCAAATTGATTTTAAGCTATTGTAAATATTTTTTTACGATTTTATCAATCCCTTTTGCCAATTTATGGTCTTTTTCAGTAATGGTATTTCCAGCATCATGGGTACATAAGACAAAATCAACTTTATTCCATGAATTGGTCCATGTAGGATGGTGATCCATACGCTCTGCTAACAAACTTACTTCAAAAATAAAAGCCATTGCAGTTCCAAAATCCTGAAATTTAAATTGCCCATGAAGCTCATTATTTTTTTCAGTCCACATGTTAAAAGCTCCAATTGAACTGATGAATTGAATGAGCTAAAATTTTAATCAATTTTATGGTTTCCATTACATCTTTTTGGTGTACCATTTCAATTACTTGGTGGATATGTCGTGTAGGAATAGAAAGTGCTCCTGTGATAGCCCCATTTCCGGCTGTCTGAACTGATGCCGTATCCGTTCCACCCGCTGGCAATAATTCTGCTTGCCAGACGATATTAGCTAAAGCAGCTTGTTCTTTTATAAATTTCACCATTCTATAATCACAGATTACACTACTGTCCATAATTTTTATGGCTACACCCTGGCCTAGTTTGGTTATCACTTCATGGGCTTGTGCTCCTGGTACATCGAAGGCTATCGTTGTATCTACATTGATAGCATAATCCGGGGCTATATAATGAGCGGCTGTTTTAGCACCTCTTAATCCAATTTCCTCTTGAACTGTAAATACTGCATAAACATCTACTTCAGGTCTGTGATCATGTATCAATTTAAAAGCTTCCAGCAAACTATAAACTGAAATTCGATTGTCCAATGATTTAGCATTTATACATTGCCCCATTTGAATTAACTCCCGTTCTCTTGTAATCGAATTACCAATTTCAATATGTTCAATGAGTTCACTTTTTGACAATCCTGTGTCAATAAAATAATCTTTTATGGTCGAATTTTTAGTGCGTTCCTCAGGACTCATTAAATGTATGGGTTTTGAGCCCATAACTCCAATAATATCTTTCTTTCCATGAATAATTACCCTTTGTGCGGTCAAGGTCTTAGGATCAAATCCTCCCAACGGCAAGAATCTTACAAAACCTTCTTCATCAATATGCGACACGATAAAGCTGATTTCATCCATATGTGCTGAGAACATAAGCTTTTTCTGGGATGATTTTCCTTTACAAAAAGCTATTATATTTCCCATAGAATCCAGTTCTATACGATCCGCAAAAGGCTCTAATTCATGTACCAGAAAGCTTCTGATAGCATGTTCAAAACCAGGAGCTCCCGGCGTTTTACAAATAGTGCTTAATAATTCAATATTAATCATATCTTAAAAATACGGACAAAGTTAATAGAAACATTGATTTAGCATCTATCAATTATAATTTTACCATCCATTCCCATGCAGAATGATACACTCCCAATTCCTGACAGTAATCTATAAATTGGCTATAAAATACATCTTGTCCTAAAGTGGCAGAATCTCCAATGACGACTAGTTTTAATTTGGCTCGGGTAATAGCAACATTCATACGTCTGTAATCATTGAGAAAACCAATATCACACATTGGGTTACTTCGAACCAGAGAAATATAGATAATATCACCTTCTTGTCCTTGGAACCCATCAATCGTACTAACTTTAATGGGCATGACTTTAGATAATAATTCATCCTTAATTAATTCATTTCGAATATATTCAATTTGTTCCTTATACGGTGAAATAATGGATACTGATGGAATTGGATGATCACCAAAAGATTCAATCAATTGATAAATATGTTCCCTTAAAATAAAATACTCACCACTATTAAACCGGCTTGATGTACCATCCAAACTTTCTTCTTCAAATCCACAACCTGCCGTATCTATAAAAACGAGTGGTTCATCACCAAAAAAAGCCAATGTTCGATGAGCTACTTGAGGAGCAGCAATTAATTGATTATTATAAAAATAGGCATTACTAAATCCCATTATCATGGTATTCATCCGATATTGAATATTTAATAATTCAGAAATGCTTGATCTACTCATGTATTTTTCCAAAAGACTTATTCCAAGACCTTGCTGTGCTGCTTCTATACTCTTTACAGTTGGGGGGAGTTGTAAAGGATCACCTGACAAAACAACATGATGAGCCTTTCTTATAGCAATCCAAATGGCTCCTTCAAGTGCTTGTCCTGATTCATCAATAAAGACGTAATCGAAAAACCGATCCTGAATATAACTTGAAGTCGATCCCATCAAAGTACAACAAATGATTTGGGAAGAATCTAAAATTTGGTTGACAAGCTTATCTTCTAATTCTTTTGCCCAATTGCCAAGTATTTTAGCTTCCTGCTTCATCATATTTCTTTCGGCTCTTTTAAATTGATCCATAGTTCTATGATGTTTTTGGGCTTCTCGTCTGGCTTGAGCGGCTTCTATTCGTACTTTTTTAATTTGTTTATGATCCGGGTGATTTGATATTTGTCCGTCCAAGGTATGATTCATTAAATCTTCATCAATTCTTGACAAATTACCGATACGCGTGACATGTAAATGATGCCTCGATAATCTTGTAGTAAGTAAATCCGTTGCTGTATTACTTGGCGCACAAACTAATATTTTGAGCAATCGATTTTGATCTAACAAATATTTAATAGCATGCACTAATGTTGTAGTTTTTCCGGTACCTGGAGGTCCATGTATTACTGTGACATCACTTGAACAATTGACTTTTTGGATAGCATTAATTTGAGCTTGATTCAGGCCCTGCAACTGACCAGGATGAAAAATAGTGTTTATATTCGATTGAGCTTCTTTGTACCCCATAAGAACATTTCTCAAATGGGCTAATCTGGATTTTGGATCGGCATTCATAACTTGCTTTGTACTGAATTCCATCTCTCGAAAAGTCCTTTCATCAATTAATAGATCAACTCCAATTCCTCCGTCTGAGATCCATTCAGGAAGGTCTTTGGAATATAAAATGATTTTCATTTTATTTTTATGAATATAATCTATAACCCCTTTGATTGTGTCTTTTTTGGAACCCATTTTCCAAATTCCAACTGAAACGACATTTCCGGCTTTGAATTGGTGTACCTTATCAATGTCCTTAGTACGTTCCACAAGTAGATAGGCATAATCACCTATAGAAAATCCCTGATCCTTCACAACAACAGGATGCCAGCAAACCCCAAGATCTCTCTTTTCATTAAGGGATTTAGAAGCAATATTAATTTCAAAAAATTTAATTTCTGCTTCGTGTTCTAAATGTAATAAACGAATATGATCTAGTAATTCAGCTTGTATCTTATCTTCCACAAATGAAATAATTCAATTGTGATAAATTATTGAGCCTAAAAATCATATAGTAAGTGTTTTATTTATTGAAAAAATAGATTCAACTTAGTGTTGAACAATGCAAAGTCAATGTTGAATTAGAAATTCTTTAGAAATTTATTATTCAAAATTAATTAAGGAATCAAATCTAATAAATATACAAGACTTGCCATTGCAGAAGATCCCAATGCAAGTTCACGTGGATGTACAGCATTAATTCGATCAGCAGCAGTATGGTGATAATCAAAATATCTTTGAGAATCCGGTTTTAAACCGAATAAAATACCTTTTTGACTTCTTAATGGTCCAATGTCAGCTCCAGATCCTCCTTTATCAAAATGTATATCGTATGGTGACAATAATTCATCCCATGTTTTAAAAAAGGGCAAGTAATTCTTTAATGCGCTGGAATCACTATCAAAACTAAAACCCTGTGGAGTAAATCCTCCTGCATCACTTTCTATAGCAGCAAAATGGAACTCTTTGTTTTTATTGGAAACTTTAGCGTATTCTGTTCCACCTGCCAGACCATTTTCTTCATTTTGAAAAAGAACACATCGGATTGTTCTTCGTGGTTTATACCCAATTTTTTTTAATAAATAGATCACATCCATGGATTGAACACAACCTGCACCATCATCATGAGCTCCACCGCCTACATCCCAAGAATCCAAATGTCCCCCTACCAAAATGATCTCATTAGGCTTTTCAGTACCTTTTATTTCGCCAATAACACTATAACTTTGTTTTGGGCCTCTGTTTTCACAACTCGTTTTTACATATACTTGAACAGGCCCCTTTTGAGTTAATTGACTAAGTATCTCTGCATCATTTGTACAAACAGCTATTGCAGGAATTGGTGTGATTCCATCTTCAAATATAGTAACACCGGTATGTGGAAAGTCATCTAATCGTCCAGTCATGGATCTTACAATACATGCTTTAGCGCCAAATTTAGAAGCTACATTTGGTCCAAACACCCTTTGATCAACCGCACCACCATATGCATTAAAAGTGCGAACATGTTTATTATCGAAAGCTCTTGAGAAATAAACAATTTTATCTTTTAATTTAAATCCTAATGCCTTTGCCTCATCTAATGTTTTAACCTCAATAATTTCACCACTTATCCCTGTTATAGGCGTTGCACCAGAACCTCCTAAAGCCAACACTTTGAGCTCCACAGTCCCAATTAATGGATGATTAATGATCCGGGCTACTTCCTCTTTCCCACGATACCAATAATTGACCTGGCATGGTTGATTCCAGACTGTATCAGTACCTATTGTATCTAAAATTTGATGCGTAAATTCAATAGCAGCATAATTCTGTGGCGAACCTGCAATTCGACCTCCTATTTTTTCAGATAAATAATAAAGCCATTTATAGGCCATTTGGTCTGTCAATGCTTTTTCATATATGCTTTTAATTAAATACGAATGGTCTTCAGTGGATTGTGCTTTTAAACCATTTAAATTCATAATAGATAAGGTAAATAAAAAAAAGCCAAATCTTATAAATTGAGAATTAGAAATGTATTTTTGCACTAAGTTTATATTATTCATGTTTTTGTATATTAATTAAATATTGAATTTGTTACTTTATTAAACTATTGTCTCCTTAAATGAACAACAAAGCTAACTATAAATTGACTTCAGCCCATCTATCCATAAAGAGTTTTGTAATAATAAATAGAATTGCCTGTTTAATGAAAAATAATAGTCAATAATCAAAATAATAATATGAACAAATCTTCATTTTATTTATCTTTTTAATACCATTTATTAATTAATAAAGTAAACAATTAAATTCACAATCACAAAATGTTATAAAAATTCAAATTATGAAAAAATTACTTGTATTTCTAGTATTGATATCATGGACCTGCTCACTATTTGGACAAACTGAAGCAGAAAAAAACAGAGCTGCTCAAGAAGCTGAACGCATGAAAAAAATGGAGGCTTCCTTGAAAATGGACATTAAAGATGGTTGGACCCGAAAAGCGGCTATTGGATTAGATTTGGGACAATTGATTAATATCAATCCTTATGTAGGGGCTGGTTCAAATAGAATTGGATTGGGAGGAGCCATAGGATACACAGCTAATCTTAAAAAAGGCCAATTGGGATGGAAAAATGGATTATTGATTAATTTATCTACCCAACGTATTGGATCTGGCGTTTTAATTGCAGGCAATACTGAAAAACCACCTTTTGAAAAAGCTTTAGATGTATTAACTTTAGGATCTAATATAGCATACCAGTTTAAATCAGGATCTCCTTGGTCTTTTTCATTGGATTTTGTCTTAAATTCACAATTGCTTGCTTCACATTTAGACAGTATCTCAAAGAAAACTTATTTAAGAAATACTCAAATAGCGCCTTACAAAACAGGCTTGGTTTCTAAATTTTTATCACCGGCTACTATTACACTAGCACCAGGTATAAAATATGAAAAAAGTAAACATTGGTATGCCTTTTTATCACCCGCAGCAATGAAAATGATCTATATAAACGATAAAAATATTGCTAATCTGGGAGTACATGGAACTGATTTAAAAGATGAAAATAATGTTTCGCTTGGTTATGAACAAACTAAAATTGGCTTAGGTGCTTTAGGTAAATTAGGATATAATAATACTTTTTTAAAGAAACTAAACGTGAATAGTGAATTAACTTTATTTACAGATTATTTGGATAATCCACAAAATATTGATGTGAATTGGTTAAATTCTATAGGCGTAGAAATATTCAAGGGGTTAAATCTTAACTTTAGAATTGATGGTTTTTATGATGACAATAAAAACAATAATATTACAAATAATGATGCTGTAGGAGGTGTTTTGGGCACAGGAAAGCGCACTAATATCATAGAACAATTATTGATAACTTATAACAGAAACTTCTAAATACTCAGATATTAGCTTTAAATACAAAGACTTGATTCGTCAATCAATCTTTTTTTTATTTAAATATCCATACTTAGCTTATATTTCGGTTTTTAGTAGATAAGTCCATGAAAAAATTATTTCTTCTCGATGGCCATGCCATATTGTACCGATCACATTATGCCTTTATAGCTAGACCTTTAATTAATTCCAAAGGACTTAATACTTCGGCCATCTCAGGATTTATCAGAACCCTTTGGGATATTATTAATAAAGAGAAACCTACACACTTGGCTGTTGCATTTGACTTAAGTGGCCCAACTTTTAGACATATCGCTTTTCCAGAATATAAAGCTAACCGTGAAGCACAGCCTGAAGATATTACGATTGCTTTACCCATAGTTAAAAAAATTATTCAAGCTTTTAACATTCCCATCGTAACATTAGAAGGTTTTGAGGCAGATGATATCATTGGAACCTTGGCAAAGCAAGCAGCTAAAGAAGGATTTACCGTGTTTATGGTTACCCCGGACAAAGATTATGGACAATTGGTGGAAGAACATATCTTCATGTACAAACCATCAAGACAAGGTAATGGAATTGATATTCTTGGACCAAAAGAAATTATTGCCAGTTGGGGAATTAATCGAGTTGACCAAGTTATTGATATGTTAGGCTTACAAGGTGATTCTGTTGATAATATTCCAGGTGTTCCTGGGGTTGGTGAAAAAACAGCAGCCAAATTATTATTAGAATTCGATACCATTGAAAATTTAATTCAAAATGCAGATCAAGTTTCGGGAAAAATCAAAGAAAAAATAATCACCTTCGCTGACCAAGCTATTCTTTCTAAAAAATTGGCAACAATTGATATTGATGTCCCAGTCCAATTTGACGAAAAAGCATATCGACTCGAAGGATTTGATAAAGTCCAGATTGCAGAAATATTTAAAGATCTTGAATTTAAATCTTTAGCTCAATCCGTTTTAGGTGTTTCAGAAAAACCTAACAGTTTGTTTTCAGAATCAGAATACAATATTCCTCAGGAACAAGCAACTGCTGAACCCAAACCTTATTCTGTGGCTGACCGAAATATAGATAATACTGAACATCATTATCAATTAGTTCAATCCAATACCGAAATTGAAGAGCTGCTAAACTTACTTAATCAACACGAATCCATATCATTTGATACTGAAACTACCGGACTCAATGCTACTCAAGTTGAACTCGTAGGAATGTCATTTTGTTTAGCCGAATCAAAAGCCTACTATGTCCCTGTTCCTGAGCAACAGACCGAAGCACAAAATCTGGTGAATCGATTCAAAAGTATTTTGGAAAATTCTTCAAAAAAATTCATAGGACAGAATATTAAGTACGATATGTTGATGATGCGACAATATGGTGTTCAAATACCAAAACCCGCATTTGATACTATGATTGCACACTATTTATTAGAACCTGATGCCAGACATAAATTGGATTATCTTGCACAAGCCTATTTAAATTATCGGATGGTGCCTATCGAAGAACTCATCGGGAAAAGAGGCAATGATCAAGGAAACATGAGACAGGTAAGTCTTGACAAAATAAAAGAATATGCTGGTGAAGATGCTGACATGACGCTTCAATTAAAACCAATACTTGAACAAGATTTAATTAAAAATAATTTAGATAAAATCAATGTTGAAATTGAATTACCATTGGTTAAAGTATTATGTGATGTAGAACATGAAGGAGTAAGGATTGATGCTGATTTTTTAAATAATTACAGTGTTGTTCTTGGAGCTCAAATATTGGATGCTGAAAAATTAATTTACCAAAAAGCAGGAACAAGATTTAATATTGCAAGTCCAAAACAAGTTGGTGATGTATTATTTGATAAATTAAAAATTCCCTATAAGTGGAAAAAAACGGCTACTAATCAATATTCTACAGATGAAGATAAATTATCTGAATTAAGTGAAGAACACGAAATTGTTAGAGATATTTTAGAACACAGAAAATTATCAAAATTAAAGTCAACTTATGTTGATACGCTTCCATTATTGATAAATCCAAAAACAGGTCGGGTTCATAGTTCCTTTAATCAAGCAAGGGCTGCAACAGGTAGGTTGTCTTCTGAAAATCCAAATCTTCAAAACATTCCTATAAAGGGAGAAGCCGGGAAAGAAATTAGAAAAGCATTTATTCCTCGTAATTCAGAATATATTTTGTTGTCGGCAGACTACAGTCAGATTGAACTCAGACTCATTGCTGAAATCAGCAAAGAAGAAGCCATGATGGATGCATTCATCAAAGCACAAGATATACATAGAGCTACAGCAGCAAAGGTGTATGGCGTGCCTTATGATGAGGTAACATCAGACCAACGTAGAAATGCAAAAACTGTAAATTTTTCAATTCTTTATGGTGCTGGGTCAACTAATATTTCAAGGCAATTGGGTATTCCAAGAATTGAGGCAAAAGAATTAATTGATCAGTATTTCAAAACGTATAATGGCTTGAAGACTTATATGGGTTCAGTAGTTGAGGCCGCTAGAAAAGATGGTTTTGTTCAGACCATGTTGGGTCGAAAAAGAGTCCTTAGAGATATCAATTCCAAAAATGCATTAGCGAGATCAGTAGCTGAACGAGTTGCGATCAACACACCCATTCAAGGAACAGCAGCTGACCTAATTAAACTAGCTATGATTCATATTCATCAAAAATTTGGTGAATTAAACTGTAAGTCAAAAATGATATTACAAGTACATGATGAATTGGTATTTGATGTACATCGTGATGAACTTGTAATGATAAAAGAAATCGTAGAATATGAAATGAAACATGCAATTCCAAATTTAACCGTACCTATTGAAGTAGGTATGGGTACAGGCGAAAATTGGCTTGAAGCCCATTAATCATTAATCTAGAACATATGAAATTTGACAATCCTAAAAGTGTTATTGAATTAGCTCAAAAATATCAACTGAAAGTAATCGGCAATAAGGAACAATTAGCTTTTGGAATTAATGAAATTCACAAAGTGACCTTAGGTGATATTACCTTTGTTGATGTTGAAAAATATTATAATAAATCGCTTCATTCCTTAGCTTCAATTATTATCATTAACAACGAAGTCGATTGCCCACCAGGTAAAACTTTACTCATATGTGAAAAACCCTTTGAAGTCTATAATGATATTGTAGCCACCGAACGTCCACTCATTCCATTAACTTCTCAAATTAGTTCTTCTGCATTAATTCATCCGGAAGCAATCATCGAACCCGGCGTTGTGATTGGTCATCATGCTGTAATTGGTGCAGGGTCTCATATTCAGGCTAATGTTTACATTGGTGAATATACTGTTATAGGTAATCAAGTTAATATTCAGTCTGGAACAATCATTGGAACAGATGCTTTTTATTATAAAAAAACAAATGGAATTTATAGCAAATGGAGATCTTGTGGACGTGTCATTATACATAATGATGTAGAGGTTGGGGCGGGTTGCACAATTAATAAAGGGGTTTCTGGAGATACAATAATAGGACAAGGAACTAAAATTGATTGTCAGGTCCATATTGGTCATGGTGTGGTAGTGGGAAAACATTGTTTGTTCGCTGCTCAAGTGGGCATTGCAGGAAAGACCATAATTGGAGATCATGTTACATTATATGGTCAGGTAGGCGTTGCTCAAAATTTACATATTGGATCTAATGTTGTAGTATATGCTGCTTCAGGTATTGGAAAAGATTTGGAAACAGGCAAAACTTATTTTGGTAGTCCTGCAGATGAAGCGCTAATAAAATTTAAGGAAATTGCAGCGCTCAAGCAATTACCAGAAATGATTAAGCGAAAATTAGGAAATTAAAATAGAATTACATTTTTTTATTTAATGTGAAGAACCTACTTGTTTATCATAATCAATTCCTTGTCTTTTAAGAATAGACTTAACTATAAATGCAAAAATAGCTAAGTATAAAAAGCAAATTACAGTAATCCAATAGGATTGATGAATTCCAATCGATGGAATATCTGCAAGTTTTCCTTGTATTGGAGGAATAATACCGCCACCCAATATCATCATGACTAAAAAGGCTGAACCTTGTGTTTCATATTTACCAAGTCCGGCCAAAGAAAGAGAAAATATACACGGCCACATGATAGAACAAAATAATCCACCACTTAAAAAAGCATAAATGGAAATTTGTCCAACAGTAAAAAGACCAATCAACATAGCAACAACACTTAACAAACTAAATAACATTAAAGTGAGAACAGGTTTATCTTGTGTCATGAAAAATGCTACAATTAAAACAAAAACACAAAATACATAAAAGTATAATGGACTCATATCTTTTTGCGCTATGATGTTTAATAATAAAACAACACCAAATGCAATTAATGGAATAACAATTAATAATACATTTTTAATTCTTTTGGTTGGATTAAATACGGGTATTGCACCGGTCCATCTTCCAATCATTAGACTACCCCAATACATTGAAATGTATGGTGCAATATCAGAAGCTTGCATAGAACCAAATTCTTGAAGTTTTAACAATTGACCTAAATTACTTTGAATAGAAACTTCAACTCCTACATAAATGAAAATGGCAATCATTCCTAAAATAAGTTGTGGATACTGCAATGCCCCCCAACCTACTGCCGATTTTCGGGATGATACATAAGCGAAACTCAAGCCACCAATAACAGAAAATAATGCCCCTAAAAGCCATAAAAATCGATAATGTTCCAAATTTAAAAGTGCCTCATTCGATAAATTTGATATATCATTTTTATAACTATTGAATACTGGGATAAAACACGCCACTAATAAAATAGTAATCGTAATCAATGCCCACATTGCTTTATTTGCTGGTGCTAAAGTTGCATCAAAATAACCTGCAGGAACTTTTTTTGACAATCCAAATAATAATGCAGCCAGAAGAAATAACAAGCCTACGCATAAATATAAAACAGTCACTTTATCAAGACTTAGAGATTGTAATAAATCATCACTAAATGAGGTGGTCCCAAACAACACCAAGGCAACTACAATGGGTCCAATAGTTGTTCCAAAAGAATTGATACCACCTCCTAAGTTAATTCGATGTGATCCTGTAGCTGGGTCACCTAATAACATTGCAAAGGGATTTGCGGCAGTTTGCTGTAATGAAAATCCCAAGGCTAAAATAAAAAACGCAAACAAGAAAAAACTAAAACCATGTTCTCTTGATCCTGTTTGAACTGCAATGATCATAGCTATAGAACCGATTAAGGAAAACAACAAACCATAAACAATACTTCGTTTATATCCCCATGATGAAACAAGGTCTTTGGACCGTTTATTACTAATCACAAATAAAATCAAAGCACCAATGTAATAAGCACCGTAAAAGGCGAAATCAACCAATTGACTTTGAAATTGGTCTAAATTAAAATAATGTTTGCAAAAAGGGATAAAAACACCATTACCAGCTGCAATAAAACCCCAAAAGAAAAATACAGTTATTAAAATTGATAACGCACTGTAATTTGTTGTTGTTTTTTGTTCCATGTTCGATTTTATTTGATCACAAGATAAACAATATTCAAATATGGTCTAATATTAGATTTTATTAAATTTAGCTTAACGATTTAATTCAATCATTTAACAAATGAAATGCAAGTTTTTAATTAATTTTGAGGTCTAAACTGGAATTCATAAAAACCTGTGCAACGAACTGTTTCAAAATAATTTTTTGATAAACAAATACAATAATTATTTACAAGGACTTTAAAAATAGCTATTGTATTTAATTTAAATAAATCTAATATGAATTATTCTATTGCCATACATGGAGGGGCTGGCACTATATTAAAATCTGAAATGACAAACAAGCAGGAAGCAGATTACCAAGACGCTTTAAATGAAGCATTAACAGCTGGATACGAAATTTTGGATAAAGGTGGGTCAAGTCTTGATGCAGTTGAAATAGCAGTAACTTGTCTTGAAAATTGTCCTTTATTCAATGCAGGTAAAGGTTCTGTATTTACAAATCAAGGAACTCACGAAATGGATGCCTCAATTATGAATGGAGTGGATCAAAGTGCTGGAGCTGTCGCTATGCTACATGCTGTCAAAAATCCTATAAACTTAGCCAGATTAGTTATGGAAAAAACTTCACATGTTTTATTGGCGGGCCAAGGGGCTATGGATTTTGCAAATCAAATGAAAGTTGAAATGAAAAATGATGATTATTTTTTTAATGAATATAGATATCAACAATGGCTAAGTGTTAAAGAAAGTCCAGACATGATTTTAGATCATACGAGTTCGAAAAATAAAAAATTAGGAACGGTAGGTGCAGTTGCTCTAGATCAATTTGGAAATATGGCTGCAGCAACATCCACAGGAGGAATGACGAATAAAAAATTTGGAAGAATTGGTGATACTCCTATAATCGGATCAGGAACATATGCTAATAATAAAACTTGTGCCATTTCATGTACGGGTTCTGGAGAATATTTTATTCGTTGCAATGCAGCATTTCATGTTCATAGTTTAATGAAATATGCAAATTTTAATTTAACTGATGCTTGTAATGAGGTCGTACATAATATCTTAATGGAATTAGGTGGTGATGGCGGTCTCATTGGTATCGATTACCAAGGCAATGTATGTTTATCTTTTAATACCGAAGGAATGTATAGGGCATTCAAAAAATCTAATGGAGAACATTTTGTAGGAATTTACAAATGATTAGATGTTTTAAAAAATTCTACAATAGTTTGATTCTATTAGTTATTGAAAAAGAAATATCTTGCGGACTGAATATTTAATACTATTATGAGCCAGTATCTTGATGAACTTAATGACATTCAACGCCAGGCAGCAAGTCAAATAGAAGGACCTGTAATGGTTATAGCTGGTCCCGGGTCTGGAAAAACAAGAGTTTTGACCTATCGATTAGCACATATGATTCACTCTGGGATCAAGCCTTGGAATATTTTGTCTCTAACATTTACAAATAAAGCTGCTCGTGAGATGACAGAGCGCATTGAACATGTAGTTGGAAATGAAGCGAAAAAAGTATGGTGTGGAACATTTCATGCCATTTTTGCACGAATATTGCGGGTGGAAGCGCCTAAAATAGGCTATCCAGCTAATTTTTCAATCTATGATACGGATAATACTAAAAGTTTAATAACAGAGATCATCAAAGAACTTAATTTAAATCCTAAGGATTATAATGCTAATACCATCCGCTCTAGAATTTCAAATGCAAAATCTAACTTAATTACTCCAACCTTATACGAAAGAGATGAAGAACTTTTGGCGCAGGATCAAATGAATAAAATGCCTCAAACAGTAACTATTTATAAGAGGTATTTTCAAAAATGCATTCAAGCCGGAGCCATGGATTTTGATGATTTATTGTTACAATTATTCCGATTATTTCAAGAAAATCCGGAAGATGTTCTTACCAAATATAGAAATCAATTTCAATATGTAATGGTAGATGAATTTCAAGATACCAATTACTTACAATATGCAATTCTAAAAAAATTGGTATTCTATCCAGGAAGTAAAAGAAATATTTGTATAGTTGGTGATGATGCACAAAGTATCTATTCATTTAGAGGTGCAACAATAAAAAATATTCTTGATTTTCAAAGTGATTTACCCGATGTAAAAGTTTTAAAATTAGAGCAGAATTACAGAAGTTCGGACCATATCGTTCAGGCAGCTAATGATGTTATTACAAATAATTCAAGACAAATAAAAAAAGAAATCTGGACTTCTAAAAAAGATGGATATAAAATTAAATTGGTCAAAGCAGCTTCAGATAATGAGGAAGGGCGCAAAATTGCAGATCATATTATTGAATTAAAAAATAGATATCATTTAAAAAATACCGAAATAGCCATTTTGTATAGAACGAATTCTCAATCCAGAATATTCGAAGAAAATTTAAGGCGAGTAAATATTCCTTATAAAGTTTTTGGAGGAATGTCTTTTTATCAAAGAAAAGAAATAAAAGATTTGATTTCTTATATTCGCTTGGTTATTAATCCTAAGGATAACGAAGCTTTTAAAAGAATTATTAATTATCCTAAAAGAGGTATTGGAGATTCAACCATCGAAAAATTTTCTGCTTATTCTGATGCAAACAATACATCACTCCTTGAAAGTACTCAGCATGTAAATATAGGAGGAAAAGTTGGTCAAACTATACAAATGTTCAATTTGCAAATTAAAGAAATGCAAGACCAAGCTGCAAAAAATAATGCCTACGATGCAGCAATGTATATATATAAAATATCTGGATTATCAACAGAACTCAAACAAGATATTACAAATGAAGGTATCTCCAGATTAGAGAATGTAATGGCACTATTAGATGGGATAAAA
>Ga0154020_10005213_pt1 | contig 15398 bp, 11 predicted proteins | sample Klosneuvirus_201_FD_109709 | JGI IMG/M metagenome (GOLD analysis project Ga0154020, IMG submission 109709) | Active sludge microbial communities from wastewater, Klosterneuburg, Austria - Klosneuvirus_20160825_MG | ecosystem: Engineered > WWTP > Aerobic digester > Activated sludge | place...
GACGGCAAGAGTAGAGCAAACCTCGGGCCATCGACAGCAAGTCATTGTTTATGAATAAAAAACATGGATATCTCGATCGATGCCGCGGCGCCTCCACGGGCCATGTGTCGAACGTTCGCACAGGCGGTGTCCGGAAACCCGTCGCTTCGACAGGCAAGTGCCGCGCCTGAAGGGGCCGGCGCCCGAGCTGTGCCATGATTCGACGGCGCCTCTCGACCCGAGCCCACCGTGCCCCCCGAATTCGCCCGCTTCCCGCCCAGCCCGAGCCCGGTCCTGCGTTCGGCACGCCGGTGGATGGTGCTCGCGATGCTCCTCGCCCTTCACGCGGGCCTCATCGCCGACCCGGAAACGCACTACCAGCGCATCTGGCTGCTGGTGCACTTCGGCTTCTTCCTGCTCTGGCAACCGTTCCTCGCCGCCGAGACGGAGCTGGGGCGGTTCGCGATCGCGCTCCTGCTCGCGATCACGGGCACGATCCTCTACTTCCTGCCGGGCTGGCTGATCATCGCCTGGCTGTGCGTGCTCCTGGGCATCCTCGGCGGAAAGGTGTTCACGCAGCAGGCGGCGCTGCGCAACCGCTTCTATCTCGTGGCCTTCTTCTACCTCGCCTCGATCATGCTCCTGTGGGCGGTGCCGCACTTCCTCCTTCGGGACCAGGTCATCCCGGAACCGGTGGTGCTTTTCTCCCACTGGGTCCTGCCGCTCTCGCTGCTGCTGCTCGTCATCCTGCCGTTCGAGCCGGAGAGCGATGACGCGCGGCAGGTCTTCGATTTCTTCTACGCGTTGCTGGTCTTCCAGCTCGTGGTGGTCCTGGTGCTGGGGTCCGTCGCGCTGATGCGATACACGGGCGACGAGTATTTCCGTTCCGCGGGCCTCACGGTCATCGGCTTCGGCGGCACGCTTTTCGTCCTGGCGGTGCTGTGGGCCCCCCGGGAAGGGTTCGGCGGGCTGCGGACCTACCTGTCCCGCTACCTCATGACCGTCGGCATGCCCTTCGAGGTCTGGGTGCGCCGCGTGGCCGAACTCGCCGAGCGCGAGGCCGATCCCCGGCGCTTCGTGGGCCAGGCGCTCCTGCTCGTGTCGGAACTGCCGTGGGTCCGCGGCGCGCGCTGGAAATCTGACGACGGCGACGGCGAACTGGGGGAAGCGGCCGAGTACAAGGTGGAGTTCGCCTTCCACGGGCTGTCGCTCACCTTTTTCACGAAGATCAGCCTTTCGCCGGCGCTCTTCCTGCACATGCGCCTGCTCGCGCAGGTCGTGGGGGAGTTCTACGAGAGCAAGCGCCGCGAGGCGGCGATGCGCCGCAATGCGTACCTGCAGGCGGTCCACGAGACCGGCGCTCGCCTCACGCACGACATCAAGAACCTGCTCCAGTCGCTCTACGCGCTGACCTCGGCCGCACCGCGAGGCGATTCCGTGGATGCGGCCTACGCGGCGCTCCTGCAGCGCCAGCTGCCGCAGCTCACGCGCCGGCTTCAGTCCTCGCTCGACCAGCTGAGATCCCCGCAGGTCGAGACCCGGGAGGTGTCGCGTCCCGCCGCGGCCTGGTGGGAGGACGTGAAGCGCCGGCACGGCGATGGCGCGCTCGAGCTCGAGGCCCGGATCGACGGCGAGGCGAGCCTGCCCGTCGGCGTGTTCGACACGTTCCTGGAGAATTGCCTCGACAACGCCCTGGAGAAACCGGGATCCGACGGCCACGTGAAGTCGAAGGCGACCCTGGTCGTGGCGGCGGGACGGTGCGAATTGCTGTTCGAGGATTCCGGCTCCGCCATGCCGGCGGAGATCGCGAGGGTCCTGTTCCGGGAGCCGGTGTCGGCGGGAGAGGCGGGGCGCGGACTGGGCATCGGCCTCTTCCAGGTGGGACGGCTCGCGGCGCTGGCCGGGTATCGGGCGGAACTCGCGGGCAACGAGGAGGGTCGCGTCCGCTTCCGGCTGTTCCCGGCCTGAGGACATCCGCGTCAGGGCAGCCTTCCCGCCGCGGCGAGACGGCTAGCCAGCAGGCTGGTCGCCACCCACGTGAGCTGGTCGTCGAAGGCGTTGTCGCGAGCGACGCCCGCCTCGCGCGAAACGAAGACCGGGTCGCCATCGACGTTACGCGACTCGTCCGAGCCCGGCGGCGGTGTCGTCGCCGAGTTGGGGCCGAGCGACAGGATCACGAAGGCCGCGCGCCGCGTGAGCTGGTTCGAGGCCGCGCCGCAGGAACTCGGCCCGACGCCCGCTCCGGACGCGCAGAGGTGGAGATAGCCGGGCGCGGAGCCGAGTCCGGCAAGCGTGGCCGCCTGCATGCCGTTCGCCCGCGTCAGGGGATTCGGGATGCCGGCGACGGACTGGCCCGCGCCGAACACGGCGTAGCGGACGCGGTTCGATTCCAGCCCCCAGGCGTCGCGGACAAAGCCGCTCCCGTCGAGAGGAGAGAAGCCGAGCGACGCCCCGGGAAGGAATCCGTCGTGAAAATTCGAGCATCGGCCCTCGCGCTCGTCCGTGCCGGGCTCGAAGCTTTCGCGGCCGTGGCTCGCGGCAGTCGCCGGGCAGGGAAGGCGGCCGTTCGCGAGGGCGAAGCCGAGAACGGCCTCGCGCGCTTCCTCCAGAAGGCGGTTCGTCTCCGCCTGTCGCCGCAAGGTCATCTGGGTCGCGAAGGGCATGGCGAGACCGGAGGCGAGGATCGCGAGCATGAACACCACCAGGGCTACCTCGAGCAGCGTGAAGGCGCGCGAGCGCGAGGCGACGCTCACCGGGCGCGCTCCGCGGAATGGGTCACGACGACGTCGTTGCGATCGAACGTCCGGGTCGTCGAGACGCGCAGGGCGTCCTCACGCCTCGAGCCGGCCCCCGCGACAGCTTCGGCCGGGCACTGCGGCGCGGCGGGATTCGGGTTGAGCAGCCGAAGCCCGGCGTTCACGCCCTCGAGCCAGTTGCGGGCGTCGAGATCGGCAGGAGAGCCGCGAACCTGGCGGATAGCGCCCCGCCGCAACGGAGCGCCGGCGACGAGCACCGCGAAGGATTGGCGAGCGGCGATTCCGGCCTCTGCGTGCTCGGCGCTGGCCAGGCACGTCAGTCGATCGCAGGCGGGCAGCGTCGGCGCGTCGGGCCCGAATGCGGGGGAGAGCGCGTAGAAGACGTGGCGCTTCCAGGAAGTCCACCAGGAAAGACCGGACGCGCCGGCCGTCACCCCGGCGGAATCGGCGATGGCGCAGGTCTCGCGCCCCTGGACCCAGAGCGGCGAGAGCGACGCCCCGCCGTCCTGCTGCGCGGCGGCGAACGGCGTGTCGGGCACGCGGCCGAAGTAGACGCCCGGGGCATCGGCGAAGCGCAGCGAGGCCTCCGGATCGGAGGCACGGCACAGCGGCGCTGCCCAGGGCAGCCGGCCGCGGTTCGCGGGCCCCGCGCCGAACGCGCGCAGGCAGGCCGCCACTTCGTCGGCCACGCGGCGCATGACGCGCGGCATCAGGTCGTCGTACGAGATGACCGCGACGCGGTCGTTGACCCAGATGTGCCCATCGGGCCCGGCGACGGGGCCGAGGATGAATCCGTCGCGATTGCCGAGACGCCCCGGCAGGTCGTTGCGATCGATGAACCCCGCGTTGTCCTCGTCGGCGTAGGCCGGGCCCGGCGATCGATCGAGATAGTTCCGCGGGTCGCACTTGGGCGTGAGCGTCGGCGGATGGGTGAGGCAATGGCCCGACGCGTTGCATCGCCCGCCTTCGCAGGAGCGATCCTGGAGCGCCGGCGCGGACCCCACGCCCGCCCAGCGCTCGAGCGCCGGGCCGGGCGCGAGCACGATGGCGACCGCGCCGCCGGCCGAGGGCTCGTACGGATCCGCAAGCGTCCCGTCATGCATCACGGTGCCCGAGGAATCGCGGACCGTGATCGTGCCCAGCGCCGTTTCCGGGCCCATGTCGAGGCAGGCGGCGCTCACCGTGCAGTTGAGCAGCCCCTTGTGCTTGCTCGACACCGCGTACCACAGGCGCTCGCCGTGCCCGTCGCGAAGGTCAGGCAAGCCCAGTGTCTTCCACGGCAGCCGCCCGAGGCGCTGCCATTGGCCCGTTTCGCCCGTCATCGAGCCGCAGGTGGACTCGGCCCAGCCGTCGTCATCGAGATCGGGGCAGGGCAGGTAGCCGGGACCGACGACGGGGTCGATGGGCCGGCTCGTGGCGTAGGCGATCAGCGCCTCGCGCGCCGAGGCGAGGGCGCGGTCGGTTGCTTTCGCGCGGGTCGATCCGCCGGCGATGCGTGCCAGGGCGGTGGTGAAGACGGTGGCGACGGCGATCGCGACGATGGCGCAGACGACGACGAGGGCGAAGCCTCGTTCGCGCGGGGAACTAGGCATGTCGGCACTCCGGGCGATGGAAACATGGCCGGAGTTCTACGCGCGGTGCTAAAGCGCGGCGACGGAGAATCGGGGATGAGTACGGGGGATTTTCGGCGACAGCGCCAGCGGCAGCGCCCGCGCGGCAAGGCTCAAGAGCAGGGAGGCGTCGTGAACGCGACGTCGCTGCCGGTCGTGGTGCCGGTCCCGCTCACGGCCCTGACGCGAAAGTGATACTTCAAGTTGCAAGCAAGCGGCGGAGTCGGGGTAGTCGGATGGTCAGGATCACCGATCACCGCGAAAACGGCTTTTGCTCCGGATCCGGCAGTAACCGTGCCCGGCAAGGGCAAGGATGAAACGCTGGATCCGTAGCAATTCGAGGGGCCATAGTCGAAAGTTACCGTCGTGTCGGAACCATTGTCGTTGACGATCGCGTGCAATGTAGTCCTGTAGGTCGGTGGAGGCTGAGGTGGGTAGGGCGGCATATCCGGGTTCAGCACGAAAGGCCCTATTGCACCAGTTGTCGCGACGGGCATAGGAAACGCGCACGCGTCGGTGGTGAACATGGCGTCGTTGCCGGTGGTAGTTCCTCCGGCGCTCACCGCCTTCGTTCGGAAGTAGTAGCTGGTGTTGCAGGCGAGTCCGGCCAATGCAGCCGTAACCGTCGTGTTGCCCGCTCCGGCGACGAGGTTCGCGGGTGTGGCGGCAATGTTCGACGGATAGGAACAGGTCGTGCCGTAGTCGAATGAAACCGCCGTAGCCGCGCCATTGTCGTGGGCGAATCCCTGCAGGTCCGCGGCGGTCGCAGTGATGGTCGCGGCCGCCGTGGAAGAAGCGCTGGGCGGCCGCACCGGACAGTCGAGGGCGTTCGCCACCGTCGTCGCGCAGCTCGCCGTCGCCTCGTTACACGCCTTGACGGCAGCCACCGTGAATGTCGTCTGGTCCCCGTCGCCGGTTCGGGAGATCGGGCGGATATCCATGCGGTCGAAAACGGCCGAGGGGACAAGCGCGAACAGGCAGCGCGCAGGCTGGACGGGCTCCACCCAACTTGTCACGACGGAAGTCTGAAGCACGTCGCCGCCGCGCCAGAACGACACCTCGGCGCGCTCCTCGAGGCGGGTGGGAGCAACTTGGACGACCCGGAAGCGGTTGAGGGCGATGTCCATTTTCTGGAACTCGCTGCCACTCCCCAGCAGGAAAACGAGGCGCTCGCCCAAGGAGGAATTGAGGTCGCCTCCGTTGGCTTCCCCGCTGAAGACCCCGATGCCGGTGGTGCCGTCCTCGGTCCGCGCGCCGACATTTCGAAATCCCGTGGAATCAGTGGCGACGACCAGGAAGCCGCCAATGCCGAGAAAGGCCTGCCCGGCGTCATAGTTGTCAAGGCCTGCGCCCGTAATCCCCGGCGCGGCCGCCGTCACGGCTGGCAACGTGAACTCGGCGGATAGTGGAATGTTCAGCTCGGCCCAGGAGCGCGCCGCGAGCTTGGCTCGCGTCACGAGATCCGTGGCGCTCAGGTAGGTCACGACGTCGTCGAAGTGGGCGGTGTCGCTTGCGGGCGTGCCCGGAGCGCTGCGCGGAAGGACCCAGTAGGTGCCGGTGGCCTGCGTGTTCGTGAATTCGCGGCCGGCGATGCTGGGCAGCGTGGTTCGGGCCGTCGCCCCGTCGGCCGGAAACGCGCCGTACCCGCTGTCGCCGTGGCTCACGAGCACGAAGGCATTGCCGTTTCGCGTCGTTCCCGCATCCTCGACCACCAGCATGTTGCCGCGCACCGTGAAGAACTGGATCGGCATGTTGGGCGGAGGCGTTCCCGACTTGCAGAGCGCGCCGGGGTCGAGCGCGGCGTCCAGGGGGAAGCCGAGGGAGCTGTTGCAATTGGTCATGTTCGCCCCGCCCGTCTGGGTGAAGCCGAACGGGCCGCCGTAGACGCGATAGGAGATCTTCCGGCCCCAGCCGTCGAGCCCTTCGTCGCGGCGAAGGGCGAGGGATTTCCAGGGCACGACGCCGTCGGCGTCGGTGCACGCCGTGGTCGCGGCATCGGGTGCGGCATCGCCCGTGTCGAGCGTGCCCGTCGCGGGACAGGGCAGCCGGCCGTTCAGCGCGACGAACGCCACGAGCGCGTCGGTGATCTTCGTCATGCGCGCTGTCGTCACGCCACGCTGGTCGAGGCCGGCCTCCTCGTCGCTGAACGCCCCGCGGCCCAGCGCCACCGCGAGCAGCGCGAGAATGACGAGGATCAGGACTGCGGCGCCTGCAAGACCTCGTTGCTGCCGGGCCGATCGCATCGCGTCGCTCCTAGTGGGCGCGCGGCCCGAGCTGAGCCTTCGTTGCCACCGTGAGGATGGACGGTCGCAGCAGCGTGTCGTCGAAGTGGCCGGTGCCTTCCGCGTAGGACGGGAAGTCGTCGATGAAGGGGTTGGCCGTGCCGGAAGTCGCGTTGACGAAGGCCGCGTTCGCCGCGTTGTTCGCCGCTTCCAGCGTTCCCGAGGCCGGCGTTCCGTCCTGGAGCAGGCCTTCGTTGCTGTAGGCACCCTGGCGGTTTTCCCCGTGGCTGATGACCACGTAGGCGGCGCCGGTGGAGGAAGCGGGCAGGGCAATCGTGGGATCCATGATGGGCGTCGCGGAGGCGAGATTGCGGACCGTGAGCCCCTTGCTTTGCGTGTATTCGGACGGGCGCGTGCACCGTCCCGGGAAGTTCGCGGCGCTGCAATCGTTCGCGCCGGTGCCGACCTGGTTGCAGCGACCGGCTGGTGCGCTGGACGCCAAGGTGAGCACTCCGCCTGGATCGCAGGCTGTCAGGTCCATCGCGTCGTCCAATATGAGCTCGGGTGCGACCCTGTAAGTGAGGCGGCTACCCCAGCCGTCCGTCACATCGGGTTCCGCCAGCCCAAGGGCTCGCCAAGGCACCACGCCGTGCGTCTGGCTGTTCGCAGTGCCGCCGATCACCTCGCAAGTGCCGCCGACGAGCCTTGCTTCAATTCCGGCGCCCACGGCATTGCCGGCGATTCGCCCATCCGCCGGGCATGGCAGCCGCTTGTTCTGCGACACGAAGAGGGCGATCGCAGTCTCGATCCCCGCGAGCCGCTGCCGTGTCACCTCGCGGCGCTGCTGGCCGACCAGCGCGGCGGCCACGCCGGCGATCATCGCGAGCAGGAGCCCCAGGATCACGATGACGAACGCGATCTCGACGAGCGTGAATCCCCCGAGCCTCGCGGCATGTCGCTCGGCGATCGGGCGGCGCATCGGACTCACTCCTGCCGACTGCCCTTGGACGCGGCGACGGGTGGCTCCGCGGGTTTCGGATCCTCCACGGGAAGATCCGGCGGCTCGGGCAGCGGGTCGAAGCGTTCCACGATCCGCGGGTCGAGCCGCTGGCCGATCTTCGCGTCGCGCACGGGATAGGGGCGCTTGTCGAGAAAGACGGTGCTCTTGCCGTCGCTGCGCTTCACGAATCCCGTGAGGACAGGCTCGCGCGTCTCGGCGGCAGCCTGGCCGCCGGCGGCCTGCACGGCTTCGCCGCGGCGCTGCCGGTCGAGGCGTTCGCGTTCGGCGGGCGACATGAACAGCGTCCCGAGCTGCTGCGCGGACGCCGCCGCGGAGCAGGCGAGAAAGAGGAGCGCGATCCTAGCTCGCACGGGCGGTGGCCTTGTCCTTGAGGGAGATCCGTTCCAGGGAGCAGCTGCCTTCCACGCGCGGGTTCGAAAAATCCGTGCTCGCGCGCTCGATGCGCTGCAGGTGGCAACGGCTGATGGCGTTGAAGCCGCGGGGGGGATTGGACAGCTCCTCGAGGAACGCGAGCGCGTCGCCTTCGTGAAGCGCCTTGAACCGGAACCTGACGCGCGTGCCCATCACGTCCAGAGAATTGAACACCCGCCCTCCCGCGAGGGTGAGCAGGCGCTGCGGCTCGATGTCGTATTCGAGGCTGTCGATCCGGTGGCCAGCCTTCAGCTGGTCGAGGCGCTCGATGAAGTCCAGCCGGCGCTCCTCCTGGAGCACGCCCTTGTCGAGCAGGTCCTGGAACAGCCTCGAGGACGTCCGCATGTCCTCGATCTCCCGCTTGATGGCCTCGGTACGCGCCTTGGCGGCTTTCAGGCGCCCGGCGGAGACCACGCTGTCGCGCTTTTCCTTCTGCAGGTACCAGTAGCTGCCGAAGCCGAGCGCGCCGCTCGCGAACACGGCAAGCGCGAGCGCGATCCACGAAAGCCTCAGCGTGCGAAAGCCCTCCTGGGAAAAGACCGCCTTCATGGCCTCGGTTCCTTCGTGCGCGCGATCCGGAGGCTGAAGCGCGCGTCGCTCGAGCCGGGTTCCCGGGAATCGAATTTTCCCTGGATTCCGCCCTTCGGGTTCACGTCGAGCGGGCTTTCCACGATCGCCGCGGTGTAGCCTTCGAGCCGTCCGATGTCGTCGGCGAGCCGCTGGACCTGCGCGTTGGCATCGCGGAAGCCGAGCCCTTCCATCTTGACCGTGCCCTCGAGCACGGCGACGGCATGGCGCCCGGTCGCGAAGGATCCGCCCGCATCCGGTGTCCCGCGCACCGCCACGTCGCGGGCCGGATCCCTGGCCGTGGAGATGGTCTTCACCGGGGGAAGCGACCGCGGGGCCATGGGAACGAGAACCGGCGTGACCTTGTCGTCATCGGCGGTCTGCCACTGGATCTGGCTCAGCCGGATGGAAGGATAGCGCTCCAGCACGCCCGAAATGGGGAGCAGGAAGGCCGACATGGTGGGATAGGCGCGCATCGAGCCCGAATAGAACGCCACGACGTCGCGCATCGTCTCGCCCGCCACGCCCTGCGAGGGGATCGACTGCAGGAGCTTGTCGTGCTCGGCGTCGAAAGCCGATCCTCCCGCCGTGGCCTGGAGGTTCTTCTCGCGGCTCTGGAGCGAGACCGAGAGGTTCCACGCGCCGTAGGCGACCCCCGCCGCGAGGACGACGGCGGAAGCCGCGCGGATCGCGATCCGCGCGCGGCGGAGCAGCGCGAACCGGCGCAACTCCGGCGAGGCGAAGTGATTGTTCTCGCCCCGCCGCAGGAAGATGTGGGCGAGGAGCTCCTCGGTGCTGGACGAGATCGGCGGCGGCTTCATGCCGACCTTGGCGGCCGCCTGCTCGATGTCGACCAGGCGATACTGGATCTGCTCGAAGTCCCGGAAGGCGGGCGCGATCGCCGCCCGATCCTTCGGGTGCACGATCACGCACACCTCGAGATGGTTGTGGGCCCCGAAGAAGCGGACGCTGTCCAGGTATTGCCACGTCCGGGCCGCCTCCTCCGCGAGGAACGTGCCGAGCGTCGCGCCCTCCTCGAGGTCGACCGGCGTGAGCCGGCTGAACTTGAGTTCCTTCTCGCGGAAATAGGACTGGCGGACCGCGCCGCCGGGGGTGAAGGTGACGAGCAGCGTGTGCGTGAAGACGAGGCCCAGGGCCTCCAGCAGCCGCCCGCTGAGGACGGCGGAGGAGTGGATCCCCTCCACCGGCACCTCGAGGCGCTGGAAGATCTCCACCCAGGGCCTGAGGACCTCGTCGTTCGTGATGGCCGTGTAGATCACGCGGTCGTCCCGGCGCCCGTCGGGCTCGCGGCCCTGCGCGATCGCGTGCCGGTAAGAGGAATTGCGGAAGATCTGCGCGAGCTTGCGCGACATGACCGCCTGCCGGTCGCGCTGGCCGAGGTGGGGAACGGTGTCGAGCCGGAAGTCCTCCTCGGCGAGGTCGGTGACGAGGTGGGTCGGTGCGCCGCGAAGGCCCGAGATGTGCGCCTCGAAGGCGCCGGCGCCCTCGCCGGACACGGGGAACACCTTCCGCTCCACGATCCGCCCGCCGCGCGCGACCAGGCTCACGAGGACCGTGTTGGTGAGGTAGAGGATGTGCCGAGCGGCCATGGGCTTCAGATCTTGACCTTGCCGATCACGTCGTAGAGGGGCAGGAATATGGTGTACAGGATGCCGACGATCAGTATGCCCAGAATCATCGTCGTCGCGGGGCCGATGAGGCTCTGCATCTTGCTGATGCCGTCACGCACTTCGCGGTTGTAGAAGTAGCTCACGTTGAGCAGTGCCGTGTCCAGCCCGCCGGTGGACTCGCCCACCCGCAGCATCCGGAGCACCAGCGGCGGGAAGAGCTTCGTCGCGGTGAATGCCTGGCTGATGCCCTGCCCCTCGGAAATGGAGCGCCCGACGCGCTGCAGCGCCTCCTCCATGATCCGGTTGCCCATGATCTTCTCGCAGATCTGGATGCAGTCGAGCACGCTGATGCCCGAGCGGTAGAGCATCGCGAAGAAGGTGGAGAACCTCGCGAGCACGATCTTGAAGCGGATCGGCCCGATCACCGGGAGGCGGATCGAGAGCGTGTCCATGCGGCGCTGCATCGCCTCGTTGGTGCGCGCCATGAAGAACACCACCGCGCCGGCCGCGATCGGCACGCCCAGCATCAGGTACCAGTACTTCACGAAGAAGCCGGAGAGCGCGATGAGCAGCTCCGTCTCCCGCGGCAGTTTCGGCACGAGCGACTTGAAGGTCGCCGCGAGCTGGGGCACGAGCACCGTCATCAGCACGAAGATCACGCCCAGGATCACGACCAGCACGATCACCGGGTAGATGAGCGCCCGCTTGGCCTGCCCGGCCATCTCGTCCTGCCACTTGAGGTTCTCCGAGAGCTCGTCCAGCACCTCGTTCAGCTGCCCGCTCTGTTCGCCCGCCCGGACCAGGGCCACGAACACGGCGTCGAAGACGTACGGGTGGTTGGCCATCGCTTCCGAGAGCCTCTGGCCGCCCTCGATGTCCTCGATGACGCCGGCCACGACCTGACGGAAGCCGGGGTTGTCCACGGTGTCGCGCAGGTCCGTGAGCGCCTCGATGATGTTGACGCCGGCCTTGAGGAGCTGCGACAGGTGGAAGCAGAAGGTGATGAGCTCGATCCGCGTCACCCGCCGCGTGCGCATCGCGACGATCCGGCGAACCGATTCGTAGGTGACGAGGTCCAGGCCGAGGCGGCGCAGCCGCAGCTCGAGGTCGATCGCGTTGGAGGCGTCGAGGCTCCCGGAGGAGATCCGGCCCTGGTCGTCGACGGCTCGATAGGCGAAAAGCGCCACGGGGACCCCTAGATCACCCGGTCGGTGAGGTCGACCACGCGCGAGATCTCCTCGAGGCTCGTCTGCCCCATGAGCACCCGCCCGATGGCGTCGTCGGCCAGCGTGCGGAATCCCTTTGCGGAGGCCGCGGTCCGGATCTCCCGGCCCGTGGCCCGGCGCGCGATGAGCTCGTCGATCTCCGCGTCGAGCTTGAAGATCTCCATGATCGCGAGGCGGCCCTTGTAGCCCTGCTTGTCGCACTTCCCGCAGCCGACGGGCCGGTAGACGGGCCGGTCGTCGTGTTCGGCCATGCCGAGCAGGCTCCTCGTGGCCGGGTCCGGCTCGTAGGGCGCGCGGCAGTGGGTGCACAGCTTGCGCATGAGCCGCTGCGCGATGACGCCGATGATGTTGCCGGCCATGATGTCGGGCAGCACCCCCAGGTCCATGAGGCGCGGGATCGCCCCGATCGAGGAGTTGGTGTGCAGCGTCGAGTACACCTGGTGGCCGGTCATCGCGGCGCGGAAGGCCATCTCGGCCGTCTCCTGGTCGCGGATCTCGCCCACGAGGATGATGTCAGGGTCCTGGCGCATCATGGAGCGGATGCCGGAGGCGAAGTCGAGCTTCACCACCTCGTTCACCGAGGTCTGGCGGATCATCGCCATCGGGTACTCGACCGGGTCCTCGAGGGTCATGATGTTCACCCCCTCGGTGTTCACGTAGTTGAGGACCGAGTAGAGCGTGGTCGTCTTGCCGCTGCCGGTCGGGCCGGTCACGAGGATGATCCCCTCGGGACGCGCGAGCATGAGCTTGAGCGTCTTCAGCTCGTCGGGCCGCAGGCCCAGGTCCTCCAGCGGAACGATGCCCTTCTCGCGGTCGAGGATGCGAAGCACGATGTTCTCGCCGTGCGTCGTGGGCTGGGCGGACACGCGGAAGTCGACCTGGTGACCGGAGAGCAGCAGCGAGATGCGCCCGTCCTGGGGTGCGCGCGTCTCGGCGATGTTCATGCCGCTCATCACCTTCAGGCGCACCACCATCGCCGCCCAGTAGTTCTTGTGCAGGCTGCGGATCTGGCGCAGCACGCCGTCGATGCGGTAGCGGATGCGCAGGAACCCCTGCTCGGGCTCGAAGTGGATGTCGGAGGCGTCGCGCTTGACCGCGTCGTTCAGGAGGGCGTCCACCAGCCGGACCACGGGCTGGCTGTACTCGTCGAATTCCGCGGCGAGGCTCTGGTAGTCGATCTCGCCCGTCTCGATCTCGTTCAGGATCCCGTCGATCGAGAGCTCGAAGCCGTAGTGGTGCTCGATGCCGATGGTGATGTCGGACTCGCGCGCGAGCACCTGCTCGATGCGCAGGTCCTCCCGGACCAGCGCCCGGATCTGGTCGAGGGCCACGACGTTGGTCGGGTCGGACACCGCGATGAGGAGCGAGCGCTTCTCCTGGTCGTAGGACACCGGCAGGACATGGCAGCGGCGCGCGAGATCCTTGGGCACCAGCGCGATGGCGGCCGGATCGACGATGGTGTTCTCGAGGTCGATCGAGACCTGGCCGAGGGTCTCCGAGAGGGTGTCCCGGATCGTGGCCTCGGTGACGAACCCGAGCTGCACGAGCACCTTGCCCAGCGGCGACTTGAAGCGCTTCTGCTCCGTGAGCGCGATGTTCAGCTGGTCCTGGCTGACGATTCCCTTCGTGAGAAGCGTCTGCCCCAGCGGAATCGGGGAGAGGGCCGAATGAACCGTTCCCATCGTTAGGGCTTGAGCTCCGCGATGCGCCGGGTGACCTGGTCCTTGTCGAACTGCGCCTTGCGCTGCCGAGTGGCGGCGAGGGCGCGCTGGTAGAAGTCGGCGGCGGGCTTCGCCTGGCCGAGGTGGTCGAGGCTCACGGCGAGGTTGAAGGCGTAGTCGGCGTTGTCGGGCTCGAGGCGGTAGGCCTCGAAGTAGGCGGCCTGCGATTCGTTCCAGCGGCCCTGGGAGGCGAGCAGGTTGCCCAGGGCGAAGTGCAGCGACGGGCTCTGGGCGCTGCGGGTGATCACGGCGCGAAGCTGCTGCTCCAGCCCCTCGGGCCGGGTGAAATCCGACAGCGAGGCGAGCCCGGCCACGGCGGCGGGATTGCGCGGCTCGAGCTCGAGCGCGGTCCGGTAATGCCGGGCCGCCGTGTCCCGGTCGCCGGCCCTCGCGGCCGCCGACGCGAGTCCGAGATGGGCGTCGATGCTCGCCGGATCGGCGGCAAGGGCGGCCTCGTAGTGGCCCCGGGCCGCTTTCGCGTCGCCGCTCCTCAGGGCCTCGTAGCCCTGGCGAACGTCGGCGGAGACGTGCGGCGCCTCGTACCGGCGCGTGAGTTCCAGGGGCGGCGCGGGCTTCGCGGCCGCGGACTCCTGCAGCACGCTCGCGACGACCTGCTCGGCGGCCGAGGGCGGTCTCGGCTTGGGCGCCGCGGGTGCAGGCGCGGCCATCGCGACCGGGGGTTCGGGCGCCGAGGAGAAATTCCCGCCTCGTGACGCGGCCGCAGGGGCGGCGCCGGGAGCGGCACCGGTGCTCGGGAGGGAGGTGCTCCCGGCCGCGGGAGCCACCGGGGCGGGTATGACCGGCTTTGGCGCCGTGACGGGGGGGGTGAAGCGAGCCATCGGCGCCGGCGTGCGGTTGATCTCGTACCAGACATAGGCGCCGCCCGCGGCGAGGATCACCAGTGCGCCGAGTCCGACGGCCAGGATGATGCGATTTTTCCCCGTCCCATCGGGCGTTGCATCCGCCTGCTTGGCCGCGAAGACCGCCTTGGCGCCTTCGCGGTCCGGCGCCCGCTTCGCCGCGGCGGGGGGCGGCGGAACTTCCTCGACCATCCCTTCGAGCTCGAGCCCGTCTCGACCTGCGGCCTTTCCGCGCAGCGCACGGTCCTCGGCGGGCGCCTCCTGTTCCAGTCGGGCGAGCTTCTCCTGCTCGGCGCGCTTGAGGGCGTCGAGCAAAAGGCTCATCGGCTCTCCCCGGGAACCGGCGACGGGGGAACCACCGGGTTCGGCGTGGACTCGGGCATCTCCCCTTGCTCGAGGCGGCGCAAGCCCTCCTGGAATTGCGGCAGGGGCGATTCGGTGTCCTTGAAGAACCCGCGATCGGGAAGGTGGCGGCGATACTCGGCGAGGTCGCCTTCCACGCTTGCGCTCCTCACGACCAGGGGCCGGATGAAGATCACGAGTTCCTTCTTGGTGGCCTCATCTTCGCGATAGCTGAAGAGGTCCCCGATGACGGGAATGCGGGACGCCACCGGGACGCCGGCACGCGAGCCCACGAAGCTGTCGACCATCAGCCCGCCCAGGATGGCCGTCTGGCCGCTGGCAACCCGGAGCAGGCTCTCCATCTCGCGGGTCCGCGTTTCGGGAATGATGCTCTCGATCGACGTGCCGGGGATCGTGCCCCGCAGGGAAGGGTTCGGGTCCGCCTTCCCGATGCCGAAGAGGCTGGTGATGGTCGGCCTCACGTTGAGGGTCACGACGTCGTTGTCGCTGATCTGGGCCGTGATGCTCATGATCAGGCCGACGGGAATCACGTTCGGGGTCGTGGTGAACGTCGTCGTGGACACGTTCGCATTGGTGTTCGTGTCGGCCTTGATCGTGAAGTAGACGTGGTTGTCCGTCACCTTGAGGACGGCCGTCTGGTTGTTGAGGACCATGAGCAGCGGACTCGACAGCACGCGGGTCTTGCCGAACGTGCTGAGCAGCTTGATCGTGCTGGCGATGTTGCCGCCCGCCGCCGGGTTCGGATTGCTGTAGGCGAGGGAGAACGCCTGCCCCGCGATGTTTCCGCTGGTGAGGCTCTGCTGGAACGTGTAGCCCAGCCCGTTCGTGGCGAGCGCGGACCAATCGACCCCTGACTGGTACTTGTCGTCGAGCTGGACTTCCACGATCGTGGCCGCGATGACCACTTGCCGGCGCGCCGAGCCCGTGACCTGCTCGAGGAATTCGGAGACCTTCTCGTGCTGGCGCGAGGTGGCGCGCACGGTGACGATTCCCGCCTCGGGATTGACGATCACGGCGGCGGCTTCGCGGAA
>Ga0154020_10005214_pt1 | contig 15397 bp, 16 predicted proteins | sample Klosneuvirus_201_FD_109709 | JGI IMG/M metagenome (GOLD analysis project Ga0154020, IMG submission 109709) | Active sludge microbial communities from wastewater, Klosterneuburg, Austria - Klosneuvirus_20160825_MG | ecosystem: Engineered > WWTP > Aerobic digester > Activated sludge | place...
CAACATGAATCAATTCCTGCAATCAAACCCGGGATTGAACGACAGATTTAATCAACGAATCTTATTTCACAGCAATACGGATGAAGAATTATTTCTTGTGTTCAATCTGTTTTGTTTAGAGAAAAATGTTAAAACGGACAAGAACTATAAATGTATTTTACTTCAATACTTCAATCTATTAAAACAAAGAGATGGTGAAAGTTTTTCAAACAGTAGAGCAGTAAGGAAATTTTTCAATGAAGCGATTAAACAACAGCAGAAAAGATTAAACTCTGAAAGAAAAGAAAATATTTTATCAAATGAAGAAATTTCATTGCGGAAACAAATACTCATTCTAAGTGATATTCGGGATGCAATGAAGGTTCTAAATAATGCCATACATGACCAAATAGATTTCAATTGCTCAACATTACCAAACCAACAAAAAGTAATACCAGTAGTTTCAAAACAAGAAATAGTTTTAACCTCACCAGCAAAGCCACTTGAAGTTAAAGAGGTAATAAAAGAAACTCCAAAAACATCCACCTCATTAGAAACAGCAATAAACCAATTACTTTACGACTACTGTATAATTGATACAAACATTTGGATGGAAACGCATGACATTAAAACGCATCATAAGTGCCTTGAAGATTTGAAGAACTATTACAAACAAAATGGGAATAAGCTGGTAGCGCACGGCTCAACTCATGAGGAGTTGAAGAAATTTTCGGATGCCTACTGGAAAAAAATTGAAGAAAAAGATAAGGGTCTTAATCCGAAGATTCATCCCAAGGAATACTGTGGCTCTAAAGGTTTTTCGTTGTTAAAAAGATTTTATAAAGAAAACATTGTGAGAATACCCGGATTAAAATCAACACACGACAAAGATGCCTACGCAGACAAAGATATTTATGAGTTTGCAAGTGAAGAATATCAAAAAAGAAAGTCAATCCTCTTTATTACAAATGACAATGACTGTGGCATGAGAGTTAAAAGTCGATTAGAAGATTTAAAAAGCAATAATCATTTGCTTCCAATTTTTGATATTTTAAATATGAAACAAATAGGTGAAAGGCTTAATAATCTTGCTAAGCAATGAAACGAAAAGAAAAAACCATATTAGCCGGTTATCCACGACCATTAAAAGTAAAAGTAATAGATTCGTTTGATACTTTACTATTAATGCTGAATCGGATTGTTGGAACAAGATTTATAACTATAAAAAAACCTATTCAGTTACTGAAAGAAATGACAGCATTGAAAATTGCGAATAAGGGTTTTTATGCAAATGCAAAAGTAAACTTGAAAGTAAATTCAATATTTGAAGTAGCATCCACAGAAGAAATACTCCAACGGCAGTCAGAATTTATGAAGGATCTGATTGAAGAAAACAAACAAGCAATAAAATATAGAACAGAAGAAATATTAAATGAACGATTCAGGAAAACAGAAACAAGAAAAAAAGAAAATAAAAAAACAGGCATGGAAGAAGTTCAAAATTTAGCCCTATACATTAGGACTAACAGACTTATTTTATGGGTAATGTTGATTCCAGTATTTCTAATCCTATTGTTCATCATTTTTTTATTCATAAACAGATAAATTCATTTTATAGATGAAAGAATTATTATCAAATATTGTTCTCTTTTGCGGCGGAGCCAATGTCAAGTTTTTAAGAGAAAATTGTCCTAATGAAAGACATAAGTTTTATCCCATTGGATTAGGCGTAATCGTGACTGCATCACTTGCTTTTATTTCAATGATGTTTGCAACACATTCTATCTGGAATATAGATTCATTAAAAAGTGAAATAGGTGCAATTATGTTTTCTCTCTTTTGGGCCTTTGCAATTTTTACAATTGACTGGGGACTTATTAAAACCATGCGTAAATCCAAAATCGAAGATCCTTCAATTTATGATAGATTACGAAATTTAATTCCGATTATTTTTAGGTTGGCCGTTGCTCTAATTATATCCTTTTCTATTTCAAGACCCCTGGAAGTAAAAATCTATGAGAAGCGCTTAAGAGCGCAAATTGAAAAGGACAGGCAAGAATTTGTAGAAAGAGAACTGGCAAAAAAGGATCAAAAAATAAAAGAAAGAAATGCAGGTATTACAGACTTGGAAAAAAAAGGAGATGAATATTTACTCAGAAAAAATAGCAGCCCCGAAACTGTAACTTTCAAAATAAATCTTGATGCGAATACAAAGTGTCAGGAAGAACTCAAGACATTGCGTGTAACAAATGACAAAAAGATAAAAGATTTAAACCGAGATTTTGATAATCTAGGGAGTCGTGTTGTAACACCTAGCGCTTTTATTACTGAATATGATTCGTTAGGACAATTCCAAGGGTATAAAATGCTAGAATGGGCTAGAAGTAAAAGAAGGTCCATTAAAAATGATCAAATCCCTAGTTTTAAAAAGGAAATTTCAGATAAAGAGTCCGAATGTGATGAATATGCAAGTAGAATCAGCACAGAACAAACTGAATATCAAGCAGATTATACAGAAAGATTGGAATCCAATACAGCACAGGTAATTTCCGGGATTGCAAATAGAGATTCAATTCTTAAAGAAAACAAGAAAGCAATTAATGACATAATGAAAGCATCCTATGTTTCATTTGATACAATACACCCCGGTCTGATTACCCAACTAGAATCAATGAGTAACTTTGAGAAGAGTCCTGAAGGAAAGTCAGCCGGTTGGGTAAGAATTATTTTACTGCTTGTTATTATATGCATTGACACTGCACCAATTGTAATTAAGTTACTAACAAAACGAGGCGTGTATGAAAATATGCAGGATGCAGATGAAGAGAGGATGCAGTTTCTGACCAAACTGGAGGGGTATTCTAATAAGCATCTAATTACACAGCTTTCCTTAGCACAAAAAGAAATTTTAACTGAAGCAGTTAAGCGATGGAAAATCAAGGAAAAGATGAGGGAAGGAATGGAAGATGATTATGTAAATTCTAATCAACAAAACAATGACAACCGAAACGCATAATCAAATTTGTCCCGTTTGTGATAGCCCAATCAAAAACGGGAGCATTGAGTTTTGTCCTAAATGCAATTGGGAGTTGGTTGTAATTACTAATCAAGCATCCACTGAATTGAAACAGTATTTGGATACTAAAATAAAGTTGCACAAAGAAACATTTTTAAAGAGCAATTCTTTGAGAGAAGAAGTTTCTTTAAGAATACATAGCATAGAAGCTTTGGAAAAAGAGAATAATGAACTTACAAGTAAAATCAAGATACTTAATTCCGAACTTTCTAATAAATCTGAAGAGTTTCAGAAAGTGAAAGCAAAGGCAGAGGATACACAGGAAAAGCAAAATAAAATATTAAAACTTGAAAAAATAATAATTGAATTAGAAGCCAAGGTAGAGCATCTTAAAATAAATAAATTAATTCCTCCAATTTAGAATATGGCAACAATATATAAATGTCCGTTTTGTCTTTTTTCATTTGAGCGTGAATCGGCAATTCCAGAAGATGTCAATGACGACATTACGGTTTACAAGTGTCCAAATCCAAGAGTAGATGATTTTGGTACAAAATTTTGTGGTAAGGTATTGCCATTAAATTTCTTTGATGCAGAATCAACTGTGATTTCAATTGCAGGAAGCAGGTATGTTGGCAAGACTTATTATTTAGTTGCGTTACTCATGCAGCTAAAACATAACAAGAGTTTTCAGCGTCTTGGTTTTTCAGGGAAGTTAGTCGGTGACAAAAAAGCTATTGATGATGTCATGAGAAAAATTGAAGTTATTGAGAAGGGTAAAGACCCTTTAAAGGCGACCTTACCAGAAGAAAAAGCACATGAAAAAGCATTAATAGTTGACCTTTCAATTAGCACAAAAAAATTAACAAAGCATGTTTATCTATCTTTCTTTGACACTCCAGGGGAAGTTTATTCTGATATAGAAAAAATGTATCGGAACTTTCAATGTATCTATAAAGCAGATGGTCTTTTATTCTTAGTTGAGCCAATGCAAATTCGATATTTGAGCAAAGATATTCAAGAAGCAAATCGTTATTTAAAAGATCAAAATCCTCATGATTTACAAGAAGTATTTTACAATGTTTTACAACTCTTAAAATATGTTCAAAAGAATAAGAAACAATTGAAGCCAGTTCCAAAAGCAAAAACCGAAAAGCTCGTTACAGAACCAGTATCTAATGAGCAAGCTCCAAACGAACAAACAAGTCAAGATTCAACAATAAACAAAGCGCCAATAGATGAACAGCCTTTAAGGGGAAGCGAACCTGACTTCAAAGAAACTAAGAAGACTTTTTGGCAAAGGTTTTTTGGTAGTAATGATGTTCCCGAAATTTTGCACGACAAAATAAAATGTCCTATTGCCATTGGGGTTACCAAGATTGACCAAATGAAAAATTTGATGTTCAATGAAATTCCATTTGATTATGATGATTTTGAGTCAATGTATTTAAACGGAGATAAAATAAATATGGAATTGATAAAGGACATTTCAGACGAATTGAAAGGAATAGTTTTTAATGATCTGCATGGTGAAATAAGTGTAAAGAATATGCTTGAAGCAGAGTTAAAACACTATGAATTTTTTGGCATTAAATCAGGTGATGTAGATAAAGATGGAAGGATTGATACAATGCTAAATCCTCAAGGTATCTTGTTGCCTCTCATTTGGTTATTGATAAAACTTAAATTGTATTAATAATGATTGCATATAAAATAGGAGAACATTTCTACACCGCATCAAAACTCAAGAATGGTTTTGACACCTTAGACTATTCTGATTTTTTGAGCACCGATGAAGTAAGAATAATTTCACAGCTTGCTTTATACAAAGCAGCCGATGGACTAAGTAATAGCCCTACACAGGAGGAAATACAGGAAATATTTCCAGTCAATATTGCTTTCTATAAAATACCCATAGCACCAAACCGCTATGTTTACTTACATTCAAATTACACAGGAAAAGCTAATCACACTCCTGATCGTGATGGAAATTATTTTTCTCATTCGGTAATTTTAAAGGATATAGAAGCATTGTGTCCAGCGGTATTTGTATTTGATAAATTCAAGTTTGAAACAAAACTGACTTTAGAACAAGATAAATTATATCAACCGAAACTTAACGAAAGCATCTTAGAAATTGACGTTGATGAATTAAGGGTTTACAGCCAATATTTTTTGAAGTATTGCAGTGAGTTAAATGAAGATGATTCTATTCATTTATTTGCCATGTTGCTTGATTTAATTGTGGATGGAAAGCTTGCAATCAAAACCAACAGAATTTCAATTTGCGGAGAGCATAAAAAAGTTCAAAAAGTAATTTTAGCGTTAAATTATTTTTTACCTCAACACATAGCAAACAAAATTTCATTTGCGACATATGTAAACGACCCAACAGGTTCACCGTTTCAAATCACAGGAATTATTCCCGAGTGTGGCATAACCTCATTGAGTGATTCTTCACATTCTTTGATAGATGCCACTTCTATAATTCAACATGAACCGAAGAATGAATACACAAAATTTATTCTTGACATTCTAAGTTCTAAATCTCAAATCGCATTGAATGATTGGAGAATATACAATAATTCAACATTGCTTGAGTTTTCGGTTTTAGAACCCGATAGCAGTCTAAATTCCCCAATTCTTTTTTACAACTTTATCAAAGACCCTTTAAGCAAGACTATTAAGGATTTCAAAGCGTTGGTTAATTCAAATCTTCCATTTGAAAAGGAACTTGAATTAAAACGAGTTACGGCAGAAAGAAACCCGGAATTGTATTTGAATTTTGTTATTGATGAACTAAGAATAAAGTCCGGGAACTCATACACATTCCAAGAGAAGCTGGAAGTATTTCAAAAAATATATACAGACCATTTAGACAACAACAATGCATTCAGGCAGAATTGCCTTCCGCAGATTGGAGATGTATTTAGAGAAATTTCGGGGAATGAGAAAAGTGAAGCAAGTCTTTTCATTTTGCTTACTGCCAAGTGCTCAGATGTAATTCCTTCATCCTGGCTAAATGAACTTTTTCAGTTAGCTGATGAATATTTTGCACCGGAATACATGGAAATTGAAAATAAACTGGAGCCGGTTAGAACTCTAAACGAAAAATACAATCTAAATACTTTTCAAGATATAATTCCAAACATAATGAAAGTAAAATCATTTGATGACATTCGTAAAGCAGCAGAGAAAGATGACTTTGTCAGGAACATAAGGAACTACAAAGAGTTTCTTAGTAAAGCTACAGACAAAGATAAATTGGAACTACTTCTTTTAGGATTTAATCACGATGCATATTTTTTAAAAGGCAAGTTTCAAAACTTTGATAACTACATAAAGGTTGTGAAGGAGTATTTGCCTGAACAACAACCTCAATTTTGGTATCACTTCTTTGACAACAACCGAAATTTCAATAAAGACAATGACCCTAAAAAACACTCGTTAGATTATTTAAAGAAATTATTTGTTTCACTCATTTTTATTAATCAAAATGAAAACCATGAGTTGTTTAGCAAAATCATTTTGGAAGATGGTTATACAATACGATGGATTGAAGAAGATATTAGAGAGAACACAACGAGAGAAGCGGTATTACAAACCTTTGCAGAAGCATTTAAAGATTATACTGCAATTAGGCAAAGTTCATTTTGGAGTTTCTTTAGAAAAAAATAATAATGGGCAGATATGTAAACAACAATCTTTTCAGAAATGAACAAGTGATATTTGAAACCAATTATCATTGGATTCATTATTTCAGTTGGGTTGGACTTTTTACTTTAGGCATCTACCCTGCCATTCAAAATTATACAGACGAGTTTGTTGTAACAGACAGAAGGATTGTAATCAAGAAAGGTTTGATTTCATACTTCACACTTGAAATGAATTTAGGGAGAATTGAAACCGTAAATGTTCGACAAAGTATTTTGGGAAGAATTTTCGGTTACGGTTCAATTACAATAATAGGAACGGGCGGAACAAGAGAATCCTTTCACGATATAACTAACCCTCTCGATTTTCGAAGGAGTTTTATGGAGGCCATTTAATTATGTTCGGAAATAGAAATAGATATTACGACAGAAACCAAAGAAGAAATTCATTCACTAAAACAATAGTGAACATTGCAACTATTGTAAGTACTGTAGTTACATGTGTTCGGCTAACTTACTATGAAATTATATCGATCCAAGTAGCCGTACTTATAATGCTAGGGGTAGTAATTTTTGTTGCATTAGGGACCAACATCGCAAAAGTAATTCTCGCGGCTTCAGCCTTATTTCTGTTTGTTTTAATGTATTCATACGGAGATAAAGAAGCATTCACTCAGATAATGACTCAAATGCTTGCATTAATCATTGCTTTATTGGGAATCTATGTTATTCTGAGAGGTGCGTATCGTAATAGAAATTAAATATTTCATTTTTCTATATAATTGACAACGTCACTAAACTACTTATTATGATACGAGAGAATGAACGTATATTAATTGAGGCACAAATAAGAAATATTGCATCCTTAATTAGATATGATCAGTCAGATAATCCTGACATTATAAGGTGGGAAACGGAGATTCAAAATCTTAAAAATTTGCTTGCAAATTGAAATTAAATAGATTTTGGATGGTTGTTTTAGACTAATCACTATAAACAGCTCCTACCCTGCTCTCAAGCTCTCTGACGGCTTTTTCTTTACTGGATCTTTCAATCAAAATTCGATTATTTGAATCCAGAATTCTATATTTATTAGCTCCGATCAATCCCCCATATACGTATTCAATTTTGTACTTGTTACCACTCCTGTCCTTTAGATAACCTATTATTTCTGGCATGTTGTAAAGATTTAATGATTATAAGTCTTGATTGATAGTTCAATGCTAACTTCTCAGCAATTTAACCGGATCCACAACAGGCAGTATAAAATTCTGAAACGCCGTCCCCTGCATCCTGGTCAGCAAGATACCCCTGGATGTCGAGAAGCTGATCGCAGAGATCGCCGTAGCCAGGTAACTATCAATCTCCAGGAGTTTATTTTCTTCCTGCCTGGTCAGTTCTTCCATGTTACTGACATGATAGATGTACACCAGGTGATACTGACCGGTTGATTCGACGGAGTTGCCTTCGCCACTGATGGATTTCACGGTAAAATGAAAATCAATCTTCAGCAGTTTCTGCTCAAGATTGAAGCTCATCTGGAGCGAATTCTCGACATCGTAATCCATGATGGCTGCTGAATCAAACTCCTCCGGCATATCAATCTGACCCTTGATCAGTTTGAAATCAAGCATCTTTATTTTTTCGGGATCAAATTTTACGTTATCCGACACTGCTGACCATTTTAGTTACCATGGGTGTAGACCACTCTATTTGATTGCGAAGGATGGATCTGGGTGCCTGGCGCACAGTGGATCGATAGACGACGGTTTTTCCGGTTTGTTCAAATTGACATTGCGGTTTGGGCGTAACCACTGTCAATAGTGGTTGTCCCAATTCTGCCTCTAGCTTCGCAATGGACCTTAATGTAAAATTATGACCGCCGTGCAGCCACTTGTGAATTTCCGAAGGCTGCTTGCCCATTTTATCCGCCAGATCCTTCTGGGTCAATCCTCTTTCTTTCATGATCGAATTGATCAACACCACCAGGTCAGCATATTTGTCAATAAATATTTTCGTCTCTGCAGGCATCTGAGCCAGCATACGTTCCGCTATCTTACTCTTCATCGCTTAAAGGTTTATTTCATGGTTTCCTTGAAAATCTATCAGTATTCTTTGTTCTTTCGCTACGACGATGATTTCATCCGCTATAGCACGCTCTATTATTTTGGAAAACATCTGAGCATCATTAAATTTTGATCGTAGATCAACACTATCCAATGCAGCAGCAGTATCCTTTATACCTCCATTGAAGAGCACAACAATGGATTCGCAGATTCGGTAACAAAAAAGCCGTAACGGAAAGTGTATGCCTAACTCTCCAATCTCCGGAATTCGCCTGCCGGGTTTTGGAGGCAAGGCTTGTGCCCGATCCTCTAATCGATTGAAGAAGTCATCTGTCGCTCCATATTTATCTCCTATGGAGGTTGTAATCAATTCTAACAACTCATAGGCAGAATCTACATATGGATTCGCTTCATCTCCAAACCGATCAAAAAACTTGTCGGCCTCACTGAGATCACTTCCTTCCTTCAAAACCGTATAGAACGTACAGCGGCTGGTTTCATCGTTCCAAATCTGTAATACAAATCTATTCACTTTTAAATGAATTTTAACAGTTAATGTTTCACTTTTGGGTGAATTTGAAAATATTTATTTTATTATTACTTATTATTATCTGATAATCAGGTGTATATATAAAATTTAAGAATTCTAAATTCTACTACCTTTAAGGGTCAGAGGATTAGCATTCCTATCATTTGCGTAATAATATTCCTTTCTGTATTTCCATTTTGTTATAATACAGAGGCTCAAAATACCGATTTGAATTAACAAACTCCTCCTTTTAATAGCAGGTATATACGATTTTGTACATGGCCAAGAAACCCAAACCCACCAACGAAGAACCCCTCGAAAAACAACTCTGGAAGACCGCCGACAAGCTCCGCAAAAACATTGATGCCGCAGAGTACAAGCACATCGTGCTCGGCCTGATCTTCCTCAAGTATATCAGCGACTCTTTCGAAGAACTCTATGACAAGTTGGTAGCTGGCAAGGCTGAAGGCGCCGACCCCGAAGACAGAGACGAGTACCGCGCCGAAAATGTCTTCTTTGTGCCTCCCTCTGCACGATGGAAATACCTTCAGAGCCGCGCCAAACTCCCCGAGATCGGCAAGGACGTGGACGAAGCCATGGACGCCATCGAACGCGACAATGCCTCCCTTAAAGGTGTACTCCCTAAAGTGTTCGCCCGCCAGAACCTGGACCCGGCTAGTCTCGGTGGCCTCATCGACCTCGTTGGTAATATCGCCCTTGGTACCGCCAAAGCACGCAGTGCGGATGTCCTGGGCCATGTGTTTGAATATTTTCTGGGTGAGTTTGCCCTGGCGGAAGGAAAGAAAGGAGGGCAGTTCTATACACCACGAAGTGTCGTAGAACTCCTGGTCGAAATGCTCGAACCCTACAAAGGCCGTGTCTTCGACCCCTGCTGTGGATCTGGTGGTATGTTTGTCCACTCCGAAAAGTTTGTCACCGAACACCAGGGCAAGGTCAACGATATCTCGATCTACGGGCAAGAAAGCAACCAGACCACTTGGCGCCTCTGCAAGATGAACCTCGCCATCCGCGGCATCGATAGCAGCCAGGTCAAGTGGAACAATGAAGGCTCCTTCCTCAATGACGCCCACAAAGACCTCAAGGCAGATTATATCATCGCCAATCCTCCCTTCAATGTAAGCGACTGGGGTGGCGAACTCATGCGCACCGACGGACGCTGGCAGTACGGTGTCCCACCTACCGGCAATGCCAACTTCGGCTGGATGCAGCACTTTGTCTATCACCTCGCCCCTACTGGACAAGCCGGTGTCGTGCTGGCCAAAGGTGCCCTCACCTCCAAGACCTCCGGCGAAGGAGAGATCCGCAAAGCCATGATCGAAGCCGGCCTGATCGACTGCATCGTCAACCTGCCGGCCAAACTCTTTCTCAATACCCAGATTCCTGCCGCGTTGTGGTTTTTAAGCCGGGACAGGACTAATGGCAAGTTTCGCAATCGTAGCAAGGAGATCCTTTTCATTGACGCCCGCAATATGGGATTCCTGATCAACCGCAGGACCCGCGAACTCTCCCAGGAAGACATCGACAAGATCACTAGCACCTATCACAACTGGCGCAATAAGAAAGGAACCTATGAGGATATCCCTGGCTTCTGCGCGTCTGCTCCTATTGAAAAGGTAAGGGAACTAGATTATGTGGTCACGCCAGGCAGGTATGTGGGTCTGCCGGATGATGAGGAGGATTTTGATTTTGCCGAACGGTTTACCCGACTTAAGGATGAATTAGAGGTGCAAATAAAGGAAGAATCAGTGCTGAATCAAGAGATCACCAAGAACCTCAGCAAACTCCAGATACTTTAGGAAAGTAAAATAAGGATGCCGCTATTTTACTTTCAGGCCGGAAAGTAAAATAAGGAAGCACGAAAATTGAATAAACAAATGGAGAACTCAGGAAAAGCAATTTTAGACTGGAGGAAAACCTTTGCTCCTAACTTTGTCTCAGGTTATAGGTTGCCACGATTTGTGGAGGAAAGCTGGCTGAAAGAAATCACCGGACGCAAGCGTGATCGTATTTATGCATTTGAGCCGTATTTAGAAGCTTTTAAAGAGTAAAAGATGAGTGAGTGGAGGAATTGCAAATTAGGCGATGTTGTCACAATTGTTGATTGCGAGCACAAAACAGCTTCACTAGTTAATAAAAGTGAATACATATCCGTAAGAACATCCAATATTTCTAACGGCAAAATAGATTTTGATAAATCGAACAGAGTATCAAAAGACACATATGATGAATGGACAAGGCGATTGCAACCCCAAGAGAATGATATTATTTTAGCGAGGGAAGCACCCGTAGGAGAAGTCGGCTGGATTCCCTTTGGCAAAAAAGTTTGTCTCGGCCAGAGAACAGTTCTAATTCGAGTCAAGGATGAGGTAATTGAACCCAAATACCTACTTTACTACCTTGTAAGCGATGAAGTTAAGTTTGATTTAATAAGCAGATCAACAGGTAGCGTTGTTGAACATCTAAATGTGAAAGACATTAGAGGTTTTGAATTAAACATTCATTCCAATCTGTTTGAACAAAAAGCCATCGCCTCCATCCTCAGCAGCCTGGATGATAAAATAGACCTCCTGCACCGCCAGAATACCACACTGGAAGCTATGGCGGAGACACTGTTCAGGCAGTGGTTTGTGGAGGAGGCGAAGGAGGAGTGGGAGGATGGCAAACTCGAGCAACTAGTCTCATGTATTAATGGAGTCTCATATAAAAGCGAGGATTTAAATCCATCGCAAACCGCAATGGTAACATTGAAAAGTTTTGATAGAACAGGCGGATTTAAAATTGATGGATTTAAACAGTTCACTGGAAAATACAAGCCCCACCATGTTGTCCGAGAAGGGGACCTTGTTGTGGCTCACACAGATATAACCCAGGATGCTGAAGTAATTGGAAACCCTGTTTTAGTAATTAGTGACCCAAGATTTGACATCCTTGTCATTTCCATGGATTTAGTAAAAGTTGTACCAAAACACCCCCACATTTCTAACGCATTTCTTTATTTATTAATGAAAGCCCGGGAATTTAAAGAGCATTGCTTAGGGCACTCAAATGGCTCAACCGTTTTGCATTTGAGCAAGAAAGCCATCCCATCTTTTGAACTGAAAATACCACCAATTGAAAGAATAGTTGATTTTACAAAGATAGTAAAGCCTTTAATAGATAAACAATACAAGAATCAAACACAAATCCGCACTCTCAGTTCCCTCAGGGACACTGTGCTGCCTAAACTGATGAGTGGGGAATTAAAAGTAAATGTATAAACCATAAATTATGATAACTTTTTCTCCAATAGACCTGATGAATAAGCGACTAGCAATTGCAAAAGAAGACTCGGATACTTCAATGTTTTTGCACTTAATGTATTCAGCAGAACAATTAACCAAAATTGTGACTGTTGCATTGGTAGCTTGTGTTGAAGATGATAATTTACGGCATCGATATGCTCAGGAACACAGATTAGTACGGGCTGATGGTATTGGAGAATGGGGAAGCTGCATTGATGAAATTCTATCAGGACCCACATCACAATTTCTAATACCTGAAATTAGGGGCTTTCAAAAAGAGCTACTTGAAGGTAAAAAAGAAGGTAGTTGGCAATATGATTCGGTCAAACTACTTAACGAATGCTTGAAAATCGTTGATAAAAAAGCAGACACATTACCTGTTAAGACCCAAGCCAGAAACTGGTATTCTATATTTGCACGTTTAAGAAATAAAGCTAGGGCACACGGGGCTTTAGGATTAAGTGATTGCTCAGCTATTTGTCCTCTATTGGAGAAATCTCTTAGACTACAATATGAGAATCTATCTATTTTGACTTTCCCATGGGTCTTCTTGAAAAGAAACCTAAATGGCAAATATCATGTCTCAACTATTTCAGCAACTTCAACCCCGTTCGAATACCTTAAAAGCGACAGAAATCACTACTTTGAGGATGGAGTTTACTTGGATGCTGGCAAACATAGATTTGTTAGACTACTATATTCAACTGCAGAGATTAATGACTTTTACTTCCCCAATGGATTTTTTGGAAAGAATACCTTTGAATGTCTTTCATATATTACTGATGACAAAATACATCTTGATGTATCACCATTCTTAACACCCGTTGGCGCCTTGCCAAAAAGTCAAACTGAGGGAATGGGGATGCTTGACCTGATTGGAAATACATTTTCAAATCTACCTATTAACCCAATAGTATACATTCAAAGGGACGAATTGGAAAGTGAACTCATTCAAAAACTATGTGATGACAGACACCCTGTAATAACACTTGTTGGTCGAGGAGGAATTGGTAAAACATCATTGGCAATTTCAGTTTTAAAAAAGTTATGTGATCAAAAAGTTTTTTCAGCAATAATTTGGCTTAGCGCAAGGGATGTTGATTTATTAGTTGAAGGTGCCAAGCCCGTAAAACCAAATGTTCTAACAATTCCAGACATTGCAAAAGAATTCTCTGCATTACTTGAATTAAAAGCAGTAAAAGGAGATAAAACTGAAAAGGAAATAATGGAAACCGAGCTAACGAAAAGTACTTTTGGCCCAATTCTATTTGTACTAGATAACTTTGAAACCGTAGTTAGCCCTAAAGAAGTTTATTCTTGGTTAAACACATACATCCGATTGCCAAATAAAATTCTAATAACATCACGCTTTAGAGATTTTAAAGGCGACTACCCTATTGAGGTTCATGGTATGAATAAAAAAGAATTTTATTCACTTGTCCAAAATGTATCAAAAGAAATTGGAATTCCTGAAATTATTGAAGATCATAAGTACATTGATGATCTATATGAACAAACGGACGGACACCCCTATGTTGCAAAAATATTACTTGGAGAAAGACTAAAACAAGGGAGTTCTGGAAATTTGAAAATTGTACTAGCTGGCAAAGATGACATTCTCACTGCTCTCTTCGAAAGATCATATAACTACCTTACTCCTTTGGCTAAACGAATTTTTTTAACAGCTTCAAATTGGAGATCAATTATTCCTGAGGTTGCTGTTGAGGCAGTTTTAATGCGCAGTCATACTGAGCCTGTTGATGTTGAAGCTGCAATTGAAGAATTAGCAAAATCTTCTTTGATTGAGTCAATCAAGTCCACAACTGATGACTCCTTTTTTATTTCAGTTCCTCTAAGTGCCTCAATTTTTGGCAAGAGAAAATTGAGTGTCGACCCACTTAAGGCAGCAATTGAAGCTGATACTATGCTGCTACACACCTTTGGTGTTGGAACGGTTGATGATGTCAAATTTGGTCTAAAGCCAAGGGCAGACAAACTTTTCTCTGAAGTCGCAAAAAGAATAAGTACAAAAAAGAATACTCTAGAAAATTACATTCCAATTCTTGAATTTATATGTTCAAAGCATCATGATGCTTGGTTAACTTTAGCCTCATTATATGAAGAAGAAAACTACAACAATGAAGCAATACTTGCTGTCCAAAAATTCTTAGAAGCCCCAACTTCTAATCATAAAGCCTGTATAGGCTGGAATATGCTTGCAAGGCTATACAGATCTCAAATGAATTGGCAAGGCGAGGTGCACGCCCTTGTTGAATATTGCCTTGTGTCAGAAATACAATTTAGTGACATAAGTAATTCCGCCAATGCAATTAATAGGCTTTTTAATGAACACAAACCTTCTGTTGATAACTTAGAAAAAAGAGTATCAATAGAGAAAGTTGCAAAAGTTTTCGAATCAAGAATTTATAAAGAGCCCTACGCTGATGGTGATGATTATTCAAGATTAGCCTGGTTATTTCGACATTTGAATGAAGATGAAAAAGCATTACAAATAGTGGAAAAAGGACTGAAAATTGAACCCGAAAATATCTATTGTCTGAATTTATACGATCGCTTACGTTGATTTTTGTAGATGAATAAATTCTTGTTTTTGGTAATTTTTAACTTATTTAATAAAATTGATTCAATCCTTATATTTGGAACTCGAAAATTCTTATACTGAAATCTTCACCGATCCCGACGACACCATCTTCAGCGACGGCTCCATTGACCCCATCGGCCTGCAGGTGATCTGGACCTCGCTGGGCAACAGGATCTTTCAAAACCGGCTCAATACGATCAGTACCAATATCCGGGCTTATACACTCAATCTCTTTCATCACGCGGTGATC
>Ga0154020_10005215_pt1 | contig 15394 bp, 15 predicted proteins | sample Klosneuvirus_201_FD_109709 | JGI IMG/M metagenome (GOLD analysis project Ga0154020, IMG submission 109709) | Active sludge microbial communities from wastewater, Klosterneuburg, Austria - Klosneuvirus_20160825_MG | ecosystem: Engineered > WWTP > Aerobic digester > Activated sludge | place...
GGCCGGCGCTGGATGCCCTTGAGCACCTCGACGCAGTCGGCGAACTGGGGGAGCAGCTTCGGGTGGGAGAACGAGGTGACCTCGACCTTCTTGAACCCCGCGCCGGTGATGCGATCGATCATCTCGATCTTGCGCTCGGTGGGGACCAGGATCGGCATCGACTGCAGGCCGTCGCGGGCCCAGCACTCACAGACGGTCACGGATTCGGGAATCGCCACGGGAGCCTCCTCGACTTCGGTTCCTTGGAAACGGCGAGACGGTGGAAGCTCCGTGGAGGGGCTTCAAGGCGCGGCGCCCCGAAACCGGCGTTCTGCGCGACGAATGAGCGCGTCATTTGGTGATTTTGATCAAGATTTGGCGTGATGGGCTGCACCGAGGCCGGGCAAGGAGGGGACCTGCTCGCCGATCGAAGGTCTCGCCGGGCACGACACGTGCGGGCTCTGGCGCTCCTCGGCCGTCGGCGAGCGTCACGGCCTGCGTGAGCGCTGCGCCTCGATCGATGGCGCGAGGCGCGCGCGTACGGCGGCGACGATCTCGGGCTCGGCGACGTCGGGGTGTCCGCTGTGGAACGGCGGGGCCGGGTCGTACTCGAGCCCGAGCTGGAGCGCCTTCGCGAGGCCCTCGCCGCCGATCTCCGCCGCGACGCGCAGGCCGAAGTCGATCCCAGAGGTGACACCGCCCGCCGTGATGCGGTTGCGATCGACCACCACCCGCTGCTTCTCGAAGCGCGCGCCGAACCGCTCGAGGAACTCCACGTAGGCCCAGTGCGAGGTGGCCGCGTAGCCCTCGAGCAGGCCGGCCGCGCCGAGCAGCAGCGAGCCCGTGCACACCGAGGTGACCCAGCGCGCCGAAGCGCCCTGGCGTCGCAGGAACTCGAGCACCACCGCGTCGTCCTGCAGCGCCTGCTGGCCGAAGCCGCCCGGCACGAACACGAGGTCGAGCGGCGGGCAGTCGGCGAGGGTGGTGGTCGGCAGGATCGACATCCCGCCCTGTGCGCGCACGGGGGAGAGGTCCTTCCAGAGCAGGTGGACCCGCGCGTCGGGGATGCGGTGGAACACCTCGTACGGCCCGGTGAGGTCGAGCTGGGTGAGGTCGGGGAACAGCAGCATGCCGAGTTCGAGCGCCATGACCGGCAGGATGCCGGATCGGTCGCCTGGCAGCCATGACAATGAACACGTAATATCTGCCAGTGAGCCCCCGACCCCTCCGCGTCGTGATCGTCGCGTTCGACGGCGTGCAGACGCTCGACATGACCGGACCCGCCGAGGTGTTCGCGGCCGTCGGGCGGCGCCTCGGTCGGCCGCGTTACGAGGTCGTCTTCGCCACCATGGGCGGCCTCGTGATCACGACGTCGTCGGGGATGCGCGTCGAGACCGTGGACCTCTCGCGCATCCGTCCGGCCACGGTCGACACCGTCGTCGTGGCGGGCGGCGAGGACGGTCTTCTGCGCGCGGCCGCCGCCGATCCGCGGCTCCTTCGGTGGCTCTGCCGCGCGAAGGTGCGGCGCCTCACCTCGGTGTGCTCGGGGGCGTTCCTGCTGGCGGCGGCGGGCCTCCTCGACGGCCGGCGCGCGACCACGCACTGGTCGGCGCTCGACGAGCTCGCGCAGGTGCGCGACGGCGCGATCGAGGTGGATCGCACCGCGATCTGGGTGCGGGACGGCGCGGTCTGGACCTCGGCGGGCGTGACCACCGGGATCGACATGGCGCTCGCCATGGTGGAGGAGGACGTCGGTCGCAAGGTCGCCGACCTCATCGCGGCGCACCTCGTGCTCTATGCGCGGAGACCCGGGTATCAATCGCAGTTCTCCGACGTTCTGGTCGCGCAGTCCGACGCGTCCGACCCGCTCGCGGCGGGCATCGCGTGGGCCCGCGCGCACCTCCGCACGGCGACGCTCGAGTCCCTGGCCCGTCGCACGGGCCTGTCGCTCCGCACGTTCCACCGCCGCTGCCTCGAAGACCTGGGCACGACCCCGGCCAAGCTGCTCGAGAAGCTGCGGGTCGAGGAGGCGCGCACGCTGCTGTCCACCACCGAGGCCTCGCTCAAGGAGGTGGCCGCCTCCACCGGGTTCGGCGACCCAGCGCGGATGAAGCGGGCGTTCGAGCGCGCGCTCGGGCTCGGCCCGCGCGACGTGCGGCTCCTGTTCGGGAACGGCCGCTAGGGCACCACCACGCCGCCGTCCTTGGTGGCGCTCTTCACGAACCCCGCGAGCGCGTCGTACCAGGCCTTGCCCTCGCCGGCGTCCCTCGCCATCAGCGGGTCGATGTGGGTGAACTTGGGCCGCACGATCAGCTGCCACGCGCGCGGGTCGGTGCGGGGCACCCCCGCGAGCGCGCGACCCTCGCCGACCGGCTTGTCGCCGAGCATCGCCCGCAGCTTGTCGTAGGACTTCGCCGTGCCACTTCCGTCCGCGTCCGCGGTCAGGGCGGCGGCCATGGCGAGCACGGGAAGATCGAGCGCGGCGCCGTGCTTCATGCGCATGCCGTACTTCTCGCGAAAATCGCCCGGCTCCATCACGAGCGAGCCCGCGAGCGAGGCGTCGAGGGAGAGTCGCGCGGGGAAGTACCACTCGCCGAAGTTGAGGCCGGGCCCCGAGAACCACGCGTCGGCGAGGTCGGAGAGGGCGGTGAGCTCGCCGTCTTCCCAGTCGTAGGTCGCGCTCGGGTCGCTCGGCTGCAGCAGTGTGCCGCCGAGCAGCGACTTGTACGAGGCGAGGGGACCGCCGACGGCCTTGCCACAGCTCACCGCGCCGATGGTGATCGTGCTCGAGGCGTCGTCGAACGCGAGGCCGAACGCGCCGCGGCTCGTCGTCTTCGGGACGGTCGACGACTTGAGGCCGAGAATGAGCGCGAGCGAGGCCGTGACGTCGTCGTCGGGGATGCGCGGCGCGGTCGGCGAGAAGCGCGCGGCCATCGCGAGGCGCTCGGCGTGCTCGAGGCCCTTCACGCCGAAGAACGGCAGCGCGACGTACGGCTGCACCTTGCGGATCACGTTCAGGCCCGGCGCCGAGAACGGGCTCCCGGTGCCGGTGGCCGAGCCCTCGAGGTAGTCCTTCTCGGAGAACGAGCTCACCGGGTCGAGCTCCTTGCCCGAGACCCCGTCCACGAGGACCAGGCCGGCGAGGTCGTCGAGGCCCCGCTGACCCTCGAAATCCCAGGCCGCGTACGACTCGACGATGGTGCCGCCGAGCGAGTGGCCGAGCAGCACCACCCGCTGCTTGCGCTCGGCCGCGGGCACGCGCGCGATCACGTTGCGCAGGTCGCCGAGGGTGACGGGCAGGCCCCACTCGCTGACGTAGCCGAGGTCGCTCTGGTCGAGGAAGCCGGCGAACGTCTTCCCCTCGACCGCTTCGCCGTCGTAGTAGTACCTGCGCGCGAGGGTCGGCTCCTTCTTCACCTCGGCCACGTCGCTGCCGTGGGTGTCCTCGAGCAGGTTGGCGCGGCGGTCGATCGCCCACACCTCGACCACCGCGGCGGGGTCCGCGAGCCCACGGCGGACGAGCGCGCGCGCGACGCCGTCGAACGACCCGGCGCCACCGAGGAAGCCCGGCATCATCACCACGATGGCGCGGGCCGGCGTGCTCTTCTCGAGGCGGTAGCGGACGACGCGGACGAAGTCCCGCTCCTTCGGGGTCTCGACGCCGAGCGTGGGGTTCGGGCCGGGGTGCACCCCCGGGACGAGGAACAGGTCGCGCGTGATGCCCGTCTCCACGATGGCGACCGCGGGCGGCGGCACGTAGGTCGACGCCGGGGGCGCCGTGACGGGGTCGTCCTTGCCGCAGCCGAGGAGCAGGATCGCCGTGAGGAGACGCGCGCGCATCCCCGCACTCTAGCCGAACGTGTTTCGGCGCATGCTCACGTTCATGAGCAGCCCGATGCCGACCAGCACCGTCGTCACGCTCGAGCCGCCATAGCTGAACAGTGGCAGCGTCACGCCGACGACCGGGAGCACGCCCGTCACCATGCCGATGTTGAAGAACGCGTGCCAGAAGATCATCGCGGTGACGCCGACCGCCAGCGCGGCCCCGAAGCGATCCCGCGCCCGCGCGGCGATGCCGATGCCCCAGAGGACCACGAAGGTGTACGCCGCGATCAGCACGAGCCCGCCGGTGAAGCCCCAGTCCTCCGCGAACACGGGGAAGGGGAAGTCGGTGTGCTGCTCGGGGATGAACAGGTAGTGGTTCTGCGTGCCGTGCATGTAGCCCTGGCCGAACACGCCGCCGTTGCCGATGGCCACGCGGGCGTGGTGCGAGTGCCAGTTGGCGCCGCGGATGTCGAGCTCGGGGTTGATGAACGAGGTGATGCGCCGCTTCTGGTAGTCGTGGAGCAGGTAGTTCCAGGCGACGAGGCTCGTGGCGGTGACACCGACCACGAGCAGCGTGAGCGACTGCCAGCGGATGCGCGTGAGCGCCATCACCGCGACGAAGATCCCCATGAGGATGAGCGCGGTCCCGAGGTCGGGCTGCTTGGCGACCAGCGCGAACGGGATGCCGACCAGCACCGCGGGCACCACGTAGTCGCCGAGCCGTCGCCCGCCGCCGCCCGGACCGGCCGGGATCTTCGGGTCGTCGTGCAGGTACTTGGCGAGCGAGATCGCCAGGATGAGCTTCATGAACTCGGATGGCTGGAAGCGAAAGCCCCGCTCCTTGCCGCCGATGTCGATCCACCGCGAGGCGCCGTGGATGTCGCGCCCGAGGATGAACACGAGCAGGAGCAGCACGATGCCGCCGCCGTAGATCACGTAGGCGAGGCGCTCGAAGTGGCGGTAGTCGATCGCCGCGGCGAGGGTGGCGGCGATGCCCCCGGCGACCAGCCAGTAGATCTGGGTGACGTACAGATCGGCGCGCCCGGCCTTGGCGACGCTCGTCGCGCTGTACAGGTTGATGACGCCGATCACCGCGATGATCAGCACGCCGATGAGCAGCGCCCAGTCGATCCCCTCGCGGGCGCGCGCCACGCGTCCGAGCGCCGACGGCCGGTTCACTTGGCGGGCCCCTTGCTGGCGGAGGGCAGGGGCTTGCCGTCCGGCGCCGTGGCCGCGCCCTCGTGCGCCGGCTTGATGCGGGTGAACCACTCGTCGAACATGCGCATGGCGATCGGGGCCGCGTTGTGACCACCGCCGCCGCCGTGCTCGACGAGGACCGCGATGGCGATCTCCGGGTCGTCGTAGGGCGCAAAGCCCGCGAACCAAGCGTGGTCGCGGTTGAAGTACCAGATGAGGTGCGGGTCGATGCCGGGCTTCTGCCCGACGCGCGACACCTGCGCGGTGCCCGTCTTGCCGGCCACCATCACCTTGGTCGTGCGCTCGCGGTAGGCGGTGCCGCCCTCCTCGTTCACGACGCCGGCCATCGCCTCCTTGACGAACTTGAGCTGCCCGGGGTCGACGCCGATCTTGCGGCGGATCCGCGGCGGGAAATCCTGCTCGATGCCGCCGCCGCCCGCGTCGGTGAAGGGGGTCTCGATCGCCTGCACGACCTGCGGAGCGTAGAGCGTGCCGCCGTTGGCGAGCGCCGCGTAGGCCATGGCGAGCTGCAGCACGGTCACCTTGGTGTTGCCCTGCCCGATGGCGGCGTTGAGCGCGAAGCCGGTGCGGAACCCGCCGTAGTGCTGCATGTACCAGGCGGTCGTGGGGATGAGCCCCGGCGACTCGTGGTTGAAGCCGACGCCCGAGCGCTGGCCGAAGCCGAACTCGGCGTCCATCGCGGACATCTTGTCGAGCGTGGTCTTCTTGCCGAGCTGGTAGAAGTAGACGTTGCAGCTGCGCACGATCGCGTCGTGCATCGAGATCTGCCCGTGGAAGCCCTCGCACTTGAAGCGGGTGCGGCTCACCTGCAGCACGTGCTCGCAGAGCTCGTGGCTGTCGCGCGTGACGGCGCCGGCGCCGAGGGCCGCGAGCGCGTGGAACGGCTTCATCGTCGACCCGGGGAAGTACGCCTCGTAGAGGGTCTTGTCGGTGAGCGGCGAGAGCGGGTTGGTGAGGATCGCCTCGGCCTGCTTCTGCGAGAGGCCGGTCACGAAGTCGTTCGGGTCGATGCCGGGCTTGGAGTAGACCGCGAGCACGCGCCCCGTCTTGACCTCGATGGCCACCACGGCGCCCGCGAGCTGCCCGGCGAAGGCCTTGCGCGCGGTGGAGACGAGGTCGGCGTCGATGGAGAGGCGCAGGTCGCGGCCCGGCACCGGCGGGTTCTCGGCCGGCGCGTCGATCAGCGCCTGGTCTTCCTTGGCCGTGCGGCGGTTGCCGCGCGCGTCCATGACGACCTTCTTCCAGCCGCGTTGCCCGCGCAGGAACGCCTCCCAGGCCTTCTCGACGCCGCTCCGGCCCACGCGGTCACCCGGCTGCAGTTCCTTCTTCTGGCCCTCCGGGAGCGCGTCGAGGTCCTCCTTGTTGACCTCGTTGACGTACCCGAGCAGGTGGAACGTGAGCTCCTTCTGCGGGTAGTAGCGCAGCGGCACGCTGATCCAGCTGACGGCGGAGAGCTCGGCGCGGTGGGTCTCGAGGGCGCCGACCGTGTCGCGCGAGATGTCCTCGCGGACGATGATCTCGCGGATGCGGTGCTTCGGGTCGAGCTTGAGCGCGGCGAGGTCCTTCGCGCGCGCCTCGCGCAGGCGCTGCTCGAGGGTCGCGCGCTCCACCGGGCCGAGGCCGAGCAGCTCGGCGAGCCGCGGGTAGGTCTTGTCGAGGTCGAGGCGCGCGGGGACGACGTAGACGTTCCAGGACTCGCGGCTCGCGGCCAGCACCACCCCGTGCCGGTCGCGGATGACACCGCGGCTCGTGGCGAGGGTGACCTTGTGCACGATGTTGTCGTGCGCGATGGCGGCGTTCTCGGCGGCCTTGATGAGCTGCAGGTGGGCGAGCTTGCCCACGAGCACCAGGTTGAGCGCGACCACGGCGAGCGCGAGCCACTTGTAGCGCTTGCGGAACTCGCCGACGTCGGGGCGTTGACCGAGCAGGTTCACGAGATGCTCCTGCGCTCTTCTCGCCCGGAGGACGCGCGCCGTGGGGGCAGCGACGCCGCGAGGCTGCTCTTGCCCTCGCGGGGCTCGACCAGGCCCGAGGCGATCGCCGAGACGCGGGCCGCCGCCCGGAACACGAGCGGTGCGAACACGATGGTCGCGACGGCGTGCGGCAGGATGAGGCGGAACATCGCGCGCGGCACGTAGGCGCCCTTGCCGAAGATCGCGAGCAGCACGATGACCATCAGCGTGCCGAGGCCGGCGAACGCGCCGGCGAGCACCGCGCGCGCCCACCCGGACTGGGTGACGATGCGCAGCCCCGCGAGCCGCGCGAGGGCGACGGTGGCGACCGAGGTGAACGCGTAGAGCCCGATCGGCGCGCCGCCGATCACGTCGAGCACGTACCCGAGCAGGAAGCCGACGCTGGCTGCGAGAGCGAGGTTGGACTCGCTCACCGCCACGTAGACGAGCAGCGGCACGAGCAGCGACGGCCGGAACCCGCGCGCCGCGAGCGGCCCGAGGATGATCCAGGTCTCGCCTTGCAGCACCACGAGCAGGAGCCCGAGCAGGAGGAACAGCGTGTACCGCATCGCCTACTTCTTCGGGGCGGGCTTGGGCTCCGGCTCCTTGGGGGCGCCGGCCGGCGGGACCACGAGCGCCTCTTCGAGCCGCGAGAACGAGACCACCGGCTCGGCCTCCACCTCCTGGAACTCGCCGAAGCCGCGGTTGTGGATCTTGGTGATGCGCGCGACCGAGACCCCCTTGGGGAACCGGGCGCCGATGCCGCTCGTCACGAGGAGGTCGCCGACGGCCACCTCGTCGGCGCGCTTCATGTACTCGACCTTGCACGTGTACTTGGTGAGGTCGCCGGTGCCGCGCACGAGCCCGCGCGCGCCGGTGCGCTCGTCGACGACGTCGATCGCGAGCTGCGGGTCGACCGCGAGCTGCACCTCGAGGGTGGCGCCCTCGGCGCGGAGCACGACGCCGACCACGCCCTCCTCGGAGAGCACGGCCCACCCCGGCTTCACCTCGGAGCTCACCTTGTCGAGCAGGAGGTTGGTCACGCGGAAGTCGCTCGCGTCCTTGGCGATCACCTGCGCGGTGAGCGCCTCGGGCCCGAGCTGGTCCTTGAGCCCGAGGAGCTTCTTGAGGCGACGGTTCTCGGACTCCATGGCCTCGAGCCGGCGGACCTTCTCCTTGAGCGCGATGTTCTCGTGCCCGAGCTTGTCGTTCTCCGCCTTGACGTCGACCAGGTAGACGTACGACCCGAACAGCGCCGAGACGCCCTTGCCGATGACCGCGCCGACGTACTGCAGCGGCTTGAGCGCGTTGAGCACGACCCGATCGAGCGCGTTCAGATCGCGCGGCTGCCGCACGTGCGAACGCAGCACGAAGAACGGCAGGGCGAGCAGGAGCGCGACGACGGCCGTGTCGCGCAGACGCCGCCAGCTACCGAGTTGAGGGGTCATACCCGAGCTCCGCTACCCCACCGCGACCTGCGCCAGGAGGTCCATGTGGTCGAGGACCTTGCCGGAGCCGAGCACGACGGCCGACAGCGGGTCGTCGCTGAGCATGACGGGGAGGCCCGTCTCCTCGCGGAGCAGCACGTCGAGGTTCTTGAGCAGCACCCCGCCGCCGGTGAGGACGACGCCCTTGTCGACGATGTCGGCCGCGAGCTCGGGCGGGCACTTCTCGAGCGCCACCCGCACCGCGTCGACAATAGCGTTGAGGGGCTCCTGGAGCGCCTCGCGGATCTCGTCGCTGTTGACGACGACGGTCTTGGGGACGCCCGCGACCATGTCGCGCCCCTTGACCTCCATGCTGCTCGGGACCTCGGGCGCGTAGGCGTTGCCGATGGTCATCTTCACGCGCTCGGCGGTCTGCTCGCCGATGGCGAGGTTGTACTTGCGCTTGACGTACGCGATGATCGCCTCGTCCATCTTGTCGCCGCCCACGCGGACCGACTGCGAGTAGACGATGCCGGTCAGCGAGATGATGGCGACCTCGGTGGTGCCGCCGCCGATGTCGACGATCATGTTGCCGCTCGGCTCGGTGATCGGCAGGCCGGCGCCGATGGCCGCGGCCATGGGCTCCTCGATGAGGTAGACCTCGCGGGCGCCGGCGCTCTCGGCGCTCTCCTTCACGGCCCGCTTCTCGACCTCGGTGATGCCGAACGGCACGCAGATGACGATGCGGGGCTTCACGAGGGTGCGCCGGTCGTGGGCGCGCTCGATGAAGTGGCGGAGCATGGCCTCGGTGACCTCGAAGTCGGCGATGACGCCGTCCCGCAGCGGGCGGATGGCCTCGATGTTGCCAGGGGTGCGGCCGAGCATCTCCTTGGCCTCGCGGCCGACGGCGACGACCTTCTTCTGTCCGCGCTCGTCCCGCTTGACCGCGACGACCGAGGGCTCGCACGACACGATGCCTTTGCCCTTCACGTAGATGAGCGTGTTGGCCGTGCCGAGATCGATGGCCAGATCGTTGGAGAAGAGGCCGTAGAGCCAGTCGAAGATCATGGGGTTCCCCGTTCCATCGGAGTGAACGCGCGTCAGGCCTGCCCCCAATGCAGGGGCCCTCAGTGGAGGAACGGCGGACTGTGGAGGGCCTGTGGAAAAGTGGACCGAAAGGGTACCACGGACGGACGATCGCAGGCAAAGCCTGTATGCGCGTGTAGGCGAGGGGACTGGGGCGGTGCCGAGGCATGCCGGCGGCCGGGCGGACACAACGCGGGGGCGCACCGATCCATTCCCGCCCGTGATCGAGGGCCGCCGACGAGATTTCATCGGGGATGCGAATTCTCAGGGCGTCGGGGTCCCGCGATTTGGTACCGTTCGGCCGGAGCATGGCCGCCAATGTCTTCCCGCTCGACGCCGTCCGCACGGACGGTTGGTTCGAGCGCATCGGCGAGAGCATCGGCAGCTTCCAGGCGCTGTGCGAGATCGTCGGCGAGCGGTTCTTCGCCTTCTCGCTGGTGGCGGGCGTCCGCATCACCGCGCTCACGGTCGATCGACGCAACCCCGACGCCACGATCGTGGAGTTCGTCGCGGGCGACGAGGAGCCCACCCGCCGCGCTTCGCTGCCCGAGTTCCGGCGCCAGCTCGTCGGCGCGCTGCTCACCGAGGACAAGCACGGTCCCCCACCGGCGCGCGAGACCGACGTCGAGGCGCTGCAGGCGCACATCGGCGTGCGTCACCTGCTGCTCGCGCCGCTGTTCGGCCTCTCGCTGCGCCGGCTCAGCGTCGACGGGGATCGCTCGGTCATCGCGGTGCTGCGGGACGGCTTCGAGGAGTCGATCGGGCTCGAGGAGCTGCGCACGGCCATCTCGGCGCTCGTGCGGCAAGACCTCGAGCGCGTCTCCAGCGGCGCGCGCGGCGCGATCGATCTCGCCAAGGTCGCCGAGGCCGAGGAGGCCGCGCAGGCGGGCGATCCCGCGCGGGTCGTCACGCTGCTCGGCAGCTGGCCGGCGCCCCTCGCCATCTTCCTGCGCACCCCCGAGGGCCAGGCGCTCGCCGCCGACGCGCGGCAGCTCATCGCCAAGGGCCTCGGCCTGCTCGGGTCGGCGTGCGCGCGCCTCGGCGAGTCGCCGCAGGCCGAGGAGATCCTGCGCCTCGGGATCCAGTGGGCCGGCGAAGGCCCGCTCGCGGGCGACCTGTTCCGCCGCCTCGGCGAGGCCTACCTGACCGACGGCCGCCCCGGCGAGGCCATCGCGCCGTTCCGCCGTGCCATGCACTACGGCGCGGCCGCCGCGGAGATCCTGCCGCTCCTGTGCCGTGCCTACCTGCGTCGCGGCAAATACGTCTCCGCGCACGCGTGTCTGCGCAAGGCGCTCGCCGCCGGGGCGCCGCTGCAGACGCTCGCCCTCGAGCAGTCGCAGATCGAGCGCGCGCTCGGCCCCGCGCTCACGCGCTGGCAGGCTCTTCTGGCGACGCCCGCTCGCTGACCGGCACGATCGCGATCACCGGCTGGGTGCGCGCGTGGAGGTAGAGCGCGAGGCCCACGCCGAACAGCGCGAGCGAGAGCCACTGGCCGGGGGTGAGGCCCACGTAGCGCGCGTCGGCGCCGCTGATGTCGGTCGCGCGCAGCGCGTCGAGGGGGTAGCGGATGGGCGCGTAGATCATGCAGAGCACGCCGGTGATCTGCCCGGCACGCCGGGGGCTCCGCGCGTACCACCACATGAAGATGGCGATCGGGATGGTGAGGAACATCTCGAGGAGGCCGAGGTCGAAGCGCGCGCCGCCGGGGAAGGCGACCGCGAGCGGTGAGCTCGAGAGGCGCCCGATGTGGTCGTGGGCCGAGGCGCAGCCGGCGCGGCCGAAGATCCAGCTCACGGCGAACACCGCGGTGATCTGGTCGGCGTAGGGGAGGAGCTTCTCCTTGAACTTCTGGCGCCAGACGAGCGCGCCGACGAGCCCGCCGATGAAGCCGCCGTAGCTCGAGATGCCCTTCCACACGTAGAGGAGCGTGATCGGGTTCGCGAGCACCTCCTTGGGCCGGTACATGAGCTCGTCGAGCACGTGCGAGAGCACGAAGCCGAACAAGAGGCAGTAGGTGACGAGGGACTCGAACTTCTGCCGCGAGAGACCGCGCGCCACCGCGCGACGGACGGCCAGGGCCGAGCCGATCATCACCCCCGTCGCCACGAGCGCGCCGAACGCGTGCAGCTTGAGCCCGATCACCGGCAGGGCGACCGGCTTGATGTCGATGTAGGGGAGCGGCATGGAGGTCCGGACCGGCACCGCTCAGTGCGGGTCTTCCTCTTCCTCTTCTTCTTCTTCGCTCGGCTTGGCCGGGGCGGGCTTCTGCTCCGGGAGCTTCTCGAGCTTCACCGTGAGGTCGAACGCCTTGCTGTCGCGGACCACGCGCAGGGTGACCTTGCGGCCCACGCCCGCGATCGAGACGAGCCACCGCATCTGGCTCGAGTTCTTCACCGGCGTGCCGTCGACGGCGAGGATGACGTCGTCGACCTTGATGCCGGCCTTGGAGGCGGGGGTGCCCTTCTTGACCGAGACGACGAGCGCGCCCTTGGTGCCGGATTTCTCGTCGAACTCCGAGTCCTCGATGCCGACACCGAGGTAGCTGCGGACCACGCGCCCGTCCTTGACGAGCGAGGGCAGCATCTGCTTGACCATGTTGATCGGGATGGCGAACGCGAGGCCTTGCGCCTTGGCGTTGATGGCCGTGTTGATCCCGATGACCTCGCCCTTGAGGTTGAGCAGCGGGCCGCCGCTGTTGCCCTGGTTGATGGCGGTGTCGGTCTGGAGGAAGTCGAAATAGTGCTGGCCGGGGAGCGGCACCTCGTTGATGGTGCGGCCGCGCGCGGAGAGGATGCCGGCGGTGACGGTCTGGCGGAGGCCGTGCGGGCTGCCGATGGCGACGAGCCAGTCGCCGACCGACACCGCGTCGCTGTCGCCGAGGGCGATGGGCTCGATGCCCGCCGGCGGGTCGATCTTGATGACCGCGACGTCGGTCATCGGGTCGGTGCCGAGCACCTTCGCGTCGACCCGCTTGTCGTTGTAGAGCTGGACCGCCAGGTCGCTCGCGTCTTGCACGACGTGGTTGTTGGTGAGGATCGTGCCGGACTTGTCGATCAAGAAGCCGGAGCCGATGCCCTTGCCGACCATGTGCCCCTTCTTGATCTTGAGGAGCACGGTCACGACCGCGGGCGCGGTGGCCTTGGCGAGGGGCGCGAAGCTCGCGGGCGTGCCGACCGGCGGGATTCCCGGGGGGAGCTGCACCGGCTTGCCACCCGTGGGCAGCCCGACGGTCGGGGTGGAGACGCTGACCGCGTTGGTGGGGATCCCCTTGCCGTCCTTGCCGTCCTTGCCGTCGTCGTCGCGGTCTCGTCTGCAGCCCGATCCGAGGGCTCCGAGGGCGAGGGTGGTGACGAAGACGAGGGCCAGACGGCGCGGCAGATTCATCCCTGGGGCTCCTTGGAGCGCTCCACGAACTGCATCCGCAGGTCGTAGAGCACCTGGTCGATGAGATGCTCCTCGGCGCCCGTGAGGTTGCCCTTGGTCTTCTCCTGCAGCATCCCGACCATGTCGATGGTCTGCCGGGCGAGCGCGAGATCCGGCGCGGACGGCGTTCCGTCCGGGGGCGGCGCGACGCCGAGGTGGACCAGCGCCGTCTGCGACAGCGACAGGATGAGGGTGCTGAAGTCGATCGACGGGAGCGGCTCGGCCATCTCAGCCCTCGTCGTCGCTCTCGTCGTCGTCGGCGATCTGCTCGCCCGGACGCGGAGTGAAGTGGGTCTCGCCCTTGTCGGCGACGTCGGGCAGCGCCTTGAGGTGCGCCGCGAGATCGGTCTCGCTGATGATGCCGGCGTCCAGATTGCGGGCGACGACGCGGGTGTCGAACTTCCAGGGGAGGAACTTGACCCCGGAGGTGGGCTTGTGCGGGAGCTTGGCGGTCATGCGGCCGGTCGATTAGCACAACCGGCCCTGGCAGGCGTTTGTTCCTAGTCCGCGCCGGCATCCACGGGGGGCGAATAGAGGGCGGGAGGCACGCAGAGCCCGAGCTCGGGCTGGCAGTGGTAGCCCTCGGCCAGGCGGCAGTCGCCGTCGGTGTGGCAGAGCTTCCCGCAGAAGCGGAACGGGATCCCGTCGCACCCGGCCAGCAGCGTGTACGTTGTGCTCCCCGCGGGGCAGCCCGAGGGGATGTCGCCCTTTTCGGGCACGAGGAGCGGATTGCAGTATCCGCCGGGAAACTCCAGATCGAACGGGTGGGGGCGGATCGGTCCGGCGCAGTCCCGGTGGACCTTGGTGACGCAGGTGAGGCCCTCGCACGCGCCGTCGCTCGCGCACGCCTTGCCGACCACCGTCGGCACGAGCGCGGCGTCGACGACGCCCGTGTCCGCCGTCGTGCCCGGGTCGTTCTTGTGCGCGCATCCGGCGAGCACCAGCAGCGCGAGCCACGCAGTCCGGTCGGCCATCGTCCTCCGCTCCGGAGCGTAACAGACTATTCCCTGCGTAGGTGCGTGTGTGCGGGCCAATCGCGTGCGACCCTCCCGCGGGCGAGGGCATCGGTTAGGCTCGAGGAGCCATGGTGACCGCATTCGACGCGACGTTGGCGGCAGACGGCTCGCTCGACGCGACCCTCGCCGGTCCTCCCGTCGGGAGCGCGACCACAGTGGTGGGCCTGCCCGGCACCGCGACCCTCGGTCGCAGCACGGTGCTCCCACGCGTCGAGGGCGACGGCGAGAGCATCCGCATCGTCCACGCGCAGCGCGACCGCTACGTGCGCCTGAAGGTGCTCGGGCAGGGGGGCATGGGCGAGGTCCTGCTCGCGCGCGACGAGGACATCGACCGCACGGTCGCGGTGAAGCAGCTGCTCCCCGGTACCACCGACGCCGCTGGCCTCGCGCGCTTCGTCGAGGAGGTGCGCACCATCGGGCGCCTCGAGCACCCGAACATCGTCCCCATCCACGACGTCGGGGTCGACGACCAGGGTCGCTACTTCTTCGTGATGAAGTACGTCGAGGGCGAGACCCTCGAGCACGTCATCGAGCAGCTCGCCGCCGGCAACCCGGACTACCACCGGCGCTACCCGTTCGAGGTGCGGATCGAGCTCTTCGTCGGCCTCCTGCGGGCGCTGCAGTTCGCCCACGACCGCGGCATCATCCACCGCGACATCAAGCCCGCCAACGTCATGATCGGTCGCTACGGCGAGGTCGTGTTGATGGACTGGGGCGTGGCCAAGCCCACCGCCGCGCGTGAGCTGCCGATGGTCGAGAGCGCCGAGCCCGCGAGCGAGAAGGCGCGCATGTTCCACACGCGGCAGGGCGCGCTCGTGGGCACCCCCGCGTACATGTCACCCGAGCAGGCCCAGGGCAAGCCGATCGACGAGCGCAGCGACGTCTACAGCGCCATCGTGCTCCTCGACGAGCTGATGTCGCTGCGGCACTACCTCGCGCACGCGCCGACGCTCCCTGAGCTCTTGCAGGCGGTCGTCTACGAGAAGCCCTCGTTCTTCACCATCGCGGGGGCGCGCAGCCCCGCGCAGGGCCCCATGCCCGCGGAGCTCGCCCACCTCGTCGACAAGGGGCTCGCCAAGGAGCCCGCTGCGCGCTTCCAGAGCGCGAGCGAGGTCGTGGACCGGCTCTACGAGATCCTCGAGGGCAAGGTGCGCGTGCAGTGCCAGATCACGTTCACCAAGCGCGTGTTCCGCGAGGCGGGTCGGCTCGTCGACCGGCGCCCGTTCGTCGGGTTCTTCTTCCTCGTGAGCCTGGTCGTGCTGGTGCTCGCCGCCGTGGGCGTGCTCGTGCGCGCCGCGCTGGCCTAGAGCGCGCTCCGGAGCCAGGGGACCAGCGCCTGCAGCGCCGCCGCGAGGTTCGCGGTCGCAGCCTCGGACAGCGGATCTCCGAGCTCGAAGCGCTCGCCGCGGATCGCGACCACGAAGGCTGGGGGAGGCGCGCCGACGACGCGCGCGTGGGTGGCGAGCAC
>Ga0154020_10005219_pt1 | contig 15386 bp, 14 predicted proteins | sample Klosneuvirus_201_FD_109709 | JGI IMG/M metagenome (GOLD analysis project Ga0154020, IMG submission 109709) | Active sludge microbial communities from wastewater, Klosterneuburg, Austria - Klosneuvirus_20160825_MG | ecosystem: Engineered > WWTP > Aerobic digester > Activated sludge | place...
ACGGCGTGGACTACTACTACGAGATCCACGGGCAGGGAGAGCCGCTCGTGCTCCACGGCGGGCTCATGTCGATCGACGGCTTCCGCCCGCTGCTGCCCTCGACGGCCGACAGGTGATCTTGATCGATCTGCAGGGCCACGGGCGCACGACGCTCGGCGACCGGCCGATCACGCTCGTCGACAGCGCGAACGATGTCGATGTGGTGCTCGAAACGATCGGCGTGCCGCAGACCGACATCTTCACTACGAGGTCTTGTTCGCGCCGCTGCTCGTGCCGACGATCCGCCCGTTCCTCGACGGCAAGACCGGCCCGAAGACCGATCAGGTGTCGACGCGCTGACCGAGACCGGAATACGATGCGTGCGCGACGGGTATCTACCGCGATGCCGCCCCGGGTGATCGCGATTGCCACGATCCTCGCGGCGTGTAGTACCGCCCCCACGCCGGGCAAACCGGACGTTCCTCCCCCGGCGTCGAAGACCGCGCTCGCGTCTCCGCCCGCGCCGGCTCCCTCGCCCGCCGAGATCGACCGCACAGAACAAGCACGAGTCGCGGTCGCCGCGATGATCGGCACGACACCGCCCCCGTGGAAGGCCGAGCGGTGGATGAACTCGCCGCCGCTCGAGCTCGAGAAGCTGCGCGGCTCCGTCGTGCTCGTTCGGTGGTGGACGGCTGGCTGTCCGTTCTGCTCGACCACCGCGCCTTCGCTACGCGAGCTCGACCAACTCTACGCATCGCGCGGACTTCACGTGATCGGCATGTATCACCACAAAGAAGACACGCCGTTCGATCCGGAGGTCTACGAAGACACGGCGAAGAAGTACGGCTTCACGTTCCCGATCGCGTTCGATCCCGAGTGGCACACCCTCGAGAGCTGGCTGCGCGATCGCGAGGGCAAGGAAGTGAGCACCGGTTGGACGAGCGTCACGTTCCTTCTCGACAAGCGCGGTGTGATTCGCCACGTCCACCCGGGCGGCTCGTATGTCAAAGGCGAGCCTGCCTATGACGAGATGCGCGCGGCGATCGATCGCCTCCTCGCCGAATAGCAGCGATGTGATGCGGCATCAATTCGAGCGCGTCGCGAGCCACTCGACGACGAGCGTGTAGGGCTTCTTCGTCAGCTTGGCCTTCTCGAGCCGCGCCTTCGCGGACGTCGCGAGCTCGATCGCCCGCGCGTGATCTTTCGGCGTCGTCCACAACACCTTCGCCATCAGCAGCTCGGTGTTCGCGAACGCTTCGGCATCGCCATCATCGCCTTCGGAGGCGCGCAACACGAGGGCGCGCTCGAGCAGCGGCCGGGCCGTCGGAATGCGCGCGGTATTCAAGTACAGCTCGCCGAGCGCGGTCAGCGGGTATGCGATCTCCGAGTCCTTCGGGTCCGCGGCATCGCCGAGCTTCACGGCACGTTGCAGCATGTCCTCCGCGCGTCGAGGATCGTCCTTGATCAGGAGCTGCCCGTAGTCTGCGAGCAGCTTCGGCAGGAGCGGATCGTCCTCTTTCTCCGTCATGATCGAGACTGCGCGCTCGAACTGCTGCTTCGCTTCCTCGCGCTTGTCGTCGCCGCCCTGCGCGAGCACGTTTGCCAGGCCGCGCAGCGTGTCGGCGACGTCGGGATGCTTCGGACCGCTCAGCGCTTCGTACATTGCCAGTGCTTTGCGATACGTCGCGATCGACTGCGCCGCCATGTCCTTGTGGTCATAGGCCGACGCGAGGTTCGACAGCGCGAGCGCGGTCTGCGGGTGGTTCGACGGAAACACCTCGGCGGCGATCGCGAGCGCGCGCTCGAACGAGCGAATCGCGCCGTCGTAGTCGTTCTTCGACCACGCCACGTTGCCGATGTTGATCACCGAGGAGAATACCCACGGGTGGTTCTCGCCGAACTCGCGCGTGCGGATCGCGAGCGCGCGCTCGTGGTACGCGAGCGCGGCGTCGAGATCGCCGAGCTTGCGCTCGACCACACCGAGGTCGTTGTAGACCAGCGCGATCTTCGGCGTATCGCGCTCGCCCATGCGCTCCCACACGGCGAGCGCCGCGAGGTACTTCGCTTTGGCCTCGGCGGTCTTGCCCTTCGTCTCGAGGATCAGCGCTTCGTAGTGCGTGAGCTGCGCGGACAGCTCCGCGTTGCCCCCTGCACCTTCGATCGCCGCAGCTGCCATCTGCACGGCGAGCATCGCGCGATCGAAGTCGCGCTCGCGATACCCGGTGATCCACGCGAGCCGCGACCACGCCTCGGCGGCGGCGAGCTTGTGATTGCCGGCGTTCGCCGCGACGATCGCTTGCTCCAGCGTCTTGACGCCACCGGCCGCATCGCCGCCGCGCTCTTGCAGGTCGCCGGCGAGCGTGAGTGCTTCGGCCTCGAGCGGGCGATAGTGAACGCCCGCAGCGCCGGCGACGACCTCTTGCGCTTTCGCGAGCGCCGGCTTCGTGCGGCCGAGCAGGCGCAGCGCGTTTGCCTCCGCGAGCCCGGCACGCAGCTCGTCCACGCGGGCACGCGAGGTCGGGTCCGGTGGCTGCACCGGCGCGGACAGACCTGCGAGGTCATTGCACGCCGCCAGGGAGGACAGCCCGAACGCAGCGCGCTGTGCGCCGATCACCGTCGCCGCGTCCGCATCCGCGAGCCCGCGCGCGAGGGCGGCGAGCTCCGCGCGCTTTCGGTCGAGACACGACATGCGTAGATCGAGCGCGGCGTCGGACTGCTCGCCGCGCACGCGCGTAGCCTCGCAGGCGTCGCGTCGCGCTTTCACCCACGCACCCGCATAGGCGTCGAACACGCCGGCGACGCGACCGTGGATCGCAGCGCCGTCTTTGGGGCGCACGGCGACGAACGCGGTGTGTAGCTTCTCGCTCGTCAGCGCGTCCCACGCACCCGCGAGCTGCTCCACGCCACCCGCACACGTCTCGACGGCCGCGTGATTTCCACGGGTGGCGAGCAGCGTGGCGGCCACGGCGATCGGAATCGCACCGACGGCCGCGATCAGGAGCCACCGCTTGCCGCCGCCGATCGTCGTGCGCAGCTCCGCGAGCAGCGCAGCCATGTCGGGATAGCGCTTGGCGGGGTCGTTCGCGAGGCCCCGCGTGATGATATCGACGACGCGCTGCGGGACGTTGGCCTTCGCCGGACGCTCGAACTTCTGTAGCGCGATCGACGCCGCGAGCGTGGCGAGCGAAGTCCCGCCGAACGGCCGCTCGCCGAACAACGCTTCCCACGCCACGATACAAAACGCGAACTGGTCCGCGCGCGCGTCGACCGGATCGCCGACGAGCTGCTCGGGGGCCATGTACGCGGGCGTGCCGAGCACGGAGCCCGTCATCGTCATCGGCTTCGCCGGATCGATCGTGAGCGCGACCGGGATGATCCTGTCGCTCGCGCGTGTCTGCACGTGCGCGATCCCGAAGTCACTGACCCGCGCGCGACCGTCCTCACCGACGAGCACGTTCTCGGGCTTGAAGTCGCGATGCACGAGATCCGCGGCGTGTGCAGCGGCGAGCCCCTGCCCCGCCGCGATCAACAGCTCGACCGTCTCGCGCCACGTCCGAGGTGCGGCGCGCATCCACGTGCCGAGCGTGCCGCCCTTGACGTACTCCATCGCGACGTAGAGGCGATCCTCGAAGCTCGCCACCTCGTAGACCGTGACGACGTTCGGGTGCGCGAGCTTCGCCATCGCGATCGCTTCGCGATGCAAGCGGTCGCCGCCCGAGCCCACGCCGTGCAGCTTCACGGCAACGTCTCGCGCGAGGGTCCGGTCGCGAGCCAGATAGACCGCTCCCATGCCACCGCGGCCCAGCAATCGTTTGACCTCGTAGCGATCACCGAGCCGCACCTGCGCGGCGGGGATCGGCGGCACGGGCATGCCATCGCTACCGGGCTGCGGTGTCCCGAGCGCGGTCGGCCCGGTCCCTAGCGCGCCGTGAACGATGCCCTTGCACGTCGGACACGACGCGATGTGCTCGTCGAGCTCGACGGCGTGCGCGGCGTCGACATCGAGTGCGTACGCCGGGCCACCACCCGAATGCGCGGCGTACGCCAGGAGCGCCTCGTTGGTAGGACACTTCACGCGATCGCCATCGTAGCGCAGTGGCGCGACCGGCGCGAACCCGCCCTAGAGGATGATCGGGTTCAGATCGAGCGTGACATCGGCGTTTGCCGCACACGGCGACGCGCACCCACCGTTGTTCTGCACGACCGACTCGACGTAGTCGTAGTCGAGCGCGAACGTGCACGCGACCGGACCCATGGTGCCGCGCATCGTCTCCGTCGCGCGCCAACCGCAGCCGTCGCTGAATGGATGGTCGTGCGTGTACACGAGGGTCACGCTAGTGCCCGTCAGCGGCCCCGAGAAGATCACGCCTTCTCCGAAGTCGATCGTCAGCGTCGTCCCTGCCTTCGACACTGTCGCCGTTCCGCTCAGCTTCGCGAGGCTGTTCCAGATCGCGCAGCTCTGCTCGATCTGCACGGTCAGCGCGACCTCGACCTGCGTCGTGGTGTCGTAACAGACACGCGGTCCGCTATCGGGCGTCGCCATCGCGCTGTCCGATGGCACCTCGGTGTCGTCGCCGGGACGACCACCGGGCCCACAACTCGCGAGCACGGCCATGCCGAGAACGACGCGCAACATGCGACGATCTATATCAGACGGATGCCCACGTATCGGCGGCATATCGACGTCGCGCTCGATCTCGATCGCACGTTCACGCTCCAGCAAGTCGGCCGCTACGATCCGACCGCGAGCCTCGACGACAAGGCGTTCGCGAAGACGTACCTCGCCGGCGGGCATCCGATCCGCGTCACGATCGCGCGGACCGAGTCGGGTTGCGACGTGGAGGTCGCGAGCGAGACCGCGCTCGACGGCGATCCGTGCGAGCGCTGGGCCGCGGAGCTCGCGCGCCCGCTCGAAGCATTCGCGGCGCATGGCGAGATGAGCAAGCTCGCGCGTCAGGTCTCGGGACTACGGCTCGTGCGCGTGCCCTGGCTGTTCGACATCGCGGCGAGCTTCGTGCTCCAGCAACGCGTCACGTTCGCCGATGCTGCCCGCGCGTGGCGCAAGATCGCCGAGCGCTGGGGCGTGCACGGCGAGCTCGGCCTCGCATTCCCCGACGCGAAGCGAATGACCGCGGTGTCGCTGTCCGAGCTGCAGTCGCTCGACATCGACGCGAGACGAGCACGCGCGTTGCTCGCCGTGGCCCACGAGGACGTGTTCGCGCGGTTCCTTCGCGATGCCACGCCGCGCGACAAGCTTCGCAAACGGTTGGCGAGCATCCACGGCATCGGCGCGTGGACCACCGAAATGATTCTCGGCTGGGGCACCGGCGACCCCGATGCGGTACCGACGGGCGACCTCCACTTGCCGTCGTTCGTGACGCAAGCGCTCGCCGGCGAGATCCTCGGCACCGACGCGCGCATGCTCGAATTGCTCGAACCATTTCGCCCGCATCGGTTCCTCGCGATCCGATTGCTGTGGGCGCGCTGAATTTTGTCCCTTGCCAGTTCCGACAGTCAGCGATATATCGGAATCATGTCACGATACAGCTCTTGGTTCGGTCGCGCGCTCGAGGACCATGATCTCGCCGGTCGCCACGGCCGCGGCGGCGGTCGCCACGGGCACGGCTTTCCCCCCCCACCACCACCACCGCCCGGACCGCCACCCCCGCCCGGTGGCCCGTTCGGTCCGCCGTGGGCGCAGTGGGCCGCGAACTTCTTCGCGGGTCCACGCCAGCGCGCTCGTCGCGGCAACGTTCGCTCCGCGATCCTATCGCTGCTCTCGACCGAGCCGCTCAACGGCTATCAGATGATGCAGGCGATCGAGCAGCGCTCGCAGGGTGCATGGCGCCCGAGCTCCGGCTCGATCTACCCGACGCTGCAGCTGCTCGAGGACGAAGGTCTCGTCCAGGTCGACGCGGCGAGCGGCGATCAAGGCTCCAGCCGCACGTACAAGCTCACCGCGAAGGGCAAGCGCTACGTCGAAGATCGCCGCGAAGAGCTCGATGCCGAGTGGGCGTCGTTCGAGCAGACCGATGCACACGGCTCGCCGACGGTGACGCTGATGGCGATGTTCCGCGATGTCGCCGCCGCTGCGATGCAGGTGGCGCAGAGCGGAACGGCGGCGCAGGTCGAGGAGGCGCGAAAGCTCCTCGCCGAGGTCCGTCGCAAGCTGTACGGAATCCTCGCCGAAGAGCCCGACGACGAGTAGCGCTCTACCGCGCGGCTTCGATCCACACGACGACCGGACAATGATCCGAGACGTGCTCGGCCCACACCGGGCAGCTCTCGCTCGCATCGCAGCCATGCGTGGCGCATGCACCCGCGGCCTCGACGTGCGTCGCGCGCTGCGTGGTGAACACGTGATCGAGCCGCGATCGGGGACACGCGTTCTCGCGCGACCAGAACGCACTGCACGCGAGGTCGCGCGTGGACCATTCGACGTGTCCGCGCGACGCGAGCGCGGCGAGGTTGTTTCGATCGCGATCGCCGGTCGCGTTGAAGTCGCCGAGCAAGATCGTCGGCTCGTCGGGCGCGCCCTTCGCGAGGATCGCGCCGAGGCCACGCAGCTGGCGCTCGCGAATGTCATCGTTCGCGCCACCTGACTTCAGGTGCACGACGAGCACGCGCACGATCGCACCACCGCCAACGGGACGCAGCCGCACCTCGAACGTCGGCTTGTGCCGCTCGCCGATGCGCGTCTCGTGATGCGCGCGCGACGAGACGAACGTCCACACACGCGTATCGAACACGATGCCGTTGTGATGCGATTTGCCACGCGTGCGTGTGAAGGGCGTGGAGTGCGCGAACGGCGCCGTGTCGAGATGAACGAACTCCCACGCCGCCCCGAGCCGGCGCCGCGCCTCGCGCCCGAACAGCTCGGGCTCGCTGATCTCCTGGACGGCGACGAACGACGCACCGAGCGCTGCGATCTGTTCGAACGCGCCATCGATCTGCCGTGCGTCCTTCGGGAAGTTCTCGATATTGAACGTCGCGAACCGCTGCGTGATCACCTCGTCGCGACAGCGCATGCGTCCCGCGATCGTCCACAGCACGACCGCGATCACGACGAGGATCCACGCGGTGCGCTTCACGCGGATATTCTGGCCTAGTCCTGCGTCGGGCGGCGGCGGATCACGGCACGCAACGCGATGAGCAAGAGGCCGGCGAGCGCACCCGCGCCGAAGCCCATCGTCTTCGATGCGCCACCGGGTGCCGGCGGCGTCACCTTCGGTGCGGCTTTGGGTGCGGGCTGCGCCTTCTTGAGCCCGATCTCCCACAGGTCGCGCCCGATGAAGCTCGCGACCGCCATCTTGCCGCGCGGAACGTACGCGAGCTTGCTCGCCGCGATCGGCTGGCGATAGCCACCGTCGGGCGGACCGCCCCACACACCGCGGCGCGGGTTCTTGCACGTCATCGGTCCCGTCCACCAGTGGCGGATCGCGTAGCGCGCCTGGAAGTTGTTCTGTGCGGCCGGTGCGGCGCCGTACTCGAGGCCGCTCTTGCTCCACACTTCGCGACCGCCGGTCACCGGCTTGGCCTCGCGGAACCGCAGATCGTCCTTCATGTCGTTGCGGCCATAGCGTGCGTGCAAGCGCGTCAGCGTGTACGTGCCCTGCGCGATCTCGCCACCGATCAGGTCACCACCGAGCGTCATCATGTCCGCGTCGATGGGCGGCTCGGGCGGACACGGGTCGCACTTGCCCATGTTGCGCGACGCTTTCCACGCGTACTCGGTGATCACCGCGCCGGGATTGGCTTCGATCGTCTTGTCGAACAGCGCCGCGTAGAACTCGCCGAATCGCTCGCGCACGCCGTTCTTCACGTCGAAGTTCGTCGGAATGAACGCGTTCTTGTAGTTCGCGACCTCGTAGCGCTTGTCGCTCGACAAGATGTTGACGATGAGATCCTGCTTGCCCTGCGAGTTCGCCATCCCGAGGCGAATCGGCAGCGAGAACTCTTCGCTGTCGTAGTGAAAGCGCAGCGGCGAGAGCACGGCGCGGTTGCCGTCCATCTTCACTTTCTTCGGATCGACCTTCGCGACGAAGAACTTCGATCCGGCCTCGACGTACGGACGCAGCAGCGGCTCGGCATCCTTCGGAATCTTGTAGCCGTTCTGATTGAGCCACTTCTCGAGGCCCGCGGCCTCCGTCGCCGAGAGGATCAGGATCTTGTACTCGCCGACATCGAATTGCGCCTCGATCTTGACGGTGTCCTTCTTGCTCTCCGCCATGTCCATGCCTGCGCTGCCGCCACGTGCCGACATCTTCATCGGTGCCTTCGGGTACGGCCGGTACCGCTCGGGCTTCGGACACGGATCCTGTTCCCAGTACTCGACGAGTCTCGGCGCGCCGAGCTGGTCGACGCGGCGGAACACGTCCTTGCTGAGTGTCTTCACCTCGGTCTCGCGAAGCACGACGGGCACCGGCACGACCATCGCGAAATCGCCGAGTGGCCCCGCGTAGTCGTTCTGCATCGACAGCACGGTTCGCGTGCCCTCGCGCATCAGCACGACCTGCGTCGCGTCGGCGAACATCGGCTTCTCGGAGCCGCTCACGTAGAACCCGCAGAACGCGTCGGCGGTCTTCGTCTGCACCATCGTCGTCACGACAACGGCACCGACCAGAATGGCAAGCTTGTTCATGGAACCCCCATTGCTAAGGAAACGCCGTCCAAGGGCTCTAGATCTATCGATCTTGGCTGCGATTTTGTCGGTCACGTTTCGGCGCGATCACGGCACTTGACCCGGCGGCGCCAGTTGCGCTTTATGTGCCCATGCGCCGGGTGTTCGCGTTCCTCCTCGTAGTGTGTGGGTGTGGCGGCGACGATCCCGCCGAGGACGGGGTCACCCTGGCGATCACCTCCCCGGTAGCGGGTGCGCAATTCGAGCGCGCGACGCTCGACAGCGTCGGGGCGCTCGTCGCGACGGTGCCGATGGAGGTCGCCGTGACCGGCACGCCGATGCGCGTCGCGATCTCGCTGGGCGGCGCCGACGTCGGCCCCCTGTCCGCGGAGGGCACGGCCACCGCGACCATCCCCGCGCCGGGTCCTGCCACGCTCGTCGCGACAGCGTTCGACGAGGCGGATCAGCCGATCGCCACCGCCGAGGTCGCGATCGAGGTCGTCGAGCCGGTCGTGGCGAACTGCCACGCGTTTCTCGATCTCGTGGGCCAGGAGTACACCGTGGCACCGGCGACGCGCGGCATCGTCGATCCCGTGTCGATCAAGATGCCGATCAACGGCGTCCCGTTCCGCTCGGGCTCGGGCCTACGCACCACGATGCTCGCCGATTGTTCGCTCGCGAAGTCGCTCGTGCTCGCCGCACCGCACTGGCGCAAGCGCGGCATCGTCGAGGTCACGGATCTCGGCGTGTACAACTACCGCTGCATCAACAACGACGGCACGCCGCCGAACTGCACGATCGGCCTGTCCGAGCACTCGTTCGGCAACGCGATCGATCTCGCGTCGTTCAAGGACATGGCCGGCGAGACCTACGTCGTCAACGACGATTGGGTGATCGATCCGGACGACCACACGTGCACGGCGCCGACGGAGCCGGGCAAGGACGCGTTCCTCCACGAGATGATCTGCGAGATCAAGGCGAACAAGATCTGGAACATCGTCCTGACGCCGAACTACAACACGCTCCATCGCAACCACTTCCACGTCGATCTCACCGCGGGCTCGGACTTCATCACGCGCACGCAGATCGACGAGGGCGATCACGGGCACGCCAGCGCGAACGACCACTAGATCGGTACGACGAGCGTCAGGATCTCGAACGTGTCGACGGCGCCGAACGCCTGCACGGTCGCGCCGCCGGGAACGTAGAGACTGTTCCCGATCCCCGCAGCGCCCATGCCGTGGCGAGGCGTGACCATCGGATCGAGCGCGGTCCACGTGTTCGTCCCCGGCGTGTACACCTCGACCTGCGGGAACACGCCGCTCGCCGCGGCACCGTTGCCTTCACCACCGACAACGACGATGTGCAGACCGTCGACGACGCCACACGCCGTACCGCCGCGCGGCGTCGGCATCGCCGCCTTCGTCTCCCACGCACCACCGGGCGTGTACGCGTAGACCTCGCCTTGCAGCCCCGTGATGCTCGTCGAGCGACCACCCGTCATGTACAGCGTTCCGCCGACCACGCCGCCGCAGCCGTGATCGCGCGTGACGGGCAGCGGCGGCAGCGTCGTATCCCACGTGTCCGTCGCGGGATCGTACGACGAGACCTGCGTGACCGAGCCGCCGCGCAGTCCGCCGACGAGATAGATGCGATCGTCGATCGTCGCGGTCACACCTGCACCGCGCTGCTGTCCGGCGGGCATCGCGGCGTGTTGCGTCCAGGTCGCTTCGCCCGGCGCCCACGACCAGACATGACCCACTGCCGTGAAGCTCGTCCCTTCCATCGCGCCGAGAACGTAGATGCGCCCGCCGTGCACTGCGGCGTTCGCGTGGTGCACCGGTCGCGGCAGCGTCGGTCCGAGTGACCACGCACACGAAGCGGTGTCGAAGATCTGCAGCGTGTCGACAACGGCGAGCGTCTCGTCGAAGCCGCCGATCACGTAGAGCTTGCCGGCGAGAGCGACCGTCGCGGTCTCCTGCGTCGGCCCGGTCCCGACCGGCGGTGCCGTGATCCATCCCGCGGCGCGGACACACGTGATCGCGCCGTCCGACCTCGGCCCGTCGCCCGCATCCATCGTCGCCACATCATCCCCACAGCCAGCAAGAAGCCCGATCATCCAGAGGCCGCGCATGGACGCATCCTAGCTCGTCCGTTATCATGGCCACTCGTCCGTCTTGACAGAGTGTCCGTTATAACGGAGGCTTGAATCATGACGCTGACCCTCCGAGCTCTTCTCGCCGCGCTCACTCTGTCGATCGTCGGCGGAGCGGGGTGTTCGACGGAGTCGAAGACGACGTCGTCGAGTAAGGAGGTCAGGCTCCTCAACGTCTCGTACGACCCGACACGCGAGCTGTACACGGCGGTCAACGCCGCGTTCGCGAAGCAGTGGGAAGCGAAGACCGGCCAGAAGGTCACGATCGAGCAGTCGCACGGCGGATCCGGCAAGCAAGCGCGCGCCGTGATCGATGGCCTCGAGGCGGACGTCGTCACGCTCGCGCTCGCGTACGACATCGACGCGATCGCGAAGGCGGGCCTGATCAACGCGGACTGGCAGAGCGAGCTACCGGATCACAGCTCGCCGTACACCTCGACCGTGGTGTTCCTCGTCCGCAAGGGAAACCCCAAAGCGATCAAGGACTGGAGCGATCTGACCAAGGATGGCGTCGAGGTCATCACGCCGAACCCGAAGACCTCCGGTGGCGCGCGGTGGAACTACCTCGCGGCCTGGGGCTACGCGCTCGCGCAGAACGGAAACGACCAGGGCAAGGCGCTCGAGTTCGTGAAGAAGCTGTTCCAGCACGTGCCGGTGCTCGACTCCGGTGCGCGCGGGGCGACGACGACGTTCGTCGAGCGTGGCATCGGCGACGTGCTCCTCGCCTGGGAGAACGAAGCGCTGCTCGCGACGAAGAAGCTCGGGCCTGACAAAGTCGAGATCGTCGTGCCACCCACGTCGATCCTCGCGCAGCCGCCGGTCGCGATCGTCGACGAGGTCGTCGAGAAGCGCGGCACGAAAGAAGTCGCGACCGCGTACCTCGGCTTCCTCTACTCACCCGAGGGGCAGAAGATCATCGCCGAGAACTTCTATCGACCAAAAGATACGGCGCTCGCCGGTCAGTTCGCACAGACGAAGCTGTTCACGATCGACGACGTGTTCGGCGGCTGGTCGAAGGCGCAGCCGACGCACTTCGAGGACGACGCGACCTTCGACAAGATCAGCGCGAAGTAGCTCGTCGTGTTCGGCACCCGGCGATCTGCGCTGCCCGGCTTCGGGCTGACGATGGGGTACACGCTCGTGTACCTCTCGCTGATCGTCCTGTTGCCGCTCGCCGCGCTCGGGCTCGAGTCGCTCGACCTGTCCGCCGCCCAGCTGTGGAAGCTCGCGACGAGTGATCGAGCGCTCGCGTCGTACAAGATCACCTTCGGCGCGTCGTTCGTCGCCGCGATGATCAACGTCGTGTTCGGGACGATCCTCGCGTGGGTCCTCGTGCGCTATCGGTTCGTCGGTCGCGATCTGATCGACGCGCTGGTCGATATTCCGTTCGCGCTCCCGACCGCGGTATCGGGGTTGGCGCTGACCGCGGTGCTCGCACCGAACGGCTGGATCGGCCGCTTCCTCGCGCCGCTCGGCATCCAAGCGGTGTTCAACCCGCTCGGCATCACGCTCGCGCTCGTGTTCATCGGCTTGCCGTTCGTCGTACGGACGGTGCAGCCCGTGCTCGAAGAGCTCGAGCCGGAGATCGAGGAGGCCGCGGCCGTCCTCGGAGCCTCGCGCGCGCAGACGCTCGTGCGCATCCTCTTTCCGTCGCTCGCGCCGGCGATGCTCACCGGCTTCGCGCTCGCGTTCGCGCGCGCGATCGGCGAGTACGGCTCCGTCGTCTTCATCGCGGGCAACAAGCAATACGAGACCGAGATCACGCCGCTCCTGATCATGTCCCGGCTCGAGGAGTACGACTACGCGGGCGCGACGGCGATCGCTGCCGTCATGCTGCTGGTCTCGTTCGCGATGCTGCTGGTGATCAACGGCCTCGGCGCATGGGCGCGCCGTCGCGCGGGGCACGTATGAGCCTCGAGCGCGCGGTCCCGAGGCGGATGGCCGCCACCGCGGAGCCGCTGTGGGTTCGCCGCACGTTGATCGGCATCGGCGTCCTCTTCCTCGCGCTCTTCGTGCTCGTGCCCCTCGCCGCGGTCGCGAGCGCGGCGTTCTCCCACGGCTGGGCCGCGTACGTGCGCGCGGTCAGCGATCCGTCGGCATTGCGCGCGCTGAAGCTGACGCTGATCGCCGCGGGCATCGCCGTTCCGCTCAACCTCGTGTTCGGCGTCGCCGCTGCGTGGGCGATCGCGCGGTTCCAGTTCCGCGGTCGCGCGCTGCTGATCTCGCTGATCGATCTGCCGCTCGCGGTGTCCCCGGTGATCGCGGGCCTCGTGTTCGTGCTGCTGTTCGGCAAGCACGGCTTGTTCGGGCCGTGGCTCGCCGCGCACGGACTGCAAGTCATCTTCGCGCTGCCCGGCATCGTCCTCGCGACGACGTTCGTCACGTTCCCGTTCGTCGCACGCGAGCTCATCCCGCTGATGGAATCGCAGGGCCACGAGGAGGAAGAGGCCGCGATGGTGCTCGGCGCCACCGCATGGCAGATGTTCTTCAAGGTCACGCTGCCGAAGATCAAGTGGGGTCTGCTCTACGGCGTGGTGCTGTGCACCGCGCGCGCGATGGGCGAGTTCGGTGCGGTCTCCGTGGTCAGTGGCAACATCCGCGGGCGCACGAGCACGCTGCCTCTCCACGTCGAGATCCTCTACAACGAGTACGAGTATCAGGCCGCGTTCGCCGTGGCGTCGCTGCTCGTCGTGATCGGGCTCGTCGGCCTGCTCGCCAGGCGGTGGATCGCGCGTCGCCGAAAGGAAGTGGAGTCATGATCACCGTTCGCAACGTCAGCAAACGCTTCGGAACGTTCACCGCGCTCGACGACGTCTCGCTCGATGTTCCGAGTGGCGAGCTCGTCGCGCTGCTCGGCCCCTCGGGCTCGGGCAAGACGTCCCTGTTACGCATCCTCTCGGGCCTCGAAGCACCCGACAGCGGGAAGACGCTGCTCGACGGCCAGGATCTCGGAGCGCAGTCCGCGCGACAGCGCAACGTGGGGCTCGTGTTCCAGCACTACGCGCTGTTCCGTCACCTCGATTGCTACGAGAACGTCGCGTTCGCGCTGCGCGTGCGCAAGCGCCCCGAAGCCGAGGTCGCGAAGCGCGTCACCGAGCTGCTCCGCCTCGTCCAACTCGAAGGCCTCGGGCGGCGCATGCCGTCGCAGCTGTCCGGTGGTCAGCGCCAGCGCATCGCGCTCGCACGCGCCCTCGCCGCCCAGCCGCGCGTGTTGCTCCTCGACGAACCGTTCGGCGCCCTCGACGCGCAGGTCCGGGCGGAGCTCCGCAGCTGGTTGCGCCGCCTCCACGACGAGATCCACCTGACCACGGTGTTCGTCACGCACGATCAGGACGAAGCGTTCGAGGTCGCCGATCGCGTTGTCGTGATGAACCACGGCAAGGTCGAGCAAGTCGGCTCGCCGACCGAGGTCTTCCAGCGCCCCGCGAACGACTTCGTGATGCGCTTCCTCGGGCATGTCAACGTGCTCGACGCGCAGCTCGAGGCCGGTGGTGCACGCATCGGCGGCACGCTCGTCGCGCTCGCGAACACCGACGACGCGCCGCACACGAACCGTGGCTCGGGTCGCGTCTACGTCCGTCCCCACGAGGTCGAGGTCGGTCGCGCCCCCGGGGAGAACGCCGTGCCCGCGAAGGTCGTGCGCGTGACGCCGCTCGGATCGGGGCTCAAGATCGAGCTCGTCGTTCCGTCGCTCGGGCACCCGAGCAACGTGCGCGCCGACGTCGATTGGGAACGCGGCTCGGCGCTCGGCCTCCGCGATGGAGACGAGGTATTCGTCTCGCTGCGCCGTGCGCGTGTATTCGCCGACGCCGCTTAGAACTTCGCGTCGTAGATCGTCAGCGCGAGGCTCGTCGACTTGCGCGCGACCAGCCACGGAGCATGCAGCTCCATATCGACGGTGCACACGACGACGGCGCGCGTGCGCGCGAGTGCCTCGAGCTTCGCGAGCACCGCACGCAAGAGATCGCCATTGAACGGCGAGTAGAGGAAGAACACGTTCGCGTCGAGCTCGCTCTCGACGACATTCCCGAGGACGAACGTCACCTCGGGCACGCGCAGCGCCTCCGCGCGTTCGCGCGCCACACCGACGAGCGGCCGCTGGATCTCGATCCCGCCGGACCGTGCGCCCGACAACAGGTGTGCGAGGATCGAGACGCGGCCGACGCCAGATCCGAGATCGACGAACGTGTCGCTCGGGGTCAACGGCACCTCGCGGACCATGCGCATGATCTCCTCGACGCCGCACGGTAGATACGGAGTCCCGCCGCGCGGGAGCTCCGAGTCGCCGGGGACGTGATCGAAGCCGAGCAGCTCGTCGACGAAGGTGTCGCGATCGTCGGGCGACACGTCGCGGATCAGTTGTGCGAGCGCCGGCCCGCGCAGCTTCTTGCCACGGACCCCGTCGATGATCTCCGCGCGAAGCACGCGCGCACGCAACCGCAGAGCTTCGTTCACAGCCGGCCTACGCTACCCCAACGCGGGGCCATGTCAGTCGTCGGCTTTCGCGCCCAACAGCTCGGTGACCAGAAGCGACAGCATCTCGGAGCTGCGCGCGACGGTGGTGGCACCCGCGCGCGTCAAGGCGCGGCGAATCGCCGACTCGATCGTGCCGCGCTTCTCGCGGTCGACCCG